>OCZT010005150.1_pt1 | contig 13095 bp, 13 predicted proteins | sample 1539031 | NCBI WGS metagenome assembly OCZT01 (sample SAMEA3539308, study PRJEB22396) | soil metagenome | biome: tundra; feature: field; material: soil | place: USA | collected 2010-05 | depth 0.15 m | reverse complement strand
GTATTTATAAATCAATAGGTTAGCTCGGATTTCCGGTCGGTTTTTGCGGCCGTTTCCCGCCAGGTCTTTGAGAAATAAATACTTTAGTGGTCATGACGGTGGAAAGAGTAGAAGAACCTGCGAGCTCTGCGCGGACAAGAGTGTCCGCGCTACACCGGTGCGCGTTGAAAATGTGTCCGCGCTTCAGCGCCCGAGGTTAGCTTCTTGCGCCCTTCCTGACTTTTTCCGCAGCCTCTGAAGTCGTGCCCTTCCCTTTCTTGCTTCCCCATACAGTAACTCGGGAAATGCTCTAGGCCGAGTCCGGATCCCATGCCTACTTTGCCGGCGGCGGAGGTGGCGGGCCTTGGCCCGGTGGAGGAGGCGCACTCAACTGTTTAACCAGTTCGACATCGATAACGATTACCACTTCCTCACCGACCATGCCCGGCATGGTAGTTACGCCAAAGTCCGACCGATTAATTTTTGTGGTTGCCGAAGCGCCCATGCGCGGGTTCCCCATGGGGTCCTTCATCGGAGGGGTCGGGCCATCGACATCCAGCACTACTTCCTTGGTAACGCCGTGGATGGTCAGATCCCCGGTTACCTTAAGCTTCCCCTCGCCGGCGGCTACGATCCGCTTCGACTTGAAAGTAATCGCCGGAAACTTTGCGACGTCGAGAAAGTGCGGACTGCGCAGATCGTTGTCACGCATCTCAACCCGTGTATCCACGGAGTTGGCATCGATCGTAACGTCGAGGGAAGACTTGGTGGGATCGGAAGCGGAGTACGTAACCACGCCGCTCACTTTCGTGAAGGTTCCTCTTACGGTCGAAATTCCCATATGCCGCACAGAAAATTGCGCTGCGGAATGGGGTGGATCCAGATGCCAGGTCTCGGTTTGCGCCGTTGCCCAGCCATGGAACATGCAGAGCAGACAGGCGAAAGTGCAGACGGGAAGTGCAAGGTCAAGCAGTTTTCTTTTCTTCATGTCGGCGATTCTCCACTCGCGATGAGTTCCCACTCTTTAGCTTTGCGAATCGGGTTTGCGAATCGTACAGCCCTAAGGATACTCTGATTAAGTACCATCGAAAACCTTGAACCACAGGGTACACAGGGGTGCACGGAGGACCCCGGGGACTTAATCAGACTTTCCCTAAAGGTGCTCTTGTAAAATCAATTGCTTCAATTTCCTTCCATTGGCGCAACTCATGGGGGTACCTTCAATGCTCCGGCAGAGGCCCCAGGATGCCGCCGGACAAGAACGTTCCGATGCGGTTTCCTTTCGTAATCGGTACCAACAGATGCGATGGGTACTGGTTATTATGCTCGATCGTGATCTCGGCCGCGGTTTCTCTCCATAGGTGCCCGAGACCGTGCAGGTCCAGGAAATCGGCGGGCTTGTCATCCTTGTCCGCGCACTTGATGGTGATACCGAATCGGCAGCCTGCTTGGATGAGAACTCCGGTGGGTATCACCTCGATGTTGAATTCGTACACTTCTCCCGGAGTAAGCGGTTCGCGCCGATCGTGCGGATGATACGGCCGCCACGGAGTTGACTTCGCGGGGTCGATGCGACGCTGCGATCCACGCAACCATCCGCGGGTCAGGACCTTCTGATCGCCGTCCTCATTCACTTCGAAGAAGTTCACGAACCAGAGCGCCTCCACGTCCGTCGTAGAGGCATATAGATTGAGCACCATGGGGCCGCAAATCTCCGTGTTCTCAACCATGCGTGGGGAGATGAATTGTACCGAGCCATGCTCCTGCTTGGAGTCACGAAACGAAGTCGAGGTCTCATGCGGCAGCAGTTCGTGCTCGAAGAGTAACCCGTCTTCGTGCAGATAGAACTCGGTCCACTTCGTCTCGGGCAGCGGCCACTCTTGCGCTGTTTTCCACTCACCCGTGTTCTGAATAAACAGCTGAACCGGGGGCTCCTCCATGATTCCGGTGTCGATTCCCTTCAGCCAGTAGTCGAACCAACGCAGCGACTCGTAGTGATATTGGTATACCGGCCGGTCGAGATACAAGGGCGGTCCGATCGACAGTTTCTTCGGGCCTTTCCAGTGTTCAAAGCTCAGCACATCTCCCGGAAGATGGAGGCTGTGCATCGCCCAACAACCGCCGAAGTAACCCGGGATGGTTACATCGACATTCCAGTGCATTCCCTTTTCTTTGTAGTAGTCCGTATCCAGGAAATTGAGGATGTAGTCGACGATCAGCATGTTCCCGCCCTGATCTGGATTCTTCAACACATCAACCAGTTCGGGATGGATGTTAATCTCGGGATCGGCGAGGGCCTTTTCGATTTGCCGATCGAACTCCTGCTGGCCCACTTGCTTTCGGTACTCCTTGCGCACGCGCAGATTGCTCAGCGATTTGAGCCAATGGGGATGAAAGACGTAAGAGAAGATGCCGCCTTGATAAATGGCGTGCCGATATTGGTCGGTGACGCCGAAAGGAGCGAAGATGGTCTTGAGCGAGGGCGGCTTCAGTTCGGCGACGCGCTTCGCCGGCATGGCGAAATACGATGTCCCAAAGGTTGCGACCTGTCCATCGCACCAGGGCTGCTTCGCCAGCCACTCAATCATGTCGTACATGTCCTGGATCGTGCCGTCGCCCAAATGGTCGAACTCGCCTCCCGACTTTCCGGTGCCGCGCAAGCTCGCAAACACATGCACGTACCCGCGGCGAACATAGAAGTTGTAGTCGCCACCTTCCGCCATCACCCATTCCGGGCAGACCGCCACCGGCTTTACCGGCTGGTTCTGTTTTTCTTTGTAGAAAGGGAAGACGCTTAGAATTACGGGAAATTTCTCATCGGAGTCGGGTCTGAAGACGTCGCTGTCGAGCGTGAAGCCCGCCGAAACGGGAATGGCAACATCGGGCTCATGAACGACCTGGTACTTGCGTTTGGATGTCTCCCACTTCTTCGAAAGCATTCTTGGATCACCTCGTCAGTCGCAGCAGTTTTTGAAAGCGTCGCGATTCTCGCAAGATCGTCCGGAAGATTCTGGCGACAGCTTCCGAATCCAGCGGCCCAGGGTTGTTCGCGCACACACGCTTGAGAACGGCCCGCTCGCGTGCCGCATCGGTCACGCTCATCCGGCTGCGCCGCTTGCAATGCGCAATCTGCTTCACCACTTGCGCGCGCCGATTCAGAAGCTCCACAATCTTCAGGTCAATCTCATCGATGCGTCTTCTCCGGTCCGCCAAATCGGGCTGCATCTCGAATCCCCCATGTGCTCATCCTGCATCCTCGAAGAATAGTGGCGCCTGGTGCGGGAAAGGAGTAGCGCCGGCAAAGTGCGGCGGCGCGTCCACGGGCATGCCAGTGCGGCCCGTTGTTTTGTTCCCGCATTTTTGTCCCGCATTTTTGTCCCGCATTGAAGTACAGTCTGTACTACAATACGGGAACCATGACAAGGTACAATCAAAGCCCTCCCAAGTCAACCTCATCCCGCCGTGGGGGGCCTTCTCGAGTAGCGCGAGCCAAAAACAGCCCAAGAAGCACCGGCGTTCAGGTGATTGCCCGGGCGGCGGAAGTGCTGCGCGTGTTAGCCGACGCCCAAGGGTTGAGCTTGTCGCATATCGCGAGCGCCGTCGGTCTGGCGCGCTCGACCGTGCATCGCATCGTGCTCGCCCTTGAAAAGGAGGGTCTCGTCGTCAGCAATGGCCCCGGCGGGTACCGCCTGGGACCGAGCGTCGCGGCCCTCGCCGAGGCTTGCAAATTCACGGCGATTCACGATCTTCATCCTCATCTCGTCCGGCTCTCGAAGGAGGTCAACGAGACGGTTGACCTGTCCATCCTTGCCGGCCATTCGATCACCTTCGTAGACCAGGTGGCCGGTACTCATCGCCTGCAAGCGGTTTCTCACATTGGGGCATCCTTCCCGCTCCATTGCACGGCCAACGGGAAATCGGTGTTGGCAAGGTTGCCGGCCGAGCGAGTGCGTTCCCTGCTGCCGAAGCGTCTGGAACAGTTCACTCCCGCGACCACCGGCAGCCGGGGCTTGCTGGAGAAGGAATTGCGGCAAATTCGACACACCGGTATCGCGTTCGATCGTGAGGAATATACGGTGGGCATTTGCGCCGTAGGGGCGAGTCTGCAATTGGCGACCGGTGAGATCATCGCGATTTCGATTCCGCTTCCCGCGGAGAGGTTTCGGGGGCGCGAAAAGCACCTGGCGGACGCTCTGCGCAAGCACTGCGCAGAGGTCGGCAAGAGCTTCCCTATGTTCGGAAGTCCAGAGTTGGAGTGATCGGCGGCAAGTCGGATTGCATCGGCGGGTACAGCCGGTGTTCCGAATGTTGGAGAATGCGAGGTTTCTCGTGAGTGGAACAACAGAGTTGCTTGGCCTCTACGGCGACGGCGGGTACACGTCATGCTGACCCAGGAGCCGTCTCTCAATCTGCCGGACTCGAGTGCGCGCGGTCTCGCGGTCGCGATTGTTGGAGCTGGCCTGATGGGGCACGCGCTGGCCGCGATCTTTGCGGCGGCGGGGAGCCGTGTCACGTTATGCGAAACGTACGAGGCGACGCTGGCTTCCGCGAAGCAGCGCATGCGCACCTCGCTCGAAGCCGCAGAACTCGATCCCAAGGCGGCCGACGCGGTCCAACTGGTCAACCGCATCGATGCTCTCGATCCGGAATGCCGGTTTGTCACCGAAGCAATCTCGGAAAACTTACTCCTGAAGCAAGAACTCTTCCGCGACCTGGAGAAGCGCTTGCCGCGAGCCTTGCTGGCTTCGAACACCTCCGTTCTCTCCATTGGAGAAGTCGCAAAACTGATGAAGTCCCCGGAGCGGTTGCTGGGAACGCACTGGTGGAACCCGCCCTACTTGATTCCCCTCGTCGAAGTGGTGCAAGGTCCGCAAACACGCCTCGAATACGTCCAATGGACCATGGCTCTGCTGCGGTCGGTGAATAAGTCGCCGGTACATGTTAAGAAAGACAAACCAGGCTTCATCGGCAACCGCCTGCAACATGCGCTGTGGCGAGAAGCATTCGCGCTTCTCGATGAGGGAATCTGCGACGCGCAAACGGTGGACTTCGTTGCGCGCAACACTTTGGGTCTGAAGCTGGGCACTCTGGGTCCGATTGAGAACGCGGACTACGTCGGTCTCGATCTCACTCTCGCGATCCATCAGCATGTCTTCCCTGCTCTCAGTCGGGCGGACCAGCCACTTCCCAGCCTCACGCACGTGGTGGCGGAGGGTAAGCTCGGCGCGAAAACTGGCGAAGGAATGCTCTCCTGGGCGCCCGGCGCTCGCGAGGAAGTTGCCCGTCGCTTGAATAAATATGTTAAGGAGCAGGTCAAGAATCAAGCAGCGGGAGCACGGCGGGGCGAAGATCCCAAAGGCGTGGCATGAAACCTTCATCCTGACTGTGAAGGCACACCCTGATACCAATCGCACTTACACCACCGGCCGCTAAGCCAGGGGGCCCCGGAGTTGTTTCCACAATCATCCGATTGCTTTCATGCATTGAGCTTGCAGGCTGGGCGCGGAAAAGGTTATCATGTTAAGTATCTTGCGACGATTGAGACTTGCCCATGCCGCTCGAACTTAGCCGATTGAAAGGCTCGATCCCCCCGCTGGTCACACCGTTCAAGCAGGGCGAGGTTGACTACGACGCCTATGCGCGGCTGGTGGCGTTTCAGATCGAGCGCGGCTCGCACGGCATTCTGGTGAATGGGACGTCGTCGGAACCGTCGACTTTGTCCGTGGACGAGCGTAACCGGCTAGTGGATGTAGCGGTCAACGCCGCTGCCAAGCGCGTCCCCGTAATCGCGGCAACCGGCTCGCAGTCGCTGGCGGAGACGCGAGCTCTCACCGAGCACGCCGCCCGTGCCGGAGCCGACGCGCTCCTTATTATTACCCCCTACTACAGCCGCCCGCCGCAACGCGGTCTGGTCGCTTACTTTCTCGAGCTCGCGAAGATCTGCGACCTGCCGTGGATGGTGTACCACATACCGGGCCGTACCGCGGTGGGCGTCACCATCGATACGCTCAAGGAGCTTCGGGCCAAGTCCGCTACTTTTGTCGGGATGAAACACGCGGTCAACGACTTGGGCTTCGTCTCCGAATGTGTGGCCGCCCTCGGCAAGGAGTTCAAGATTTTTGTGGGCCTGGAAGAGTTGTCGCTCCCCATGATGGTGGTGGGCGGATGCGGACTGATGAATGCCGTAGGCAATCTGCGCCCGGACATTCTTGTGGAAATGTGCGAGGCGATTTGGCGGAGCGACCTTCCGAGGGCCCAGGCAATCCACCACCAGTTGTTCGAGATCAATCAGGCAGTTTTTCTTGATACGAATCCGATCCCGATCAAATACATGATGAAGCGCCTCGGAATCATCGAGCGCAATGAACATCGCTTGCCCATGATGCCTGCCACCAAAGAACTTGAAACCCGCCTCGACGGCGTTTTGGCGCGGGCCGGTCTGCTGGCCGGGGGGCCTCAATGAAGCTCGCGACTTTTTCAGTGGGTGAAAGACATTCCTACGGAATTGTCGGCGAACGGGGCGTGCTGGATGCGGGCGCCCGCTTGGGCGCGAGTCTGCCTGACTTACAATCGGTATTGGCCGCGGGCGCGATCGACGCTTTGCGCGCGCTGGCGTCGGAGAACGAGGATTATGCGCTCAGCGATGTCCGGCTCCTGAAGCCGATCGTGAATCCCGGCAAAATCTTTTGCGTGGGGGTCAACTACGCTGGCCGGAATGCGGAGTACAAGGACGGGTCGGCGCTTCCGAAGTTCCCCAGCCTTTTCATCCGGTTTCCTGATTCGCTGGTTGCCCATGACGAACCCCTTGTCCGTCCTCCGGAGTCCTGCCAGCTCGACTACGAAGGTGAGATTGCGATGGTGATTGGGAGGCCGGGCCGCCGGATCAGCGAAACGGACGCGATGCAGCACGTCGCCGGCTACACCATTTGCAACGAAGGCGCAATTCGCGATTGGATTCGCCACGGTAAGTTCAACGTCACCCAGGGAAAGAATTTTGAGCGATCGGGATCGCTGGGGCCCTGGCTTAGGACCTGCGACGAAGTTGCGGGGGGCCCGTTACGCGTGATCACTCGGGTCAACGGTGAGGTTCGGCAGGACGACACTACCGACCACATGATGTTTCCCATGCCTTTTCTAATCTCCTATGTGTCCCGCTTCTGCACACTGCAACCCGGCGATATTATTGTGACCGGAACACCCACCGGGGCTGGCGTACACTTCGATCCGCCGCGCTACCTTGTGCCGGGGGATACGGTGGAAGTCGAAGTTCCGGGGATCGGTACGCTCCGAAATAGGGTGATCGACGAGGAAGGGACACGGGGATGAGAGTTGAATCATCGAGATCCGCGCGTGGCGCTAAAAACCGTCAGAGCCATTCGCGGCCGAGCCGAAAACGCCAGCTTCAAGGCAGAACAAAAGGAGTAACCGCCCTGCCGGACTTTTCTCATTCGCTGCCGATGATGTTAATGCGGAGCCGCGAGGCCGTCATGCGCCTTTTTCGGCCCTCCCTGCGGGCTCACGACGTGACCGAGCAACAGTGGCGAGTATTGCGTGCCCTGGCTCACGTGGGTGAGTGTGAGGTTACCGAACTGGCCCGCATTACCTTCTTGCATGCTCCGAGCCTTTCTCGGATCTCGCGCGATCTCGTGCGTCGCGGCCTCATTCAACGGACCTCGGGAGCGACCGACCGGCGTCGCGGCATCGTTTCCATTTCGAAACGCGGGCGGGACCTGATTCGCGCGGTGGCGCCCGATTCCGAGGCCGGCTACTCGCAAGTCAGGCAGCGCTTTGGGGCGAAACGCTTGCAATCTTTGCAACGATTGCTGCAGGAGTTGGAAGCCACGCTGGTTCAGCCCGGAGCGGCATGGGATGGCGACGATCCGACCTCGTAGGCACGATTTCGAGCTGGCCGCTTGACGGATACTAGTTAACATGTTAAGTACTGTGAGTGGTAATCCGCTGCGAGGATCTTATGCCGCACCTCATCATTGAATATTCCAGGAACCTGGAAGGCCAGATTGCGATTGGAGACCTGGCGAGAAGAGTGCACGAGGCAGCCTTGGCCTCCGGCATCTTCGAGGTCGGCGCGCTGCGCACGCGAACGGAACCGCGCGACGTGTACGTCGTCGCCGACGGCCACCCGGAGAATGCCTTTGTGGCCCTGACCGTACGGATCGCATCCGGGCGAAGCGCTGAAACTCGCAAGCGCCTGGGACAGACGATTTTCGATGCCTTATGCGACCACCTCGCCAGGGTTTATGAAACCACGCCCATCGGCATTTCCCTGGAAGTGCAGGAAATCGACCCCACGGCGGCGTTCAAGAAAAACAATCTTCACGCAATCGTGAAACAGCGCGCCGGGCAGGCGCGAACTGGAAAGGTCTAGTGTCATGGAGACGACGGCGGTTGGCGATGCCCTGGCAAAGAATCTGGAGGCTGCCGAAGAATACTTGTCGCGTTTTAAGCAACGCCCCGTGCCCCACTTCATTGCGGGCCAGCCGGATTGCGGCAGCGGCGAAGTGTTTGACGATCTTTATCCGGTGGACAACTCGGTCCTGTGCCAGGTGACTGCCGGTGGCGCCGCCGAGATCGACCGCGCCGCCAAGGCTGCGGCGAGCGCGTTCCCAGCGTGGCGCGATGTGGACGGTGAGAAGCGCCGGACAATTCTCCACCAGATTGCAGATCGGATTGAGGCGCGGGCCGAAGAGATTGCCCTGGTCGAGAGCATGGATACCGGGCAACCTATCCGCTATATGAGCAAGGCGGCGATACGGGCCGCGGAGAATTTCCGCTTCTTTGCCGACCGCGCTCCCACGGCACGCGATGGTGTGTCGCTGCCGACAAGCACGCACGTGAACTACACCACTCGGGCGCCGATCGGTCCGGTGGGAGTGATCACGCCGTGGAATACGCCGTTCATGTTGTCGACGTGGAAGATTGCGCCGGCGTTGGCGGCCGGATGCACCGTGGTTCACAAACCGGCGGAGTGGAGTCCTCTGAGTGCGGTGCTTCTGGTCGAGATCATGAATCGCGCGATCGTCGACGCGGGACTGCCCCCAGGCGTCGTCAATCTCGTACATGGCCTCGGGGAGCAAGCTGGCAAAGCGCTGACCGAACATCCCGCCATAAAGGCGATTGCTTTTGTCGGAGAGACTGTCACCGGGTGCCACATTATGGCGCAAGGTTCGGCTACCTTGAAACGCGTGCATTTCGAGTTGGGTGGCAAGAACCCGGTAATTGTCTTCGATGACGCCGATTTTGACCGCGCTCTCGATGCTGTCCTGTTCATGATCTACAGCCTTAACGGGGAACGGTGCACTTCCTCAAGCCGCGCACTGGTTCAGCAGGGCTTGTACGAGAGATTCACGGAGGCTCTTGCCGATCGCATCGCGCGGATCCGAGTGGGTCATCCCCTCGATCCGGACACCGAGATTGGGCCGCTCATTCATCCGCGTCACACCGAGAAAGTACTGAGCTACGCTCCGATCGCGCGGGCCGAAGGCGCCACGGTCCGGTGCGGCGGCAGGCGCATGCAAGCGGGGACGGGAAACTACGTGCTGCCCACACTGTTTGCCAACGCCAAGAACCAGATGCGCATCGCCCAGGAAGAAATATTTGGGCCAGTTCTGACGTTGATCCCGTTTGAAGACGAGGGCGAAGCTCTCCAGTTCGCCAATGACGTCCGGTACGGCCTTGCCGCATATCTCTGGACCCGCGACGTGGGACGCGCGCACCGGTTGGCGCAGTCGCTGGAGGCGGGCATGATCTGGGTAAACTCGGAGAACGTCCGCCATTTGCCGGCTCCATTCGGCGGCATGAAGTCTTCGGGGATAGGACGCGATGGGGGCGATTACTCATTCGATTTCTACATGGAGACCAAAAATATCTGCATCGCGCTCGACCGGCACCGCGTGCCGAAGATCGGAGTCTAGGAGGACCCATGCCAGTCCGTAAACCCAACCTATATCCACCATTCAACATCGTGCGCGCCGCGTATGTGGACTATTTGTGCACGAATCTGGCGCTGTCGAAGGCGTATTGGGTCGACGCCCTTGGCTGGCTGCTTACGGAAGAGACCGAAGACGCGCTCTATCTGCGGGGCATCGAGGAGAGGACCCACCACTCCGTGGTGCTGCGGAAATCGGCTCAGCCTGGGGTTGCGGGGTTGGGGTTCAAGGTATTCTCCGAGGAAGACCTCGACAAGGCCGCGAGCTACTTTCAGGCGAGAGGCCTGCGCCACAGTTTCGTGACCCGGCATGGCCAGGGACGCACCTTGTCGGTCACCGATCCGCTGGGCATGCCGCTGGAGTTCTGTTTCGAGCTGGAACGGGCCGATTGCATGTTGCGGAAATACGCGTGCTACCACGGCGCGGCGATTCAGCGGATCGACCACCTCAACTGCTTTACTCCCGACGCGCAAGCGTCGCACGATTTCTACAACGACATCGGATTCCGAACCACGGAGTACACCGAGACAGAAGACTCGCGGGAAATCTGGGCGGTGTGGATGCATCGCAAAGGCAATGTTCACGACATAGCTTTCACCAATGGGTTTGGACCCCGCCTTCATCACATTGGCGTTTGGGTTCCATCGGTAACGGACGTGATCCGCACCTGCGACGTGCTTTCCACTTCCGGATGGCTGCCGAGCATGGAGCGGGGGCCGGGCCGGCATGGCGTTGCCAATGCGTTCTTTCTCTACTTGCGCGATCCAGATGGCCATCGCGTTGAGCTCTTTACCAGCGACTATCTCACCGTAGATCCGGACCTGGAGCCGGTCCGGTGGGACCTTCGCGATCCGCCACGTCAAACGCTTTGGGGCGCACCCGCGCCCAGGAGTTGGTTCGAGGAAGGCTCCGTCTTTGTGGGGCGGTCCGTGCGTGAGCCGGCGCTGAAGGCGGAGCCGATTGTCGCGCCTTAGCCTGACTCGAGGCACCAGATTCACGATGCGGCAGCAAATCTGCACTAGAGGGAAAACACGATGACGGTCGAAGCCACGCTGCAGCATCTGAGTGTGTCAGCCCGAGAGTTCCTCAGGACACCGCAGAGGATTTTTGTCGGGGGTTCCTTCGTTGACGCGCCAGGCGTTCCCATGATTGAGGTATTTGACCCTGCGAGCGCCAGCGTCATCGCGGCCGTTCCCGATTGCGGTGCGAACGAGATTGATCGGGCTGTGAATTCGGCGCGCGCCGCTCTTCGCGGACCTTGGCGGAACCTGCGTCCTGCCGATCGCGAACGCATGCTCCTCAAGCTTGCCGATCTTTTTGAGGCGGACGGAGAGACGCTGGCTCAAATCGAATCGCTCAACAGCGGTAAGAGCATCGGGCTTTCCCGCGCTATCGAAGTGGGCATCTCGACGGAGTATCTGCGTTACATGGCTGGGTGGGCCACCAAGATTGAAGGCCAGACGCTGGATAGCTCGATCGCAGTGCCGCCGGGAAGCCGCTACCTGACCTATACGCTCCGCGAACCGGTGGGGGTTGTCGGAGCGATTATTCCCTGGAATTTTCCGCTGTTGGAGGCGATGTGGAAGGTTGCTCCGTCGCTGGCCGCGGGTTGCACCATCGTTCTGAAACCTTCGGAAGAAACTCCGCTCACCGCTTTACGGCTGGCGCAATTGTGCAAGAACGCCGGCATTCCCGACGGCGTCGTCAATGTTGTCACCGGTTGCGGCGAAACTGCAGGAACGGCGCTTATCAACCATCCAGGGGTGGACAAGCTCTCCTTTACCGGTTCCACCGCGACTGGCAAACTCATTGGCCACGCTGCCGTCGAAGGACTCAAACGCTTTACCCTTGAGCTGGGGGGCAAGTCCCCGATGCTGCTATTCGCCGATATGGATGCGGGACAGGAACAGTTACTGGCGCGACTCGGCATGTTCTTCAACCAAGGGCAGGTTTGCACGGCGGGCACCCGCGTTCTGATCGAGCGCAACATTTACGATCGCACGCTCGAGAGTCTCGGCAAGGTTGCGGACAGCCTGGTCTTCGGACCGGGGTTGGATCCGGCCGCCGAGATCAATCCGGTGGTTTCTTCCAGGCAGCGAGAGCGTGTTCAGGGTTTTCTCACGCGCGCGCGAACAGCAGGTGCAAAGTTCGCCAGTGGTGAACGCGGTCTTCCCGACCGCGGCTACTATGTGGCCCCTACTCTGCTCTACGATGTGAAGCCGGAAATGGAAGTCGTTCGTGACGAAGTTTTCGGCCCGGTCATCGTTGCCATGCCCTTTGACGACGAAGAGGAGGCCGTTGCCCTGGCGAACGACACGAGGTACGGTCTCTCGGCTTCGGTGTGGACCTCAAACCTCAATCGAGCCATGCGCGTAACCCGCCAGATTCAAGCCGGGACGGTCTGGGTAAATTCGCACAACGTGCTCGATCCCAACCTTCCGTTTGGTGGCTTCAAGCAATCCGGAATCGGCCGGGAACACGGCCGGGCGGGAATTGATTCGTATCTGGAAACTAAGACGGTGATGATTCGTTACTCGTGAGAGACGGAGAGTAGCGGGAAATAGGAACAAAGTTATGCTGATTGGCAAGTTGTTATCGGTCAAACAAAATCCGCGACTAATCGACCTTGTGCTGCTCACACTAAGAGTTCTGCTGGGTGCAACCCTTTTCCTGAACCACGGTCGGGAAAAGCTGACCAACTTTTCAGAAATGGCCCACCTTTTTCAGATGGACCCCCTTCACATCGGTGTGTATCCGACCCTGGCATACGCCGCTTTCGCGGATGGCATCTGCTCGTTGTTGGTGATTCTGGGACTCGCCACGAGGGCCGCGACGTTCTTCATCGTCGTCAACCTTAGCGTGGTCTTTTTCGTGATGGAACACGGGCTCTCGTTTTCGGCATGGCATTCTGTTTTAGGCCCGGGGATGCAGGGCCCGCCACCTGGCCATGCGGAACTCGTACTCGTTTATCTGGCCGGTTTTGTCGCGCTGCTGATCGCGGGCGCGGGCAACCTCAGCGTGGATCGCAGGTTGAGTTGGGGAGGCCGTGACTAAATAGCATGAGCCTGACTGGCAGCCTGCGGTGGAACTCCAGCGGCCAAGAACAGCGCCTAACAGGCCGTGGTAGAACTACTGAAAAATCGCGGGCGGTGATCAGGTGTGCGGCAAG
>OCZT010005148.1_pt1 | contig 13100 bp, 10 predicted proteins | sample 1539031 | NCBI WGS metagenome assembly OCZT01 (sample SAMEA3539308, study PRJEB22396) | soil metagenome | biome: tundra; feature: field; material: soil | place: USA | collected 2010-05 | depth 0.15 m | reverse complement strand
ATATTGGCGTGACTGGAGTTCAGACGTGTGCTCTTCCGATCTGCTCGCGCCTGGGATCGGAAGGCAAGCAGTTTTCCGTCGGGCGAATAGAGAGGCGAATTATCGGCGCCCAGGCCGATGGTGATTTTGTGAATTTCGCCGCCGGTGATGGGAACGGTGTAGATATCGGAATTGGTGCTGGTGGCGGGATCGGGATCGACATTCATCGCGAAAGCGACTTCCAGCGAATCCGCAGCAATGGCGTAATCATCGGGGCCACCGAGGGAAAACGGAGGAACATCGTACGGGCCGGGGGTCAGATCTTTCGCGCTCGAGCCGTCGGCATCGACCACTAATAGATGCTGGCGGCGTTTTGTCTCATAGGCCGTCCAATGGCGGTAGAGCAGCGACGTGTACATGCGCGCTTTGACCTTGCTCTTGGCCTCGGCGTCGAGCTTATCCTTATTACAGTGGTCGTCGGCGCCGCATTCTGGGTAGACGCTGGACTGGAAGACGATCTTTTTTCCATTGGGCGAGACGAGCAGACCGCCGGCTTCGGTGGATAGACGGGTGATCTGGCGAGCGTTCCTGCCGTCGGCATCCATCACCCAGATCTGCGAGGAACCGGCGCGGTCGGAAATGAAGTAAATCTGCTTAGAATCCGGGGACCAGCGCGGACGCTCGTTATCGTTGCCTTCATGCGTCAACTGAAGAGGCGAGCCGCCGGTTAAGGGAACCACGTAAATCTGTTTCGGCTTGATGTTCTTCTCGATATCGACCGTCTGCACGGTGAAGGCGACCTGTTTGCCGTTGGGAGAAAGCGCAGGTTCGCTGACGCGCGACAGGCCAAGCATCATTTGCACGTCGAAAGTCCGACGTTGCGCGCACAGAGCGCCGGAAGCCATCAAAATCAAGACAAACCGCATGGACTTTCATTTTAGCGCGCAGTCCGGAGCTTGATGCACAATAGAACGATATGAAGACGATGTTGAGTGCGCTCTTACTAGGCGCTATTGTTCTGGCCGCGCAGGATGCGACGAAGCTCGCTGAGGATCCGGCAGTGAAGGCGGCGCTGGACGCGGCGAAGCGCAATGAGGCGCACTTTATCGACGAACAGGCGCGGTTCTGTGAGATTGCAGCGCCGCCGTTTAAAGAAGAGGCTCGCGGCAAAGAATTCGAGCGGCTGTTTAAAGGTTTAGGACTGGAAAATGTCCGGATCGACAAGGCAGGCAACGTGATCGGCATACGGCCGGGCGCGGCGGCGCATCCGAACCTGGTTTTCGCGGCGCATCTGGACACGGTATTTCCTCCGGAGACCAACGTGAAGGTGACGCGCGAAGGGACGGTGCTGAAAGGACCGGGCATCGGCGACGATTGCCGTGGGCTCACCGTGATGCTGGGCGTGATTCAGGCTCTGAAGGACGGCAATGTGAAGACAGCCGGCACGATCACGTTTGTCGCGGACACGGGCGAAGAAGGGTTGGGAGATCTGCGCGGCACGAAGAATCTTTTCGCGGACAGCCTGAAGGGACAGATCGATAAATTTATTTCGGTGGACGGCACTGGCCTGAACATCACCAACATCGGCGTGGGCAGCTATCGCTACCGGGTGACGTTCAAAGGGCCCGGCGGCCACAGTTTCGGCGCGTTCGGCATGGCGAATCCGATTCAGGCGATGGGGCGGGCGATTGCAAAGATCGACGGGTTTGAAGTGCCGACGACTCCGAAGACGACGTTCAACGTGGGACGCGTGGGCGGTGGAACGTCGGTGAATGCGATTCCTTTTGAGGCGTGGATGGAGGTCGACATGAGGTCCTCCGACAAGACGTCGCTCGAAGCGGTGCACGCCAAGTTCAAGAAGGCGGTGGAGGAAGCGGTGGACGAAGAGAACAAGCGCTGGAACGGGCGCGGGCCGGTTTCGGCTTCTTCGGAACTGGTGGGCTACAGTCCGGCGGGGAGCACGTCGGCCGATTCGGCGATCGTGATTACGGCGCTGGCGGTATCGAAGATTTTCGGGCACACAGGGAGGCTGGGCGAAGGGTCGACCGATTCGAATGTGCCGATGAATGTGGGCATCCCCGCCATCACGATTGGCGGAGGAGGGCAAGGGACCGGCGCGCACGCGCTGAATGAGGCTTTCGACACGAAGGATTCGTATTTGGGGACGCAGAGGGCGCTGTTGCTGGCGGTGGCTTTGGCGCGGTAGCGTCTTTGACCGACTGCAATGGGCGGGTTACCAACCCGCCTGCCAGCCTGCCCCACAAGGGAGAAGGAATCTTATGAAAAGTCTGATTGGATTGATTTTCATTTCGAGCGTTATGGCGCAAATCCCGGGGCCCGTGAAAGATCAGGCCTGGGGTTACATTTCCGACGCGCTGAAGGACAGGAATCCCGATACGCGGTTGCAGGCTGTGCAGGCGATGGGACTGATCGGCGTGCATGAGCCGTATATTTCGTCGCTCGAAGCGATGCTGGTGGATAAGGACGTGCAGGTGCGCGTCGCCACGGTGCAGAGTCTTGTGGATATCAAGAACAAGAACACGGTGCCGGCGCTGAAAAGGGCACTGGCCGATCCTGTGCCTGAAGTGAGTTTCGCCGCTGCGAAAGCGCTCTATGCCTTGAAGGATCCGGATGGCGAAGACGCGCTGATGTCGATATTAAGCCGCGAGTTGAAGACCTCCTCCGGCTTCATCACCAAGCAGATGCGCGATTCGTTGCGCATGCTGCAAACACCCAAGCCTTTGATGATGTTTGCGTTCAAGACGGGAATCGGATTTGCGCCGGTGCCCGGCCTGGGAGAAGGAGTTTCTTCCCTGCAGGGGATTCTTGCCGACCCGGGGATGTCCGGCCGCGCGGCGACGGCGCTGCTGCTGGCCTCCGACAAAGATCCGCGCGTGCAGGCGGCGCTGATCGACGCGTTGCAGGACAAGGAAGGATCGGTGCGCGCGGCGGCGTGCCATGCGCTGGCGCTGCGCAACGATCGGAAGCTGGAGGCTTACTTGATTCCGATGCTCAACGACAAGAAGGCGGCGGTACGGATGCGCGCGGCGGCGGGGTGTCTGCGATTGGAGTCGTTACCGGTTCCGGTGAAGAAGCCGGTTCCTGCGAAGAGCGCGGTGAAGAAGGCGGACGTTAAGAAGTAACAAATGCTGCCCATCTGCCCGCATGCTCACCAGGCTGCGAAAAAAGTCGCTGGAAGCCGCGATTGGCAGGCGGAACCGCCTGCCTCACCCTGGCAAATCAAGCAGTTACAGAGCGGTGGGACAGGCGCTGTCGCCTGTCTAACGAGTTCTCCGGGTCGATGCTGAACCGCGAAAGGCTTACAAGTCCAGTTCGCGCGGGGACCATTCGGGGATGCCGCCGGCGCGACTGGCGACCAGGGCGCCGAGGCGATTGGCGAATGCGCCGATCTTTGCGGGAGGCCAGCCTGCGTCGAGGCCATGCAGAAAGGCCGCGGCGAACGCGTCGCCTGCACCGACGGCATCGGCAACGCTTACCGGGACGACGCTGACTTCCACATATTCGTCGCCCTTGAGAATGGCGCAGCCGCGGTCGCCTCGGGTGACGCACACTGCTTCCCAATCGAAACGCGATGCGTAATCGCGGCAGAAGTTTTCGATCGATGTGTGCGAGGTTCCGGCCATTTGCTGGACGCGGGCGAGTTCGTCGTCGTTGAGTTTGACGACGTCGGCGAGTTGCAGCAGTTCCACGACTAGAGGCGTGGTGTAGGAATTCTTTCGCAGATTGATGTCGTAAAAGCGGCGCGCATCGGGATAGCGGGCGAGCAGTTCATGCAGCAGAGCGAGCATACGCGGCTCGATCAACTGGAGCGTTCCATGATAGATCCAATCGGGATCGATGGGCCCTGCGCCAAGGCGCAGATCAGGCGATGCCGGGAGCGCGGCGAAATCGTAGGCAGCGGGGCGATGGAGCACGTAAGAAGGCTGGCCCTGCGCGTCGACCGTGACGGAGACGATCCCGGTCGGGGCGTCCTTCACGGTGCGGATGAACTTTGTCGAGAGGCCCAATTGCGACGCGGTTTCGAGGGCGCGGCGGCCGCGATCGTCGTCGCCGACGGCGCTCACAAAAGATACGTCGTGGCCGAGGCGCGAGAGCTGGACGGAGAAATTGAAGGTCGCGCCGCCGAGAAGTTCCTGTCCGTCGATCAGGTCCCACAGAATCTCGCCGAGGCTCGCCAATTGCACTTTCTACGAAGATACTCCACAATGAACGTGATGCGTTTGATCCTTGCTCTTCTCGCCGTGGCCACGCTCAACGCGGGCGTCAAAATCGAAAACTTGTTCGGACCGGAGACTCCGACGGGGCGCTATAAACATCCGGCGGCGATCACGGAACTCGCTAACGGCGACTTCTATCTGGCGTGGTACGGAGGCGATGGCGAGTATCAGCCGGGAACGGCGGTGTGGGGTTCGAGGCTCGCGGCGGGTAAGTGGTCGAAGCCGGTGAAGCTGGCACAGGATCCGTTTTATTCGGTGGGCAATCCGGTGATCTGGCAGGCGCCGGATGGAACGGTGTGGCTGTGGTACGTGATCCGGCCGGGCGCGACGTGGTCTACTTCGCGCATCGCGATGAAACTTTCGAAGGACGGCGCGCAGACGTGGTCCGACGCGTCGGTGCTGTCGTTTGAAGAAGGCACAATGGTGCGCGGCACGCCGATCGTGCTGGCTAACGGCGACTATCTGCTGCCGGTGTGGAAGGAAACGGGCGCGGACACGGAAGTGGTAGGCGCGGACACGGCTTCCTTTTTTCTGCGCTACGATCCGCGGGCGAAAAAGTGGTCGGAGAGCACGCGGATTCATGCGAGGCTCGGCGCGCTGCAACCGGCGGTGGCGCAGATCGATGAGGATCATTTGATCGCATTCTGCCGCCGCGGCGGCGGGTACGGTTCGAAAACCGAGGGCTATATTGTGCGCAGCGAATCGCACGACGGAGGGAAAGTGTGGTCGCCGGGTGTAGAGACTGCGTTTCCCAATCCAAACGCTGCGGTGGATTTGCTGAAGCTGGCGAACGGCCATCTGCTGCTGGTTTACAACGACAACATGCACGACCGCACGCCGCTGACGGTGGCGATTTCAATCGACAACGGCGCGACGTTTCCCACGCGCATGAACATCGCGACGGGCAATCGCGACTACGCGTATCCTTACGCAATTCAGGCGAGGGACGGGAAGATTCACATCGTGTTTACGTCCGACAAGCGGTCGATTGTGAACCAGGCGGTGTTTGACGAGAGCGAGATTCGCTAGCGGACGAAAGCTTCCTGCAAGCCTCCGTCGACCTGCACGGTTTGCCCGGTGATTTTCGCCGAGCGGTCCGACAGCAGGAAGTAGGCCGCTTCGGCTTGATCCTCGGGTGTGATGGCGGCTTTGGTCAGCGTGCGCTGGGCGTAGTAGTTGGCGAGCTTGTCGCGCAGCACTTCATCGGAATCGGATTCGTTGAAAGCGATGGAGTATTTCACCAGCGACGCGATGACGCGGTCGCGCGGGAACATCGTCGAGCCGGCCACGCGGTCGCCGGAGCGAGTGCGTTGACGCGCACCAAGGGCGACAATTCGACTGCCAGGCCGCGCACCAGATGGTTCGCCGCGGCTTTCGATGCATCGTAAGCGAGCGAACCTTTTTTCGCGACGATGGCGTTGACGCTGGTGGTGATCACCAGGCTGCCGCGGAGGCCCTGGCGCGCGAAGACGTGACGCGCTTCGTCGCCGACCAGGTAGCCTCCCATTACGTTGACGTCGAAGGTCAGCTTCCATTGGTCGTCGGTGACGTGACCGGCGCGATCGGGCGCGACGTACACGCCCGCGGTGACCACGATATTGTCGACGCCGCCGTAGGCAAGCACCGCCTGCTTAAACATTTCGCGAACGCTCGAGCGGTCGGTGACGTTGACCGCGACGCCGATGGCCGGGCCGCAGCCGGAAATTCCCGTGCCGGCGACGCCGATGCCGACACCGTAGATTTTCGTCAGCTCCTTCGCAGTGGCTTCGGCGGCATTTTTATCGAGGTCGGCACAGACGACGTGCGCGCCCTCCTTGGCGACGCGATGCGCCACCGCGCGGCCGATGCCGTTGCCGGCGCCGACCACGATGACCACGTTGCGCGCCAGCTCCTTTTCCGGAGGCATGCGCTTCAGCTTGGCTTCTTCGAGCAGCCAGTATTCGATGTCGAAGGCTTCCTGCTGCGGCAGGGCGATGTATTCGTCGATGGCCTCGGCGCCGCGCATCACTTCAACGGCGCAGTTGTAGAACTCGGCCGTGACCCGCGATTCGCTCTTGTCCTTGCCGAAGGCGATCATGCCGATGCCGGGGATCAAAATCACGGTGGGATTCGGGTCGCGCATCGCGGGCGAATTTGCGTGCTTGCACCGCTCATAGTATGCGGCGTAATCCTTGCGATACTGCTCCAGACCGGCGGTCAGCTTGGTTTTGAGCGCCTCGAGATTCTCGGTTTGCGGATTCCAATCGATGTAGAGGGGCTTGATTTTCGTGCGCAGGAAGTGGTCGGGGCAGGACGTTCCTAGCTCGGCGAGGCGCGGGGCGTCGTGACTGTTGACGAAGCGGAGAATGGTCGGATCGGACTGGATGGTCGCGATGAAACGCTTCTTCTGCGAAACCTGACCGCGGAGCCAGGGGAGCAGGTCGAACAACAGTTCGTCGCGTTCGGCATCGGCGGCGGTTTCGTATTTCTTGCCGCCGAAGGTTTTTTCGCCTTTGTCGCGGGCTTCAATATAGTCGGCCGCTTTTTCGATGAGGCGGAGGGTCAGGTCGTAACATTCTTTATCGCCATCGGCCCAATTGATGAGGCCGTGCTGACCGAGGATGACGCCGGTGCGCTTCCTGTCGGCCTTGGCGAGGCGTTCGAGTTCGAGGCCGAGTTCGAAGCCGGGACGCAGCCAAGGTGTCCAGACGATCTCGTCGCCGAAGATTTCCTTGGTCAACTCCTTCGAGCGTTTCGACGCGGCGACGGAGATGACGGAGTTCGGGTGCATGTGATCGACATGTTTCCATGGCACGAAGGAGTGAAGAGTGGTATCGATCGACGATGCGCGCGGATTCAGGTTGAACGTGCAGTGCGTGAACAGGCCCACCATCATGTCTTCATGAGGTGTTTTCGGACCTTTTTCCTTGCCGCCGAGATAGATCGGCTGAAGGGAGAGTAGTTTGTCCTGATAGAGCGAAGAGAAATTTTCGAGTTTGCTGGTGCGCAGGTCGCCGCCCGAGCCTTTCACCCACAGCACTTCGGTTTCGGCGCCCGAGAGAGGATCTTTTTCCATCAGCTTCGAGGACGTGTTGCCGCCGCCGGTGTTGGTGATGCGTTGATCGGAGCCGAGCAGATTCGAGCGATAGACGAGGCGCTCAGCCGGAGACAGGGAGTTGGCCTTCTGGTCGTCCCAGAGGTGATTGACATGTTTCATTGGTTTCTTTCAGGATAGCAACGTTAGCGATATTCGAAGAAATTGAATCGTATCGAGCCTGGCGCTCGAATTTCGCCGCGGGCGGACGATACGGGAAGCATGACCAGCGAGATTCACCAGATTGTCTACTCCAGCAGCGCGACAAAACCGCTCTCCCCGCAGGAACTGGCGGATATTCTCGAAACGGCCCGGTTCCATAACGAGACGACCGGCATCACGGGGATGCTTCTCTACCGGCGCGGCCATTTTCTGCAAGTGCTGGAAGGCGCCGATGACCATCTGAGCGCGCTGCTGGAAAAATTGAATCGGGACCCGCGACATCGCCAGCTGCGGGTTTTGTTCGACGAGCGGATCGCGGCGCGAGCATTCGGGGCTTGGTCCATGGCGTTTCAGGATGTGAGCGGACTTGACCCGGACGAGATGCCTGCGTACTCACGGTTTCTCACGGAAGGGTTCAGTTCCACCGAATGTGTGCGCTATCCGCACAAAGCTCTGCGCATGGTGCTGGCATTTCGCGACGCTGTTCTGGCACCCGTCAATGCTGAATAGGCAGGACGATCTGGCCAACCGGATTTGAACTCCCGGGCCACACCTGCCACTGGCTTAAGATTGAAGGGATGCGACTCAGGCTCGCGCTCGGCAGCGCTATCCTTGCGGCAGCACAATTAACGGCGCAGGAACAGCCCTGGCACTCCCTGTTCGACGGCTCGACCTCGAAAGGCTGGCTGGACGTAACTGGCAAACCTTTTCCCACGCATTCGTGGACCATCGAAGACGGCTGCCTGAAGGCTCTCGTCCGCACCGATGGCTTCGAGGACATCCGTACCGTCGAAACCTTCAAATCGTTCGAACTGCAGTTTGAATGGAAGTTGGCGAAGCTTGGCAACTCGGGCGTGAAGTATCTGGTCCAAAGAGTGGATGACTGGACCAATAAAGAAGGCCGGCAAGCGCGTGCGCGTGGACTGGAGTACCAATTGGTGGATCTCGACTCACCCGACGCATCCGATCCCACGCGCATTAGCGGAGCCCTCTACTCGCTCCTCGCGCCAGCGAACGCCAATTGGAAAATCGGGGTCTTCAACGAGTCGCGAATCGTCGTCCACGGCGATCACGTCGAGCACTGGCTCAACGGCGTCCGCGTGCTGAGCTACGAGACGACCAACCCCGCCATTCAATCCGCGCTGCGCAAGATGCTGCCGAAGGACGCGGCGCCCGAAACTCCTCTGGTGACGGAAAGTCCGATCAGCCTGCAAAACCACTCCTCGGAGACGTGGTTCCGGAATATCAAAATCCGCCCATTGCCATGAGTCGCAATGCGAAACATATGGGAATTCGATTGCCGTAAATCTTCACTCTGGCTAAGCGCCTCTTATTCTTTAAGTTCTTTATTTATCATCCGAATATCATTAAGAATCTAGATCATTATAATTTCGCATTGCGGAAAACAATTATGATCCAAGAAGTTGCTTGTTCGCCGTGCCAGATCGTGTTAAGCTCAACGGCTGGTTTCGCTTGCTGGACTTTCGCTTGCTAAAAGGAGTATTTTGCGATGCAAACACGTCTTTGCATTTTCATAGCGGCTTTTCTTGCCCACTGGTGATGGTTGGGCAGACCAACCGCGGCGGGATCAATGGTGCGGTTTCCGACGCCAGTGGCGCGGTGGTTCCCGGCGCGAGCGTCACCGTCATCAACACCGGCACGAATGAAACCCGCAAACTGGTGACCTCGGAGATCGGCACCTTCTCGGCGCAGGATTTGGAGCCCGTGGTTTACCGGATCGTGGTGGAGGCGAAGGGGTTCAAGAAGGAACTGGTCGAAAACGTCAAAGTAGACACCGCCACCGTCGAGACGGTCAACGTGAAGCTGGAGGCGGGCTCGGTGAATACGCAGATCACGATCACCGCGGACGCAGTGATGGTCAACACGGAATCGGGGACGACGGGCAGCACGGTGACGGAGCGCGAGATTCAAGACGTGCCGCTGATCAACCGCAACGTGCTGGACCTGGCGCTGACGCTGCCGAACATCGCGGGGGACGCGGGCAGCGAGAATCCGGTGATCACCACCGTGACGACCTGTCCGGGCTGCAACCTGAGCGTGAACGGCGGCCGTCCGATGAACACTCTGATGCTGGCCGACGGCGCCAACAATACGGGAGTAGCCTGGCGCGGACCATTGTCAGCTTCACGCCGGAAACGGTGCAGGAGTTCACAGTGCAGACCTCGGTGTATTCGGCCGAGTACAGCAGCACGGGCGGAGGAGTGATCAACGCCACGACCAAGTCGGGATCGAACCGGATCACCGGCACGGTGCTGTGGTACAAACGCAATCCCGATGCGGCCGCCGCGCCGTTCACCCTCGCCAGCACCAACCGTTCGCCGGCCACGCTGAAGTACAACCAGTTTTCCGTGGCCGCGGGAGGTTCGGTCTATATCCCTTCGTACAAAATCAAGGGAAAGCCGCTGTACGACGGCCGCAACAGGACGTTCTGGTTCGGCGCGATCGAGCCCGACTACCGGCGCGATTACCTGGATCAATACGCGCTGGCGCCCACGGCCGCCAATCGCACGGTCGATTTCAGCGGCATGGTGAATACCGCCAGCGGATTCCTGCCCGCCAGCGTGGCGCAGCAGTTTGGCCAGGCGGTGACCGGCGACGCGACGATCTATCAGAATTACAGCGTCAATTCGGCCAACCAGTTCACGCTGCTTCCCGCTCCGACCGGCACGGCGACCTATGTGCCGTTTCCCAACAACACCATCCCGCTGACGCTGCTGGATCCAACGGCTGTGAAGGCGCTCGAATACCTGGCGCCGGCCGGAGCGGGCGGGTATTATCTGAATTCCAACGGCACCGTTTCCAATCTGGACAATCCGAGGCTGCTGCGCCAGGACACCAAGCGCTATACGCTGCGCATCGATCAGATGCTCGGCGCCAACAACCGGCTGTACGGCCGCTACACGGCGACGCCGATTATCAAGACGCAGAACTATCCGGTGAGCCCGACCGGCTCGACGGCGGAATATAGCTACGGCAAGCAACTGATGCTGGCCGACACGCACACCTTTTCGCCCATGGTGATGAACGACATCCGGCTCAACTACACGCGAGGACGGTTCAGCAACACGGCGGCTCCGCAGTATGACGCCGCGACGAGCGAGAATCTGAACGCGCTCCTCGGCCTGCCCAATATCACAAAGGGCGGCGTCCCGAATATTACGGGCCTCGGAGTCGGCTCGGGGACCGGAGTTGGAATCGGTTCCGGCGGCTCCACGGAAGTGGAGGATCGGGAGGAGCGTTACGCGGCCTCCGACATCCTCTACAAGAGCAACGGGCGGATGAGCTGGAAGTTCGGAGCCGATTTCAACAAACAGCTTCAGAACGTGATTCCGCTCTACGCGGCGCTGGGCGGCGCTTACGCGTTCAGCAATATTCAGACGGATTCGACCGGGACGTCGAGCGGCATGGGCGGCAACAGCTTCGCCAGCTTCCTGCTGGGCGTTCCGAACGGCAACGTCACGCTGCGGAGCACGGAGATTCCCCATTATTACCGCTGGCTCGGCGGCGGCGCCTTCGTTCAAAACGACTGGAAGATCAAGCCGAACCTGACGCTGAATTTGGGCATGCGCTGGAACCTGGAGATGCCTCGCACGGAGAAATACAACAATCAGGGCGCGTTCGATCTCAGCAAGGCGCAAACAGTGAACCTGCCGACGCCGACGACGCTGACCGACGGCGAAGTGATCGCGTCCACGCTGGAGCCGGCATTCGCGTTCGCCGGACGGGGTGGAAATTCGCCGTATCTGACGCCGCCGGATTGGAAGGATTTCGAGCCTCGCTTCGGATTCGCGTGGAGCCCGAAAGCTTTGGAGAGCCGCCGCATCGTGATTCGCGGAGGTTACGGACTTCCGCACGCTCCGGTAAACGGCGCGAACCGCCTGCCGCAGCCGGATTTCGGCGCGACCGCGAATTATGCCACGCAGGCGCCTTCGAGCACGGCCAATCCGAACAACGTGATGCGGCTGGGCTACAATCCGCCGGTGATCATTCCGCAAAGCGTGCAGCAGGTCATTTTCGGAAACTCCGGACCTCCCTCCAACGGCCTGGTCTACGGCAACAGCCTCTACTATCAGAGCGCGATCGGCGGCTTCGCGATCTCGCCCAACTATCACACTCCTTACGTGCAGAACTGGAACCTGACCATCTCCTGGCAGGTGAATTCATCGACCACCATGGAAATCACCTACGTGGGCAACAAGGGGACCCACCTGTTCATGCCGCACGAGGATATGAATGCGAAGGACCAGAACCTGTTGAACGCACAGAATGCGGCCAACATCAGCACCGCGGCGACCATCAACGATCCGCTGGGCCGCATCAATCCGGGAACCGGCAAAATCCTGACGGTCCAGGAAGGCAGCCTCGGCAGCCCGTATTTAGGCTTCTCCACGCTGTATTCGCTGTTTGACGCCTCGGGCTACAGCATCCGCCATGCCGCCTATGTCAACGTGGTGCACCGCGTGGCGCGCGGGCTGACGTTCACCTCGAATTACACCTTCGGAAAATCGATCGACGACGGATCGAGCGCGGGCGGCGATAAGAACGTGCTGACCGCCGTGGGCGGACAGATTGACGGCCAGGTGGCGTTCGGAGCGCCGCGGTATCTGGACCGCTCGGTGTCGACCTACAATCAGACGCACGTGATTCACGGATCCTACATTTACGATCTGCCGTTCGGGCGCGGGCGCGCCATCGGCAACAGCATGTGGAAGCCTCTCGATCTGATCGCCGGCGGCTGGACCACTTCGGGCACGATCACCTTGGACAGCGGTTTCCCCGCGATGGTGTATCTGTCGGACACCAATCAGCTCGGCGACGACACGCACACGGCGCGGCCGAATATCGTCTCCGGCGTGCCGCTCGTGAATCCTCTGTATAATCCCAGTTGCCCGACCGGCGCGGGATGCCAGCCGTATCTGAATCCGGCGGCGTTTGAGCGGCCTCCCTTGGGGCAGATTGGCAACGCGCCGCGCACGCTGCCGTGGGCCACGGGACCGTGGAACCAGTTCTTCAACGCGTCCATCCAGAAAAATTTCAAGTTCGGCGAGAGCAACAAGTATCGCCTGCAATTTCGCGTCGATTTGCTGAACGCATTCAACCATCCGACCTTCGGCAACGTCCCGAATAACGCGGGCGGCGCCGATTTCATGGGCGCGCCGAGCACCGCCGCGCTGACGACCTCCGCGTACAACACCTGGGCCACGGCCAACAATCAGCCGCTGTATTCGACCACGGCGGGCGCGGCGCTCTACAACCAGATCGTCGCGAACGTGAACTCCAACAAGAACTCCGCCGGCGTGCTTCCGACGAACTTCTTCACGGTTCCGCTTCCCGCGAATTTTTACGGCGCGATCGCGAATTCCTTCGACATCACGACCATTCAGGGATACAAGCTGTATCAATTGCGCAACACCTACAGCACCAATTTCGGCACGCTGTACAACAACAACACGCCGCGCTATATCCAGTTCGGACTGAAGTTTTACTTCTGAGAGCCGGCCGTGTCCTGGAACAACCGGATGCCGCCCTTGAGCGCGTTCGTATTATCGCCGAGCCGCGCCCGTGGCGGCAGATCCAGATCGGAAGAGCACACGTCTGAACTCCAGTCACGCCAATATCTCGTATGC
>OCZT010005147.1_pt1 | contig 13100 bp, 13 predicted proteins | sample 1539031 | NCBI WGS metagenome assembly OCZT01 (sample SAMEA3539308, study PRJEB22396) | soil metagenome | biome: tundra; feature: field; material: soil | place: USA | collected 2010-05 | depth 0.15 m | reverse complement strand
CTTCCGATCTGGTGCCAATAGCTGCCAGTCGAAAATGTGTTCCAATTGCTGCCACCTGTCAGAACTGTTAGTAATCGCAGCGGTTGTCAATCAAGACCATTGCTCAATACCAAATTGGGGAGTATGGGTTCATCCTGGATTTCCTGCATCATCCAATACACCAGCGAAGACGTTGCATTTATAACCAGTCGCAGAGATATAAGAATCAGAAAACGTGTTTGACAGAATTGCAAAAACACATGAATATTGAGTTCTCCCACTAGATAGGATAACGCGATGAAACTCGAAACCATTGCAGTGCATGGCGGTTACTCACCAGAACCGACCACTAAAGCGGTTGCTGTGCCAATATACCAGACTGTTTCCTATGCGTTTGACGACACTCAACATGGCGCGGATTTGTTTGACCTGAAAGTAGCAGGCAACATTTATACGCGCATCATGAACCCCACTACCGATGTGCTGGAAAAACGCATGGCCGCATTGGAGGGTGGCATTGGCGCATTGGCAGTTTCCTCTGGCTCAACTGCGGTTACTTACGCAATTTTGACCATTGCCGAAGCAGGTGACAATATTGTTTCCGTTGGCACGCTGTACGGCGGGACATACAATTTATTTGCCCACACCCTGCCGCAATTTGGCATCCAGGTGCGCTTTGCGGATTATCGTGATCCACAAAGTTTCAAACCCTTGATCGACGCAAAAACCAAGGCAATCTTTTGCGAATCGATTGGCAACCCTTTGGGTAATTTAGTAGATATAGCTGCGCTTGCTAAGGTGGCGCATGATGCTGGAATCCCTTTGATTGTGGACAATACAGTACCCAGTCCTTATTTGTGCCGCCCTATTGAACACGGAGCAGACATCGTTGTTCATTCACTGACTAAATACCTTGGTGGTCATGGCAACTCACTGGGCGGAGTGATTGTTGATTCCGGAAAGTTCCCTTGGGCCGAGCGCAAAGTCAGATACCATCGTTTGAACGAACCGGACGTTTCTTATCACGGTGTGGTTTACACTGAAGCGCTAGGGGCTGCGGCATTTATTGGCCGCGCACGGGTCGTGCCGTTGCGCAACACCGGTGGAGCTATCTCACCGTTTAACAGTTTTCTTATTCTGCAAGGCATTGAAACATTAGCTTTGCGCATGGATCGCATCTGCGAAAACACTCTGGCGGTCGCACAATTCCTCAAGCAACATCCCAAAGTTAACTGGCTTAATTACGCTGGGTTGCCAGATCATGCTGATTACCCTTTGGTACAGAGATATATGAATGGCCGTGCATCAGGCATTCTGACGTTTGGCATAACGGGAGGAGCTGCAGCCGGTGCGCGCTTCCAAGATGCTTTGAAATTAATTACCCGGTTGGTCAATATTGGTGATACAAAATCGCTGGCTTGCCATCCGGCCAGTACCACCCATCGTCAACTCTCGCCGGAAGAGTTCAAGAAAGCAGGAGTATCCGAAGACATGGTGCGCCTGTCCATTGGTATTGAACACATCGATGATTTGAAGGAAGACCTGCTGCAGGCGTTAGCATCTGCTTAAGACTAAATCACGCTACAGCGAACTAAACACTCGTGAGATTCCGCTGTTGGGCGGCGTAGTAAAGAGGTACACCATCTGCTGTGTGCCACAAGCCGCTAGTCGATTGTCAGTTCTGTTGGCTGTGACATGAGTACAATTAGTCCAGCTTATAACTGTTCGGCACCTGGACTATTCAAAAACTGCCAAGGAGAGCACATGTCTGACCGCACTTAGCTACCGGGATACAATGGCGAAGTACTCATCGCATATATCATATGAAAACGTGGTTAATAAAATTATTTCGTCAGACTGAAACAAAGCCTATCAGCACGGCTCAATGGCTAAGCTATAAACAATGAATCTAAACTTGCGTTTGTTCCAGACACTATCAAAATAATAGATGATATAAATATGATGCATGACATATTTATCGTAAATTGACAGTATCACAATGTGACGTTAGTTTTCTAGCAACATTTACCTATCTGCGATGAACATGGCGAAAAAAATCTCCACTAAAGAAGAGTTTGAGGCCCTCTCGGATTTCCGTCATCAACTGCGTTGTTTTGTACGGTTTAGTGAGGATATTACACATAAGTTCGGCGTTACGAATCTGCAATATCTATTGTTGCTTCATGTCAAAGGGTATAAAGGTCGTGAATGGGCGACGATCAGCGAACTTGCCGAGCGGTTGCAAACCCATCATAACGGTGTCGTATCTCTAGCCTCGCGTTGCGTAAAACTGGGATTGTTATATCGGCAACGCGGCACTGTCGATAAGCGTGAGGTAAAGATATATCTCACGCCAGAAGGTAACAGATTAGTAAAAAAAATCGCGAGCGCGCATCGTAATGAGTTATTGGGTCTGCAAGGAGTTTTCAAGATTCCCAGTGCAAAGGAATTGGGAGCGGAATCATGATTCAGGAATTGCCAAAAGACGCTCCAAAAGTTTACCAGAGCGCCCACCTTCAAGTTCAAATCAACAAGAGATTTGCCGGACGTAGTGAAGGAGCGTAAATCCGATAATCTTTACACGCGCTATAGTCCTACCCAACAATTCTCTCCTTAGAAACCAAGCTGGCTGCCTTAGAAGGCGCAGAATCAGCTGGACATTCAGTTCAGGTACTACCAAAGTCAGCGCGCAGATTATTCATGCCCCACATTGAATGACGGGTGTTCTACCGTGCTTTGTTAGGCGAAAAATTCCCGGTGGCCAGGCGCGTGCGAATAATCTCTGAATCGTCATGGATTCGCTTTAGTATCTTATCGCTTTCAGAAACTTCCCAGCGGCTTTCTATCATTAATATTGTCTCAATTCCGTAGCGCTTTTGGAGAAATGGGATACATGCTTCTGCGAACGGTCGTGCCAGTGACTCAGAGTCTATATATGAGCCATTGCGGTACAACCGCAAAGTCTGACGTGGGGACTTAGAAAAACATCGCTCTTCTCATCCTGATGGAGCAACGAAGAAAAGATTCGAGGAGTCATCTGTGGCACTATCGTAAAGTATGTAAAGCGGTGCATATGAATCAACATATCTACTTCCGTTTTTATTCGTTGTAACACATCGATTTTAATAATAGTAGCAGTGCCACTCGTTCCCCATTTGGCACTATTTTGCCAAGTATTCACCCCTCAAGTCACCGAAGTCTTATATCGCAATTCTGTGACAAGACCTTTCATTAAATGCATCGCTGTTGTGGCTTTATTGCTTTAGATTTTGAGAAGCCGCTGTGCACCAGTGGATTGTCATATATTCCATCCACATAAGTTACTCGATCTTTTATTGCTCAACTGGCTCCATTAAACGGATATCTAAAGGGTTGACAATATATCATAATATGATATATTATTTAACCTGCAATTGAAACTAAATAAACTGCTGTGGAGTACGTAAGTCCCATCAATTATTTTCGAGGTCTTATTGTGTTAATTGCTTGGATAGGTATCTTATTTGTCTTTACACCATTTTTTATATTGGCCTTCCTGATAATTTTTACCGGTAAGTCTGATAAATAGATAAGCATCGGTTGACCTTGCCCTGCCCACAATATTAGGAGTGGCTGACTTCCGTCAGGTCTTTTTAATTCGCGGCACTATGCGCTGATGAAGATACTTTTTCTACTACCGCATCAAGAAGTGGATGGAAAGTACCGACACACCCAGTCGTGTCGCTCGGCGCGAATAAGTTAACTGTCATATAACCAGCGAGCAAGTTTCCTTTTTTTAGAGTTGCAATATGGGCGAATCGCTATTATTAATCACTATCATTACCCTGGTGGTTCTGACAATACGCCGTGCAAGGCCTGTGATATTGGAGACCCCGGTTATCATCCAACGTCCCGGGCAATATCAGATTATCCTTGCTCCGCAACTCAATCGCGCACAAACCTTCATCGAACAAATCGCCAAGCAGTTTACCCAATTGCATCCTCCTGAAAGCGATTTCCCCTCTCAGTATTTTGAAGTGCGCGATCCCAAGGTGTTTTCTAAGGGCGAGAGTTCCTACTTATTGGCGATCGCATTGCGCGGCGGGGTATTGTATTTTCAGGCGGTCAATCCCAAGCCTTTGCTGCGCGATGCAGACAGTCACTACAAAACCTTGCGCGAATTTTCCGAGTCGGTGCTGCAGCATCATCCACTCTCAGAGCCTGCGGATGGGCTGGGGGCGGAGAAGCTGTGTGACGCTGTCGAAATGGTTGCGAGCCCGTTGAAGATAGCCGTGAGAGTATTGCAAACAACCGACTGATGAGGGCCGCACCAGATTCTGGCATCCAGAATTTACCGTCATGGCAATCTGGGCACGAACGCAATGACTGCTTAGTGTCGGGCTGTGACTGTCAGGCAACTGGTGGTGCGACGGTAGCGAAGTTACGACCGGTCATCAGTCATTACCCATTGCCGCGAATAGTTGGCAAAAATAGTTGCCTTTCTTAGGATGGGGATGGCCGGGCTGGATGATTTCAACATCATCCGCAACCGTCGCGTAAGGGACGTAAAGGCGACCCGCTGGTGTTCCCCACAACCGCCGAAGCGCTTTAAAGAGATTGCATTATTCGAAGGAGGGAAGAAATATGCCTGACGTACGATTGCGCAAAATGAGCATCCGCGATGTGACCGCGACGGAAGATCTGCTACAAGGTAATACTACCGACCTCGTCAATAAAGACTTAGTACGGGCTTGGTTGTGGTGGGCTATCGTTTGGTTGACGATTTTCCCACTGGTTGGCCTGCTCGTATCAACCAAGTTTAGTTATCCGGATTTTCTCGGCCAAACATCGTGGCTGACGTTCGGCCGCCTGCGTCCTGTTCACGTCAACGGCGTCATCTTCGGCGCTTTTTCTACCCCTGTGCTTGGTCTGATTTATTACATGGTGCCACGCTTATGTGGACGCCGCATGGCCAAGGAACACTGGGGATGGTGGTTGCTCTGGGGCTGGAATATATTTTTGATTACCGGCTCGATTTCTTTTTTGATGGGCTACAACTCCGGCTTTGAGGCTGGTGAGTTCCAGTGGCCTTTCAACATACTACGCTGGGTGATCCTGACGGTTATCGGCGGCCAGGTCCTGACGACGATATTCCGGCGCAAAGAACCGGGCTTCTACGTCGCGTTGTGGTATACGCTGGCAGCGCTGGTCTGGACTGTGATGAATCTGATTCTCGGCAACGTCATCCTGCCCTATGTTCCAATGTCCGGGATCAGCAATACTGCCTTGCACGGACTCTTTATCCATTACATAGTTGGACTATGGATCACGCCGGCTGGCCTTGCCTTGATGTATTACTTCCTCCCGTTGGCCACCAAAGCCCCCTTGTACAGCCATCGGCTCTCGCTGCTCGGTTTCTGGGCGCTTGCATTTTTCTATCCGTTCGTCGGCACGCACCATTACCTGTTCAGTCCGATCCCTTATCACAACCAGACGATTTCGATTGTCACCAGCATGATGCTCATCATCCCTGTCTGGGCCGTCATTATTAATCTGTTTGGCACCGCCAAAGGGCGTTGGGGCGCGATTATCGGCGGGCGCGACGCCGACAGTTACGCGGCGAAGTTTCTGCTGCTGGCGACGTTCTTTTATCTGGTCGGCTGCTTCCAGGGATCGACCGAAGCACTGCGCCGAGTACAGGAACTAACGCACTTCACCGACTTCGTGATCTCGCATTCGCATTTCACTGTGTTCGCGACTTTCGTGCTGGCTGCGGTGGGTAGCATGTATTACGTCTGGCCGCGCGTTACCGGACGCCATCTGTGGAGCCAGAAACTGGCCAGCTGGCATGTGTGGCTGACCATCGCCGGCACCACGCTGATGTTGGTCGGGCTTGCAGCGCAAGGCCTTGTCCAGGGCAGCATGCTCGAGTACGGTGCAAATTTTGTTGATACGGTCGTCGAAATGAAACCGTGGTGGTTCGCGCGCACGCTGGCTGGCGCCACTATGGATATCGGCTTTCTGCTGATGACGATCAATCTGGTCATGACGGCACGCCAAGGCGTGCCATTTGAGGCTCCCGCGGACAGCGCACTGGTCTCCGTATCCGAGACGCGACCCGCCGCCGTGGAAGTGAGCTGGTACGGTCGTCCTTCGGCAGTATTCATCATCGCCGGCATCGCGTTCTTCTTTTTGGCGGTCGTGATTCAGGGCATCCTGCCTTCGATCCTGCCACAGACATACAACCCCACGGTCACTTCCGCGAGTACCGGCCAAACCATTCAAGTCGCTGACTACACACCGCTGGAGCACAAAGGACGGCAAGTCTATATCCGCGAAGGTTGCTGGTACTGCCATTCGCAGTACGTGCGGCCGGTGACGGGCGAGGATTTGCGTTGGGGGCCGGTTTCGCAAGCCGGAGAATATGTGTACGACCAGCCGCATCTACTCAGTACGCGGCGGATCGGCCCCGACCTGACCCGTATCGGCAGAAAATATGGCGATGATTGGCATGCCGCGCACCACTGGAACCCGCGCGATGTCGTGCCGGACTCCATCATGCCGCGTTTCCCATGGCTCTACAAAGACTCCAACGGAAAAAGCGCTCCCGAACTCAACGAAGACGGTCTGGCGCTGGTTGCTTATTTGCAGAAACTCGGCACCTCGATCGGTGATTGGCGCGAGACCTTCGTCTCGACGCGGTTAACCGCCGGTGCCGCGCTACAGTCGAGTAGCATGGAAAAATCTCAAGACCTTCTGCCTCGCGGCAAACAAGTTTATTTCCGCCGCTGTGTCGGCTGTCACGGAGAAAAGGGCGACGGTAACGGTCCGTCCGCACGCTTCCTGAACCCGAAACCACGGGATTTCACTTCAGGCACGTTCAAATTTCGCTCGACGGTAGGCGGCGCAAATTCGCTGCCCTCGGACGAAGATTTGTTCATTACGGTCAGCCACGGGCTGTGGGGTACCGCGATGCCACCTTGGTATGAAATCTCTGCCCAAGAGCGGCTTGCGGTCATCCAGTTCATCAAGACCTTCTCGGACCGATGGAAAAATGAAAAACCTGGCGCTGCGATACAAATCCCTGATGAGCCGCCGGTGACGATGGAATCCATTGCGCGAGGGCAGCAACAATTCGAAACCGTGTGCTTCGCATGTCATGGCCCCGGTGGACTCGGAGACGGTGTTCCTGCCGGTACCCTCTCCGATACGTGGGGCAACCCGATCAACCCCGCCAATTTCACCTTGCCGGCCGGTGTGCCTGGCGGTGTCAAGCTCGGCCACGACGGACGGCATATCTTCAAAACCATAACTACCGGTATCGGCGGCACACCCATGCCGTCCTTTGCGGACGCGTTCACGCCAGCACAAACTTGGGACATCGTCCATTACGTCCAGTCGTTGCGGGTGAATGCCCATATCGCATCGTTGAAACTAGCGGGGCTGACCGGATCGGAACAAGCAGCAAGTTTCTGCACCTCCAGCGTGCCCTGGCTACTTGCGGCCTGTAACAACGTCGTGCTGCCCATCATCAATTTTTGTTCGGTGAGCGGTCCTTTACAGACGAAAGTGAGGATTTATAAAGTTAAGCTGTCTGATGCGCGCAGAGATATCTGGGCATCGTTATCCGAGGCCGCTGATCGCCAGCAGATCGACCCCCAAGTCCTACAGATCGACCAACCTAACATACCCGTCATAAACACTGTCACAACCAACAAGACCAAACTGCCATGACTGAATCGCAAAGTAACAACGATGTTGAAAATGTAGAGGTCACCAGCCCGCAACCAGCTTCCGAGCACGTGCCGGGCCATTCTGTATACACCTATGCAAGTGCAGGGATTGCGGAACGCAAAGGAAACGTGCCGATCTGGTTGTGGATCGTCGCGGTTTCATTGCTGATTTGGGGAATTTATTATCTTGTCACCTATTGGAATGCTCCCGTTGCACCGACATAAGTGTAGCCAAGCAAGTCGGACATCCGGGTCGGCACTGATCTCACATTCAGCCATGAAGTTCATTCACAACTATTGAATGGATTTCACCCGATTTAGTAGAGGTGTACGTGACGTACATTCATTAAGTCGAGGGGATGTACGAGGCTGCAATGAATCCGGCGTGGCCATTACCCGGAAGGAGCAACAGTCCCGCACGAAGACAAATGACACTGCGCGCGGTGTTGTTGCGTACGCTATACTTTCAACAAAAACAAGGATAATTGCGCCATGCCAATCTACAAGGTCAAATTTAAATGTAAACGCGAAATCGCAGATGGAACGATGGCGTTTCATTTTGAAAAGCCGGAGGGGTTTGCCTACAAAGCAGGCCAATCCGCAGACTGCATCCTGATCAACCCCGCTGAAACTGACGCCGAAGGCGACACGAGAGCGTTTTCTTTGGCGAGCGCGCCTTACGAAGACGATCTCATCTTCGCGACGCGAATGCGTGATACAGCGTTCAAGCGGGTATTAAAAACAATGGAGCCTGGCATGGAGCTCACTCTGGATGCTCCCCATGGCTCGTTCACGCTCCACAATAATGTGCGCATTCCAGCCGTTTTCCTCACCGGCGGTATTGGCGTTACGCCTGTGAGAAGCATTGTTCTTCAAGCTGTTCACGACAATGTTCCGCACCGAATCCTCGTCTTTTATTCCAATCGAAAGCCGGAAGATGCGGCGTTTCTGGATGAGTTGATGGAATCCCACAAGACAAACCCGAACTATACCTTTGTCGGTACGATGACGCAGATGGAACAATCCAGCCGCGAGTGGCATGGGGAAACCGGGTTTATCAGCAAAGCCATGCTCCTGAAATACATTGATGATTTGACGCTCCCCAACTACATCGACGGCCCACCCGCGATGGTGAATGCGATGCGTAAAATACTGAGCGAAGCGGAAGTCGATGATGACAATATCTGCACGGAAGAGTTTTTAGGCTACTGATGACGGCTTAAGGGCAAACCATGAAAATCAGGATTAAAAGGGTATATTTACAGCCGGACAAGCATGATGGTCGGCGTATCCTCGTGGACAGGCTCTGGCCGCGCGGTTTAACAAAGGAAAAAGCAAGCGTTGATCTGTGGCTCAAAGACATTGCCCCCAGCACGGAGCTCCGAAAATGGTTTGACCACGACCAGGACAATTGGGAAGAGTTCAAGGAACGGTATCTCGCCGAACTCAAAGGCAATAGCGAGCAAATCCGGCTCTTAAAGCAAGAGCTGGACAAAGGCATCGTGACGCTCGTCTATGGCGCAAAGGACGAAGAACATAATCAGGCGGTCGTGATCCGGGAAAACAGCGGGTTATTCCGTTAGTTGGAGGGAGAGCGCGATGTACGGGACAGGCGGGAGATGGACACTTTTAACTCGACAGAGGATGTCAAAGGCGACCAACAGCGACCGAACAAGGCGCTGCACCCGACCGCCTATATCCTGCGCTTTGGTCGCAAGTTCCCTTCGCTCCGTCTTCCGGCATTAGTTGAGCTTGGTCGTTCGCATGTCACGCGGATCATCGCACCATGACCTCATTTGCATCTCTGCTAGACGAGGTTCGCGCCTGGACCCTATGTGCGGCACATCTGCCACATGGGACCCGGCCCGTTCTGCAGATACACCCGCAGGCTCGGGTGTTGATTGCAGGCCAAGCGCCAGGAAGAAGAGTCCATGAATCCGGTGTGCCTTTCGATGATGCCAGCGGAGATCGTTTGCGTGAGTGGATGGGGGTGACGCGCGAAGTCTTTTACGACTCGAGGCAGATAGCTATTTTGCCAATGGGCCTTTGTTTTCCCGGCACCGGGAAATCCGGTGACCTTCCGCCACGGCCTGAATGCGTGCGTGCATGGCGCGATCAACTTCTCGGTCACCTGCACCATCTTGAGGTTACGCTGGTTGTTGGACAGTATGCGCAGGCATATCACATGAACGGAAAGCGATCGTCACTTACCGAGACGGTTCTGGATTGGCGATCCTATGATCCCGAGAGTGTCCCCTTCCGCACCCAAGTCCGCGAAATAATATTTGGCTTGGCCGAAATCCGTGGTTCGAGAAGGAGCTACTCCCTATGCTTCGACGGCGAGTGTCCGAAGCACTTGAAGCATGATGCGGGCTAACAAATCATTCCAGCGGGCGCCTGACGGTGCCACTGAATCCGGTCGTTGACCGACCGCTTTGGAGGAAATCGAAATTCCGCAATATGTCGAAACCTGATAGTCACGAAGTTCCGGTTCCGGGCAATGAAAATTCTGCCGGTGGTTGCAAATTGAATTTCTCGTTAGCGGAACTTGACGAATAGCGGCTAACGACACACAGCAGCTAATTGATTTTGATTTTACGCTTCCCGAAAGCCGCCACTCACCAAGTTCAGCAACACATAGCGGCCCTTCAGCATTCTTCCCCTACTGAGCACTCGTGCATATCTCTCCTCCGACCTGCTGCTTGCCCCTCCGCTTATTCAAAAAACAGATAACTAATGGAAAATTAATTGGTTCACGCCTCCAAGGCAACTTCCTAAGATGCAACCATCGTGAATTTACGTACACGATCTATTACAACTTGGGAGATCACCATGAAGCGCAACAAAATCCTGGCAGCGGCAATCGTCGCTGCATTGGCCGCCCCGCTGCAAGCTTTCCCGGATACCGCCAACGTCAATGTGTATGGAAATTTCGATGTGTCTTATGACAGCATCAATACCGGCACTGCTACCAATGGTACACACGGCACCACCTCCAACCGGGTGTCGAGCAATACCTCATTTATCGGTGTTAAAGGTTCCGTAGACGCAAATGATGGCCTGTCTGCGATCTGGCAGGTTGAATCGTTGATTTCTGTGGGCGACTCCGCAGCCAACGGCACTGTTAATGGCGTTAATAGTGGCATAGGTTATCTGGGCAATCGCAACACCTTCGTCGGCTTGAAAAGCGACAGTTACGGCACCGTTCTTGCGGGCCGCTATGACACACCTTACCGGCTGTCTAGCCGTCGTCTTGACGTGTTCGATCGGGGCATTGCCGATAACCGTTCCATCCTGGGCGGTAGCAATGTCGCCGCCAAAGCAGACTTTGACGGCCGGCAAGACCAGGTTGTGGCATACATCAGCCCAAGTCTAAGCGGTGTTACGGTAGCTGCTGCCCATGTGAACCTGAACCCGACCGTTGGTACTGGCGGCCCTTACCAGGGTAACGCAGAATCCGTTGCGGGCTGGTATGACGCCAATGGCTTCTTTGGTGCTTTGGCCTATGAACTGCATAACTTGCAAAACTCTACCACCTCCGGTTACCTGGGCAGTGAACATGCCTCCAGGTTAGGCTTTGGTTACACACAGGAAGGCGTCTACACGGTGGGATTCGTTGCTGAGCAGACCAGCGACGATCTGGGTGTAGGCGGCAAAGACTTGTATGGCCACAACGCTTACTACGTGTCTGGCAAACTCAATATTGGAAGTGCTGGAGCAATCAAGGCTGCTGTCACCGATGCAGGGAACATAGGTGGCGGCAAAACTGACAATACCGGTGCCAAACAGTACTCGCTGGGTTATGACCACAGCCTGAACAAGCGCACTACGCTGTATGCGCTGTACACCAAGCTGAACAACGAATCGGCTGCGGGTTATAGCTTCTCGATCTATAACGGTACCGCAGCCTCCATCGGCGGCCCTTCCACTATTGCTGGCACAGGCGCATCTCCTTCAGCTTTGGCGGTTGGTGTACTGGTCACGTTCTAATTATTAAACCAAATACCAAATACTGTTTAATTAATCATCGACAGCCTGATTCTTGCCGCGCTACTTCACTCTGCGCCCGAACGACTTCGACATCAGCCTCATGCCGCAAGATGACACCGCGTTGCAGGTTGAGGTTAAACTGGTGTGCGCCATTGGATCGGTAATGCGAGTCGAGGTCGAGGTGATAGCGGATGGCAGCAGTGAATTCATCGAGATCGAACTCAGCCGCTAGCGCTTCGATGCCGCACGGTTGACGAATGGAGACAAGGTATTCATCCGGCCGCGCCAGTTCCGTGTGTTCAAGACAGGAGTGAATAATGAACTTTCAGCAGCTTAGAATCATCCGTGAGGCAGAACGATGCAACTTCAACCTTACCGAGGTGGGCAATGCGCTGTTCACCTCGCAGTCGGGTGTATCTAAGCACATCAAGGATCTCGAAGAAGAATTGGGCGTGGAGTTGTTCGTGCGCAAGGGCAAGCGACTGCTTGGACTCACCGATCCTGGGCGCGAATTGCTGGAGATCGTCGAGCGTATCCTGCTGGATGCGAACAACATCAAGAGCCTGGTCGAGCAATACAACAAGCGTGACGAAGGCCAACTCACCGTGATTGCCACGCACACTCAGGCACGCTATGCCTTGCCAAAAGTAATCCCCGAGTTCAAGAAGGCGTTCCCCAAGGTGCATCTCAAGCTGCATCAAGCCGGACCGAATGAGATCGTGTCCATGCTATTGAGTGGCGAGGCGGACATAGGCGTGGCCACCGAAGCATTGAACGATGTCATCAAGCTGGATACGTTCCCGTATTACACATGGCATCACGCGGTGATCGTACCTCCGGCGCATCCGCTTGAGAAAGTACAACCGCTTACCTTGCAGGCACTCGCCGAGTACCCCATCGTCACCTATCACGAAGGGCTGACCGGACGCGCGAAGATCGATCAGTCATTTGCTGATGCGGGCATCACGCCCGACATCGTCATGTCGGCACTGGATGCGGATGTGATCAAGACCTATGTGGAGTTAGGCATGGGCATCGGCATCATCGCTTCAATGGCGTTCATCCCAGCCAAGGATACCGATCTGCGGATACTGAAATGCGAGCACCTGTTCGGCGCGAATACGACTTACATCGCCTTGCGGCGCGGACACTACCTGCGCAGCTTTGCCTATCGCTTCATCGAGTTGTGCTCACCAAAGCTGGATGAGGCGACAATACGAGCAAAATTGGCGCCGCTTCAAGTAATGGGCGTTGTTGACGTGAAGTAAATACCAGTTATATGAATGACTACTTGGAACGAACCAGAACGTCATGGCATGTGATACGTTGCCCGAAAGCTGCCGGTCACGATGGTCCGCTATTGGCACAGACCGTCACTTCATGTTGCCATATTAACAGCCGGAAAGCGGTCGTTGAAGT
>OCZT010005145.1_pt1 | contig 13101 bp, 11 predicted proteins | sample 1539031 | NCBI WGS metagenome assembly OCZT01 (sample SAMEA3539308, study PRJEB22396) | soil metagenome | biome: tundra; feature: field; material: soil | place: USA | collected 2010-05 | depth 0.15 m | reverse complement strand
ACAAGACGACGGACTACGGCCAGACGTGGAAGAAGATCAGCGATGGCCTGCCGCAAAAGCACCCACTCGCCTACCTCGTTTCCGTCGCGGAGAATCCGAACCGCAAGGGGATGATCTTCACGGGTTCGGGCAACGCGTTCTACTACTCGATCGACGACGGCGCGCACTGGACGCAGTTCCAGGACGGCCTGCCGGCATCGCCGGTGAGCTGGATCGTGGTCGAGAAGAACTCTCACGACGTCGTCGTATCCACGTACGGGCGCGGCGTCTATATCCTGCACGACATCACGAGGCTCGAGCAGCAGGACAAGGTCGTCGCCGACGCCGACGTGTACCTGTTCGAGCCGCGCCCAGGCGTGCGGCAGGCACGCAACGGACGTGTGGACCTCATCTTCAACCTGAAGGCCGTTCCCAAGGACTCGGTGAAGGTCGAGATCATGGACGTGAAGGGCGCCGTCGTGCGCACCATGCGCTCGACCGGCCGCGCCGGACCGAACCTCGTGACGTGGGACCTGCGCGGCGATCCGCCGCTTCGGGTGGACCTGCGAACGACGCCGTCCGACGCCCCGCACATCTGGGAGGAGCCGCGCTTCAAGGGGAAGGACGTGCGCCCCATCACGCATTGGGGCATCCAGGGGCCCATCGCGACCGGCCCGCTCATGATCGACGGAAGCTACAGCGCGCGTGCCACGGCCGACGGAAAGAGCGCGACGCAATCGTTCGCGGTGAGACGCGACCCGGAGCTGGCCACGCCCGCAGCCGACATCGCCGCGTCGACGCAGGCCCAAACGAAGATCCGCGACGACATGAATGCGGCGGCCGAGATCATCAACAAGATCGAGCAGATGCGTCGGCAGATCGAGGATCGCCTGAAGGGCGACACCGCGAAGGCGGAATTGAAGGCCGCGCTGCAGAGCGTGGACAAGAAGCTGCTCGACATCGAGCTGGTCCTGCTGTCGAAGTCCGACCTCTACAGCGACGACAAGTCGTACATCGAGCCATTCCACGTTTACCTCAACCTGATCTGGCTTTCGGGCGAGATCGGGACCGGCGCCGGAGACGTGGCCGGCGGAGCGGACTTCCGTCCCACCGACGCGTCGCTGCAGGTGCTCGCGGGAATCGAGACCGAGCTCGAACGCGCCAAGGTCGCGTTCAAGGCATTCAACGAGAAGGACCTGGCGGCGTTCAACCAGTTGATGGCGACGAAAAGCTCAGTGTTGCCGTAAGCTCTTGGGCTGACTGGAGAAACGGCGTACGGGATCTGGCAGCCGTCGGCTGACAGCTGTGAGCGGACAGCTGTCAGTCGGCGGCTGAGTGAATCCTTGTTCGGGAGTGCGGGGGCGGGTACCTTTCGGTTCCTCATCAAAAGGAAGCGGCCGCTCCCGCGGGTCTGTGCGCTTCCCGTTCCATCAGCCGTTGAACGGCGCGAGTAGCTCAGCTGGATAGAGCGCTGCCCTCCGGAGGCAGAGGTCGTGGGTTCGAATCCCGCCTCGCGCATGTTCTCCCCCCTCGGGTGCAACCACCCTTAGCCACACTCCTCCCCTGCTCGGCGAAGTCACCCTCCCCCACACGCCTCACACCTCACCCGTCGCCGTGGTTCCGTGGACATTTCCGAACTGAGACGAAAGTCGGTCGCCGATCTCAAGGTCATGGCGGAGGGACTTCGCGTCGAGAACACCTCGGGCCTGCGCAAGCAGGACCTGATCTTCCTCATTGAGCACGCGCTGCTCGAATCGGACGTGGCGCTCCGCGCCGAAGGAACGCTGGAGCTGCTCCCGGAAGGCTTCGGCTTCCTGCGCAGCGCCGACTGGAACTACCTCGCCGGTCCGGACGACATCTACGTCTCGCAGACGCAGATTCGGCGGTTCAACGCGAAGACCGGAGATACGATTCGCGGACGGGTGCGGCCGCCCAAGCCGTGGGAGAAGTACCTCGCGCTCCTGCAGGTCGAGTCCATCAACGGTTCGGATCCCGACCTGGCGCAGAAACGCGTGGCGTTCGACGTGCTGCGGCCACGCTATCCCGACCAGCGCCTCCGACTCGAGACGAAGTCCGAGGACATTTCCATGCGGGTGCTCGACATCATCGCGCCGCTCGGCAAGGGCCAGCGCGGGCTGATCGTGGCGCCGCCGCGCGCCGGCAAGACCATCCTGCTGCACAAGATGGCCAACGCGATTGCCGAGAATCATCCGGAAGTCACGCTCATCGTGCTCTTGATCGACGAGCGGCCGGAGGAAGTCACCGACTTCATCGCGACCGTCCCCAGCGCGGAGGTGATCAGCTCGACGTTCGACGAGCCGGCGTCGCGCCACGTGCAGGTGGCGGAGATGGTCATCGAGAAGTCCAAGCGGCTCGTCGAGGCGGGGCAAGACGTGGTCATCCTGCTCGACTCGATCACGCGGCTCGCGCGCGCCCACAACACCGTGACGCCGATGAGCGGCAAGATCCTCTCCGGCGGCGTCGACGCCAAGGCGCTCGAGAAGCCCAAGCGCTTCTTCGGCGCCGCGCGGCGCATCGACGGCGGCGGCTCGCTCACGATCGTCGCGACGGCGCTCGTGAGCACCGGATCGCGCATGGACGAGGTGATCTTCGAGGAGTTCAAGGGCACGGGCAACATGGAACTCGTGCTCGACCGCGAGATCGCGAACCGCCGCGTGTTCCCGGCGATCGACATGCTCAAGTCCGGGACGCGCAAGGAAGAACTGCTCCTCACCGAGAAGGAGAAGAACCGGATCTTCCTCATCCGGCACTTCCTCGGTGACATGGCCCCGGAAGACGCGATCGCGTTCCTCCTCAAGCGCATGCAGCGCACGAAGAACAACGAGGAGTTCTTCGAGAAGATGGCCGAGGGCGAGTGACGATCCCGCGCGGACGGCTGATGGCCGTGGATCTGGGCGACCGGCGCATCGGTCTCGCGATCAGCGACCCGACCGGCACCATCGCATCTCCCGCGGGGTTCATCGAGCGCCGCGCGGGCAAGCGACCGCCGCTCACCGCGCTGCTCGCGCAAGCGGTGGCGCTCGGTGCGACGGGTTTCGTCGTGGGGCTTCCCCTCGACGCGAATGGCGCCGAGACTCCCCGAACGACCGAGGCGCGGCGTCTCGCCCACGAGCTCTCCGCGCGAACGGGGCTTGAGGCGCGGCTCGTGGACGAGCGGTTCACGACCGCGGCCGCCCTTCGGGCGATCAGGGAGATGGAGGGTTCCACGCGCGGCCGCAAGGGCGACGTCGATTCGATGGCGGCCACCCTGCTGCTACAGCACGCACTGCGGCTCGCCGATCACGAGGAGGGTTCGGCGTGAGGGGGCGCGCCCGCGTGGCCGTCGCCATGATCCTCGCCGTGCTCGTTGGCGCGGCGGCGTGCTCGTCGCCGTCGGGGCCCGGCGTGCAACTCACCATCCGGAAGGGATCGTCGTTCCGCGAGGCGGCGGAATCGCTCTCCGCGCACGGGCTCGTGCGTTCGGCCCGCGTGTTTTCACTCTATGCGACCGTCCGGCACCGCGATCGCTCGCTGCGATGGGGCACCTACGTCCTGCGACCCGGCATGTCGTGGGAGCAGATGCTCGACGCGCTGCGCCTGGGCCGCGGCGTGATTCACGAGGTGACAATTCCGGAAGGGTTCTCGATCGCCGACATCGAGCCGTTGCTCGAGGACTCGCTCGACCTGGCGCAGGACTCCCTCGAAGCCGCGGTCCGCGACACGGCGCTCCTGCACCGGCTCGACATCCCGACGCATACGCTCGAGGGATATCTCTTTCCGGATACCTACACCTTTCCGGACAAGACGACTGCTCGCGACGCCGTGCGCATGATGGTGGACCGCTTCGAGCGCGCGTGGAAGCCCGAGTGGACCGACCAGGCCCGCTCAATGAAGCTCACGCGGCACGACATCGTCACCCTCGCGAGCATCGTCGAGCGCGAAGTGCGCCGCGACGAGGAACGGCCGGTCGTCGCGGCGGTGTATCTCAACCGTCTCAAGATCGGGATGCCGCTGATGGCGGATCCCACCATTACGTACGCCCTCGGCAGGAAGCCGGGACGCGTGCTGCTCAAGGACCTGCGCGTGAAGTCGCCCTACAACACATATCTGAAGGCCGGACTGCCGCCGGGCCCGATCGCATCACCGGGCGCCGCGAGCATGCGCGCCTCGCTCTACCCGGCGAAGGTGCCCTACCGGTTCTTTGTCGCGGCGCCCGACGGACATCACGAGTTCCGGAGGACGTACGAACAGCATCTCGAGGCGATCAGGATATTGCGAGGGGAGAAGAAGGATACGCTCAAGCCCTGATCCGTCAGTCGGACAGCAGGTCCTGCCTGAGCAGGACCGCGTCGTGAAGATAGACATGCCTCATCTCGTTCCGCGCGCGCGATGTCTCGACATGGAGCAGCACGCGGATGGTGCGCGGCAGCGATCCCGGCACGGCGAGCTCCTGCGCGCAGAGCAGCGGAACGTCGTCCCAGCCAAAGACGCGCGCCGCGTGCGCGGGGAACTCGCTCAGGAGGTCGGAGGTCGCCGTGAAGACCGCGCTGATGATCTCACCGGGCGTGAGGTCGTTTTCGTCCATGAGGACTTCGAGCAGCTCCTGGACGCCCTCGCGGATCAGGAGGGGATCGTCCATCGCGACGGTGGTGGCGCCCCGGAGGGCGCGGATGGTGCGCGGCATGAGCGCAATTGTGCGGGCAAGGCGGGAGCTACCGCAACCGCGAGTGAACTGTTGTTGATCGTTCGTCCTTGGCAAACGAATTAGTTCACCAATAACCAACGACCAAGAACCTTCTACTCGCTTTTCAGTTAACTTGCGCCCATGCACCCCTCCGCCGTCATCTCCGCCCGTGGCGCGCGACGCTGGAACAGCGGTCACCCGTGGATCTTCCGCTCCGACGTCGTTCAGCCGCCGGACACGCCACCGGGCGCGGTCGCGGTGCGCGATCAGCAGGGACGGTCGCTCGGCTGGGCCCTCTGGAGCCCCGCGTCCGAGATCTCACTTCGGCTCCTCGACCGCGACCCCGATGCGCTGATCGGAGAGGGCTGGTGGCATGCGCGCATCGCCCGCTCCATCGCAAGGCGCGAACCCGTCGCGGCGATCGCCAATGCGTATCGCCTCGTGCACGGCGAGGGTGACGGCCTTCCCTCGCTGGTCGCCGATCGCTATGACCGCTGGGTCGTCGTGCAACTGCTTTCGGCCGGACTGGAAGCATTTCGCGACGAGATCGTGGAGGTCATCGGCTCGCTCACGGGAGCCGAGGGGATCCTCGCCCGAAACGATGCGTCGGTGCGGTCACGCGAGGGACTCGCGCGGCTCGTGGAGCCACTCCGGGGCGACGTGCCGCACGAGGTCGAGGTCCGGGAACACGGCGTGCGGTACATCGCCGCACCGCACAAGGGGCAGAAGACGGGCGCGTTCCTCGACCAGCGCGAGAACCGTGTGCTCGCGGGTTCGATCGCGAAGGGCAGCGCGCTCGACCTGTTCAGTTATCACGGCTCGTTCGCGCTGCACGTCGCCCGGCATGCCAGCGACGTCACGGCGGTGGATAGTTCCGCCGAGGCGCTCGAGCGCGCGAGCGAGAACGTCGCGCTGAACGGCCTCACCAACGTGTCGCTGGTGCAGGCCGACGGGTTCGAATTCCTTCGCGAGCGCGAGAAGGCGGGGACGCGATACGGAACCATCGTGCTCGACCCGCCGGCCTTCGCCAAGAACAAGGCGTCGCTCGAGGGCGCGATCCGCGGGTATCGCGACGTGAATCTCCACGCGATGCGCCTGCTCGAGACGGGCGGCCTGTTGTACACCGCGAGCTGCAGCTACCACGTCTCCAAGGCGCTCTTTTTCGAGATGCTTCAGGACGCGGCGGCGGCGGCCGGACGCCGCATGGTCCTGCGCGCCATCACGGCCCAGCCGCTCGACCATCCGGAGGTCATCACGATTCCGGAGACGGGATATCTGAAGGGCGCGCTTCTCGAGGCCGCGGATTGAGCGTCCGCGCGGTCCAGCGGGCGCTGATCATCATCCTCGCCGCGAACGTCGTCGTGGTCGCGGTGAAGATCCGTGACCGTGCACATCGAGCCCGCGTGACATAGCTTACTCGCGTGATGCCCGTGCTTTCCCCCAGCTCGTGAACACCGCGTCATGACGCCGCGCGGCCCGAAATCGCTTCGGCACGAATACTCGCTCTATCTCGAGCGCGAGATCGAGGCGTACAAGGAATCCGTCTCGCGGCAGCATCTGTGCAGCATCGCCGACTTCGCGCAGAACGTCCTGGAGGGCGAGTTGCAGCTCGGCATGCGCGACGTGCTCCTCGCCGCGGAAGTGGACCGCATCATCGCGAAACGGCTGAAGATTCCGACCTTCGACGCGTGGCGGCGCCGCCGGATGAGGAACGCGTCGGAACCCAAGCGCCCCGAATATTGGGGACTTCGCCCCGATACCCCGCTCGCGCAGGCGATCAATTCGGCGTCGATGCATTCGCGTGTCGTCGTGTCGGGTGCGCGCGTACAGGGCTCCGCGCTCTACCTCGCCGCCAATGGATGCCAGGTCACCGCGATCGAACCCGAGAGGGAAGTCGTCGACCGCGTGCTCAGTGCGGCCGAAGAGGCCGGTCTCGAGTCGAGGGTGCGCGGACTCGCCACGGAACTGCGCGAGTGGCGCCCCGACGGTACGCTCGCGGCGGTGATCTGCACGCCGGCGGCGTTCGCAGGGCTCTCGGCGCTCGAGCGCGCAAAGGTGATCGCGGTGCTTCAGACCGCCACCGCCGACGGCGGCGTGCATCTCGTCGAGACGATCGTGGCCGGACAGGAGGCGATCTCGGAAGACGAGCTTCGCGCGCGGTACACCGGATGGGACGTGTCGTTCGTTCAGGAGCCTGGTTCCGCGAAGACGTTCGTCGCCCGGAAGGCAGTGATGTAGCGAATTGACACTTTTACGGATTATCGATGTGTCCATACGCAACAGCCGGCGCAGTTCGAGCCGGCCGTTTTGTTTCCAACCCATTGCCGCCTAGAGACTTATGTCGTGTGTGTATCTGGCATCTGACCTGCTAAGTCCTTGATGCAACGATACGAGCACCCATCTAATAGAAGGCGCATAATACGCAGCGCGCAGCGGAGAGGTCAGAATGGCGAAGATTCGTCCGGTGGAAGTCGAGCAAGAGCCAGTGGGAATCGTGATTTCGGGCGGAAGTCGCGAGGAGCAGACGCCCAAGCTGGTCGCATATGTGTGGGGACCGGCGCCTGAGCCATCACCCGGCACGGAGATGGTCGCGGCGTAACTGCGAGGTGAGGGGCGACGGGTGAGGAGACCTCCGTTACACCGGATCGTGTCTGCCGTCTGACATCTGCCGCCCGCCGTCTGGCACCGAAACGACAAAGGGGGAAACCGGCCGAAGCCGATTTCCCCCTTTGCGTCAAGAGGCCTACTTCTTCTTCGCGGCCTTCTTCTTGCCAGCCTTCTTCTTCGCCTTTTTCTTTGCAGCCATGGTTCGAGCTCCTGTGAAGGAGTGAATTGCCCTGGCGATCCCCCGGTGGATCGCTGGGTCTCAGAACCGCTTTCTCGCGGCCCTGACTACACGGCCTCTGAGAGGCTCGTGAAGTTGAAGTCCCGCACCTTGATCGACGGCATCACGATCGAGCCGCCTTGTTCGGTGCCGGCGAGACGCTCGGCCTTTCCGAGTGCCTCCAAATTATTGAGCATGAACAGCGGTGATTCGTTGAATCGAAAGTTCTGAGCACTGCGCGCGATCTTTCCATTCTCGATCAGGAACGTTCCATCGCGCGTCAATCCTGTGTACAGAATTGTGCGTGGATCGACTTCGCGCAAGTACCAAAGTCGCGTGACGAGAATACCGCGCTCTGTGCCGCGAATCATTTCATCGATGCTCGCGGAGCCTCCCGACATCTTCAGCGAGCTCGGCGCACCCGTCGGTTGCTTCGCCTGTTTCTTCGCCCAGTAGCGCGAATAATAGAGTTGTTTCAACACGCCGTTCTCGATCCACACTTGCCGCGCGATCGGGAATCCTTCGCCGTCGAACGGTTGCGCGAGCAACTGCGGATCGGCGGGATCCGAGAATAACGTCACTCGGCTATCGACGATCTTCTCCCCGATCTTGTTACCGCCACCCTCCTTCACGAACGGCGATCGGCCTTCGTCCGACGTGCGCGCGTCCGCGTAATTGCCGACGAGCTGCACGAGGTCGCCCACCGCCTGCGCCTCGAGAATCACGGTGTAGCGGCCGGGTTCGACCTTCTGCGGATGGCGCGACGCGCGGGCCTTCTCGATCGCGCGCGTGGCAACCGCGGCGAAGTCGATCTGCTTCCAGTCCGGGTGATCCGCCGCGGCCCATCCCGAGCCGGTGCCGTCCTTCGTGCGCACCGTGAGCGTGTAGTTCGCGCTCGTCGAGCGGTGGTACGCGAACAACCCCTTCTGGTTCGCGACGGAACTCATGCCGGCGCCCGCGACCAGGAATCCGGCCGCGGTCAGGTCACCAGCGGCGCGCGCCGGTTCGAGCGCGGAAAGCGCCGCCTTGGCGCGATCGGCGGCGCTCAGCGCGGACGTCGCCTCGAACCACGCGTTGACCGAAACATATTTCTGCGGATCGAGCTGCGGCATCGATTCCGGATCGTCCGGAGCGAGCTTTGCGAGCCGCTCGGCCTGCGCGACGGTGCGCTGCAGCGCCTCGTCCGAGAGATCGTTCGTGACCACCACCGCGTGCTTCGGGCCGAACGACGACTGCACCGCGACGTTCGCGTCGACGATCGAGCCCGCGGTGGAAAGCTGGTTCGCCGCGAACCTCACGTTGGTGTTCAGTCCGGCATTGATCGTCACGTCGATCGCGTCGGCCTTGGACCACTTCACGATCTTCTCGGACAGCGCCTGCGCGGCCTCGCGCGAGAGTCCGGCGTCGCCCGGCGCCGTGAGCGCATCGAGCAGCTGCTTCGGGGATGCGTTCATGATTTCCTCCCCGTGTTGATCACATTGACCTGCTTGAAGCGGGACGGCACGCAGCCGTGGCTCACGCCGTTGACCTGGCCCGGCTGCCCTTTGCCGTCGAAGAACGACCCGCCGAGCTTGTAGCTCGACTTGCCGCCGATCATGTCCATCGAGTTCCAGAAATCCGGCGTGCGGATCTGGTAGGCCACGTCCTTCAGCATGCCGGCGATCTTGCCTCCCTTGATCTCGTAGAAGAGCTGGCCGCCGAACTGCGCGTTGAAGCGCTGCTGGTCGATGGAGAACGAGCCGTCTCCGATGATCGCGATTCCCTTGTCGGTCGCGGCGATGAGGTCGTCCCACGTCCTGTCTTCCGTTCCGGGCAGGAGGGAGACGTTCGGCATGCGCTGGAACGAGACGCTCGACCACGAGTCGGCGTACGCGCAGCCGTGCGAGCGAACGGGCTTCCCCTGCTTGTCATACCACCATTTCAGCCACGGCGCCTGTTCGCGGGTAGTCTGGTAGTCGTTCACGATTCCGTTCTTGATCAGGAGGAAGTCGTCGGGAACGACTCCATCGTCGTCGAATCCGATGGTGGAGATCGCGCCTTCCTGCGAACGATCGCCCTGGATGTTCATGAACTCGGGACCATAGCGGAACGTCCCGAGCTTCTCCTCCGGCGGCGAGACGAAGCTCGTTCCCGCGTAGTTCGCCTCGTAGCCGAGGGCGCGGTCGAGTTCGGTTGGGTGGCCGATCGACTCGTGGATGGTGAGCCAGAGATTCGACGGATCGAGCACGAGGTCGTAGCGACCGACGTCCACCGGCTTGGCGGTGAGCTTCTGTGCGGCTTCTTCCGCCCACCGGCGCGCATTGCCGGCGAGGTCCTGCTGGACGACGTATTCCCAACCGCGGCCCATCGGCGCCGCTTCGGCCGCCTGCCGGTTCTGGAAGTCGGAGAAGTCGTCCGCGACCGCCGTCGCGGTGAACAGCGGCCAGCTGCGAATCAGCGTCTGCGTGATGACCGAGCCGTCGGTGTTCGCGTAGTTCCTGTCCTGCTTCACGAAGAAGAGGATGGAGTTCACGTACTTCACCTTGGAGACCTTCAACGCTTCCGCGTTGGCCTTGAGCAGGAGGTCGACCTTGGATTCGAGCGGCACGTCCCACGGATCGGTCTGGTACGCGCTCTTCCACGTCGCATTCGGGTGAACGGACGCGGGAGCGAGCTCCACGGGACGGTCGCGCGCGACCCGATTCGCTTTCGCGATGGAGACGGCTTCCCGTGCGGCCGCGGTGACGCTCTCGGTGGTCAGATACCGCGTAGCGGCGAATCCCCAGCAGCCATCGACCAGCGCGCGGACGCCGCAGCCGAGCGTGTCGGTGTCCACGACGTTCACGATCTGGTGTTCGCGGGTGACGACGAAGTTCTGCCGGAAGCGCGCGATACGCGCGTCGGCCCACGACGCGCCCGCCGACCTCGCGGCATTGAGCGCTTCCATCATGAGCTCCTTCGGAGCGCCTCTCTCGAAACGTTCCACCTCGCGCGCATCCGCGGAGAGAGTGGCGGCCGCGGCGCCCCGCGGCATGGCGGAGACCGCGGCGAGCGCGGCGCCCGCGGCGCCCGCTTGCTGGAGGAACTGTCGACGATTCGTCATCCGGTCACGCGCTCCTGGAGTCGGGGGATCGTTTCGCGATTGTGGAACAGTAGTGGTCGCGGGCAAGATGGGGAATCACGGCCACGGAACCGGGCCCGCCCGCACTTTCGCAAGCGTTCGCAGCAGGTGAGTTTTCAATGCATGAAAGCTCTCGTGAAGGAGTCACCCGCCGCCGGGTTCGTGCTGAAGGACGTCCCGGTTCCGACGATCAGGGACGATGAAGTGCTCATCCGCGTCCGCCGGACCGGCGTATGCGGCACCGATGTTCACATCCACGAGTGGGACGACTGGGCGCGCGGGCGATGCAAGCCGCCGTTCACGGTCGGTCACGAGTTCGCCGGCGAGGTCGCCTCGGTCGGATCGCTCGTCACAGACGTGAAGGTTGGCGATCGTGTGACCGCCGAGGGACACATCGTGTGCGGCCGGTGTCATCTCTGTCGCACCGGCAATGGGCACGTGTGCCCGAACACGAAGATCATCGGCGTCGACCGCGACGGCTGTTTCGCGGAGTTCATCGCGATGCCGGCGACGAACGTGTGGCACCTGGACGACGACGTGTCGTTCGAGGTGGGCGGCATCCACGATCCCATGGGGAACGCGTTCCACACGGCGCTGCACGGGACCGAGCTGCCGGGGGCAACGGTGCTCGTCACCGGGTGCGGCCCGATTGGCATTTTCGCGGTCGGCATCTGCCGGGCCGCCGGCGCCTCGAGGATCATCGCGAGCGACGTGAACCCCAGGCGCCTCGAGCTGGCGCGCGCGATGGGCGCGCACGACGCCGTGCATCCGAAGGACGCCGACGCCGCGGTGAAGACGGCGACGGACGGACTCGGCGTCGATGTCGTCCTCGAGATGAGCGGTGTCCCCGCCGCGATCCATCAGGCGTTCGCGCTCGTGCGGGTCGGCGGCCGCGTGCAGATCCTCGGCATCCCGGCCAAGCCGATGGAACTCGACCTGGCGAAGGAACTCATCTTCAAGGGCGTGACGGTCTATGGCGTGGTCGGGCGGCGGATGTACGAGACGTGGATCCAGATGACTCAGTTCCTGAGGTCCGGGCAGTTCGATCCGCGGCCGGTCATTACGCACCGGTTCCCGCTGGAGGAGCACGCCGAGGCCATTCGGGTGATCAAGTCGGGCGAGGCGGGGAAGGTCATTTTTGAGGTGTCTAACTGAATCGCGAGTAATCGGTCATTGGTCATTGGTTCTCGGTTGAAGGCCAAACACCAACGACCAAGGACCAATTACTCGTTTTACGCGCGCCCCTACGACAATGTCCCTCAACCAGAATTTCATTTCCGATCTCGACTTCCGCATCTCCCAACTGAAGTCGGATCGCGTCTACAAGACGCTCAATTATCTCGAGTCGCCGCAGTCCGCCCGCGTTCAGATGGAAGGACGCGGCGAGGTGCTGATCCTCTCGTCCAACAACTACCTCGGCCTCTGCGACGAGCCGAGTGTCGTCAAGGCAGGGATCGACGCGCTCGGAAAGTACGGCGCGGGTACGGGAAGCGTGCGATTCATTTGCGGCACGTTCGTCGTGCACCGCGAACTGGAGCATGCCCTGGCCCGCTTCACCGGCACCGCATCGGCCATGTCGTTCGTGTCCGCGTGGAATGCGAACGAGGGGCTGACGGCGACCGTGGTGGAAGAGGGCGACTTCGTGTGCTCCGATGCGCTGAACCACGCATCGATCATCGACTCGATCCGGCTCGCCAAGGCCATCACCAAGTGCACCACCGCCGTGTATCCGCATGGCAACCTGGACGATCTGGTCGCGAAGCTGCGCGCGAACAAGGGCGCCAAGCGCCGCCTCGTCTGGACCGACGGGATCTTCTCGATGGAAGGAAGTATCGCGAAGCTGCCGCAACTGTTGCAGATCGCGCGCGACCACGACGCCGTGTTGATCGTCGACGACTCCCACGCGACGGGGGTGATCGGCGCGACGGGGCGTGGCACGCCCGAACACTTCGGCGTGCTCGGCGAGGTGGACGTGATCACCTCGACGCTCGGCAAGGCGCTGGGAGGAGCCGCGGGCGGGTTCGTGGCCGGCCCGGCCCCGCTTTGCGACCTGCTGACGCAGCGATCGCGTCCGCAGCTGTTCTCCAATGCGCTCCCCCCAACGGTCGCGGCGAGCGCGCTCGCGGCGGTGCGCTTCATCGAGGCGCATCCCGAACGCGTGCGCACGCTGCACGAGAACTCGAGCTACTTCCGCGCCGCGCTGATCAGCGCCGGGCTCAAGCCGCTCGAGGGCGAGACTCCGATCGTACCGATCATCATCGGCGAGACGTCGGACGCGATCCGGATGAGCGAAATGCTCCTCGACGAGGGGATTTTCGTCACGGGATTCGGGTTCCCGGTGGTTCCGCACGGCACCGCACGGCTCCGTTGTCAGGTGTCGGCAGCGCATACCCGGGCCGACCTGGATTTCGCGGTCGAGAGCCTCGGGAAGGTCGCGAGAAAGGTCGGGATACTGAAGTAAGACCGAAGACCGAAGACCGAAGACCGAAGACCGAAGACCGAAGACCGAAGACC
>OCZT010005142.1_pt1 | contig 13106 bp, 13 predicted proteins | sample 1539031 | NCBI WGS metagenome assembly OCZT01 (sample SAMEA3539308, study PRJEB22396) | soil metagenome | biome: tundra; feature: field; material: soil | place: USA | collected 2010-05 | depth 0.15 m | reverse complement strand
GGACCGTCGGTCACATTCTTTGCCTTCCGGTCCTGGGCGGGCTGCATCACCAATATGTCCGGATTTGATTTACGACAGGCACACGAGCAATTTGAGTTTGTTTAAGAAAAATCTTGTTGCAACTAAAGCCTAGATTGGCAACGCCTTGGACCCACGCAGCAATTTTCGAAAGAGCGAATTCGCATATTGGAAGGTTACGGAATGCGGAGACACGCCGGCCCTGCTTGCGGATTTTTTCAGGCCGCGGTTAGGCCGCGATCGATCACAATTGTCCGAGAGGTAATCGATCCGCCCGTGGGCGCCGGAACCGAGAACCTCATCAGCGTTGATTAGCCGAAAGAATCTCGCATAGTGGCTAGAGATCATGGATTATGCGTGAATCATCCGGCACCTCGGTGCGATCTATTTTGTCGTAGTCGCGGGTGACAGCGGCAATACGGAGCCGGTAGTCAGCGAAGATGCCGGCCCGTCCCAGTTTTTGGCTCTCGCGGTGGCCGGAATGGTTACGCCATTTCTTTACGGCTTCTTCGTCGCGCCAGAAGGATAGTGAAAGTATCTTCTTCGGGTCGGTAAGACTTTGGAAGCGCTCGACAGAAATGAAGCCGTCGATCCTGTCTAGATCAGCGCGTAACGAGGCTGCGATTCCAAGGTAATCGTCCTTGCGGCCGTCCGTAGGCCAGACTTCGAAAATTACCGCAATCATCACGACCCCTCCGTGGCGAGGTTAGTTCACTACACTTACACCCAAGGAACGAGCACTACCCGTTCGTTGTTGCACGCAAGTCCCGACTTCACGACGAACTCCCGATTCAACGATCGCTTCCGCCAATACGTCGTCGTTACGGTATCCCATCAGATGAACTCCGGCGACGCCTTCGATGTCACTCACCGCCCGTATGGTTTCGACCAGAACCGTCTTGCCTCGACTTTTTGGTTGTCCGCGCTGGCGATGCGCTGCAGGACCGACGCCGGAATGTACACGCCGGGCACATGCTGGGCCATGCGTTGCAGCGCCTTGGCGCTGCTCAGCGTGCCGACGCCAACAATAATGGTGCAGCGTTTGTGCAAACCGCGCGCGCAAACCGCACGCATGAAATCGGCCAGCATCGGCACGTCGAAGCAGAACTGCGTCTGGATAAACTGCGCGCCGGCGTCGATCTTCTTTTCCAGATTGGCGATGCGATCGCGGAACGGCGGCACGAATGGATTGGCGGTGGCGCCAATAAACAGGTTCGGCGCGACGTCCAGCTTCCGGCCAGAGGCGAAGGTGCCGGCGTCACGCATGTGCTCGGTGATGCGCAGCAGCGAAATCGAATCGAGATCAAACACCGGCTTGGCGTCGGGATGGTCGCCTTGGCTGACGTCATCACCTGTGAGGCAAAGAACATTGCGCACGCCCAAGGCTGCGGCGCCGAGAATGTCGCCTTGCAGCGCGATGCGGTTACGATCGCGACATGAAAACTGGGCGACCGGCGTCAATCCGTTGGCGACCAGGACCGCGGCGGCTGCTGCGCTGGACATATGGCAATTCGCGCCGGCGCCGTCGGTAATGTTGATGGCGTCGACCAGATCACGGAAGCGAGCGCTGCGTGCGATCAGCACGGCCGGATCGGCGGAGTCGGGCGGGGAGACCTCGACGGTGACGACAAATCGTCCGGACTTGCAGGCCTGTTCAAAGCCGAAGTTTTTCCGCGCCGGTGCAACGTGCGCGCGCACGATGGTCGGCTGCGCATGCGTGCCATCGATCACCCGTAGCCATGACGAGCGGTTCCAAAGGCGGTGATCGATTGGTTCGAGAAAGGTCTTTTGCTGCGGCGGGTTGATCCGCTTCAGCCCGTCGATCGCTTCAACCCAGACGCAGCGCATCGCCGGATTGACTTCACAGCTGCCGTCGGCGCGCACGCCGCCGCACGGCCCATTGCGCATTTGTTTGGCGCAGTTGGTCGGGCAAGCCATGCCGGTGGAGGAGAGCGCGCACTGGCCGCACATCTTGCAATCGAACAGCAGCTGCTTGGTCGCGCGTTCGAGTGGAAGCAGCAGCCGTTCCGCATGCTTGAGGCCGGTCCATTGCAACGGACGGCGCAAGTGCGGGGCCAAGCGCGCACAGGCGTCATAGGCCCGCTTGAGAACGGACGCGTGCCGTACGCTCCAATGTCGCAACGCTTGCATGCAATTATCCTCGACGCTCGGCAGTTGCCGGCGGCGCTTCGCCGGGGCGGTGGAACATTTCAGCCGAAATTTCCCCGCCGGATGGAACCACGACAAACTCCGAGTTATCTCGGTCTATATTCTCTGCCATGTGCAGCAGGGCTTCGAGCAGGGCGGTGGAACCCAATATCTCTTCGTATTTCATGCCCCAGCGGCTGGCACAGAACTCTGCGACCTTCTGCGACATCGGCCGACATTCATCGAGTTCCTGCTGGGAGAAGCCGACCATGCATAGGTGCCGGTAGTGCCGGTACTTCATGTCCACAAGATAGTCCGCGGTATCCTGGTCGTAGTCACGGCCATAATCGCGATAGTCGCTCAGCGGATCGTCGTTGGCTTCGAGCCAGCCGCGGGTGAGATAATAAGTGTTGGGATTAGCAAAAAAGCGCTGCACGTAGCGCTGATGCGAACCGAGAAAAATCGCCACGCAGTCGTGCGTACGCGGAATAATCAGAGTATGGCTGCGCGCGTTCACGCCAACAAGACCGTTGCCGCAAAGCCCGTAGCCGATGATGATGTTGCTCGATTCCGCAACGGCGTCAATTTCCGCCTGTAACGCCGCCGCGAGCTTCTTCGGGGTGTTGTGCAGCAGGATGTCCATGTAGACGCGCGGCATATCCTTGGCCAACATGGTTTCCAGAAGTTCCCGCATTACCCGGCAGGCAATGATGATGGTTGGTCGCATCGTGCGCGTCCTCACGCCATGGTCGCGGCCATCGCTTCAAGCGAGGGCTGCGGTGAGAGCTCGATACATTCGATGAATGTGTCCTGAAACTCCCGGCGATTGCTTAGTTCGATTACATGCAGCTTGCTTGCAAGCTGACCGGCCCGTCGTCGATGGTGGCGATTGAACAGCGCCATGCGGGCGCCATCTCCCGCAGCGTTGCCGATGGACTGGACATGGCTCACCGGCACCGGCGGTACCATTCCGATGCTTAGGATGTCGGCGGGATCGAGATGGTTGCCGAACGCACCGGCGAGATAAATGCGATCCACTTGCTCAATCTGCTGTTCGCGCAAAAGCGTTTCGATGCCTGCCCGTAGCGCCGCCTTGCCCAATTGTACGTTACGCACGTCCGCCTGTGTGATGACGATATCGCGTTGCGTCCGGCTCGCGTGGGCCGGTACCAGCACGATTTCGCTCATTTGGGTCCCTGCTTCGGTTCGAACGGCCGGGTGACCACTTGTGAAGGCACCGTCGCTGCGCAATATTCCCGCGCCGACCAACGCTGCCACGCCGGAGATCACGCCGGAGCCGCATAATCCGATCGGGCGCGTGTCACGATGGCGATCGTGATGGGGAATGGCGCTCCAACGCAGCGTGCCGTTTGGGTCTACCCAAACGCGCTCGATCGCGCCGGGTGAAGCGCGCACGCCGCAGCGGATATGGGCACCTTCATATACCGGTCCAGTTGCGCACGAGGTTGCCGTCAGTTTGCCATTCTTAGCCAGCACGACCTCGCCATTTGTGCCGATGTCGATGAGAAGATGAATCCCGCGATAGAACTCCGGGCCACGCGTCAGCGTTGCCGAGATGGTATCGCCGCCGATATAGCCGGAGGCCATGGGAAAAACGTAGAGGCGGGCTCCCGCGGCGAGCCGCAGGCCAATTGTCTCCGCCTCCACATCAACACCTTCGGACCACAAGGACATGTAGGGACCGCGTCCCAGCGGTTCGGGGTTCACGCCGAGCAGAATATGCTGCATTGTCGGATTGCCGACGATCACGCCATCGAGGATGTCGTCGAGATCGATACCACTGACGGCTGCGGCCTCTCCGATCAGCCGGTTAATCTCGGTGACGAGTAACGATTGCATTTTTCCCAGTAATTTTGGATCGCGCTGAACATGGGTCATCCGCGAGATTACATCTTCTCCATAAGCTGCCTGTGGATTGCCGGCCGTCCGAACCGCCCGAATTTCACTCTTTTCCAGATCGCACAGGAACATGACGATGGAAGTCGTTCCGATATCGAGCGCGACGCCATAGAGTCCGCTGCGCATGCCGGTGCGCAACTGAACCACCTCCTGGCCGCCATGTATCACTGCTGTTACCTGCCGCTCGGTGTCGAAGCCAGACTGCAGCGAATAATCCGCCAGCACCGCCGGTTTGATCATGATGCGCCGCTTTCGCTGCTTAGCGGTCAACGCCTCGCAGATCCGCGCCGCCAGTGGCCTCAACGGCTCCGCGTAAGGGCCCTCGATATCGACTGCCATGCGCGACACCATTGGCGCTGAGGCAATGCGCGATATGGTGTAGGGCTTGCGCGGCGGCGTGTCAGCCGCCTCGCTTTCCGAAGGGATGTGAACGACGACATCCCGGTGCACATGCGTCATGCAGGCAAGCCGGAAAGTACGGCCGTCCGAGCTGAAGGGCAGCAGCGCTGCTTCTTGCTTGGTGACTTCGGAAACGCTGGCAGCCGACGAAGCGGCGTGCTCGAATTGTACGAGGCAAGTGCCGCATTTACCGTGGCCGCCACATACCGACTTGATTGCGATACCGGACTGCCACGCCGCAAACAGCAAACTGCTACCATCGTCGACGCGCACACTTCGTGCGCCGGGCTCAAACGTCACCGCAATCCTTTTCTCTTTGCTCACCGCAGAAGCACCTTTAGGTCAGCTTCCCATCTCGGAAACCTTGGATGAAGTCCATGCAATATTCGTCGCGTCCAAGCAGCGCTTCGCCGGCGAAGATACCCGCCATCAACGCAGCGTCGGTGGGATCGGCAATCACCGCGTCCATGCCGTGGCTGATCGCTGCCACCAGGAACGTCCGGTTCATCAGCTTGCGTGCCGGCAGACCGTGCGAGACATTGGTCAGCCCGCAGATTGTGTGGACGCCGGGATAACGGCGCATGATCTCGCCGATCGCAGCGAGCGTCGCCTTTCCGGAGTACGGATCGGTGGCAAGGGGAAACACCAGCGGATCGACGTAGAGATCGTCGAGCTCGATGCCGCCAGCGGTAAGGCGGTCGATCAATTGCGAGGCCAGATCAACCTTGCTCTCTGCGGTACTTGCCGGCAGACCTTCCCCCTGACATAGGGCGATCAATTTGGCCTTGTGCTCGCGCGCGAGGGCAAGAACCTTGGCGAAGCGTTCGCCTTCCAGCGTGATCGAATTGATCATCGGCCGCGCCTGCTTCACCTTCGGCAGCGCCGCCACCAGTGCGGCCGGATCGGAGCTGTCGACGCAAAGGGGAAGGTCGGTGGCCTCTTGTACGACGTCCACCAACCAGCTTAGAAGCTCGGCTTCGCGGCCTGGAAAAGTCCCGCCGTTGACATCGATATAAGAAGCGCCGGCGGCAGCTTGACTGCGTGCTTCTGCTTGTATGGCCTTCGCGTCAAGCTTTTCAAGGGCCGCGCGGATCGCCTTGCGCGAGGCGTTTATACGTTCTGCGACAATCAACACAGCGGTCCACCTCCACGCCCTTTATGCTATTTCCCGCCCGCTTATTTGGCCGGGTATCGGCGGTACTTCTCAATCGTCTTGGCCATGGCCCAAACGTTTTCGAGCTTGCAGTAGTCGGTGATGCTGTTGGCGCTGCTGATGATATAACCGCCGCCCTTGCCGATCTTTTCGATGCGGTCCTTGACCTCGCGCTCGACCTCCTCGGGGGTACCGAGCGTGAGCGTGTAGTCGAGGTCGATATTGCCGATGATGCAGACCTTATCGCCGTACATCGCCTTGACCTTGTTGATGTCCATGGCGGCAGGCTGGATCGGATGCAGCCCGGTCATGCCCAACTTCATCAGGCTGTCCAGGATCGGAAACAAGTTGCCGTCACTGTGAAATATCCACGGTTTCTTGATTTGCTTGGTCACGATCATCTGGTAGGGCTGGATGAACTCCTCGTACCACTCGGTATTGACCCAGGGCGCCTTGGTGTCGGCGTGATCATCGTTAGCCCAAATAAAATCGATGTCGAGCTTGTTCAGATTCTCGACGACACGAGCTGACCATTCTGAAAATCGCCGGTGAATTTCCTTAACCAGATCGGGCTCTTCGAACATCATCACCGAGAAAACGTCGAGGCCCATGCTTTCGAACATGCTGGCGGTGCCCAAGCGAATACGGGCGAAGACTGCGTAATCTTCGCGATATTGTGCGATCCATTTTGCCACTTGATCGTAGCGGGCCTGATGGTTTGGGTCGGGCAAGAACTCGTCGAACAGTTTGAGCGAGTCGCGGCTGGTGAGCAGCCCGTGCTTAACATAGGTGCGTCCGCTGGATGCATCGACGCCCATATCGGCGATCCAGGGAGGCACAAAATCGAAGGTGATCTTCTTTGGATAATAATAGGTCTCCTTCATGGATGCGCCGGACTGCAGCGATTGACCGGCCGTTGCCTTGCCGCCAGTCGGGAAATGATAACCGAAACCGTCCATGCCCAATGTGCGACACAATTCGCCCGGCGTAAAATCCGTCCGGCCTTTCATAACTTTGATCTGGATTTCTTCTTCGATGTCGTTCTCGACCCACGGCACCATATCCGGCTGCCCGCGCCGCAGGGCCGTCATGACCCGCTCTTTCGGTGTCATCGCATGCTCCAGTCGCCAGTATCTTTGCTTCTAATAGACAAATGGACCATCCACACGCCGAAAGGGTACTCGGATGTGGCGGAGGCCATTCAGTTGAGCAGGGCGTTACATTTTTCGACGGCGCCGTAGGCGTCCGGACTGTAGAAGTCGGCGCCGATCTCGTCGGCGAATTTTTGTGTGACCGGCGCTCCTCCCACTCCGATAATGATCGACTTGCGCAGACCGGCCCCTTCTAGTGCTTGAATAGTCCGGCGCATGCTTTCCATCGTGAGGGTGATCAGCGAGCTCATCAGCACCGCCTGAACCGAATCCTTTTGCACGGCATCGATGAATTTCTCCGCCGGGGTGTCGACGCCGAGATCGATGACCTCGTAGCCGCTGCCCTCGAGCATGATTTTGACGATGTTCTTGCCGATATCGTGGAAGTCGCCGGCGACTGTTCCAAGCGCGACCTTGCCGCGCCTCTCGTAATTACTTTTCAACAATTGCGACTTTAACACTTCCATTGCCTCGGACATGGCGCGTGCGGCGATCATCATTTGTGGCAAAAAGAACTCGCCGGTCGAATATTTTTCTCCGACTACCGCCATAGCCGGGATAAGGCTCAGCATCATGATATCCTTGGCGTCGACACCATCCGCGAGCGCGCTCTTGATCGCTTCGGCAAGTTCGACGCGTTTGCCTCGAATGCATTTGTCCTTGATGTTTTCCAATACATCACTCACGGTTGCCATCTCCTTGTCATTCGCAACATCTCGATCCAGTGCGAGCCGCGATTATCCGTGGCTCACGCCAACTATTTCGCCTTTTTCAGATCTTTCTTCTTCGCGCCCGCTTCCGGGAATACCCACATGGCGCCGACCATGAAAATGGCGGTGATGAAGATGAACGTCGAAAATTCGGGGCGAATCGGCGAGCCGTGCCAAAAAGCAAGGATGAACGCGACGAGCAGGGCGATCGCTGAAACGATGGCTTTGACGTCGTTTGGCATGGCAACAACCCGTTCAATTCGACCCAATAGGGACGGCCGCCGCTTCATCCGGGCGCCGCGGTCGGCCACGCAAATTGCGTTTCAGGAACCGCGTCTCATAGCCATTGAATAGGTGGCCGATCAAGCCGCGGTCGAGGTCCGACGTTCCGAACAGCCAGTCGGCGATCGGGAACGTGAGGTTCATGTTGACCTCCATCATCAGCCGGCCGTTGTGGTGCGCCGTGTGGTGCCGTCGCAGCGTGTTCACGAATGGGCAGTTGCGCACGAACCAGTTTTCCTCGACGTGGCAGCAGAAGTGCATGAACTCGTAGATGAGATACATGCCGGTGGTCACAGACATGAACAGCCAGCCGACGTTCGGTGAGAACAAGAGTCCCAGGATGACGGCGACAGGCAGCGACATAAGAATGAAAACGACCAGCGCATAAGGCGGGAACACGGTCACGCGCCAGTCTTTGTGGTCGCGGAAGCGCATTTCTTCGTCTGTGAAGAACTGATGGTGATTAAGCGTGTGGCGCTCGTAGACCGCGCGCAGCCCTTTGATGTTTACCGGCCGGTGCATGATGTATTTGTGCACGGCCCATTCGAATAAATTGGTGAACAGGAAGGTGAGCGGAACCGTGAGCCACTCGAAGAGTGTCACGTTTTGGATGTGCTGAAGATAGATGTAAAACGCCGCTGCACCCATGGCGTAAATGATGACGACATGGACGTAGCCGTCATACCAGCCAATGATCCGTGACCGGTATTCCTGGCGAAACTCGACCTGCCGTTGGCTAATCATTGTTGTTCTCCTTCGACCCCGGTATACCCAGTCCTTCGCGGGCCACTGCCACCCGTGTTCGATGACCCTAGGGGTTCCTACCTGATATATTACAAATCTATCACACGGGCAGCCCGGGTACAATCAACTTGAGGGCTCGCCAATGAGGCCGGTTCCTTCCACGACTCGCGCCACGGCCGGGTCTTTACGGGCATTTTCAGGCTTTCCGGAGAAGATTATCTCGCCTCGCTCGATCACGTAAAGCCGATCAGTGAAGTCGGGGACATGGTGCACGTTAGACTCGGCGATGAATACGGCATGGCCGGAATTGCGGATGGAGGCCAGCCCGTCGACAATCGAGGGCACGATGGCGGGCGAGAGACCCTCGGTCGGCTCGTCCAAGACAAGAAGTCTAGGCCCCAGCGCCAGAGCACGCGCGATCGACACCATCTTACGTTCGCCGCCGGATAGTGCATGTCCATCGCGGGCACGGTACTGCCCGAGTTTGGGGAAGATCTTGTAGGCTTCTGCGATGCGGTCTTCCGGGCTGTGCTCGCTGGTCCCAACCCAGGTGGGCATGGCAATGTTCTCGGCAACCGTCAATTCGCCGAATACTTCGCTCTCTTCCGGTGCAAAGCCAACGCCCATGCGTGCGATCTGGAACGGCCGAAGTCCGACCAATTCAACTCCGTCCAGCATAATCGATCCAGAGACTGGGCGCCGGAATCCCATTAGGGTGCGGAACGTCGTCGTTTTTCCAGCGCCATTGCGTCCAACGAGGCAAACCAATTCGCCCGCGTTGACCTCCAGCGAAATGCCGCGCAGCACTCGACTGCCTTGAATATCGACGACAAGATCGCGGATAGCGAGCATTAATGTGTCCTCAGCTTTCCGACCACGGTCTCGACCACGATTGGGTCTGCGAAGAACTGTTTGGGTGGCAAGTCGGCGAGCACCTTGCCCTCCGCTAGTGCGATGATGCGATCCGAATAAGCCGCGACGAGGTCCATGTCGTGTTCGACGAGCAGGATGGCTTTGACGCCGGCTTTTTCTGCCGCGGTGATCATGGTCTTCATGATGTGATGTTTTTCGGCGGTCGATACCCCCGAGGTCGGCTCATCGAGAAGAATGACCTGGGGGTCGAGCGCAAACGCAGAAGCGACATCGAGCAATTTTTTTTCGCCCTGAGAGAGAGCCGCGGCGGTGACGTGGAGCCTGCCGTGCAGTCCGAAAATCTTGGAAACCTCTTCCACCCGTTTGGCGGCCATCTTGTCGGCCGCAAACGACGAGAACATTCTCCACCGCTTCTTCTGTCGGGAGATCACTGCGGCGCCAATCGTTTCCGCAACGGTAAGCTGAGGGAATATCTGAATTAATTGAAATGCCCGCGCCAAACCTCGCTCAGCGAGCAGCACAGGCCCGACGCCGGCGATATCGCTGCCCATGAACAGGACATGGCCGGCGGTCGGTTTGAATAGGCCAGTCAGCAGATTGACCAAGGTGGTTTTCCCGGCTCCGTTCGGGCCAACGATGGACACCAATTCGCCCGCTTGCAGCGAGATACTGACGTCATCAAGTGCACGGAATTCTCCGTAATGCTTGCTGACGCCCCGTGTTTCGAGCAGAACGGTCACGACCGTCGCTCCGGCGCGAAATGTCGCCCGATATCGCCTGCAAGCCCGGTAATCCCGCCGGGAAAGCCGATGACGATGGCGGCCAGGATAGCGCCCAGCACGAATCGCCAGTATTGCGTAAGCGATTGCAATTGGTCCTGGAGCAAGGTGTACGTTAGCGCGCCGATGATGGGTCCGAAGAAGTTGGAAAATCCGCCCAGCACCGCCATGAAGACGAGTTGGCCAGATTGGGTCCAATAGACAAGCTCGGGATCGGCGAGGCCGATTCGGAATCCGAGAATAGCTCCGCCAGCGGCGCCAAATCCGGCCGAAATGACAAATGCGACCAGCCGGAACAGATGCACATGGACGCCCAAATATTCAGCCTTCCTCGCGTTGTCGCGGATGGTCTTCAGGTGCAGACCGAAAGGCGAACGCACGATCCGCCACATGATGAAGCCGGCAAGCAGCAGCAGTGCCAGGCAATAGTAGTAGAAGGGTCCCGCCAGAAGCTCGAACTTGTTGTATTGCGTCAATTCGAGACCAAGCAGATTCATGCGCGGAACGCGCATGCCGCTGTCGCCACCGGTGAGATGGTAGAATTTGAACAGGAAGGAATAAAACAGCATGCCGAACGCAAGTGTCAGCATGCCAAAGAAAATGCCGACGTAACGCACGCAAAGAAACCCGATCGGTACCGCGGCGAGCATCGACGCTACGATTACGGCGAGAAGCACCGCCTCGAACGATCGCACTCCGAATACGCCCGCCATTATGGCGGCGCCATATGCCCCGAAGCCAAGAAACATCGCGTGCCCGAACGACAATAGGCCGGTGTAACCGAACAGCAAATTGAAGCCGAGCAGGCCGATGGCGTAGCCGAAAAAAGGGATCATCAGGCTGGCGAAGTAGGGCGGCGCAACCACCGGCAAAAGCGCCAGCGCGCCCATTCCTACGATCACGATCAAGCCCGCTTGTGAGTCCCTCATATCGCTGGCTTCCCGAATAGGCCTGCCGGTCGGAACAACAATACCGCAATCACGATCATGTAGATCGCGAGCACTTCAAATTCGGGATAAATCACGATCGACAATGCCCGCATCAGGCCGACAATCAGTGCGCCGGCCAGCGCCCCTCGCATCGAGCCAAGCCCCCCGATCACCACCACGGCGAATGCTTCAATGACGAATTCGATTCCCATGTCCAAAGAGGCGGCGGCGGTGGGTACCACGAGAGCGCCGGCCGTAGTCCCGAGTACGGCTCCAAGCGTGAATACTACCGTATAGACCTGCCGCACATCGACACCGAGTGCCTCCGCCATCGCCCGATTCTCGGCAGTGGCGCGGAGAATCCGTCCATAGTTGGTTCGTTGCAGAAACGCCCCAAGCCCCCCGACTATGGCGACGGCAGCGGCGATCACTAGGAGATTGTATACAGGAACGCTGAAATCACCTGATCTGAGCGTGCCGTATATCAGATAGGTCGAGTCGAGCGACCGCGGATTCGAACCCCAGAAGAATCGAAACACGTCCTGGAACATGAGGACGATCGCGAAAGTGAGCAGCAGTTGAAAGCTCTCGTCTCGCCCATAGACACTGCGCAACATCCGTTCGATCGGCGGTCCGATGAATGCAAGTGCCAGCCCGGATATGATGAGGCAAGGCAGCAGTAGCCACGGCGAAAGCCCGAGCCCTGCCGCGTAAGTCGAAGCGGTGACCCCGAAATATGCGCCGAGCGCGTAGAACGAGCCGCAAGCCAGATTAACGATCTTTTGTACCCCGAAGACGAGTTGTAGCCCGGCTGCTACGAGTAGCAACACGGCGGCGTGAAAAACGCCGCCGAGAAGGATGTCGGAGAATGCTACCATTCTAGAGGGCGCAATTCAGATGTTGAACTTCGCAGTCTTGATCCAGTCCCAGAAATTTGCGCCCGATGGCTTCTGCAGCTCGGTCGAGTACATGGTCTCAAAAGTTCCGAGCGTGACGAAGTCGTACTTGTTTTTGTACGTGGTGAAACCTTGCACGAACGTTTGGTCAGCGATGTGATCCTGACGCCAGGAACTCTTGCCACCCAAGCTTTCCACGGATAGCCCCTCCAAGGCCCCGATGACATCATCTTGGGACGGCCAGTTTCCGCCCTTCGCCGCGGCGGCCTTCTCCACTGCTGCCTTGTACGAGGCGATCGCAAAATACGCGCGATCGGCTTCCCACTCCGGGTAGTCGTTGTACTTTCGTTCGTAATCCGCGACGAATTCCTTGGCCAACGGAGACGCATTCGGGTTGTCAAAGTAAAGCGTGTTGTGACCGAACAGCATGCCTTCCGGCGTAAATTCCTTCTTCATCAGTGTGTGCAGCCATCCAGCGGCCGGGAACACCTGCTTGGTGCCCTCGGTAAGCCCCGCCGAATGCGCTTGCTTCATGAACACCGGCAGATCGGCGAACAACAGCGAGGAGAAAATAAGGTCGGGCTTCGCCGCCTTAAGCGCGGCCACGTGGCTGGTAAGGTCCATCGTGCCGACTTTCGGCCACAGCTCAGTAACCACCTTGTGGTCGATATTGAACCGTTTCAGCATCGCGATGAACGCCGCCATGTTGTTGCGTCCGTAGGAATAATCGGGGTTGATGCCGGCGACGGTGGCGAACTTGCCCTTCCAATACTTGATGGCGAGGAGTGAGGACATGATCGCCTCGCATTCATTGTCGGTCGATCGAAACAGATAGTGAGGATGAGGCATCTTCTCGTCCACGCCATCCTGCGTCGTGCCATCCCAATAGAGGGTGAGGGCACGGGCCTCCTCGACCGCGGGCCCCAACGCGAGTCCGACGCCGGTCGAAATAATGCCTTGCACGCAATCGACTTTCTCCTGCTGCACCAGCTTGCTGAAGCGCTCGATCGTATCTTTTGGCGACGACTCTTCTTCGATCACCAGTTCGATCTTGCGTCCGGCGATGCCGTCCTTCGCGTTAAAGCGCTCGACCGCCCATTGCGT
>OCZT010005141.1_pt1 | contig 13106 bp, 8 predicted proteins | sample 1539031 | NCBI WGS metagenome assembly OCZT01 (sample SAMEA3539308, study PRJEB22396) | soil metagenome | biome: tundra; feature: field; material: soil | place: USA | collected 2010-05 | depth 0.15 m | reverse complement strand
CGGGTGTGAGCATCTGTTTAATTGGGTATGAGTACTAAGGAGAAATTTATGGCAGACACACCTACAGTTTATGTAGCCAACGGTTCCGTTACAACTCGGGAATTCTTGGATGAGCAGATTAAGGCTCTGAAGGAACTGAGCGACGTACGATTCAAGGCGAGCGAGACGGCGGTAAACACGGCCCTCGCAACGCAGGAGAAAGCGGTCAATGCGGCCTTCTTAGCGTCTGAAAAGGCTCTAATGGCAGCACTGCAGGCATCAGAAAAGGCCATCAGCAAAGCAGAGAACAGCCAAGGAGAGATCAACAAGACAATCAGCGAACTGACCAAGGATGTCATCTCTTTGCGTGAGTCCCGCTCACAAGTCTCTGGAAAAGACGTAGCCAAGACGGGCCACACACAGCAATCCAACTGGGCAACCGGATTGGGCATTTCCATTCTCTTCAACGTTGTATCCATCGCCATACTGTTGCTAAAGTTCTTGAAGTAATCTCAGGACCTCGAATCCTGGGCTAGAGAGGGGACGGGCCTCTATCCTGTCCCTTCTCGATCTATAGAGGAGGAAAGACATGGCAAGAGCAGCACATAACAGACTGAATTTGATTGGACAAGCCTTTGGAAATCTGACAGTGATTGCCCCTGCAGAGAGAACCAAAGCAAAGAAACTAAGGTGGCTGTGTAGATGCAGTTGTGGAGGAGAGTGTGTAGTGGTAGGTTCCCACCTGCGCAGCGGACACGCTAAGAGTTGCGGTCATCCGCCTACACACTGTGCCCATGGGCATCTACGAACGGTTGAAAATCTACACCCAGACGGTACTTGCAGAATCTGCCAAAGAGCACGTCGTGCACCTGCAGAGTACAAGGTTTTCAGAAATGAAGAAAGCCGCGTGTACTACAATAAGAACTCTTCTAGGTATAGGAAGCAAACTCGGGAAAGAGCAGCATCCTTAAAACTAGAAGTGCTCACTTTCTACAGTCCAAACCATGTTCTAGGTTGCTGCTGGAAAGACTGTGAAGTATGTGATATAGACATGTTGAGTCTGGACCACGTAAATAACGATGGAGCAGAGCATCGGAGAAAAGTAGGAAAGAACAAAACCGGAGAAAAGATGTATCGCTTGGTAAAACAAGAGAATTTTCCTGAGTATTTTCAAACTCTTTGCATGAACCACCAGACAAAGAAAAAGTTATTGAACGTACGTAGCAAGCAAACATAGGAGGCTCACAGTGGGGCACAATCTACAATCTCTTGGCAGCGCGAGCCTCGATGTTATGGGTGGCTTAATTACACTAGCGGAAAGTAAGGACGTTCCAGAAGGCGCGAGCCCTCGTTGTCAAGATGTGGACTTCCTGGTTGGCAGCGTTTGCTCAAGAGATGGCCTGAGGTCGTTCTTCACCTATGCGACTACGCTGCAGATCACAGGGTTTTCCCTAGGTAGCGGCGGCTTGGCCACGTTCACCTACAATGGTCCCGAGCCCACGATCAATGAGGGGTTCACCCTTGGCGGATTCCTGGGCGCGCTCTCAGTACTGAACGGCCAAGTTGTTTACGTCGAGGCAGTGACGCTCAACACCTTCATGGCAATCGTGGTGAATGGCCCTATACTGACCGTCAGCGGCCTCACAGCAAACGGGGTGTCTTCTACTGGGCAATTTCTCGGGCCAAATCAGGGCAGCAACAACACAAGCACATCGTGGACAGCCCCTGTCAACATCACAAGCCCCACGTTGTACGCCTCGGTGTCATCTGGGATCGCTATATCCGAAAGTTTAGCACCTACGGTAGCCGCGAATTCCGGCACAGGGACGGCCTGGGCAACCCCTGGCAACCTCCTGACAACCGGCGCATCCTTCGCTACCGTCGCACTGACCCCCTCGACCGTCTCGGAACTTTTGGCGGGGAGCAGCATCAACCTTGCAGTCCCAAGCAGCGCGACCATCACGGGTGTAGCTGTGTCCGTACAAGGCAAGTACGTAGGTACGGGCAATGGTCAGATCGTGCTCGGCTTGGCTTCTGGCATCACTGCTTTGGGCAACTTCACAGTGCCCATGAGCAGCACATTGACCCCGATCACCAAGGGCTCGGCTGCGTATCAGTGGGGAACTACCCTAACACCTACGCAGGTGAACAACACGAACTTCTCGGCAACCTTGTTGGCGAGCACCACGGGTACAGGCACCTTCTCTGTGAACAAACTGGTTGTGACGGTCTATTACACGGAGCCCCTCACATCAGGAGCCTTGCTATCGCAAAACTACTCCTTCGTCGTTTCCATAAGTTCGGGCGTCTCTGGATTCGTCACCAGTTTCAAGGCATACTCCAGCGCCAACACCACAGCCATATTCCAACTGTTGCAGAACGGCATCCCCGAGGGACTTCCTAAGACAGTTCAACTCACCACCGTTCCCACTGTGTACCAACTTGGCGGCCCCGAGGACCCTTGGGGTTACCCATGGTCTGCTGCCAACGTGAACAGTGCTACATTCGGCATTCAGATAACAGCCTCGGGCACAGGCATCACGTACGTTGGTGACCTCGACATCACGGCCAACATCACGCCCGCCCTTGAGAACTTCAACTGGGTAGGAAGTTACGAGCAGAACAACATGGCTCTGACAACCCTGGCGCTCGATGCCGCAGGCAACATGTGGAAAGAGGATGTGATCAACAACCCCGGGGTTTTGTCCCTGGCGTTGTCTGGTATCATCCCCAACTCGTTCGCTGTCGGCGCAACCATGAACAATTCAGAGTTCGTCATGTTCTCTGATTTGACCATCGGCACAGACCGCCCTCGTCAGTTGTTCAGTGACGGCAACTGGTACCCTGTGACCCAGGTCGGCCCCGGCGTGGCACCCAAGCCCGTGGCGACAACTGGCTCCATCAGCGGCACCCTCAGCCTTACCTCCTACTCTCAAGCGGGAGCGGTCGGAACCTTCAACTTTACCACAGTGGCTGTTGCTCCTGTCCAAGACTCGCTGTACGTGATTGCGGGTACAGGAACAGCGCTGGATGGTCAGGTCGTCATAGTCCTTGCCGGGTCAACCACAAGTCAATTCACGGCCAAAGTAACAGGCACGATACCCAACGGCAGCTACACAGGCACAGCGACACCCCAGTTCTTCTATGCCATCTCCAGCATCACACAGATTCCAGCAGATGGCTCGGGCAACCCTTACATTCACCAAGCCCCGCAACTAGGGTTCTTGCTCGGCACAGGGCCGGGTCAAGGCGGAACCGGGACAAACGTAACCGTCTGGTACAACGTATATGGTACGCCCGCATGGTCTGCTTTACTCACAGCAATGGCTAACACCAACGTTGCTACTTACATTCAGATCACAGGCGCTGCTTCCGTAGGCGGTCACAACTTCAACGGCATTTGGCAGGTAACTGCGACAGGGGCGGCGCACTACCCTGGCACTTCCGACACGGGAGCCTACTTGTGCTTCACATACACTCAATCAGGAGCAATGGGCTACACCAATGCTGCGGGCGCGTCGATATTCTTGACTGCAGCCACAATGACATTGGCCACACCCGTGGAGTCTTTCCCAGCAGGTACGCAGTTCACAATCACAGGGGCAACCCCTAGTGGCTGGAACAATACTTGGACGATTTCTCAAGCGCTCAACGGTGGTCAGTTCGATATCGATACCACCGCTTACGATGTCGCCACAGGCTTGATCACGTATCAATATCATCAAGCAGGGACCAGCGCAGGGCCAGCCACAGCCGGACAACTTGTACGAATCCAAAATTGCACCAACAACGCAGCCTTCAATGGAACTTTTGTAATCGCCACAGGCGGGGCAAGCACATTCACCGTGTCCCTTATTCCTGCGTTGGCCGCAAGCGTTCCACAGGCTTCGGACAACCAGGGCATCGCTACGATGTTTGGTACGAAGTTCACATTCGATCCCGGCGAGACCTTCTACACAGGTCAATCTTCGACCACGAACGTAAACTACGGGACGGACACCAACACTGGGCAGATCACAATCATTGGAAGCACCTTTACCCCAATAGGTTCAGGCACTCGCCAGATCATGTGTTTCTTCATCACCAAGACTGGTGAGTGGACCCCGGCTTCTCCTCCGTTCACATTCGATGTACCTACGAACGCCAACTTGCTCAACATCTCTGGAATACCGATAGGTCCTCCCGACACAGTTGCGCGCGGCATAGCGATTACTGAAGCGGGTCAGAATGGCGTCCCTGGAGCAAACTTCTATGTCATCGTAAACCCGGTCACGCTCACGGTCAGTGGGGTCACAAACACCTACACCTCGACCATCATCAACAACAACACCGACACCTCTGCGTCCTTCAGCTTCACAGACGCAGTGCTCTTGGATTCCCAAGAGGTCGATATTCCTGGCTTCAATCTGTTCAACCTGATTGAACTGGGGAGTTGTGGATGGTGTGTGCCTTACTCCAGCCGTATGTTCTACGGTATGCAGCTCAACAAGGTGCAGAACTTCAACAACCTGACGTTTGATGGAGGTTACACGGCTCCCAATCAACCCGCAGGCTGGGGTTTGTATCTGACAGCCAACGAAATTGCGTTGGTGCCGAGCCCCGTAACTGGGGATGCGCTGTACATCAGCAACACCACGGGCAGCGTTCAAGCCAAGATGGGCATGATGGTGCAGACCGCCTACCAAGACCCGTTCAACGTTGCGATCATCGCTTCCAACACAGCGTACTCCGTACGCGTGACGGCATCCTGTCCCTCTGGCGTTCGTCTCGGCAATCTAGTGATTGACCTGACAGACATCAGCGGTGGCGTCTTCGGAACTACCTACGGTTCTTTCACCGTTCCTCTCTCAAGCATGGTTTCTCTTCCTCTGGTGTTCTCTGGCCCCCTGTTAAACCTTGGGGTTTTCACAGGCAACGTCAGTGCGAACCTGAACCTGCGTGTTTGGGTGCAGAACATGGGAATCGGAGCAGATGTGCTGGTTGACCGTATCGAAGTGTTTCCGACTGCGTTCCCATACCTGAAGACCTCTGTCTATGGCTCCTATGTTGGGAAGCCTGAGTGGGTGGATGCTTCGCCTGACGGCGGCATCATCGAGACGGCAACGGAGAACCCTCAGACGTGCTTTGGCGGTTGCGTTTTGCGTGACAGCTTGTACTTGCTGAAATCAGCCAGTATGTATGTCACAAAGGACAACCCCAACTCTGAGCCTGGAGGCTGGTCTCTCAACGAAGTCAGTGCGCGCGCAGGCTCTTGCGGAATCAACGCGTTTGACTCGGGAGATGAATGGCTGGTCACAGCTTGTCGCACAGGCATCTATGCCTTCGACGGCAGGAAGCCAACCCGAATCATTCAGGAAATCTTCCAACTCTGGGATGCCATAAACTGGAACGCTGGGAACACCATCGTCCTGAGAAATGACATGGAAAACCGCAGGATCATCTGCGCAATTCCTTTGCCCACTGGGACGAGTCCCGAGGGTGTACCCACAGCATCAGTCAAATGGTTACCCTACGCGCCATACAACCCTGCTCCAACTACGCCCAACGTGATGCTGATGTGCAACTACCAAGCCTTCGCTTCATTCGAGGAGTTGGTGGATTCCCCGGAAATGCACACGACGATGTTCGGCACCTTAGCGGTGCAGGACATGAAGCGCAAGTGGACAATCTGGCAGATTCCTACGCCGTACATGGGTCGAGTGCTCCGTGGCAACTACATGGACGAGCCCTTGATGATTTGCAACGGCATTGAGTCTTCCAAGATTTATGAGTTAGACCCCTTGCGGCATGATGACGATGGCACAGCGATCTACTCACTCTACTGCGGCTACGGTTTCGTAAACGCAGCTAAGGCAGTCACCATGCCAATCTTCGGTATGCATGCCAAACGCTACACGATCCTTCAGTTCACCGCTGAGGGCTCTGGCAAGATGCAGACCAAGATGTATCCCAATACGCTCAACGCTCGGTATCCCTATACCGTGCCCGTTGGGATCAACTTGGCACCTACCGAGCAGGACGATTTCTACCGTAACTTGAACGTTAAGGGAAATCGGATGTTTGTGGAAGTTTCTACGAATGCCGTGGGGGACTGGTTCCATTTGCACAAGATGCTTTTGACAGGTAAGGCCGACAACTGGAGCACTTTGCCTGCGACGGGCGGGGGTAATGCTGGGATTATTTAACATCTCGTGGCTTAGCGGCCACGGGCTAGAGTCGGGAGGTGCCATTAACACCTCCCCGCTCGACCTTTAATGGAGGAAGAAATGTTTTATACGTATTTGTGGTTGCGGGAAGACGGTACCCCCTACTACGCTGGAAAAGGTACCAAAGGTAGGGCTTTTAGAAAGAACACGCACAGATTTCCTCCACCTTCCAAAGACAGAATAGTTTTGCAAGAATGGGAAACTGAGAGAGAAGCTTTTGAGGCAGAAAAGTTATTGATTTCGTACTATGGACGAGAAGACTTAGGTACGGGTTGTCTTTTGAACCTGTCAGACGGGGGAGAATGGTCAACAACGGGATATAAACCCTCCAAAGAAACCCTAGAAAGACTGAGAACTTCTCATCTTGGACAAAAAGTATGGAACTCCGGTACTGGCAAAGGCATTTATAAAAGAGACAACGGGCCTTTCTGGAAGACTACTTGGAGAGTGGCCATATGGTCGGATGGTAAACTGAAGAACTACGGAACATTCAAGACCAAGGAAGAAGCCGAGCAGCGCTTGGCAGAGATCAGGAAGGGAGGGAACGTATGCAAGGACACAAAGCAATCCTAGAAGGTGGCCAGGAGTTGACGGCCATGGAGCATAAAGACTTTGATAACGGTTCTCTTCTCAAACGCATCATTCAAGGCATCAACGATCTCGCAAAGAACGTAGGGGCATCTGCGGTTGGCAAGGTTGACCCCCCGCCTCCCGTGAACTCAATTCAGGTCAGCGGCATACAGGCTGGTAACACCATCACCTGCCCTTCGGAAATCCTGCACCTGACTTTGACTCACAACGGGGAGTTGAATAAAGGCGTGCAGTACCTGCACGAAATCAGTACCGATCCAAATTTCTTGTCCCCGAACACGCACGTCATTGACGCAGGCTGTTCGCGGTCACTGTTCACACATCTTCCGGCCAAGGATGCCCTAGGGAACCCTCAGGTTTACTACCACAGGGCGTATCCCCAGTATCACGGCAGCGATGCTCAGAAGCCCACAGTTCTCGGTGGTCTAGCAGCCCCCACGAAGATCGTCATGACAGGAACTTCAGCAACATCATTACTTCCATCCTCAGGGTCAGGCACAGGCACCCGTGGGCAGGGGTTGGGCGTCGTACTTACACGCCCCGCGCCGGGACCGAAGAGGCAGACAACATGAGCGTAGAAATTCGTTCGTACTGCCCCTCGGACCTAGCCGCGATCAAAAAGATTCACGATGCGAATGGCATCGACTACCGTTTACCAAACTTGAACACGTTCCCAGTACTCAAGACCCTAGAAGTAGAAGGGGAAATCAGAGCGGCGTACGGGATGCAGATGACTCTCGAATGTCACCTGTGGCTTGACAAGACAGGCTGGGCCGATGCAGAAGCCAAGTGGCTCAGCATCAAGGCTCTCGACAAAGAGAGCAACGAAGCCGCAGCGGGACTTGGGTTTGACAGCGTTTTTTCATGCGTTCCCCCAGGCTACGAGAGATTTGGAAGACGCTTGAAGGCTTTAGGATTCACCAAGATCAGGCCCGACTGGGCCGTGTACACTAAGCACGCGGGAGACAAGCAATGAAGTTCTCATTTGATATTTGGAACATAAAGCCGTTCAGTACGGGACTTGAAATGCTGTGCCTGCGTGCAGAGCAAGCAACGGCAGATCAAGCCGAGAAGACAGCCACAGCTACAGCGGGAAACCTAGGGACACAAGCATCGGGAGAACTGGGTCAACTTAATCCTTTCATGTCACGCGAGATGCATGCAGAGCACTTGTTTGATCCTACACAGATGAACGAGATGCTCACACATGCCGGGTTGGGCGCTGGGGCTGAGGCTGGTAGCCTGGAAGGGGCCATGCAACGCCAAGCGGCTACCACAGGCAATGCTTCGAGCGCTACTAAGGGTCTCGAAGAAGCCTACCGGGATCGCATGAAGACAGATGCGGGAATTTCCGAAGGCATAGCATCTCAGGATGTGATGGGTGCCAAGCAGTTGCAGCAGCAGGGTGCTCAGGGCATGTCCGGCCTGTATGGAGAGAACCTCAAGGGCCAGCTCGACGCCATGGGCCAAGTCTCTGGCGACATCAATGCAGCGGTCAACGCGAACAAGACAGGCTACCTGCAACAGCAAGAAGACATCTCCAACACCGTATCGAACGCATTTGCGTCGTGCCCGGTGGAAGGCTCCATGTACCAGATGGCAGACGACACAGAGCGTCCAGTAGAGACGTTGAAGGTCGGAGAACTGATCGCAGGTATCGACGGTGAACCCCAGGTCATCAAAGAGATTCAATCGGGCATCGCAGAGACTGTATGGGTAGAAACAGAGAATGGTCATGAAACCCGAACCTCCTTGACGCACGCATACGCACTGCCTAAGGGTGGTTTCGTTGTAGCAGCAAAGTCCCTCGGCAAGACGATTAGTACAGAGAACGGACCAAGCAAGATCGTAAGCGTTGAACCCGCAGGCAAGGCTTGGGTGTTCAACATCATCACAGACGGCTCCCACACTTACCGAGTGAACGGCATGTGGTCTTTGGGTGTAGGTGAAGCAGAGCGTCATGTAGGTATGAACGAGTGGGCCAAGATTGGCAGCAGGCTCATGGCAGCAGCCGCATAAGGAGAGAACATGTCATTACCAAAGATTGATCTTCACGATGGAAAACACAAGATGATCGTCGCTGAAGAGGGTGAGCGCGTGTTGACTCCTGAGCAAAATGCGGAGTATGAGCGTACTCACCCCGGCGCACGTCAGAAGCCGATGCAGGCCAACGTATATGATGCGGGTGGCAACCTCGGCAGTGTTGGTGGGGGCTACGCCCCAGATCAAGCTCTTGTCGCTGCGAAGTCAGAAGGTACCACAGCAGGCGCAGTACAGCCTGGGATGGTGCGCTCAGATTCACCTCTTGCAGAGAAGGGCTTCCAGTCTAACCAAGGCACTGTAGCAGGCCAGGGAGACGTAGGCGGAAAGCACGTACCGATTCGTGGCATGACCAGCACGCACACGTCAAATGATGACCCTTTGCTGGACGTATCGCACCCCCAGGGTCGGTTAGGCTGGGCGTACGACTGCGGCGGCACGGTGTACGACGAAGGTGGCAAGGTGCAGACTCCCCTAGGAGCTCGCATTGCTGACCGAGCCAACGAACTCTATACGCAGGCCAAAACTGGTGATCAAGGTAGCATGAATGGCCCGGGTTCTAGGGAAAGAACAAGGGAGACAAACGCTGTCCTGAATACAGTTTATCCCAGGAATGAAAGCAGTCCTGAGTCCCCTTACACACCTGCCGCAGTTGACAAAGTAAACCCTGCCGCAAAGACGCACCCCGAGGAGAAGCGTATCGACCCGCGTGAGCTGCAGAACATGTCAAAGCCGCTGGGTTCCGTACCAGTGTATGACGATGGTGGAACTGTGCCTACGGACGATGACCGTCTCAAAGAAGCAGCACAGCGTCAAGCCGAGGACGAAGTGATGAACAACGTCCCGCTCCGAGGACATGAGCAGAATGCACGAGATGCAGGACAAGATGCAAAATTGCGCCGCTACCCGCAGCCCCAGAGTGGTATTGCCCGTGTTAGCGACGATACAGATAACCCATCTTCAGGGGACGCAAGTAAAACAGACCAGTTGACTGGCGCAAACATGAGCACTAAGAACGCGCCCTTAACCCCTCCCACGATGAACGAGCAGAATGCAGAGCCATCAATGGAACAGCCTATGATGTCGGAAGCATCTGCCAAGACACCCCTCGGCCCCAAGGTGGCAGCACCACAAGGCACAGGCATGAGGCAGTTCCCAGGCACACCCGGTGAGGAAGGCCGTCCTGGAGCACTCCAGGTTGCTCCTGAAGGAGAGGACACTAAGCACCCCGCTGAAGTCCCTGCACCAGATGATGCCATGGCAACTGTCCAACAGGACAAACTAGCAGCCATGAAGAAAGGCACAGCAGGACTGACTGACCTTGGCACGGCCTTGATCCACGAGAAGGCTCTCATGCCGAAGTACACAGGCAAAGGTGCTGATGAAGTGCCCCAGGGAGAACCTATTGTCCCCGAGGACAAGAAAGCGTTCCCTGCTCTACAACACAAGGAACTTCAAAACCAGCTCAAGGATTATGACCGTCGCATTCAGGCCGCGATGAATCAGGGTACCCCCGAGGGAGACCGCGAGGCTGAAAGTTTACAGCTCGCCAAGTCACACCTAGAAAAGGTGAACCCCTACGGGTCTGACGCCAATCACCCAGGATTTCTGGGCAAGCTTGGTCACGTCGCAGCCCGTGTTGGAGAAGGCGCGCTTGATGCATATGCTGGACCCACCGCTACGGCCACGCTGATCCCTGGAAGCCCTGAGGGTCGCAAGGTAAGAGAAGCAGACCTACGTGCACAGCGCGGTGAGTCTTCTAAGGAAGAGTTAGAAGCAGCCCAGGCCAAGTTCGCGGGTGGAAAAACACCTCAAGAGCAAGACATGAGAGCCTTGGTAGGTCAGATCAACCCCGATACGTTGGAGAATGGGCCTAAGTACGATCCAAACCATCCTCAAGGGCGCAACTACACCACACCTGAAGCCTATGAAACATCCACGACCCCAGGCAAAGGTGAAGCATCATCCTACGCTCGTGATCGAGTGAAGACGGGCGATGCCGAGAACTTTGCTGAAGGTATTGAGCAGTTCCACCAGATGCAGGCAGGCAACAAGCCGAGAAGCGCCAAGCAGGAAGAGATCGACAACTACATCAAGTCAATAGGTGGAGACCCTCACGATGCAACCCAGCGCAACAACGCCACCTTTGCGCTTGACCGTCTGCACACTGAAGCGAAAGCTGAGGCAGCGTTGCCGATCCAAGAACGTAGGGCTAAATTCCAAGAAGGTCTCGATATTGAGAAACAGCAACTCGCTGCATCTCAGAACAAGGCTCTGGAGTATGGCAAGGCGTCTAAGGATTGGGAGATGAAGTCTGCCATCATTAGAGCTGACGACAAGAAAGCCACAGACGCCGCTATGAAAGCTTTGGATGCGTCTGCGGAAGGCGATAGTTTTGCGGCGGCAATCGTTCCTGTCATGACTTTGCTCGGGGCTACCAGAGCTGAGCAAGTCAAGCGCGTCAACAAACAGGAGATGGAAAGATTCATGCCGGGTGCAATCGGTCTTCAAAACTGGGCAGTAGCCCACGTCGATGCCTTCGTGGATGGAAACATTCCTCCCGAGTACAGGAAAGATGTAAAGGCTTTTGTGCAAGGATTGGACACAGCCAGCCAGAGAGACTACGACGACAAACTGACGGCTATCAACCATGTCTTTGGCGAAGTCTCTGAAGTGCCTGTTCCGAAGAAGGGTGGAGGGGTCGAGCCTAAGGCTAAGCCTGCAAAACCCGTAACAGCACCAGAAGCTATCCCTGCAGGTGTGCCGAAAACAGCGACACACGTTTACAGGGATAAACAGAACAATGTCGTAGGCTACGCCGATGGCGGTGCCTATCATGCAATCAAGAAATAACGAGGAAAATCATGGCAGACATCACAGGGGTTCCCGAAGGTTTAACTGAAGAGGCGCTACCTAAAGCCGGTGCTATCCAAGGTGTGCCCGAGGGCCTCACAGAAGAGGCGTTGCCTGCCGTGACTAACCCCACAACCGCTCCTGCTCCAAAGCCACCTAGCACCTATGAGAGTCTGACAGCACCCGATGACCCAGGTGCTAGGGAGTTTGGAGAAAAGCACCCAGTTCTAGGGCCAGTAGTACGGGGTTTGGGTGCTCTTGGCGGCGCGGTGATGGGAATGCCGGGGGCTATTGCGCATACTTTTTCCCCAGCAACTGAGGAAGAAAAGAAGACCTACGGTGGTGCGTACGAAACACAACCCGGGTTTACCAATCGTGCGCTACTTGGAGCAGAGCGTTTATCTGGGGCGTCAAGCATTCCTGACGCGCGTGATTTTTACGAAGGAAAACAAGACATCAAACCCACAGCAGCAGGTATCAAGAGTGTGCTCCCAGAAGCCCTGGGACAAGGCGCTGGTGTTGTCGTAGGCGGTGAGTTGATGGGAAAAGGGGCCGGACCAGCTACGCGCGGCGTGGGCAGGGTTCTTAAGACCGCTGGAGAACACGCCTCCGACATAGGAGCTGTGACTGGTGGAGCAGCAGGTGCTACGCATGGCCCTGGTGGAGTTGCCTATGGTACATACACAGGTGGAAGAATAGGCAAGATTGTCGGCAAGCCCTTGGAGGTTGTCGGGGGCGCGATGTCTAAGGTAGGAATGACCCCCGGCGAGAAACTTATCTCCACGCACGAGGACTTGGCCAGAAAAGCCGACAAAGTTGTGGCTAAGGCTGAAGAGGCGCACTCCATCTACGCCGCATCGGAAGCGAAGGGTCCGATTGACCCTGAGGTAAACCCTGCGTACAAGAAGTCGATGGACGCCTTAGAGAAGGCGCGCACAGCGCAGGCTGAAGCACATTTCCATTTGCAAGAAGCCAAGGAATCGGTACGAGTAGCAGCGGAAGCCCAGGCCGCTGAGGTTCCAGAACATGAGCCCACAGCCGCTGATGTGGACTCCGCGCGTCCTGAAGCACCTGAGGCACCGACCCCAACCAAGGAAGAGAACGACGCGAAGTTGTCCGGCCTGATGGATCAGGTAGCCCCTGAGAAGCCAGAGGCTGATAACGTGAGGCGTCCCGGCCAAACTCAGCCCGAGACGTTCCCCCAGGAGCGCACAGCGGCCCCCGCGCAAGCGACTGGCCTGCGACAGTTAGGTCCAGAAGGCAAGGGTGGCGTCATGGGACGGCAGTTGGCCCTGCCAGCGCCCCGTGAGGCCGAAGGTGTGCCCGAGCAGCCCAAGGCTGCAGAGCCCGTTCCTGAGGCACCCAAGCCCGCCACGGCTGCAGAGATGGCTGGGATGAAGGCCGTAGGCGGCAAGGTCACAGAAGCCCCTGAGAAGG
>OCZT010005140.1_pt1 | contig 13107 bp, 9 predicted proteins | sample 1539031 | NCBI WGS metagenome assembly OCZT01 (sample SAMEA3539308, study PRJEB22396) | soil metagenome | biome: tundra; feature: field; material: soil | place: USA | collected 2010-05 | depth 0.15 m | reverse complement strand
CCACCGAGATCTACACTCTTTCCCTACACGACGCTCTTCCGATCTCAGACCAGCGACGAAAAAGTCGGCATCGCCACCTCATCATTGAATGTCGGTTTTAGCTGGATAGCACAGGGAATCGACTTCGTCACCGAGACCGAACTCTTCGCCGCCGGTCCCACCACGCGCCGACGCAAAAAGCAGGAGCAGGTGAGCGATGTGGACGCGCTCATCAAGGACTTGAGCGAACTCAACGTGGGCGACCCCGTGGTGCATGCTGCGCACGGTATCGGTCGCTACCGCGGGCTCATTCACCTGGACTTGGGGCAGACGCAGGCCGACGGCTCGCCCGAGATGCAGGAATTTTTGCATCTGGAATATGCCGACAAGGCCACACTGTACGTGCCGGTAAGCCAGTTGCAATTGATCAGCCGCTACACCGGCGTTGCCGCCGACGAAGCGCCGCTGCATCGTCTGGGCAGCGGCCAGTGGGAAAAGGCCAAGCGCAAAGCAGCCGAGCAGGTGCGCGACTCTGCCGCCGAGTTGCTCAACATCTATGCTCGGCGTGCGGCGCGCGAAGGCCATGCGTTTCGCTACTCACCCAACGACTACGAAGTTTTTGCCAACGACTTTGGCTTTGATGAAACCGCTGACCAGAAAGCGGCAATCCACGCGGTGATCCAGGACATGATTTCGCCACGCCCCATGGACCGCTTGATCTGCGGCGACGTGGGCTTTGGCAAAACCGAAGTAGCCCTGCGCGCCGCCTTCGTCGCCATCACCGGCGGCAAGCAGGTGGCCTTTCTGGCGCCCACCACGCTGCTGGCGGAACAGCACTACCAAACGCTGGTGGACCGCTTTGCCAAATGGCCGGTAAAGGTGGCGGAGATGAGCCGCTTCCGCTCGGCCAAAGAAATCACCGCCGCGATGAAAGGCATTTCCGACGGCAGCATCGACATCGTCGTGGGCACACACAAGCTGCTCTCGAAAGACACACACTTCAAAGATCTGGGTCTGCTCATCATCGACGAAGAACATCGCTTTGGCGTTCGCCACAAGGAAGCGATGAAGGCGCTACGTGCCGAGGTCGACGTGCTCACACTCACCGCCACGCCGATCCCGCGCACCCTGGGCATGGCGCTGGAAGGCATGCGCGACCTGAGCGTGATCGCTACGGCGCCGCAACGCCGCTTGGCGATCAAGACCTTTGTGCGGACTGAGGGCAATGGCGTGATTCGTGAAGCCGTGCTGCGCGAACTCAAACGCGGCGGCCAGGTTTACTTTCTGCACAACGAGGTCGAGACCATCGAGAACCGCCGACTGAAGCTCGAAGAGTTGTTGCCCGAAGCGCGCATCGCCATCGCCCATGGCCAGATGCCCGAGCGCGAACTCGAGCGCGTGATGCGCGATTTTGTGGCGCAGCGCTACAACCTGCTGCTGTGCTCCACCATCATCGAGACCGGCATCGACGTGCCGACGGCGAATACGATTGTGATGAGTCGTGCCGACAAGTTCGGCCTAGCGCAATTGCACCAATTGCGTGGCCGCGTGGGTCGCAGTCACCACCAAGCCTATGCCTATCTGATGGTGCCCGATATCGAAGGACTGACCAAACAGGCGAGCCAGCGACTTGATGCCATCCAGCAGATGGAAGAGCTGGGCTCGGGCTTTTACCTCGCCATGCACGACCTGGAAATCCGCGGTGCTGGCGAAGTGCTGGGAGAGAATCAGAGCGGCAATATGTTGGAGATCGGCTTCCAGCTCTACAACGAAATGTTGGCTGAAGCGGTGCGCTGCCTGAAGAACGGCAAGGAGCCCGATCTGCTGGCGCCCTTGAGCGTCACCACCGACATCAACCTGCACGCCCCGGCACTGCTGCCCAACGATTACTGTGGCGACGTGCATTTGCGCCTGAGCTTTTACAAGAAGCTGGCCACGGCCAAAACCACGGAACAGATCGACGACCTGCTGGAAGAAATCGTGGATCGCTTTGGCAAACTCCCGACCCAGGCGCAGACCTTGATCGATGTGCACCGTCTGCGCGTCATCGCGCGCAACTACGGCGTGGTCAAGGTCGACGCAGCGCCTGGCGTCATCACTATTACGTTCAAGCCCAATCCCCCGATTGATTCCATGCGCATCATTGAACTGATCCAGAAAAACCGTCACATCAAACTGGCTGGTAATGAAAAACTACGCATTGAGCGCGCCCTGCCCGAGGCTAAGGAGCGGGCACAAATGGTGCGCGATGTGCTGCGCAGCCTGGGGCAAGTCAAAGTGCTTGCAGACTAAAGCCGATGCCCGCGCCAGCCCCGATAATCGACGCTGAACTGACAGCACGTCGCACCCAATGAACTCCACCGCCCTTTCGCCCGGACTCGTGATTCAAGGCATTGCGCCTGGTCTGCGCCTGCGCGATTTCAAGCTGATCGCGTTTGACATGGACTCCACACTGATCGACATCGAGTGCATCGACGAGATCGCCGATGTAGTGGGCAAAGGCCCGGCCGTGGCCGCCATCACCGAAGCCGCCATGCGCGGCGAAATCGCCAGTTTCAAGGAGAGTCTGGCGCAGCGTTTGGCACTGCTGGAAGGCACACCGGTGTCGGTACTGCAGCGCGTTTACGAGCATCGTCTGCGACTGAACCAGGGAGCGCTCCAGTTACTCGCTTATGCGCGCTGGGACGGTTTAAAAATTCTGCTGGTATCGGGTGGTTTCACCTATTTCACGGACCGGCTCAAGCCCCGTTTGGGTCTGGACTTTGCACGCTCCAATGAACTGGAAATCATCGACGACAGGCTCACGGGAAGAGTCCTTGGGCCTGTCATTGATGCCCAAGCCAAACGCGACACCGTCGCCGATGTGTGCCGTCAGATGGGCTGCTCGCACGAGCAGGTGATTGCCGTGGGGGACGGCGCCAACGACCTGGAGATGATGCAGCTTGCTGGACTGTCGGTGGCCTATCGCGCCAAACCCAAAGTTCGCGAATTCGCCAATGTCTGTATCGACAGTGGCGGCCTAGACCGGCTACTGGAAGTCACCACGCCGTCCGTGGCCTATCGCTGAAACGCCGGTTCAGGCTGGAACGCTGGGCAAACCCGCCAGTGCCATTGCCAGTTCATTTTCGTCGTAGTGCTCGTCGGTCAACTCACCAGCGAAATATTTCTGGTACGCCGTCATGTCGAAGTGGCCGTGGCCACACAGGTTGAACAAAATAGTTTCAGACTTGCCTTCGCGTTTGCAGCGCATTGCCTCAGCGATGGCACCCTTGACCGCGTGATTCGCCTCGGGCGCAGGCACGATGCCTTCGTGCCGCGCAAACAGCACGCCCGCTTCGAAGCACTCGACTTGGTTATAGGCCACCGCTTCGAGCAAACCCAACTCCTTGCAATGCGACACCAGCGGCGCCATGCCGTGATAGCGCAGACCACCCGCATGAAAGCCCGGTGGCGTGAACTGGCTGCCCAACGTGTGCATTTTGGTTAGAGGCGTCATGCGCCCGGTGTCGCCAAAGTCGTAGGCGTATTTACCGCGCGTCAGCGACGGACAAGCCGCAGGTTCCACGGCCACGATGCGCGACTTCTTGCCACCGCGCAGTGCCTGCCCGATGAAGGGAAAAGCGATGCCGGCAAAGTTGGAGCCACCACCCGTGCAACCCACCACCACGTCCGGCCAAGCGTCGGCCATCTGCATTTGTTCCATGGCTTCCAGGCCGATGATGGTCTGGTGCAACAACACGTGATTCAGCACCGAACCCAGCGCGTACTTGGTATCTTCGCGCTGCACCGCCAACTCCACCGCTTCCGAAATCGCAATGCCCAGGCTGCCGGGGTGATGCGGATTCTTCGCGAGCACAGATCGTCCGAACACGGTTTCGTTCGACGGTGAGGCCACGCAGCGTGCACCATAGGTTTCCATCACAGCGCGCCGATAGGGTTTTTGGTCGTAGGACACACGCACCTGAAACACCTCGATCTCCAAGCCAAAAAGTGAGCCGGCGAAGGCCAGCGAAGTGCCCCACTGCCCGGCACCCGTCTCAGTCACAAGGCGCTTCACTCCAGCCTGTTGGTTGTAAAAAGCCTGAGGGACGGCGGTGTTGGGCTTGTGGCTACCAGCGGGGCTGACACCTTCGTATTTATAAAAAATCTTGGCCGGCGTGCCCAGCGCCTTTTCCAGGCGATGCGCCCGGTACAAAGGCGCGGGACGCCAGGCACGGTACACGTCACGCACCGGTTCGGGAATTTCGATTTCACGCTGGGTGCTGACCTCTTGCATGATCAATTCCATCGGAAACAACGGCGCCAGATCATCCGGCCCAACCGGTTGCAAGGTCCCGGGGTGCAGCACCGCAGGCGCCGGTTTGGGCAGATCGGCCTGAATGTTGTACCAGAACTTGGGCATCTGGTTTTCTTCCAACAAATACTTGGTTTGAAGGCTCATGAAACAACTCCTGATGGCGCATGAAATGCGGGTGTGAGAGAAACTTTTGCAGTGCAAGTATGCCCCGCATCGTTTCTATTTTTCGCAGCTTGCACCTGCGGTTTACCCGAAGAAGCCGTGGCGGATTGACGCATTTTCCGTGCTCTTCAAGCCGCCAATTACGTTGCCGTAGGGTCCAAGCAAAGGTGCAGAACTCGGAAACCTTTCGATGCGAAAATGACAAGCGAACAACCAACAGTGACACCCGTCTGTGATACAAACTTTCCCATGGAATCTCTCTCCCTCAAGCCCAATGGAAGAAAGCAGTCGCTTCATTTTGAAACGGAGCTGGCGGGCTGTAGCGCGCTGATCGCCGATGGGGACAACAACAGTCGCTCCGTGCTGGCCGGGTATCTGCGGGAATTTGGCTTTGTCGATATCGTGCAGCAAAGTCGGATTCAGCCTGCGCGTGAGTTGATCGAAACCCGCCGTTTTGACGTGATCCTGTGCGCCCAATATTTTGGCGGCAACTCACCCACTGGCCAAGACCTGCTCGACGATTTGCGCCGTGACGCATTGCTGCCCTTCGCCACCGTGTTCATCATGGTGACGGTGGAAGCTTCCTACGCAAAGGTGGAGCAAGCAGCTGAGTCGTCACTCGATGGCTATCTACTCAAACCCTATTCTGCCGCGAGCCTGGTGCAACGTCTGCTGGCTGCGCGACGGCGCAAACAGAAGCTGGCCGACATCTTCGGCGCGATCGAGCGACAGGAACTGCCGCTGGCTATCGCGCTGTGCTTGCAGCGCTACGAATCCCGTGGCGTCTATTGGCTTCATAGCGCGCGAATGGGAGCGGAACTGATGCTGCGCACCTCACAGTTCGAGCGTGCGGGGGTGCTCTATCAATCCGTCGTGACCGCCACGGGGGAGCTCTGGGCGCGTGCCGGGGTGGCTCGAGCCCTGTTGGCCGCAGGCCAATTTACCCAAGCCACTCAGGCCCTATTGGAGTTGACCCAGGACCAGCCTGATTTCGCCGACGCTTTCGATGTTTTGGGAGGTGCACAGCTCAAACTGGGCCAACTTGAAGAGGCCATGAGCAGCTTCCGCAAGGCCTGCGTCTTGACACCCGCATCGATTGCTCGACTGCAAAGGCTGGGCATGCTTGCCTACTATGTGGGGGATGCGACCGAGGCAGAGCAGCTACTGGATCAAGCCACGCTTTTGGGGCGGGACTCACGCTCGTTTAATTACCAGACCTTGGCAGCCCTGGCTCTTTTGCGTGCGGCTCAGGAAAATTGGCGTGGGGTCCTGCGCTGCCGGGTTGTCGCACAAGCGCTGCTACAGAAGTCTCCCCATATCCTAAGACTGCGTCGGATTGGCTTGTTGGTCGATGGTGCGGCACTGTTGCAGAAGAGTTCATCAGCCGACACTTCCCTGACCACACAAGAATTGAGAATCGCGTTGGGAACGCCGGATTTTGATTTCGACTTGGCGTGCAATTTTTTGAATCTTTTGTCTCTGCTGGCAAGCGTGGGTGCGCGACTCGAGAATGTCGATCGACTGGTACAACAGATCGGCCACCGCTTTTGCACCAGCGACGCCACTCGCGCGCTACTGGCCGCTGCAGCCAAAACCCACGAACCGTTTGCCAGTTCCATTCGGCAGTCCGATGAACATTTGTTGGCCCTGTCCGAACAGGCCATGAAACTGCATCTGAAGGGCGACTATCGTGCGGCCATCGACGCTTTCCTGACCCTGGCAGAAGAACACTTGAATGCACGCATGTTTGAAACGGCGCATCAACTTTTCCAACGGCACACGAGCGACCTGTCGGACGCTGCGCCATACCAAACCGCTTTGCAGCTGCTACGCGAACGAGTCGGAGTGGCGCGCGCACGCCCAGGTTTTGCTGACTCGCAGGGTCGCCCTCCCGCAGGCATGGTGCTGCGCATCAGTACGCCCCCGCCAGACGCCGCGAACCCCGGTTGAACTGGAGGTGTGCGCTCCCGTTCGCGGTGTCGCGGCTTAGCCAGCCGTTGCTTCTTCGGGCTCAGGTTTGGCCTTGCCCTCTTTCTTCGGCAACGGCTGAATATCCAGTACGACCTCGCCTGTCTCCACATCTTTGTCATCCGTGCTGAGCTTCACGTCCACAGTCAGGCGACCACCTTCGGTCAGGCGGCCAAACAGCAGTTCGTCAGCCAGCGCACGACGGATCGTGTCCTGAATCAGCCGCTGCATCGGGCGCGCGCCCATGAGCGGATCGAAACCCTTCTTGCCGAGATATTTGCGCAGCTCGTCGGTGAAAGTAACTTCCACTTTCTTCTCGCCCAGTTGGGTTTCGAGTTGCAGCAGGAATTTGTCCACGACCCGCAAAATGACGTTTTCGTCCAGCGGTTTGAAGCTGACTGTCGCATCCAAACGGTTGCGGAACTCGGGTGTGAAAAGCCGCTTGATGTCGGCCATCTCGTCACCCTGCTCACGTCGATTGGTGAAACCCATCACCGCCTTGTTCATGGCCTCGGCACCCGCGTTCGTGGTCATGATGATGATGACGTTGCGGAAATCAGCCTTGCGCCCATTGTTGTCGGTGAGCGTTCCGTGATCCATGACCTGCAGCAGCACGTTATAGATGTCCGGGTGTGCCTTTTCGATCTCGTCCAGCAGCAAAACGCAGTGCGGTTTCTTCGTCACTGCCTCGGTCAATAGGCCACCCTGATCGAATCCAACGTAGCCCGGAGGCGCGCCGATCAATCGACTCACAGCATGACGCTCCATGTACTCGCTCATGTCAAAACGAATCAACTCGATGCCCATGATGTAGGCCAACTGTTTAGCCGCTTCGGTCTTGCCCACGCCCGTAGGGCCGGAGAACAGGAAAGAGCCGATCGGTTTGTCGCCGCGACCCAAGCCCGAGCGCGCCATCTTCACGGCAGACGCCAATACGTCGAGTGCCTTGTCCTGTCCGAACACCACGCTCTTCAAGTCGCGCTCCAGCGTCTTGAGCTTGCTGCGGTCGTCGTTGGACACATTGGCTGATGGGATGCGCGCGATCTTCGCCACGATCTCTTCCACTTCGGCCTTGGTGATGGTCTTCTTTCGTTTGCTCGGCGGCAAAATGCGCTGCGCCGCACCGGCCTCGTCGATCACATCAATCGCCTTGTCGGGCAAATGCCGATCATTGATGTACTTGGCCGACAACTCGGCAGCAGCCTGCAATGCCGCCACGGCGTACTTCACGCTGTGATGCTCTTCAAAACGCGATTTGAGCCCCTTCAGAATGTTCACGGTTTCTTCGATCGTGGGTTCGACCACATCGACCTTTTGGAAACGACGCGACAGAGCTGCGTCCTTCTCAAAAATACCGCGGTACTCGCTGAAGGTTGTGGCCCCAATGCATTTGATCTGACCCGAACTCAGCGCCGGTTTGAGCAGGTTGGACGCATCCAGCGTCCCGCCCGAAGCCGCACCAGCCCCGATCAGTGTGTGGATCTCGTCAATGAACAGCACCGCGTTGGGTTTGTCCTTGAGCGATTTGAGAACGCCTTTGAGGCGCTGCTCAAAGTCACCACGGTACTTTGTCCCTGCCAGCAAGGCCCCCATGTCCAGCGAATACACCACCGCCTCCGCCAAAATTTCGGGCACGTCTTTTTGCGTGATGCGCCAGGCCAGACCTTCGGCGATGGCGGTCTTGCCAACACCGGCTTCACCCACCAGCAAGGGGTTGTTTTTGCGGCGACGGCACAGGATCTGGATCACGCGTTCCACTTCGTATTCACGGCCGATCAAAGGGTCAATCTTGCCGTCCTTGGCCATCTGGTTCAGGTTCTGCGTGAACTGCTCCAACGGTGAGGATTTTTCAGCCTTTTCAGAGTTCTCTTCATTTTCCGCAGCAGCCTCGCTCGACTTCGCAGGTTCGGGAGGATCGGTCTTGCGAATGCCATGCGCAATGAAGTTCACCACGTCCAGCCGGGTAATGCCCTGCTGATGCAGGTAGTACACCGCGTGCGAGTCTTTCTCACCGAAGATGGCGACCAGCACATTCGCGCCCGTCACCTCTTTCTTGCCGCTGCCAGTGGACTGCACATGCATGATCGCGCGCTGGATGACACGCTGAAAACCTAGCGTAGGTTGGGTGTCAACATCGTCCGTGCCAGCCATCTGCGGCGTGTTGTCCTTGATGAAATTAGTCAAGGACTTTCGCAAATCATCAATTTGCGCAGCGCAGGCACGCAGGACTTCCGCCGCGCTGGGGTTGTCCAGCAGAGCCAGCAGCAGATGTTCCACGGTGATGAATTCGTGGCGACGCTGCCGAGCCTCGACAAACGCCATGTGTAAACTAACTTCCAGTTCTTGGGCAATCATTGAATTTTCCTCGTGCCTTGCGGTAATAAACTGTAATGACTTTTTGGATGTCGTGCGCAGATCGCTTGCATCCACCCCAAAATTTGACCAACATTGGCTACGCCGTCGGCTCACTCACACACTGCAATGGGTGGCCGGCCTGTTGCGCCGCCCCCAAAACCTGATCCACCTTAGTCGCGGCCACGTCCTTCGTGAACACGCCACATACGCCTTTTCCATCCAGATGTATTTTCAACATGATCTGTGTAGCCGTGGCCTGATCTTTGTTGAAATACTCCTGAATCACCTGCACCACAAACTCCATCGGCGTGTAGTCGTCGTTGAGCACCACCACCTGGTGCATCTGCGGCGGCTTCACCTTCTGCGGACGTCGCTCCAACACGACGGCACCATTGTCCTCGCGCTGCGGTAACGGTAGCTTCGGCGCTGTGGGTTGTTTCGGAGATTTACTTGCCATGCGTTTCATTCTAGCGTTGCTGCCAACTCCTGTGGGCTTGTACACAGACTTGGTGATGCACCGCTGTGTTTCAAGGCGTGACACAACGATTTAGTTGCGAAGCCAACGAAGCTCAGCTGCCCTACGCATATCCGGTTCACTGCATTCGTTTGAGCGCTGCAAAATTCAATGCAGGAACGTATCGGCAACACTCGCAAGCTTACATCCGGCTGTCGTCGACCACGCCCAAAAGCCAATTTATTCACAAAAAAAGCTGGAATTCGTGTCAACCGGGGGTAAACCGCGTCCGTTACGGGAGGACCTACCCATGTTGGGAAGGCATTTTTCGAAAAATCGTTTTTTTATATCTTAGGAAATTCAAATGAACAAAGTTCTCGCCGCCTTGATCGCTGGTCTGTTTGCTGCTGGTGCGTTTGCGCAAGCCGCTGCTCCTGCTGCTGCTCCCGCCGCCAAGGCCACCGCATCGGCACCAGCTGCTGACGCAAAGGCTGACAAGAAGGCCGCTGCCGCTGAAAAGGCCGCTGCCAAGAAGGCTGCTGCCGCTGAGAAGAAGGCTGCTGCTGCTGCTAAGAAGGCTGAAAAGGCCGAGAAGGCTCCTGCTAAGGCTTCCGCTCCTGCTGCTGCTGCCTCTGCTGCTAAGAAGTAAATTCTTCTTTTCAAGGAAAATGCCCGCCTTTGGCGGGCATTTTTTTTGGAGATCATGATGAGTCAATACATGACAAATTGGCGGCACTTCCTCGGTGTCACCCTTATTACGCTCGCAGCACAGTGCCTCTGCCCCTGCGCTGCAATGGCACAGAATGGCGCGCAACTGGATTTGCCGCGCATCGTGCTGTCGGCCGGGATACATCAAATCGATGTGCAACTGGCTCTGACGGCTGAGCAAAAGCAAATCGGTCTCATGCACCGCAAGGAGATGCCACTGCATGAAGGCATGCTGTTTGTATTTGACGCAGCTTCAACGCAATGTTTTTGGATGAAAAACACGCTCATTCCACTGACCGCGGCGTTTGTGGCCGACGACGGCAGCATTGTGAATTTGGCCGACATGAAACCCCAGACGACCCAATCCCATTGCTCGACAAAACCCGTACGTTACGTGCTTGAAATGAACCAAGGGTGGTTTGCCAAGAAAGGAATCAAAGCGGGATTCAAACTGGGCGGGCGCCCATTTGACCGAACCCAATGACCCTAAATGGCTGCATCGCACGGCGGTGTAGAAGCAAAAAGCCGGCCAAGTGCCGGCTTTTCCAATTTTGATTCCCCACCAGACATGGCTCTAAGCCACGTCCCGGAAAGGTCGAAAAATCAACCGAAGTTGGCTTGGGCAAAGCCCCAGTTCACCAATTTCTCCAGGAAGGTTTCAACAAACTTGGCGCGCAGGTTGCGGTAGTCGATGTAGTACGCGTGCTCCCACACGTCCACAGTCAACAGCGCTTTGTCGCCGGTCGTCAAAGGTGTGCCTGCCGCGCCCATGTTGACGATTTCAACCGAGCCGTCGGCCTTCTTTACCAGCCAAGTCCAGCCCGAGCCAAAATTGCCGACAGCAGACTTGACGAAAGCCTCCTTGAACGCCGCGTAACTGCCCCATTTGGTATTGATCGCGTCGGCCAAAGCACCGACGGGCGCACCGCCGCCGTTGGGTTGCATGCAGTTCCAGAAGAAGGTGTGATTCCAAATTTGGGCCGCGTTGTTATACACGCCGCCGCTGGACTTCTTGACGATATCTTCCAGGGTCATGTTTTCGAAATCCGTGCCTTTTTGCAAGGTATTGAGGTTCACGACATACGCGTTGTGGTGCTTACCATGGTGGTATTCCAGCGTTTCCTTGGAGTAGTTCGGCGCCAGTGCATCAATGGCGTACGGCAGTGCGGGCAGGGTGTGTTCCATGATTTCCTTGGGTTGGAGAGTGTGCAAAGACGGTGATTGTAGAAATTATTTCGAAAGGCTGTTGGCGACGCTGAGATCAACCTCGCCATCGGCAAGGATTGCCCGAAGCCTCTGACCCGGGTGAGTCTGACGCGCCAGGGTGATGGCGTGACCGTCGGAGTCACGCAGCCAAACATAACCGCGCTGCAGCACCAGCGTCGGATCCAACAACTGCAAGCGCAGCCCTAACTGCTCCAAACGCAGCTGCTCGTCACGCATGCTGGATCTGACTGCGCTTGAAAATCCGATCTGCAGCGCCTGCAATTCCGTGCGAAATTGTCGACCACAGGTTCGTGCAGCGTGGCGCAATTGCGTCTGCCGCAGCGCCAGACGTGACTGCGCTTGTGCCAAAGCGGTAGAAGCTCGACCCAGACGAGAGCTCGCAAAATCAAGTCTCTGGCTATACCACCCGAGGCGCCGATCTACGGCACCACCCAGCCGGTTTTGCACTAGCAGCAAAGTCCGCAACCACACCTCCTGCGGCTGACAAACAAGTTCCGCCGCAGCGGTGGGGGTGGGCGCCCGCAGATCGGCGCAAAAATCCGCGATGGTGAAATCGATCTCGTGCCCCACGCCGCAAATCACCGGCACTGGGCTTTGCACAATGCAGTGTGCCAAGGCTTCATCATTGAACGCCCAAAGGTCTTCCATGGAGCCGCCTCCGCGCACCAACAGGATGACATCGATCGGTGGTGTCGCGGCGACCGTCGATTCCGCACCATGACCGTCCCCAGGCCGAGTCAGGCGGTACAGCTCACGCAGCGCTCGAACCAGATCTGCGCCTGCCTGGCTGCCCTGTACCAGGGCTGGGGCCACGATCACGGGAATGTGCGGCACGCGTCGCCGCAAGGCCGTGACCACGTCGTGCAAAGCCGCCGCACCCAACGAGGTGACGACACCAATGGCACGCGGCATGGGTGGCAAAGCCTTCTTGCGGGCGGAATCAAACAGGCCCATGGCTTCAAGTCTGGCCTTCAGACGCAGGAATTGGTCAAACAAAGCGCCCTGCCCGACTGGGCGCATGGATTCGACCACCAGTTGCAAATCTCCGCGCTGCTCATACACACCCAAACGACCCCGCAGCTCAACCAGTTCGCCGTCGCGTGGTGAGAAATCCAGCAGGCTGGCCGCGCGGCGAAACATGGCACAACGAATTTGCCCTTGTTCGTCTTTCACGGAAAAGTAGCAATGCCCGCTGGACGCGCGGGAATAGCCCGTAATTTCCCCCTGCACGGTGACAGGATTGAAGCGCGCCTCCAGCGTATCTGCGACCGCTCGACACAGACCCCCAACCTGCCAGACTCGCGCCGAGCGGCCCAGCAGGCCCGACTCGTCGTCAGGCGGGGCAACAAAAGGCTCAGCCATGATGCGCGTCTTTCCCACAATCGTTTGAGGCACGCAATGCCCCCTTGATATCAGCCTCAAACGCTGAATCTGTGGTGCAAGTGAATGATTTCATTGAATTTTTTTCTGCTCAAACTTTAATCAATCTGTTGGGGCCACGTTTCGACGCGGCTTCGGGCGTCGTCGCAGTCTAGTTGTTCACAAACTTGTCCACAGATTTTGTGGGGTAAAGATTCCAGCTATCGAAAACAAAGTCCGTACCGCGCGAACCCGTCTACGATTGCAAACCTACACACGCATTCAGTGCCAGCTGCGCCATAATCGCCGAGCCCACCAACTGCCCCGGGGAGTCCCTTGCTTTCGATCATACAAGCCGCCGGTTGGCCCATCTGGCCTTTGATTGTTTGCTCTGTGCTGGCGCTGGGGCTGGTGATCGAACGTTTCGTCAGTTTGACAACAAACCGCATCACCCCCACAAAACTACTTGAAGAAGCCCTGCGGGTCTCGCGCGAAACAATACCCAGCCCTGATGTCGTGAACCAGTTGGAAAATAACTCAGCCTTGGGTGAAGTGTTGGCCAGTGGACTGCAGATCGGAAGAGCACACGTCTGAACTC
>OCZT010005139.1_pt1 | contig 13108 bp, 11 predicted proteins | sample 1539031 | NCBI WGS metagenome assembly OCZT01 (sample SAMEA3539308, study PRJEB22396) | soil metagenome | biome: tundra; feature: field; material: soil | place: USA | collected 2010-05 | depth 0.15 m | reverse complement strand
CCACGATATGCCGCCTTCCCGATTCCCGACGTCACCAACTTTGGGCGATAGCTCGATGGCAGACCAAGGGATCCGGTCGGAAAAACTTATCTAAAATTTTAGCCAATCGACTCTTTCTCGGCACTATGCCAACAAATGCAAATAGTTAGCAGAGTATAGACAATGCACTTCTCTACACTGCTCTATACTATCGACGCGAAATCAATGACTTAGTCCCTTTAGATCGTAGTTTTTTTTGCTCTTAGCGACCCAATTGGGCGCTGGTCTGCATAATAGTCGAGCCCCATACAGCGTCGCCACACGCGCGCGCGCGGGAGTGGAAACAAGCGCCTGAACTCAAACTTCGTCAAACTGCGGCGACAGTGACAGTGGTGGCATTCGTCTGCCCTGGTGAACGTCATGCCTGGCGAAAATCAAATCGGGCAAGCTCCTTACTGCAGCCGGGCCCGCGATGGCTGTGGTGAGGCCTCCCGCGCGTGGAGATGGTCCCAGTGATGAGCCCAACAGCCGAGGGAAACGAACGCATGCGCAGCGCTCCCATCGCCTCCGGGCAACGTTCCTAGATCGCTCCCTCGGAGAACGTCGAAAGCATGCATCGTATCGGTGAAAAAAGCCCAATACCCAAGGAGACAAAGTTGTTGGTTGTGACTTTTGGCCGGAGATCCAAGAACTGTGCCTTTTTGGAACGGCAGGTAGGTGTCAAATAGCACTGTCACAGGTCGTCCCACCCATTCGCGCGGGAAACTCATACTAACAGCTATCGCGACAGGCGAAGCCAACTTTATCTCGTCGGGATTTGAAGCTCCTGCTCCTTCTTGAGTGCATAAAAGTGCAGAGAAGTGCATCTAGTAAGCGCAAAGCAACTGTCTGACTCTAGTGGTAAAGTGAGAGAAGTGCACGTCTTCGGGTAAATGCAAAATCACCATGGGGAAGTAGTTTTAATGCGAATTGACAAGATGACCTCCTGCTCGGCACTGACGCACTTCGCCTTAAATTTCGAATGGTTGACGGTGGAGCCAGGGCACTTCAAATGCTCCTAATCCGAAAATCAGTCAGAACGGTATGTGGTCAGGCATAGGGTATTGTGTCACGACCGTGCCGACCTTGCCGGCCTTATGTTGCCACTCGCTCACGTCCGTCCATTGTTGCGGCCCATGCTTTTTATCAAACAGCCGCCGTAGTTCGGCAAGCGAGGGAAACTCAAGACCATTGTCACCGTTCGCCCTCCAGTTCTTGCAGCCCCATTCCCGTTTAAGGATTCCGGTCATTGATTGCATGGTAGGCGTTGTCAACTCCCGATAGTTGCTCCGCACCCAAGGCCAGAACCCCTCGTCATTGCGCTCCCCGGTGGTAACAACGATATTGGGGCGTCGGCTATGAGCCCACGGCAGCTGGCCCTCCTGGGCGAAATGCTCGATCATGGCGTCAATCCCACTGCGGGTCATGCTTTTCTGTTCCTCGAGCGCGGCAGTCTTTGGAACGTTGCGAATGTTGAAGTCCGAGAGATTAATGTTCTGCAGAAAGTAGAGCAGGTTCGAGAGCCCACTGGCGTCGAGGTCGGCCGCTATCGCGCCAAAGTATTTTGTGTCCTGCAGCCGCTTGGTTGAGACCTCAAGCACGAAATATCTGCGCGCATCTTGCCCGGCAGGGATCACGAACCGCATGTTCGACGCCATGACCATGCCGAGGAAGTTGCGGCGCTGCGCCGCGTCTATCCCCTTGCGCTCAATCATCATGGTCTCCTCGGTGATGATCGTCTTGAGAAGGCCGCCGTGTTTTTTGTCGCCGGCATAGAATGCCTCGTCAGCGAATAGGAACGAGCAGTCTTGCAAATGCGCGTTGAACTTGCCGACGAGGTGGTCAGCGTTGGTGATATGCTTGAAGTGCTTGCCAAACAGTGAGCCGAACTGCTTGGCAAAGAACCCCTTGCCGGTGCCCTCGCTCTCGCTCTTGAGAACGATTGCCACGCCGGCAGGAGCGCCGCGTTGCTGCACGCGTTGGGCCATCCAGCAAATGAGATAGTTGAAATAGTCCTCGTGCCCGTTGCAGAGGTTTTCCCTAATGTGTTCCAGAAATCCGAGGTGTTTATCGCCTCGGATTGCTGGAACAGTGAAACCCGTCCATAGGTTCAGTTTGCCGTGGACAATCTCGTCGTTGCTGTAGGGCGCATAGATAATGCCCTCGTATTGGCGACGGTATCGATGGTTCAACCACCATTCCCCGAGTGGCGTGATCTTGAGTTTGTTGTCGCCGTTGTCGTGCTTGATATATTCCTCCTTGCGGTACTTGTTGTGAAACCTTTTGAAGTCGTCGAACGATTGGAAGTAAGGGACAAGCTCCCCCTCGTTGATCTCGCTTTCTGTCCATCCCATTACGACGGTCTTGCCCTCCATGTTGACGACGCAATAACGTTCGTTGAGACCAGCGAGGTCGGGATCAATTGCGAACTCGTGAGCACGCGACAACACGCGCTTGACTTCACGGTCCACGTTTTTCTTTTCAAGAATGCTCTCACTAATCTTATAAAACGGATCAGTGATCACGGCGACGATAACCTCGTCGGGGATTTCCTCACGCACGCATTCATTGACGACGGCGAACAACGCCTCGCTGCGCGAATTGAACACCTTGAAGCCGTCAGGGTCCTTGCCGTGATTGATAACGGTGTGAACCCAACCTTTGAGCTTTTTCGTGTGCTCGTGCTCGGCGAGGTTCGTGACGCGGTCAACGTTGGTCGGTATCTTGATCGCTATGTCGTTGCCTGATCCTTGGCCGGGTGCGCCCTGCTTGCCGCCCGTCTCTTGCAGCGGTGCAGCCTTGACAAAGTCGGCGAGCGTGTAATTCGTGACGTTGTGCTTGGCGACGTATGCGAGCGCCCGCTTGCGCCCTTTCTTTAGCTTGCGTTCATCAGGGCAATTGATCGTGCCCGGCAAGCGCATGATCCTATCAATGTTGTGGCAGTGGTCGCCGCCTAGCTCGCGCTCAATCTGCACGTTGTACATTTTGAGGTCCTCGTAAACCTCAGGGCTGCCGCCGATTGGTACAGGCTCGACGAGGTCCCATATGCCTTGCACGCCGCCGCCGCTGACAATGATCCATGTCGGCGGTTGCTTGAGCTTGACGAGCTTGTCGATAATGCGCGCCTGTGCCTTGTCCTGATCCTCGCCGACGTGCGGGTCGAGGTCAACGTGCAGCGACACGAGCGACGCAATGTTCTCGCGTTCTAGCTTTTTGTTCTGCGGTGCGAGCGCGGGATTGATCGAATAATAGATATTGCCGCGACCTTGGCGAGACTCGATCCACTCACTCATGGCCTCGGGCTTGCGCGTCGGGAATGAGCAGGTCTCGAACAGCCCTTTCTTGCCGGTCTCAGGGTCGATCTGCGCGAACGACAAGACCGGAAAGCCCGGCCGAGTTAACAGAAAGTCCACTGCGGCGCGGGTGTTTGGTTTGGGCTCAACGCTCGGGGAGCCGCATTGTTGCTGCCCGAGGATGGCAGGTTTTGGCGTCAGCGGGATGGTCATAGCGCTGCCCTCCCGTTCTGCGGAACGACTTGCTGCGACCTGATCCAATCGAAAATGGCGCGACGGGTGTAAAAAATGCGTCGCGAACCGGGAGGCCGGAAATATGCCGGTCCCTTATTTTGCCGCCGCAGGTTTGCTAACGTACCGCGAACAAAATATTGCTGATCCGAGCCCTCCGCCTGCTCTGGCGAAATTGGATCATCGAGATGGGGAACGTACGATTGCTCGTCGGCACACCGCGAGTTAGACGCGTGTCGTTGGGGCTGGGACGCCATGATAAACCTCCTCAAATGGAGAGGCCGGGCGTCGCTCATGCTGAGAAGGAGGGGCGCGCAAGCCACTCCCTCGTTGATGGGAATGGCACAGTCGCGTTGTGGAGGTGATGCACCTCGCCCCAAGCTGCCGTCCAGGTTACCGCAAATAGAGCGGGCTGAAACGTCAGTGCATTTGGCCTTTTATCAAACGCAATCTATGGAGTGCAAGCTAATTCTAGTCGTTGATTATACGCCAGGGCGGGACCATGGCATCGACTGATTCCGCAATAGCCTTCGGGCAGTGGAGGACTGGTCGCAGAGCGCCCCTGGCTACGCCGGTTCGTCGGCGCAGCCAGGTTATTCAATAAGTAACTGCTTCGACGAGTGCGTGCCCGCCGGCGGTCATCGATCGGCGTGCCGGTCCATGAGGGCGAGAAATGCCTCATAGAACCGACGTTCCGCGGATGTCATATGGGCCACGCACTCCATGACCGCAGACGCACCCTGATTAATAACGAGGTTCATGATGCGTATCTGGTCTTCATATTCTACCACGGCTATTTTCGCTCGGGGTTTGACGGCTTTGGGGTGGCCATCGTGGGGAACGTACGATTGCTCGTCGGCACACCGCGAGTAAGACGGGTGTCGTTGGGGATGGGACGCCATGATAAACCTCCTGAAATGGAGAGGCCAGGCGTCGCTCATACTGAGAAGAGGGGCGCGCAAACCACTCCCTTGTTGATGGGAATGGCACAGTCGCGTTGTGGAGGTGATGCACCTCGCCCCAAGCTGCCGTCCAGGTTACCGCAAATAGAGCGGGCTGAAACGTCAGTGCATTTGGCCTTTTATCAAACGCAATCTATGGAGTGCAAGCTAATTCTAGTCGCTTGGTCGCAACAAGGTCGAGTACCAGTGCCGATGATCTTCCGACGTTCGACCACCAATAACGATGGCATCGATGGTTACGTCGGCGGGCCTTCGTGTTCGACTTTATGCATTCACGATCGAGCCCCGCTTTGGTTCGACATTAAGGACAATTTCAAAACCACAAAAGGTTTATCGGCCCGACCGCGTGCAATCCTTAGAGTGCGTCCGTCATTGAGCTTTATCCCAAGTAGACTATCGTATTTTAGAAGAAGAATCGCGATGGCGTCGCGATTGCGAGCTCGAATGTTCTTCAGCTCCTTGGTCTTTTTATCATGAAACTTCGCATTGCGCACCAGCCTCTGCGCATCTTCATAGTCTCGCAACATCGTATGAAGCAGGTTTAGATCTTCAGCAGCAAAGGGAATGCGCTGAACCTGGACCGGGTCCGGATGCACGGCCTCGTAGTATTCAAGTCGCTCGAGCACCGCTTGTATCTCAGCAGTCATAAAGCGATCTCCTTCATGATTGCGTCGCTGATTTTTTGCATCTCAGCGGCGTAGTAAAGCGGCGTTGAGTCGGCGTCGTGATACTGCTCGGTCACGTCACCCGCCCTGTGATTCAGCAATACTACCACTGCCGGTTTAGGCACTCCTGCCGCGCGAGCCATGTTCACAAAAGTATGCCGCAGATCATGGCCCGTTTTCACAAAACATCGCTTATGATCTTTATCGCGGTATTCAGCGCGGATTTCCTCGAACCGGCCAGATGGCGACCGCGCGCTTGGGAAAACCCAGCCTAATTTCTGGTCGCCTGAGGTCCTTTCCATACAACTCAGCATCGCCGCAGTCACCGGCAATCGGAAAGCCCTGGACGGGCCGCCCTTTGGCTCGGGGATCAGAACAGACATGGTCACTCGGTCGAAATTCTCCCACCTTAACGAACGAGCATCATTTGATCTAAGGCCAGACAGGCATAGAAAAAGCAACAGTTCGCGTCTCACCCGGTTTTTGACCTTCTGCAATTCTTCATACCATTCAGCCAAATGCGCTGGCCCCATTCCACGACTCGCATGAGAGCGCCGACCATATTTAACAACCGCCCTCCGCGGCCAGGCGGGCATGTTCGGCCACGTCCCTTGCGCATGGTAATAAATGATCGCGAGGAAATTCATCGTTGAGTCGGCGGCATTCCGCCCAAGCTGGCCTTTACGACCATGCTTCCTTGCGATACGAGCGTGCTCGGCCTTGAGCGCTAGCGGGTTCAAAGCAAGATCGGCTAGCTTTTCGTTATGCCAGTGTTCTAAACGTTGGAAACAGTCTTCATAATAGCCTCTCGTGGACTCACGCCGCTCTTTTTTGACGAGGTAGTCGTCACGATAATCTTCATAAGTTTCTCGCAGGGTCGGGCTGTCGCCCGTTCGTTTGGGTGCCTTAGGGTCGACCCCAGATTTGATAAGCCCGATAACCCTCTGCGCTTCCCGGCGCGCAGCTTGCACAGTCATTTCGGGGAAATGACCTATGGTTCGATCAAGGGTATGTGATTTTCCGAGTCGTGCAATTCGCTTTGGCAGATCGGCAACAACGCGAAAACTAACGATCGCTGTCTTTCCACGTTGGACGTAAAAGCCACCCAGAGTCGAATCATAAATCTTTTCATCGACCCGCAGGCTTTGCACAACGACCTTAGAAAGTTCGGCTCGACGATGCCGCGTCAAGTCCAGCAATCTAACAACATCACCCATTGGACATTCCTCGATCTAGGACACTACCAAGGGAAATATAGCATCATCGAGATAATTCACCAGCCAGCTTAATCCAAGAAGTCCTTTATTTTCAGGCGTTTTCGTAATTTGATATAATTCTAGAAGTACTAGGTTAATGAGCTGGTGTTCTTCGGCGCGTTCATTCCGCAGTTCATGGACATGAGCAAGGATCATTTCTCGCAGGTGGCGCTGCTCGGAATCACCTTCATGATCACGGGCGCGATCACCGATTCGATCTACGCCCTGCTGGCCGGCCGCGCGCGTCTGTTCTTCTCGGCGCGGCGGACGCGGCTGTTGTCGCGCGTTTCCGGCGGCCTGATGATCGGCGGCGGTATCTGGCTGGCGCTGACGCGGGCGCGGTGAGCGCAGCTAAAGCAGCCGCTGCGCCCGCAGCGCGGTTTCGACTTCAGCAAATATCCGCGCCAGCCGATCCGCCCACAGCTTCTGCCCGGCCTGGTCCGCGATCAGGTCCTGGCGGATTTCGATTCCCGTGTTCATCAGTCCGCGCGCCTCGCCGTGAACCGGGATGGTGTAGTCGGTGTCGTCGCTGACCGCGTAGGGTTCGTTGTCGCCGACCACCAGATCGGCTTCGGCGCGCAACAGTTTCAGCAGCAGCGGCGGCAGCCTGGTGTCGCGATGATACAGCGTGCCGATATGCCATGGCCTGGCGGTACCTGCGTAGACCGGCGTGAAGCTGTGCAGCGCCACCAGCACCGTCGCAATACCATCGCGCGAGCGCCGGTCGATCACCTCACTGATCCGGCGATGGTAGGGATCGAAGATCTGGCGGCGCCGCGCCTCGGTTGCTTCGTGAGCAAGGTCTTCGTTGCCGGGGATGACCGTGGCTTCGCTGACGCGCGGGATTGAACTTGGCGCGCCAGGCGGGCGATTGCAGTCGATCACCAGCCGCGAGTAGCGCTGCGCGATCAGATGCGCGCCCAGCTGCTTCGATAGCGCGTCGGCGACGCCGGCGATGCCGACATCCCAGGCGATATGCCGCGTCAGCTCGCCGGCCGGCAGCCCGAGATCGCCCAGTGCCCGCGGGATCGAGCGGCCGTAATGATCGCAGGTCAGCAGGAACGGCGAGCGTGCCGCGGCATTTTCTTCAAGCAGCGGCGGAACATCCTCGCTTCCAAGGAGTAATGTTGTGTCGCCGGCGCTGTCCAAAGCCATTTTTCCTCAACTGTTGCCTAGCGAGGCAGCATACCGATTTAGAAATGAGCAGGGATCGGTATAGATTAGATTGCACAAAGTCACGATGATTGCCTCGACGATGCCCCTGCTGACGATCCATCACAAGACCGAATATCGCTACGCCCACCCGGTGGCGTTCGGCGAACATCGCATCATGCTGCGCCCGCGCGACGGCCACGATCTGCGCGTGCTTTCGGGCAGTCTCGAGATCGCGCCGCAGCCGATGTCGCTGCGCTGGATCCATGACGTGTTCGGCAACAGCGTCGCAATCGCGACCTTCGACGAGCGCGCCGAAACCCTGTCGATCAGCAGCACCGCGACCGTCGAGCACAATCCCGCGCACGAGTTTGCGCTGACCGCGGACGATCCGGCGTATTTCTATCCGTTTCTCTACGACAATGAGGAGTTTCCCGACCTCGCTCAATTCATCACCCCGCAATATGGCGATCCCGACGGCGAACTGTCGGCGTGGGCCCGGAATTTTCTCGATGAGGAAGGACCGACCCCGACCTTCAATATTCTCAGCGGCATGACCCACGGCATCCGCAAGGCTTTCACCTACCGCAAGCGGCACGAACAGGGCACCCAGCATCCGCTCGATACGCTGCAGACCAGATCCGGAACCTGCCGCGACTACGCGCTGTTCATGATCGAGGCGCTGCGGCGGCTCGGCATCGCCGCGCGCTTCGTGTCGGGATATCTGTTCATCCCGGGCGATCGCGCGCGCGGCTATGTCGGCGGCGGCTCGACCCATGCCTGGGTTCAGGTCTATCTGCCGAGCGCCGGCTGGATCGAGTTCGATCCCACCAACGGCATCGTCGGCACCCGCGACCTCGTTCGCGTGGCGGTGGCGCGCGACCCGCGCCAAGCCATACCGCTGCACGGCACCTACCTCGGTTCGGCCGACGCCTTCGTCGGCATGGAGGTCAGCATCAACGTCGTTTCGGCAGATCTGGGGGCGGGGGCGTAACATGGAGATCAAGGTAGGCTTCGAGATCGCTCACTCGGCTGTGCAGCCGACGCCGATGGTGATCATGCTCAGCATTCACCCGTCGCGCCGCGCCGACATCATCGGCACCGAAACCATCGTCGCCGACCCCAACGTGCCGATCGGATTCTACCAGGACAGCTTCGGCAACATCTGCGGCAGGCTGGTGGCACCGGCCGGCGGCGTGACGCTGCGCGGCAGCGCGCTGGTGCGCGATTCCGGCTTGCCGGACGTGGTGGTGCCGACCGCGCAGCAGATTCCGATCGATCAGCTGCCGGACGACATGCTGCTGTATCTGATGGCGAGCCGCTATTGCGAAACCGACAAGCTGACCGATGTCGCGTGGTCGCTGTTCGGCAATACGAGGCCGAGCTGGGAGCGGGTGGCCGCGATCTGCACCTACGTGCACAACCACGTCACCTTCGGCTATGAGCATGCGAATTACATGAAATCCGCGCATGACGTCTACGAACAGGGCGCCGGCGTGTGCCGCGACTTCGCGCATCTGGCGCTGACCTTCTGCCGCTGCATGGGCATCCCGGCGCGCTATTGCACCGGCTATATGGGCGACATCGGCATTCCCTACGATCCGGCGCCGATGGATTTCTCCGGCTGGTTCGAGGTCTATCTGTCCGGCCGGTGGTACACATTCGACGCCCGCCACAACAAGCCGCGGATCGGCCGCATCCTGATGGCCACCGGGCGCGACGCCGCCGACGTGGCGCTGACCACGAGTTTCGGGCGGATGGACCTGGTCAAATTCCTCGTCATCAGCGACGAGGTCGTGGGGGCCTGAGGGATTCTTTCGGTTTGCGGGGCGCCATGCTGGATCGGCTGTTCGTCTATGGCACGCTGATGCGCGGCTTCGATCATCCGATGGCGAAGCTGTTGTCGCGCAGCGCGGACTTTATCGGCGAGGCGCGCTGCCGGGGCCGGCTCCATCTGGTGAAGCATTATCCCGGGCTGGTGTTGTCCGACGACCCCGCTGAGGTGGTATTTGGCGAACTGTACCGGCTGCGCCAGCCAGACGAACTGCTGCGCGAGTTCGATATGTATGAGGCCTGCGGCGAGGGTTTTGCCGAGCCGACCGAATATGTCAGGCAGCTGCTGCCGGTGACGTCAGACGATGGCCCGGTGAGCGAGGCCTGGACCTACCTCTACAACTGGCCGGTCGCGCATCTGCCGCGGATCGCCTCGGGGCGGTTTCTGGAGCGGTAGGCGCGGAAAGCGCTGCTTGCGAGAACGCCAGCGTGACCTCTCATCGTCATGCCCGGCCTTGTGCCGGGCATCCACGTCTTCCTTCGCCTTGTTCGCTAAAGACGTGGATGGCCGGGACAAGCCCGGCCATGACGAGGAAAATGAGATTGCGCCCCCCCTGTGAATAGCCGGGAGAAGGCCAACAATCTTCGTATTTTAGGCAAGCGTCCCTATATCCATGATCGGTTGGCACCGGCCCAAGACTCAACGCATAATACTCAACGCATAATACTCACCGCAAAATCACCCATGCGCTTTACGCCCCAATTCCTCGATGAACTGCGCGCCCGGCTTCCGGTTTCGGAAGTCGTGGGCCGCCGCGTGAAGCTGAAGCGGGCGGGGCGGGAGTGGAAGGGCCTGTCGCCGTTCCAGCAGGAGAAGTCGCCGTCGTTCACGGTCAACGACCAGAAGGGCTTTTACCACGACTTCTCCTCGGGCAAGCACGGCGACATCATCAGTTTCCTGATGGAGACCGAGGGCGTCGGCTTCACCGAGGCCGTCGAGCGCCTGGCCTCGATGGCCGGCGTGCCGCTGCCCGCCGTCACGCCCGATGCCGCGCGTCACGAGCAGCGCCGCAAGACGCTGTACGATGTGATGGAACTCGCCGCGAAATTCTTCGCCGACACGCTGGCTTCGCGCAACGGCGCCAAGGCGCGCGGCTATCTCGGCGACCGCGCGATTTCGCCGGCCGTGCAATTGCAGTTTCGCATCGGCTATGCGCCCGGCGAACGCTTCGCGCTGAAGGAGTATCTCGGCTCCCAGGGCATTCCGGTCGAGGACATGGTGGAGGCGGGCCTGCTGGTCGCCGGCGACGATATTCCGGTGCCGTATGATCGCTTCCGCGACCGCGTGATGTTTCCGATCGCTGATCTGCGCGGACGGGTGATCGCGTTCGGCGGCCGCGCGCTGGAAAAGGACGTCGCCGCGAAATACCTGAATTCGCCGGAGACGCCGCTGTTTCACAAGGGCGACAATCTCTACAATCTGGCGCCGGCGCGGCTTGCCACCCATAATGGCGCGCCGCTGGTGGTGGTGGAAGGCTATGTCGACGTCATCGCCATGGTCGGCGCGGGCTTTCCCGCCACCGTCGCGCCGCTCGGCACCGCGCTCACCGAAAACCAGCTCGCGCTGTTGTGGAAGATGGCGGACGAGCCGATTCTTTGTTTCGACGGCGACAAGGCCGGACAAAAGGCGGCGTGGCGCGCCGCCGACATGGCGCTGCCGCATCTGAAGCCCGGCAAGAGTCTGCGTTTCGCGCTGCTGCCGGAAGGTCAGGACCCCGACGATCTCGCCCGCTCGGGCGGGCGCGGCGCCGTCGAGGAAGTGATTGGGGCTGCGCGCGGGCTCGCCGATATCATCTGGTCGCGCGAAGTCGAGGGCGGCGCCTTCGCGACGCCGGAGCGGCGCGCCGCGCTGGAGGCGCGGATCAATGAGCTGACCAACGGCATCCGCGACGAAGTGGTGCGGCGCTATTACCGCCAGGATCTGGCCGAGCGGCTGCAACGTACGTTCGCGCCGGAGGGTGGGCGTGGCGGCTACGGCCGCGGCAATTATCGCGGCGGCGCGGGCAATTTTGGCGGCGAATCAGGCCGGCGCTTTGCGCCGCGCGGCTCGTTCACCCCAGGGGCGGCGGGTCGATTCGAGCCTCGCGGCGGCCGCTCGCAGGGCGGGGCCGGCAGCCAGACCATCAATCGCGGGCCCTATCAGGCGGCGAGCGCCCAGCTTGCCACCAGCCCGATCATGCGCGGCCAGCGCAGCGCGATGTCCCGCCGCGAGGCGCTGATTCTGCAATCCCTGATCAATCATCCCTGGCTGCTGCACGACCATCTGGAGGAGGTGGCGGCGCTGGAACTGGCGCATCCGGAGGCGCACAAACTGCGCGCCGGCATCATCGCCGCCTTCGCCAACGACCATCACCACAGTCCGGAGCCATCCGAACAGAGCGAGAAAATGCGGGCCGACCTCGGTGCGGGCGGATTTTTACAATCCCTTCAAAGGGTTGAGCTGGCAATCACGACCGCGGCGGTGTGGGGCGCGGGGCCCGGCGCGGCGCGGGAGGATGTTCTTTCCACCTGGCACCAGCTGGTCTCCTTGCATCGCCAATGGCACTCCTTACTTAGGGAATTGAAGGACGCCGAGCTGGCCTTGGGCGACGAGGCAAGCGAGGCAAATCTGACATGGCTGCGCGACGTCAAGGCCCGGCTGGCGGAAGTGGACGGCACCGAGGCCCTGATCGAGGGTTTCGGCGAGTCTTCGGGCCGGTTCCAGCGGAGCGTCTGATTAAAAAATGATGCGGACGGCCGGGTCCGGAACCGCGAAATGACTCGCCAAACCCATGGTTTGGCTGCAAAAACAGGGTTAATCGAAGCTTAACGGCCTGCGGGCTAAGAGTTCGAAACCGGCGAGATAGATTCGGGGGTGGCGAAGATTTGCGCCGCCCTTTCCGCGTCGTAAGTGACTTCAATTTCAAGGCGGGCGCGGCGACGCATCCTGCATGAGCGCGTTTTAGGAGCAATGAATGGCCAGCAAGGCAAAGACGCTGCAGGTAAAGGAAAAGGAAAAAGACGACAAGGCAGCCGACGCTCCTGAGAAGGATTCGCCGGACGCGCCGTCGCCGTTGCTCGACCTGTCCGATGCCGCCGTCAAGAAGATGATCAAGCAGGCCAAGAAGCGCGGCTTCGTGACCTTCGATCAGCTCAACGAAGTCTTGCCGTCCGACACCACCTCGCCGGAGCAGATCGAAGACATCATGTCGATGCTCTCGGACATGGGCATCAACGTCTCCGAGGCCGAGGACTCCGACAGCGAGGAAGAAACCAAGGAAGAGGCCGAGGACGAGACCGACAACGAGCTGGTCGAAGTCACCCAGAAGGCCGTCACCGAAGTCAAGAAGTCCGAGCCCGGCGAGCGCACCGACGATCCCGTCCGCATGTATCTGCGCGAGATGGGCACCGTCGAGCTGCTGTCGCGCGAGGGCGAAATCGCCATCGCCAAGCGCATCGAGGCCGGCCGCGAGGCGATGATCGCGGGCCTGTGCGAAAGCCCGCTGACGTTCCAGGCCATCATCATCTGGCGCGACGAACTCAACGAGGGAAAGATCTTCCTTCGCGACATCATCGATCTGGAAGCGACCTACGCCGGCCCCGACGCCAAGAACAACATGAACCCGCTGCTCGCGGCCCCGCTCGGCCCCGACGGCCAGCCGCTCGCGGCCGCCCAGATCGGAAGAGCACACGTCTGAACTCCAGTCACGCCAATATCT
>OCZT010005138.1_pt1 | contig 13108 bp, 14 predicted proteins | sample 1539031 | NCBI WGS metagenome assembly OCZT01 (sample SAMEA3539308, study PRJEB22396) | soil metagenome | biome: tundra; feature: field; material: soil | place: USA | collected 2010-05 | depth 0.15 m | reverse complement strand
TGCTTCAAGGAACTGCTTAGCGTTTCCCGTAGGCTTTCTGTTGGGCGTCGGTTTCAGCAAGCGACTTCGCAGTCACGCCAAACTTCTTAGCAGCAGTCGTGGGGTCAACACTAAGGGTTTGGGTTGTCCCATCTCGCAAGGTTGTCTGCACGGCTATGGTTTTGTCTCCGCGCTCTACCGCTTGCATTATCCTGTGCCTTCCGTCCGCGTCTAGAACGTCACCCTCAGCATTGTGCACCACACGAACAGGGTGAGCATCCACACCTTTCCAGCGGGCTATATCTTCTCCGCTTGCTTTGAGCAGACGTGTCCTAATCTGTGCATCAGTACCTTCAAGTTCATCTAGTACCCTTTCTGGTGATGCTTGCAGACTTTTTATTAGAGCCTGAGTTGTCTTGCTCAGGTCGCTAACCGCCTTGACCTTGGTTCCTATGCGTGGCATAGAAGGCGTTTGGGGCTTCAGTTCACTGAACAACAGTCTTGAACGCTCGGCTTTAGACAGACTGGATTGGTCGGGATGGTTTTCAATATCACGCGCCGTTCTTTCAACGTTCTCCAACTCCTCGCCTGACATGTCCGCAACTATCTGCCGTGCCATCTGCTGCCTGCCCGTGGGGTGCTCGGAGTGTCCTTCCTCAAGAACTTCTCTCGTGGCGTACGCATCAGCGGGGATGCCCCTTGCTTTTGCCAAGGTATGAAAGTCTTCCTTGCTAAGGTCCATGACATGAGCCTCTGCGGTAGCGTGGTCGGGGGATGCAGAGGGATTTTCTTGCAGCCATTGTGAGGGGCTACCCTTTGCTGCCTTAGCAGAAGCAGGTGCTTCACCCGTGGAGATTTTGCCGATGGTAGGCTTGGGCTTGGGCGTACGCGGCACAGAAGTACCCTCTATCTCACCCAGTGCAGATGCACCCTTTGGGATGCGAGCATTTCTTATGAGCGCCCCTGCACCTTCAGCAACCTCAGGCAGAGCAATGGCACCCAAAGAGGAAAGTCCATACTGCGATGCCTCGCTGCCTGTTTGCTCCCCTGCATTCTTGGGTGTAAGGATGTGCTCAGGCAGATACTCTTTAGGATTGGTGTATTGTTGTATCTTTGCGATGGTGGGATGCTGTGCCTTCTGCTCCTCACTCATTTTCGGTGCCGTGGGAATGAGCAAATCCTTGGCGGCATTGTAGGCAAAGTCTGCTGCACCTTTTATCATGCCCATAGGAACCTGAGCAGCAATGTCTTTGGGCATACTTGCTTCGTATGCCCCAGATTTCCCGCCAATCAAGTCTTTGTTTGGTCCTAGGTCCTTAGGGTTGTGTGTGACGTGGGCACGGTAGGCTTCTTGCTCCTCTGACGATGCTTTGGCAAAGTCAGAATCTGTGTGTGCCAAATACTGCTTCTGCTCCTCAGGAGTTGCCCCTATAAAATCTTTGTCACTCTGTAGTTCTTGAATAGTAGGCATACATTACTCCTTTTTCTGGGACTTCCACGCGGCGAACCCGCTGGTCGTTTTGGGTGCAGACTCTTCTTTGTGCATACCCTCTGTGAAGGCTGGCATGAGAGGCTGATTCGGCAGAGTGACTATCCTTTTTCGGAGAGGGTCCAAAATTCCTTGGAAAGCAATCATTTTCTTCCGTGACATGTCGGTGTCATCTCCTGCTGATGGCAACATCTTTTGAGACGCTTGCATCTGTGCTTCGTTGAATCTGTTAGACTTCCCAAACGTTTGCAGGGCTGGTAAGTTGGTCACTGCTTCATGCGCCCCCAACAATGCCACAATAAAGTTACGCGTAGGCTCGTTCATGTTTTTCATCATTTCAGCAGATAACACAGCATCTAATCGCCCAGTGTCAAGGTGCATACCCTCAAAGCCTACTTGTGTACCTTTGTCCAGCGCAGCCCCAACTAATGCTTGATTGACATCTTTCATGTCGGCGCTGTTTACTACTTCCGCCAGATTGTTCACCTTGTTCTGTACGTCATCCATTCTGGCGGCATTTGAATTTACTAACGTGGGGTCAATTTTGTAAGCAAACGCTCCTTTGGGTACTTGCCCGCGCTCCATCACTTCGTATTTATTTGTTACAGGATTTAGCGCCTCAACGGGGTCACTGAAGTGCGCAGCCCCAGCCCCTAGTTTTGTTGCTTCGCTAGAAATAGTCATCCCTGGTTTGGCTGCAATTATTTTTTGTCCACCGTTACCGTCTGGTACAGACATAAGTGTCTGTTGTGGGCGCTCTGGTGCTTGGTTCGCTTTAGCATAGGCTGCTAGCCCTTTTGTCCTGTTAGCAACTGTGTCTGGTAACTTGTTGTCCTTGAGGAATTGGTTGACGAAATCCTTTTTATCGTCCAATTTCTCTGCTTTCTCTGGCTTCTGCCCAGCGCTTGCATAGTCTCTGTGTGCGTTCACTATGTCGTCTATCTTTTGCTGTGCAGCGGCTTTAGCATCTGGGGTTGTAGCAGCACGTAGTTCCTTATGGGCTTCCATAAGGGATTCCTCGGGCGCCAGTTCCTTAGGTTCTTTCGGCTTTAGTGCTTCTTGTGTTTGTGCTGTCTTCAGTCCTGTTTCAGCAGATTGAAGTTTCTCCGCACCCAGTTCCTTGATTTTCCCGATGCCTTGGGCTTCCTTGGCTGCTAAGCCTTCCTTGGAACCTGGGATAAGTGTGGCTGTTGCCTCGGGTCCTGCATACGCATCTAGCGCACCCTCACCGATACGGGCAGCAATGTGCCCTATCTTGCCAAGGATGCCAGCATGGTTGCTGGGGCTACCCCAAGGTGTGCCTTGCTCAAGCCTTGCTAGTTGCTCTTGAGCATTGGCTGCTTCCTCACGGGAACCATTCGCCATGGTGTATTTCAAATGGTCAGTCTGCTGCTTGTACTCCGCATTCTGCAAAGCGCCGTATGCTTTCTTGTCCTGCGGTGTAATCATGCTTCCAGATTGAACATCGTTGGTACTTTTACCTGTGTATTGGGGCATCTCGGGTTTAGTCTGGATAAGGTCAGGCGATGCAGAGGTTTCCCCAATCTTGGGAATAACTGAACTGGCTTCAGGTGCAGCAGGTTCAGTACCAGCAACGCGCGGCAGTTGCTCAGTGGGTCGCTTTTCCATGGAAGCATCACCACGATTCAGAATGTTTTCGTTTATAAGTCCGCGTCCTGCACCAATCAAGTCACCTTTTTGCTGGGCTTGGCTAATGTCATCTTGGACTAGGCTTTGCTTCTGCGCGTGCTCGGAGGGGCGGGCTTCCATACTGGCATCTCCCTGCCGCGAAGAGCCATCAAGGTTACGAAGTGCCGTATTTTCATCCTTTGGGACAACGGCTTCGCCTTCGTGCAGTTGGGCAACCTCATCTTGCGGGACGTACGGCGTACCTCCGTCATAAGAAGGCAAGCGACCCAGCGGATGTGAGGCTTCGTGGCTTGGGGTCAAGACACGCTCGTTTGCATGGGCAAGAATCAGTTGGTGGTCATCTTGTGGGTCACTAATCTTAGGCATTTTTGACTTGTGTGTCTGGGTATCAGGACGGATTGACATGTTGGTTTCCTTAGGCTTTCTTGAGGTGTGCGGGAGCGAATGCTCTGCTCCCGACTTTTGGATTACTGTCGGTTGGTTTTGATGGTTGCGGAAAGTTCAACCAGTTCGGCTAGGCGTTCCTTGTCATAGCGACCGCTAAGACGCACGCGGCGGGCATTACGAATGCATGTCTCCCCGTCAAGGTCACGGTTGTGGGATGCACAGCCGATGGGCACATGCTCTGCACAGACTTCGCAAATTTCTTTATCAGCGAAATGCGTAAACGCTACTGTCTTCTCTACAGGGGGCTGAGTGGGTTTTTCAATCACGGGCGGGATGTACACGAAGCCACTCGCTGTGAGAGCAGCAAGTTCTTTTTCCAGAGAGGCTACTCTTAGCCCATCCCTGTCCTGTTGCAACTGCTGCCGAAGGGCTTCCGATAAATTCATCCAGCGTGCATTCTGCTGCGCTAGGATTTCTTCTGCGCTCAGTACCTTGGGGGGTACCACGGGTTTATCTTCACGCTCGTATGAAGTCAAAGGAACTGAACCTGCTGGGGTTCCATAGTTGATTGCGTTGAATGTCATGATGTTCTCGTCTCCTTTTCAACGGGCATGAGCACGCCGTTCTTATCTTCTGCGATTACGGCGGGCTGTTTCTCTGGGGGCACGCCGATGAAGCCTAGGGGGTACCTCAGGGTGGGCTTGGGAGTCTCTACGTTCATAAATTTTTCCTTGCGCGCTTGATGCGCTTCTGCTCTGCTTGGTGTTTGCGGTCACCCCAGATGCAGTTTGAGGGTGAGTAGTTCCCGACATCACCAAAACGGCTGAGGGAATGTTTAGAGGATGGTCGGAGTCCTATGCTGCCAATGAATCCATCGTAGGTTTGCCAGAGACGGCAGACGCGTACGCCGAGGGCACCATAACCCTTGTAACTAGTGGAGTTTGGATTGGTGCAGCGCTGCTTCATGGTTAGCCATACGTTGTACTCAGGGTTCCTTTTATGGGTTTTGTAGTATGCCCGATGATATGCACTGACGCTCTTACGATGGGCACCGTGGTATTTGTGGTCACTGCACACTTTGCTGGCACGATATACTTCTGGGTTGTCTTCTCTCCACCTCTGCGTACGTTGTACTTCACATATTCTGCAGTTCCCTCTGGGGTTGACATTCTCAGGTGTCCTGAGATGCCCTCGCTTACATTTCTTGTATTCCACTGTTCCCTCCATAAGTAGGTCGGACAGAGGTGTGCTCACGGACACACCCCGCCCTGTCGTGGTTTATAAAGCCACGCATGTTCAAAAATTGTTGATTGGGTTACTGCTGAACTACCTGTTCCATGTCACCCACGTAAAGCCGCCTTTGCCATTGGGAATTGCTCCCTTAGCATTGATTTGGTAAACACCTGCTTGCGGGAAATCTCTCACGAGGTTGTCAGGACGCTTCGCCAACTTCACAGGTGTTGGCATCTTGAAATTTGAATTGTAGAGTTGCTCCTTCGTGATGGTGTTTCCACCAGCAGATGCTGCACTGGCAGCGGCACGCCCAGCGGTCACGGAACCCGTGGTGTAACCCTTGTACATCTTGGCGACGGTGGAGGTTACAATCTCCTTCGCTTTGCTTTCCACAGTGGTGCGGTGGAACTTGAGAATGGCTGCACGGTCGCCATCCTTCCACAAGCCCGCAATTTTGCTCTGGTATGCGGAGTCTGCTTTCAGGGCTGTGAACAGCGCAGACTGAATTGAATTTCCCAAGCCCTGCAAGTTACTGCGGTCGTAGCCTTTGAAATAAGGTAGGCGTAAGATTGGGGCGAGGTGAACCCCCAGTGAACGAGAGTCACCACTACGGGCTTCGCGTCCAACGCTCTCGGTGAATGCCGCTTTGGTTGCGGCTGTTGCCTTACTCTGCTCTCCACCAAGAGCCTGTCTTTCTCTGGAAACGATGGCTTTCTCTTTCTCCCTATCGGATTCCATCTGTGATAAGTCGTTGAAGTAATTTCCAATGCTCTTCAACTTGGCTAAGGCACCCTTGGTATCCCCTTGGAGCAATGCACTGTGGATACTGTTCAGCGAATCCGTGAGTCCTGTTTCACTGGCGGTGCTGAGGAACAGGCTGCGTTGGTGCTCCACGAACGCCTGTGGCGAATTCTCTTTTACAGCATCCCACAGAGATGATGCTAGGGTTCCAAGGTTTTCCAACTTGCCCTGCGCCTTCAAATCTGCTACAACGTCCGAGATGAGTTCTGCGTTCTGCGCTGGGTCATACAACTTTGCATCTGACGCTTCGGCGGCTGCCTTGACGCCCCTAAGGGCTTCCAGTCCTTGCTTCCAGTCCCCACCCTCGGGTGCAAGTTCCCGCAGGACTGCCATAGTTTCCCGAGCCTCTACGACTCCACCAGGGATTTCTTTCATCAGGGCTTGGTATCTCTGAAGTGTGCCATGGATTTGTTTTGCCATCGCTCCGTTGATTTCTGGATTTTCATCCTTCCACTTCTGGAGCGCAGTGTGCACATCTTTCATGGAAGGCTGAGAGATACTTGACTTGACATCCTCAGACTTCTCCGTGGTGTCGGCTGGGGACTTGTCAGCACCTTCTGCTGGTATCTCTGCGGGCGTTGTTATGTCTGTCTGAGTGGTGGAGGTTTCAGGAGTGGATGTTTCCACTGCTGCGGGTGCTGAGTCAACTGATGCTGCTGGGGCTGCTGTTTCTAGCCCAGAAAAATCTAGGACTGCATCGGACATATTGTGTTCCTATCTTGTTGCACGCGGGGAGTTGAGGTGCCCCGTGTCACCTGATTGTTGTTACTTTCTTCTTCTATTCTTGCGTTGCTGGCTTTTTGTTGCCCAGCGGACGTTACCTACCTCATAGTTCCCGTCATTGTTGATACGGTCAAGGCTTTTGCCATTCGGGCGCTTACCCAGTTCAGCAAAGAACTGCTCAAATGTTGTGAACATGAACTTGATTCCCCTGCCGCCATAATCAACATAGTCCTTAGACTTGGGGCAGGTGCACCTTCTTCGTGCGCTTATATAAGCAACTCTCTCAGGGTTAGCCTTGTTCCAATCTCCAGAGGCGATACTCTTGCCATTTCGTGAAAGGATGCTCATGATTGTTTCTCCTTAGCGGGTTCACCGCTGATTACAAAGTTTGTTGTTTCCAGAGGAAGCCTTCTACGCGCTCCGCAAACCTGTCCCTTGAGGAGAACTGAGCCAGCAACTGCACGGCTTCTAGGATTGTCTGAGGAGTCCACACAGAGCACATGCCCTTTGCTTGGTTTGAGGTGATGCGTACACCTGAGTATTGCAAAAAATACCCAGCAATCTGCTGGTGCTCTTCTGGTGACTCTCGTCTGCGTTCTGGAGGTAACTGCGTAGGCTCTACTTGGGGCACCACGGGCACCACAGCGGCTGGCGTACGCCCACCGAAGATGCAGGAAAGCGGAGTATCAGCAAGCGTGGGGGGCAGAGGTTCAAAGGCGGGTGCAACTGAACGCTGCAAATCTGCTTCTATCCGTTCGGCTTCAACTTCCTCTGCTCGGGCAGCCTGTGCGAGGGCAGCACACTTTGCCTCGTGCACAGCGCGCTCCCTTTGTACTTGTTCCAAGCGTTCGGCTTCTTCTTCCAACGCTCGTTGCTTCCGTGCCTCATCTCTCTTGGCTGCGTCCTTGGCTTCCTGCTCTAGCCGCCTTCGCTCCTCATGTTTGGCTACAAGGGCTTGATACTCAAGCAAATCATCGGCGCGTTTCTTCGTTTCTGCCGCCAGCCTGTCCTGTAGCGCTGAGGCTGCTTTCTGGCGCTGGAGTTCTAAGGCATTAGCCTTGCGTTGCTTTGCATCTGCAAGAGATTGCTGCAGGGCTTGGATTTCTAAATCATCTTGTTCCATTGTGTGAGTCCTTTTCTTAGATGTCCCCACTCAGGGGCGTCTGCCTTGGAGGAGGCAGAGCAACCCAACAGAGCGGAGGTGTGTGACCCTTGGGGGGAACCAAGGGTTTGTTTTATGTCGTTATGCTGCTGCTTCATCGGTTAGTCTCCAGAGCAGCGACCTTGGCGCGCAAGGCTTCAACCTCATCTCTCTTCTTCTTTCGGTATGCCTTCATTCTTTCTGCTTGGCTTTTCACTGTTGTTTTTGGAACCTCTGGAAAATCCAGAAGCCTTGAAGGGTTCAGACTGTACAAGGGAAAACCCTTCTTACTTTTTCCTTCTTCAAGTTTCATCAGGTTCTCCTTTACAAAACTGTAGTAGTACTGCTTGGCTTTTTCTCGGGCTATCTGGGCAGCGTCTGCCATGCTGTTCAAATCCAAGATGCCCGCATGTGCCTCTATTGGGTCAGTACGCCATTCTTTGTAACGAACGCGTTTGCTCATTACAAAGTAAAGGCGGGCTGCACCGCGAGGATAGAGTGGCAAGTTTAGGCTTCTGCCCAGTATCATTTCGTGTGCCACTATCCCATCTTTTGTCTGTGCCATGCGAGTCCAAATCATTTGCTCGGCTTGAGGTTTAGTCGTCATTGGCTGCCTCGTCTTCTGCCAGTATTTCGGCAACGTGCAGCGTGTCTGTGATGTTGAGATTATTGATAACTCTTTGCTCTGCTCTCTCACCCACCTCGGTATAGGGCAAGGAGCGCAAGGCTCTTATCTGACGGAGCGCGCGTTGCGCCTTCGCAGACAGTTCTATGTCTGGCATTTGAAACCTTTCTTTATGTGTGCTTGTCTGGTGAGCAGTGACTGCTGCTCGGCAGTGAGGTGGTGTGCTTGAACTGACTCTTTGAATCGCATTGATGCAGGGACCCGCTTGCCCCTAACAGTTCCGTGGGGAACCTTTAGGAAGTGCTTAGCAGTCCCAAGGGCAAAGCAGTTCTGAATACCTAACCAAAATCTTGGAGTTTAGTCTTAGGGTTTTCTGAAGTCCCTAAGCATCAAGCATCGAGCAAATGAGGCAGGAACGGTGGGTACACTAAGGGTGTCCCACGCCCTCCAAATCTTTTTGTTGACAGCAAAGGGTTTAGGTTCACTTTTAGGCATGTTCGTTACGCTGTTCTGTAGTAACGAACGATACAGAATGATGCACGAGCGTTACGCTGTTCTGTAGTAACGAGCGGAGAATGAATAGCGAAAATGGCGGGCGCTTCATAATCAAGTTGACCATAATCAAGTTGGACGGTGGTTTATGCCGTCAAGAGCAGCCTGTGCTTCCGCAGCCTACGCTGTCGGCGGCTGTTCGGGTTGGTTGGTCGCCCCGCCCCTGCGCGCCAACCTCCATGAGGCTTATTCAAGATGACCGTATTCAAGTTGGGCGGTACCCACTTCTTGCCAGTCAGGGCTTCCATGCGGGCAATCTGGGCGGGCAATGTTTTGCTCCATACTTTTCGCAGCGCGAGTGCACGGTATCTTCTGGAAGTTCTCTCCCCCGCTGACAGCGGATAGCAATTTTTTTCGTAGCCCATGGGACTATTGAACGTCAACATTGGAATCTCCGTGTGTGTGTGTGAAATAAAATGGCGGGCGCTTGGGGACTACCCAGCATTCCCGCCGATGCACCCAACTGGAGAAAGCCGCATGGCAGCGGCACATGTCAAGGTTGGGTGCAAACCCTTTAGCGAATGTCCTTGGCAAGGTCCCTGAGCGCAATGACGGTCATGTGCTGCTCGCCAGAAACTATTGCGTTGAAGACATCTTGGGAAATGATGCCAGCCTCGTGTGCAGCAAGCAGGTCCAATGCTGCGCGAAATGTTTGGTCGCACTTTACACCTATGGCTTCGGCAAGGGTTGCGGCGCAGTAGCGGAACTTCGGGAGAACCCATTTATCTGCCAGCATGAAGGATGGCGCGCGGCGCACATCGCTCACTCTTGCTGGAGCAAGGCTTCCTGCTGGGATTTCTCCAGCGGCGTAGGCGACCACCACGGTGGCAATACGTGCTGCCAGCAAACCCAGACTCACTTTTTTAGACATGGTGTCCTCCTCAATTAGGCACAGAAAAAGAGCAACCCGCTTGGGGTTGCATTGCTACAAACTCTTCTACCTAAAGGATAATAGGCGATTTTGGGGCTAAAAAGCACCTGTAACCTATTGATAACATTAGCGGTTTGGCGAGATTACCAAAGATTCCAGAATAGATACATTTTTTCCTTGCAAGAAAGGGCACCCTGTGGCATTCTATAGATAGAGGGTCAATAAATAAAGAGGCTCTCGAAACCAAGGCGGCTCCTGAAAATCAAAACCTTGACGGGCTCGGCAGCAACGGAAGAAACCCCGCGAAGGAAAAGAAAATCAGAAAAAACCGCAAGGGCAAAGAAGCCGAGGGGGCTGAAGTAAAAGTTAGGAACCCCGAGGAGCAAGGCGAAGAGCCTTAGATGAGTAGGGACGGCGTACAGAAAGCTTCAGTAGTCACCGCATAGTCCCGAGGGAACCTAAGGCAGTAAGCCCCGCCAGCAGATGACAAGAAACTGCGGAAAGAGAACGCAGCAGATTCCTGCAAGGTAGTGGGGGCACAGTAGCCGATGAAACACCCAGCGCAGCAGTGGGGAACCAACTGCTTTGAACCGCTCAAGGACACACCCGCAGAGACAAGCCGAGGAGAACCTGAGCGAGTGTCGAGATTCCAATCCTCGGCAAGCCGCATGGTCAAGAGCCTAGCAACCTCACCATGAAGTGAAGCACCAGAGGAATTCTGCAGCACCTTCCCCGAGAGGGCTGAGGTGCTGCGGGGCACACTCTGCCCATAGGAGAACACCATGAAGTTAGGAACCGCAGTTTTCAGCATCTTTGTTTTTGGTTTGCTAGTTGTGGGCTGGTTTATTCATCTTGCACCCGCTGGTGCCTTCGGCGGTGGTGGATACAGTAAACCTGAGCACTGCACAGGCTGCTCTCTGGACAGCGAAGGGAACCTGACCAGAGAGTTTTTCATTACCACATCCTGCGATATCTGCGCAATCGTATCAACCCCCCAGTTTCAAAAGTCAACACCCGAAGAGCAGCAAACCGTCCTATCTGGTATTGATTCCGACATCGGAAAACTGTCTTCTGAGGACTTCTCGTCCTTCATAGAGGCAACGAATACCCCTAATTTTACTCTGAGCGCAGACGGGGATTCTATTCAGGCTCGCTGTGTTGGTGGAAGAATAGAAAAGAGCCTTCACACGGAAGTAACCAACGGGTGCCCTGCTTTGCTGTCTCACCTAAATAGCAGAGTAAAGTTGACGTACCACATCGCTGGCGATGGTAGCCAGAATGGAGATGCGTTTTACTACTACACCACACCAGAGGGCTGGAAGGCTGAAGAAAGCCTCAGCAAACTAGATGCACCTCAGTTTGACCCAAATGAACCTTGGCACCAGCGGTGGGCACCATACCCTCAGAAAGGAGAATAAAAAATGGGCGTTCAGGTGAAGGTTAGAACAGCGTGGTTTTGTGATAGTGGGCGTGGCTTTGAAAGCCTGACGCTCGGAGTACTGCAAAAAGAACTTGATGGGATGCCTTACAAAGAGCAACCCGCAGTGTGGCTTGACCTGCGTGCAGAAATGTGGGCGGAATCAGCACCACTGCGTATGGTGTTGCCTAAGGCTGCCGAAGCAAGCATGGAGGTAGACAGAGCAGAACTGGTAAAGGCTGAGGCAGAGGTGGACATGGACAAAGCCCTGTTCTGCTACCTTATAAGCCTGATTGACAAGTGTGGCACTAAAGGTTGGTTTGCTACTGCAAAGCATCCTGCCCGCTGTGAGTCTGGGGCGCACTTGAAGCCCACGAAGGAAGCTAAAAAGGTACAGGCTAAACTCCAGCGTGTACTGCTCTACCTTCAAGAATCTGCGCCACGTTCCGCAATCACTTTCTTGGATAACTTCCTAATCAAGAACTTTTGCAATTGTTTTGAGGAGATGCAGACTGGGGAACTGGAGATGGATGCAGTCATTTCTGGGGAAACCCCAATGACGCAGAATCATGTCTGCCTAGAGAAGAGCCTACGCACACGGGAAAGTTTTCAGGGGATGAGGAGTATCCTTCCCCACCCCACCTGTGCTTTTCAGCGTCCGAGCAAAGTCCCGTACACAGGCTTGGTAATATCCCCTCCGAACGCAGAGACTGCCAAGCGAGTCTTGGCGCTCAAAGCAACTGAGGACAAGTCAATCGTAGTCGGCAAGAATGGAGAACACCCGTTCCCCGATGTACAGCCCAAACCCACCAGCAGAGCAATACTGGCACACTGGCAGAAGATGCGGCAGCAGGGGATGGCTGAGGCAGTGCGCGTTATTGAGCAGAACTACACCTCTAATCTGCCTCTGGAGTTGTGGCTGAAGGGGATTCACACACTCACGCACAGGGCAACCCAGTTTGATGCAGAAGAAAAGACTGCCAAGAGAATGATGCAGAGGGAGACGGAAAAGTTTCTGGTCACCTTCAGTTCCTACGACTCATCACTGCTTCACACCAAGCCACTTCCTTTTGAGAGCGTGGGGGAACCCCCAGTATACTCCCCAGAGTGGCGCGCTGACAGGTTCTCAATAGATGAGGATGAACCTTTTTTCGCCTCTGACGCTTCCATCCATAAAGAGGTGAACCACAATGCACTGCGGGAAGTCATTGGGGAAAACCTTGAGACTTACCGAGCACTTCAGCAATTGCAACGGGCACGCACTTACACCCCTGTGCCTGATAAACGATGGGATGGAGAGCCGTTGGCTTGTTCTGCCTACCCACCACCAGAGGAGCCGAAGAAAACTGTTCCTTGGCTCACACGGGTTGACCTTCAGGGAGACGATAATGACCCGCTGTGCACCATAGACAGTCTGTACTACGGCAGTCGGTACGACAAAGTGAATAAGGTATGGATGTACATGCAAAGCGTACGGGCTGCGGGCAAGCCTTTCCTGCCTGTGACAGAGGTATGGAGAGGAGATTTATTCCCGCAACCAGAGCAGGGCATCTGGGGATGGGTACTAGATTACAAGCCCCTGTACTTTGTTGCCCGACCAGCCACTGAGCCTCTGCCACGAGAGGAGCAGGAAGCCTACGGGCAAGAGTTCCTTGACGCTACTGGAGAAGTCACCCTCTGGGAGTCAGGGGAGTCCATCCGTATTGCTAAACGGCAGCACACCAAACCTCCTAACCTGTACCTTGCAGCAGCAGCCTCACATCACTTCAATAGCAAAGCGGAAGCGATGGAGTATTGCAGAGGACAGGCTAAGGAGTCGTTCCGTAAAAGACTTCGCACTGTTGATGGGAGGAAAGCAAAGCAGAGGGACTTTGAAGGGTGGATGAAATGGAACGTCAGGCACTGCGCTCTGTCCTGCTCCATGCCCAACACAGTCAAACCGCACGGCAACGTGAAGGAGGTACACGAATACCCTGATGAAGGTTTCACGGTATACCATGCACCCAACATGTGCTACAAGCATCGGCTGATAGGTTGGTCGGATGCATTTACAGGAAACTCAAATGAGGTGTACGACAAACGAGAAAGGCTCGCTCCAGAGTACAAACTTGCTGAAGAAGTTCTTTCTGCAGTAGAGCCCACGGAGGACGATGAACACGTAGAACTGGCAATGCAAGTCTTGAACGTTTGGGATGACGGCGACCCTTCCAAGTGAGCGGAGGGGAGCCGAGAAGTACCTA
>OCZT010005137.1_pt1 | contig 13110 bp, 13 predicted proteins | sample 1539031 | NCBI WGS metagenome assembly OCZT01 (sample SAMEA3539308, study PRJEB22396) | soil metagenome | biome: tundra; feature: field; material: soil | place: USA | collected 2010-05 | depth 0.15 m | reverse complement strand
GATTCGCCGACGGATCGGGACTGCGCAACTCCACCCGGGTTCCGGTGCCGCGGCGGGCGGGAACGCGGATGAGAGGAGATCGATTGCGCATCGACCATGCGACGTTCACGGGCGCTTCGTAGCCCGGCACGAGCCTCTTGTACGAGTTGACGAGGGGGTTCGTGATTGCGCACATGGCGCGCGCATGAGCGAGCAAGCCGCCGATGTACTGGTGCGCGATCCGGGACAGCTCGAACTCGCCTTTCGGATCGAAGAACGCATTATGGCCGTCGCGAAACAGCGACTGGTGCGTGTGCATGCCGCTTCCGTTCTGTCCGAAGACCGGCTTGGGCATGAACGACGCGACGAGCCCGAATTGCTGGGCGACATGCTTCACCACGAAGCGGAACGTCGCGAGATTGTCCGCGGTCGTCATCGCGTCGGCGTATCGAAAGTCGATCTCGTGCTGCCCGTGCGCCACTTCGTGGTGCGCGGCCTCGACCTCGAATCCCATCTGCTCGAGCACGTCGACGATCGCCCGGCGCGCCTCCTCGCCAAGGTCCATCGGCGCGAGGTCGAAATACCCGCCCACGTCATGCGTCGTCGTCGCGGGCCCGCCATCCGGCGCGGGCCGGAACAGGAAGAACTCAGCTTCCATTCCCGCGTTCATCGTGAATCCGAGCTTCGCCGCGCGAACGACCTGCCGGCGCAGCACGGCCCTGGGGTCGCCGTCGAATGGCGATCCGTCCGGCATCGTGATGTCGCAGATCAGGCGGCCCACTTTGTTTTGCGGGTCGCCGCCAGGGAAGACCTTGAACGTCGAGAGATCCGGCGACAGCAGCATGTCGGACTCCTCGATGCGCACGAACCCCTCGATCGACGAACCATCGAACATGATGTCGCCGTCAAGCGCCTTCGAGAACTGGGACGACGGAATCTCGACGTTCTTGTTGACACCGAGGATGTCCGTGAAGGTCAGTCGCAGGAACCGCACGCCGTGCGCTTCCGCGAGCTTCAGGATGTCCCGCGTTGTCGCGCCGGTCAGGTCGGCGAGCAGGGATCGCGAATGGCCAGCCACGCATACCTCGCGCCAGGGGGTCGGGCGCCTCCCTGGCGCCCCGCAGCATTGAATATCGGCGCCGGTCCTCGCTCCGGGCAAATCTCCCGTGCGGCGCCATCCCGCTGATTGGTCCAATTCGCTTAGCTTTCCCGTCATGAAATCGCCCGCATCCACCACACCCTGCCCTCGTTGCAAGGCTCCCGCGAGCGGCCGCTTTTGCGCGAACTGCGGAGTCGCGCTGGCCAGCGCGGCCTGCCTCGTGTGCGATCAGCCTCTCAATCCGGGAGCGCAATTCTGCCATCACTGCGGCGCAGCGGTCGGGACCGCCACCACGACAAGTGCGAAATCCGTTTTGCCATGGATCGTTCCCGGAATCGCCGTCATGGCGCTCGTGGCGTTCCTCATCGGACAGCGAGTGGCGCGCGGCGGCTCGGGTGCGGGCGCGGCCGCGACGGAAGCCCCGACCGTGCCGCTCAACATGCGCGCCGGGGACATTTCCTCGATGAGTCCGGAGGAGCGTGCCAAGCGGCTGTACGACCGGGTGATGCGCTACGACGCCGAAGGCAAGACCGACAGCTTGAAGGTCTTCGCACCCATGGCGATCCAGTCATATGAGATGCTAGGCCCGCCGGACGCGCACGCGCACTATGACATGGGCATGATCGGCCTCGTGAGCGGTGACGCTCAGTTCGCTCGCGCTGAAGCCGATACCATCCTCGCGTCCAACAAGACGCACCTGCTCGGCCTCGTCCTGGCAATGAAGGCGGCGGCGCTCCGACAGGACAATGGTGCCAGGCTGGAATATCAAAAACGGCTCGTCGCAGCCGCCCCCGCCGAACGCGCCAAGAAGTTGAAGGACTACGAAGATCACAAGGCCGACATCGACGCGGCGCTGAACCCGAAGGGAGACGCCAAACCGTGACGCGAGTGATCCACGTCGCGCATAGCCCTGATTCCGACGACGCGTTCATGTTCTACGCGCTCGCCGAAGGACTCGTCGAGACCGACGGGATCACGTACGTCCATGAGTTGCAGGACATCGAGACGCTGAACCAGCGGGCGCTCCGCGGTGAACTCGAGGTCACCGCCGTCTCCATTCATGCGTATGCGTCGCTCACCGACCGCTACGCGCTGCTCACGAGTGGCGCATCCATGGGCGACCGCTACGGACCGCGACTCGTTGCCCGTGCACCCGCCTTACGGGCGGACGTTCGCGGCAAACGCATCGCGATCCCCGGTCCCCTAACGAGCGCATACCTGGCATTGCGACTGTACGAGCCGGACTTCGTTCCGATTTTCACCCCCTTCGACCAGATAGAGGACGCGGTGGTCAACGGCCAAGTGGACTTCGGCCTCCTGATCCACGAAGGACAGCTGACATTCGGTGACCGCGGGCTGCACCTGATCGCTGATATGGGCGAATGGTGGTTTCAGGAGACCGGACTGCCGCTCCCACTCGGTGGAAATGTCATAAGAAAAGACCTCGGACTACCGCTGATGCGGATGATTTCGCGACATCTTCGCGACAGTATCGCGTATGGATTGCAGCATCGTCGACAAGCTCTTGATCACGCGATGCGGTTTGCACGTGGGCTCGACCGCTCCAAGGCAGACACTTTTGTGGGCATGTATGTCAACGATTGGACCCTCGACTATGGCGAGCGGGGCCGAAGCGCAATTCGAGAACTGCTCGCGCGCGGCGTGACTGCGGGGATCATTCCCCGAGATGTTACCGTGGAATTCGTCGAAGACACCGTGACCGGGACCATCGAATCGAAATGAGCGGCCCGGCGCGGTGTCGGTGATGGGCCTGTCGAACGAGATCACCGAGGATCTCCGCTTCGCGGTGGACATGCTCTCGCCGTTCGCGCCAACCGCGAGCCACTGACGCTGTTCGCAACGGTCGAATTGCTCTCGAAACATTGCGGGAACTCAGCTCGATCCGGCCGCCGTCGCGGCATCGCGCCAGGTAGTTCTCGATGGCACGTCCTTGCATTTCTCCGACGAAGCGCACTAACTGTTGGCGGCGCGCGCGTACATTCCCGCTCCGGCAGGTCATCAGCCGGGTACCGGGCAGACGCCAGCCGGGCATCGACGCTTGACGGTTTGCCGCATTCGATGTATTCAGCGGTTGTGGTATCTGCCAATTTTCAATTCGACAGGAGGCACAATGAATCGCGGCGATGACATGCACAGCGAGAAATCCTTCGACCGCGACGACGAAGGTGAGGAGCTCGGCGGCTTCACCGGCGGCATCCCCTACGACGAGGATGAGGATGAGGACGGAGGCTGGGCCATCAACAAGGACCACAGCGACTCGCTCTGGGACAGCGCCGAGGAGTCCGACGATGACGACGAAGAGACCGCGGAACTGGTCGACGCGGGCGAAAGTAGCGATGAGGAGGAGCCCGACCTCTTCGGCGGTAGTCTGAGCACGCCCCGCCGCCGCGGCCGCCGGCCGGCCGAAAAGCCCGTTCCCGTCGACATTGTCGTCGCTGCCGCCGTCGTGCAGGCAGGGACAGCAAGCACAAAAAGCGCCGCTGCGCCGAAGCCCGGCTCGAAGGTCGCTGCAATGCCCGCTGCGAAGTCCGCTGCGAAGTCCGCCGCGAAGCCTGCCGCGAAGCCTGCCGCGAAGCCTGCCGCGACCCCTGCGGCGAAGGCCGCGAAGCCGGCCGAAGCGAAAGCCGCCAAAGTGAAGACCGCCAGCGTGAAACCCGCGGCAACCAGGAAGAAGCCCGCCAAGGCGAAGAAACCGGCCAGGAAGCCGGTAAAGAACAAGCCCAAGAAGACGCCGCAAGCCAAGTCCAGGAAGACCGTGAAGGCAACGCGACCGGTGCCAAAGGCGAAGAAGTCGGCAAAGCGGGCGCGTCCGAAGAAATAGGCGCGCGCCCGCAGGGCGGGCGTATTGCTCGAAGTTTCCCGGCGCGAAGGTTATCCTACGCGGATGCCCGACTCGCCCGTCGCTCTGCTTCGCGCCCACGCGCGCCACGCGCCGTGGAATGCTCGCGGACTCGCGGCCCACGCCACGTCGCTCGTCGTGGCTGCCGGCATGCGTCCCACGAACGCTTCAGCGCGCGCCACTCCGAGCGCTCGTGCCATCCGGTTCTACGTCGCGAACGGCCTGCTCGATCATCCGGAGGGCAAGGGCACGGCCGCGACGTATCACTACCGGCACCTCTTGCAGCTGCTCGCCGTCAAGATCCGTCAGCGCGAAGGGCAGACGCTCGACGTCATCAAGGTGGAAATGGCGGACATCACCGGTGACCTGCTCGAGAAGCGCGTAGCGCAGTCCCTGGCTCCCGCGCTCGGCGCCGGGGCGGATCGCTCGGTTGCCCGCGACGACGACGCTCCGGAGTCGTGGCGGCGCATCGATGTCGCCGACGGGATCGAACTCAGCGTTCGGCATGATTCCCCGGCGGCGACCGACGACGCACTCGTCGCGATTCGCGAGGCGGTGCGGGCGGCGCTCGGACGCGAGGACTTGCGATGACTGACCCGGCATCCACGCATCGCTTCGACGGCAGGTCCGTCGTGGTCACGGGTGTCGGCCGGGCCGGACAGGTGGGCGAAGTCGTCGCCAGGGTGTTCGCGCAGCGCGGCGCGGCCGTTGCGATCATCGACCGCGATAGTGCAGGCGCGGAGTCGCTCGCCGCAGCCATGCGCGCTCAACGGCTCTCCGTGGACGCATATGGGTGTGACCTCACTGACGTCGTCGCCACCGCCGGCGTGTTCGCGCGAATCGCAAGCGCGAACGGTGGTCGCATCGACGCGCTGGCGAACGTTGCCGGCGGATTCACACCGAGCGGGCCGGTGGCCGACAGCGACCCTTCAGTCTTCCGGCGACAGCTCGCGATCAACCTCGAGTCCGCCTATGGCGCGACGCGTGCCTGTATACCGCTGATGCGGGCATCCGGCGGCGCGATCGTGTTCATGTCCGCCGCCGCGGTCCTTCCGCGCGGGAAGGTCGCGGGCATGGCGGGCTACGCCGCGGCAAAGGCCGGAGTTCTCGCGCTGATGCGCGCGGTCGCACAGGAGGAGCGGACGAACGGCATCCGGGCGAACGCGCTCGCGCCGACTGCAATCCGCACGGCGGCAAACCTCGACTCGATGGGCGCCGAGTTCGCATACGTGGAGCGGGAGTCCGTCGCGGGAGTCATCGCGTTCCTGTGCTCCGTCGAGGCGTCCAGCATCACTGGCCAGGTCATCGAACTCGCTTGACCGCCCTCCGCCGACGGCAGCTGTCCCGTACCGTGGTGCTCGATCGTTCACTCGAGGCGCTTCCACTCTTCCGGCTCAGCGATTCCGCCGACGACTCGGCCATCGATTTCACCGCGGAAGGCGGCGGACGGTGGCGCGTGCTCCCGGCGCCCGGGGAGCGGATTCCAGGCACGTTCGACCAGGACGTGTACGTCGAACTCTCGCGGCGCCTTCACGAGGCAGGGTCCCCGTTCGACGGCTCGCTGTCGTTCACGCTCCACGCCTTCCTGCGCTCCATGGGACGGCGCGTCGACGGACGCACGTACGAGCAACTGCGTGCGGCGCTGACCAGGCTCGAGCGCACCACACTCGAGTCGCACGGCGTGTATCATGACGCGGCCAGCGACAGCGCGGTCGTGGGACAGATCACGGTGCTCTCGTCCGTACAGATCGATCGCCGCCGCCTGACCAATCGCGACCAGCTCGGGCTCTTCTCGACGCTCACGAACAATGAGCCCGGAGATGCACGCATCGTTTTTTCCTCGGCGGTCCGCGGCAATCTCGCGGCCGGCTATACGGTCACGCTCTCGGCGCCGCGCTATTTCTCGCTCAACTCGCCCGTGGCGCGTCGAATGTACCGATTACTCGAGGTCGCGCGGGCGGCGACAGGGACGTCATGGCGAGTCCCACTCGAACGCCTGGCCGCGCAGCTGCCGCTGGTGCAGCGATACCCGGCGCACCTGCAGCGCGTCCTTCAGCCGGCGCACGAAATGCTTGTAGCGTCAGGACTTCTGCGCACCGCGTCATTCGAGCGGGACGGAAAGGCCTGGTTCGCCGCATACTCGCTGGGCCCGAAGGCATCCTGAGCGGGAACCCTCCTTTGCCAAGGGCGTATGGAGAGGGTATTCTCCGTGTCCAACCTTCAGTCAGCTGGAGCCTCATGCCTCGTTTTCGTAAGGCCGCCGTCGTCGGCCTGTTGTTCATCCCGTTGTTCGCCGGCGCCTTCGTCATTCAGGAGCGCGGTGCGCAGAGTGGAGCGCGCCTGTTCGATCAGGTGCTCAGTCTGGTTGCCGATCGCTACGTCGATTCCGTGGACGTCGGTGCGCTCTACGAAAAGGCAGCGCGGGGGCTGATCGCACAATTGAAGGATCCATACGCCGAGCTGTACACGCCCAAGCAGGTTGAGATGTTCAACCAGACCACGGGCGGGTTCTACGCGGGAACCGGCATGTCCATCGAGGACCAGCACGGCAACATCACGGTCGTGAAGGTCTTCCCGCACACGCCGGCGGCGGAAGCGGGAATCATGACCGGCGACCAGATCGTCTTTGTGGACACCTTCAACGTCAAGGCGCGCGCCTGGAAGACGGACTCCGTCTCGGCCCACTTGAAGGGACAACCCGGTACGAAAGTCTCGGCGAAGTTCCTTCGCGCGGGCGTAGCGGAGCCGTTCCTGGTGCCGTTCGTCCGTCGCGTCGTCCACATTCCCGCTGTCGAGTTCGCACTCATGCTCGACAACAAGACGGCGTACATCCCGGTGCAGCAGTTCAGCGAGACGGCGGCGCCGGAAGTCGCGGCGGCGCTCCAGCGGCTCATCGCCGAAGGCGCCAAGAGCATCATTCTCGACCTGCGCGGCAACGGCGGCGGGTACCTGCCGCAGGCGATCGAGATGACGAATCTCTTCATTCCGAAGGGCAAGGAAATCCTGAGCGTGCGTGGCCGCGGAGAGCCGACCGCGACGGCCGTGACGGAGAACCCGGCGCTGGTGCCGACGCTTCCGATGGTCGTACTCACGGACGGCTATACGGCCTCCGCGTCGGAGATCGTCGCCGGCGCGCTGCAGGACCACGATCGCGCGTTGGTTCTCGGCACGACCTCGTTCGGCAAGGGGCTCGTGCAGACGATGTACCCGCTCGACGGCGGGTACGCGATGAAGCTTACGACCGGAAAGTGGTATACGCCGAGCGGCCGTTCGATCCAGAAGGAGCGGACGCTCACGGACGACGGACAACTGGTCGAGACCCACCCCGACTCGCTCGAGAGCGACTCGGCGCGCAAGGCGCGTCCGAAGTTCAAGTCGGACGGAGGCCGTGTGGTCTATGGCGGCGGCGCGATCACGCCCGACGTCTACGTGCAGTACGACACGCTGACCGCCGCTGAGCAGAAGCTCTTCCGCGAGCTCTACGCGAAGGGCGGCGGCACCGAGAGCGCGCTGACGTTCGACGCGTACGGGCTCGAGATGAAGGCCAAGGTGAAGCCGGACTTCATCGTCACGGCGGAGATGCGCGACGACCTGTACCAGCGCCTCACGAAGCGTGGCGTGGTGATCGACCGGAAGGACTACGACGCCGGTGCGAGCTACATCAATCGCATCATTGATGCCAGGATTTCCGGGTTCGCCTTCGGCGATTCGACCGCGAAACGCCGGCAGGCCCCTGATGACCATCAACTGATGAAGGCCATGGAAATCCTGAAGAGGAGCACAACGACCAAGGAGCTGCTGGCGCTCGCCACGATCATGCCCGCCGGCACGGCAGGCAAGCCGAAGCAGCACTAGCCCATGCGTCGCACCATTTCCCTCCTCGCGGCCGCGCTCTTCGCGGCCGCGTCCCCGGCACGAGCGCAGGTCAACATCTCGCGCACGCCGCTGCCGGGCGAATCACACCTGGCGAACATCCGCCAGCTCACGAACACGGGCACACAGGCAGAGGCGTACTTCAGCCGCGACGGTCAGTGGATCACCTTCCAGTCGACGCGTGATGGACGGTCCTGCGACCAACAATACGTGATGAAGACGGACGGCACCGGGCTCAAGCGTGTCTCGAACGGAATGGGCAAGACGACGTGCGGGTGGTTCCTTCCGGACGGCAAGACGCTGTTCTTCGGCTCGTCCCACGCGGCCGGTGCGGATTGCCCGCCGAAGCTGGATCCGTCGAAGGGGTATGTATGGGGTCTCGATCCGTTCGACATCTACACGGTGAACCGTGACGGAACCGGCCTCAAGCGCCTCACGAACTACAACACGTATACGGCGGAGGGCGTGCTCTCGCCCGACGGCAAGCGTATCGTCTTCACGTCGTTGAAGGACGGCGATCTCGACATCTATACGATGAACGTCGACGGCACCGACGTCCGCCAGCTCACGCATCAGGTGGGATACGACGGCGGTCCGTGGTGGTCGCCCGACGGCACGAAGATCGCATATCGCGCCTACCACCCGACGGACCCCGCCGAGCTCAAGGACTATCACGACCTGCTGAACCAGCACATCGTGCGGCCAAGCAAGATGGAGCTCTGGGTGATGAACGCCGACGGCAGCGATCAGCACCAGGTCACGCATCTGGGCGGCGCGAATTTCGGCCCGTCCTGGACGCACGACGGCAAGCAGCTCATCTTCTCGTCGAACTACAAGAACCCGCGCAGCGGCAACTTCGACCTCTACCTCGTGCATCTCGACGGCAGCGGCCTCGAACAGATCACGACCGACGAGGGATTCGACGGTTTTCCCATGTTCAGCCCGGATGGCAGGAAGCTCATCTGGGCGTCACAGCGCACGAAACCGAACTCGCAGGACGTGGACCTCTTGATCGCCGACTTCAAGCCGTAGCAGGGAGTCGGCGCAAAAGCGTGCGCCGCGTTGCCGGGCCGGGAGCGCGGCGGTACTATCAGCGTGACGGCCGTCCTCTCCTCTCGCCACGCTACTCATGATACTCCTCTACTTCCTCGTCGCTATCGCGATCGGCGCGCTGTGGGTTGGCGCGCGCTCGTTCAAGATCATCGGGCAGGCCGAAGTCATGGTGATCGAGCGCCTCGGCCGCTTTCACCGCGTCGCGCGCTCCGGATTCAACATCCTGATCCCGTTCATCGAGCAGCCGCGTTCGATCGACGTGCGCTACCTCGCGTCGGACGCCTCCGGCCAGAAACGGTTGATGGCGAGCACCACCAATCGCATCGACCTGCGCGAGCAGGTGCTCAACTTCCCGAGCCAGCCCGTCATCACGAAGGACAACGTCACGATCGACATCGACGCGGTGATCTACTACCGCGTGGCGGATCCGCAGAAGGCGACGTACGCGGTGCAGAACCTGCCGTACGCGCTCGAGACGCTCACGCGCACGACGCTCCGCAACATCGTCGGCGAGATGGAGCTCGACCAGTGCCTCGTCAGCCGCGACCAGATCAACAAGCGGATGCGCGAGACGATCGAAGAAGCATCGCTCGGCTGGGGCGTGGACGTCACGCGCGTCGAGCTGCAGAGCATCGAGCCGCCGCGCGACATCCAGCAGTCGATGGAGCTGCAGATGCGCGCCGAGCGCGAGCGCCGCGCGGCCGTCACCAACGCCGAAGCGGGCAAGCGCGCCGCGATCCTCGAGTCGGAAGGGTTGCGCGAATCGCAGATCCAGAAGGCACAGGGCGAGAAGGAGGCGTCGATCCTGCGCGCGCAGGGTCTTGCGGAAGCGCGCCTCGCGATGGCGAACGCCGAGGGCGAGGCGGTGAAGCTGCTCACGGCTTCACTGCCACCGGGCGAGGCCGCGATGTACCTGCTCGGGCTCAAGTATCTCGAGGCGCTGCCGTCGCTCGCGCAAGGCAAGGGCTCGACCATCTTCCTTCCCGCCGAGGCGGCGGGCGTGATGGGCGCGATCGGCTCGATGCGCGAACTGCTGCGGGGCAGGTCGATCGACACGACCGCGCCGGGCATTCCCGGCATCGGCAAGTCGGGCGAACTGAAATAGCCGATGGACAAGATCACACGCGAGCGAGCGGAGAAGATCGCGCGTGCACACGAATGCGAGGCTTGCGGCGAGTACAGCTACAAGAAGCTGACGGTGAAGGCCGCGACCAAAGCGAATCGTTCCGAGCTGAACGAGGCGTGGATCGCAAAGAAGACGTGCGGCGTCTGCGGTCTGCAGGCGGAGATGGGCATCGACGAGGAAGGCGAGGTCGTCTGGGTGACTCAACCGTGACCATCCCGTGAGCGCTCTCGATCTCGCGGCGCTCACCGTCGGCGCCCGTGTGCAGCACGAACTCATGGTTCGCGGCCGCGAGGACAAGGTGACGAAGAACGGCGATCCGTTCGCGGTGCTGCAACTCGGGAACGCCAGCGGACAGATCTCGGCGAACGTGTGGAAGGAACAGCTCCCGTTTCTCGAGGGTGCCAAGGCGGGGAGTGTCGTGCAGGTGATCGGGACGGTCGAAAGTTACCAGGGTCGCCGCCAGCTCAAGATCACGGCACCTCTTCGCGTGGTCGCGACGGCCGCCGTGAATCTCGACGAGTTCCTGCCGCACGTGAGCGTCGACGCCGCGAAGCTGTGGGAGACGGTGGACAAGTGGCGGCACGACATGCGGTCTCGAAAGCTGCGCGCGGCCGTGGACCTGTTCTTCGCCGACGACGCTTTTCGCGCGAGCTTCGAGCGCGCGCCGGGCGCACCTCGTGGACATCACGCGCAGATCGGCGGACTGCTCATGCACGTCGTCGAAGTGGGCACCATCGCCCGCGCCTCCGCGAAGATGATGGGCGGCGACGTGGATCTCGTGACGGCCGGCGCGCTGCTGCACGACGTCGGCAAGGTCGAGACGTACGCGATCACCGCGGCGGGATTCGACTACACCCAACGCGGATTCCTCCTCCAGCATGTCGTGCTCGGCTCGCTGATGCTCGACCGCCGCCTGCGGACGCTTCCCGAGGGAACGTTGAGCGAGGCGCAAGAGCTCGAGCTGCAGCATTTCATCCAGTCGCACCACGGCATCCAGGAACACGGCGCCGCCGTGCGGCCGATGACGCTCGAGGCGGAGCTGCTGCACTGGGCGGACCAGAGTTCGGCCAACGGCAACAACTTCAACGAAGCGATCGAGGATCCCGAGCTCTTCCCGGGCAACGAGGAGTTCTCGGTGAGGAAGAGTTGGCGGCTCGACCGGAAAGTCTGGCGCCGACAGCACGAGTGGGAGTAGAGGTCACGGCGCCGGACACGCATCCGGACCGCTGGCGGATGCTGGCGCTGTTGGCGGCAGCGGAATTGCTGGGAATGTCGCTCTGGTTTTCGGGGAGCGCGGTGGCACCGATCCTTCAAGCCCGGTGGCTGTTGAGCGGCGAGCAGGTCGGCTGGCTCACTACGATGGTTCAGATCGGATTCGTGGCCGGTACAGCGGTGTCCGCGGTGCTCAACCTCGCCGACATCGTGCCGGCCAAGCGCCTGTTCGCGGCGTCCGCCCTGTTGGGCGCGGCCGGCAACGCCTGGCTGGCCATCGCGTCGGGATTCGGCCCTGCACTCGTCTCGCGATTCGCAGCCGGCTTCTTTCTGGCGGGCGTGTACCCCCCGGCGATGAAGATGGCCGCCACCTGGTTTCGGGCGCGGCGTGGGCTCGCGGTGGGGACGGTCGTAGGCGCGCTGACCGTCGGAAAGGCCGGCCCGTACCTCGTGCACGCATTTCCGGGTGCTGGCGTCGGGCCTGTCGTGCTCACCGCATCACTGAGCGCGGTCGTCGCCGCGCTCATCGTGCTCGCCGGCTATCGCGAGGGCCCGTACCCGTTTGCGCCGCGTCCATTTTCGTGGGGCTTGGTGTCGTCGGTAATTGCGAACCGCGAATGGCGTCTCGCGAGCGGCGGGTATTTCGGGCACATGCTCGAACTCTACAGTTTCTGGACCTGGATCCCCGCGTTCGTCGCGGCGAGCCTCACGGCCGAGACCGGCAACGCGGTGGCCGCCACGTCGCCGCAGGCCGCATTGCTTGCGTTCGGCGTGATCGCCGTCGGCGGCCTCGGGTGCATCTGGGGCGGGTTGGTGTCGGATCGCATCGGCCGCGAGCGGCTCGTCATGTGGGCGATGGCCGCCAGCGGAACGTGCGCGCTCTTGATCGGGCTCACGTTCGGGCGCACACTCTGGCTGCTCGTGCCGGTCGCTCTGGCCTGGGGGTTCTTCGTCATCGCCGACTCGGCGCAGTTCAGCGTGCTCGTGACCGAAAGCGTCCCGGCGCACGCGGTCGGTACGGCGCTCACCGTGCAGACTTCGCTGGGGTTTCTGCTCACGACCTTCTCGATCCAGGCAGTCCCACCGGTAGTGCGCGCGGTGGGGTGGAGCTTCGCGTTTCCCATCCTGGCGCTCGGGCCCATGCTCGGCATCTGGAGCATCCGGTCGCTGGTCGCCATTCAGCGTACGCGAGTGAAAGCGTGAGCAATGAACCCCGTCTACTTCGAGACGCGCTTTCGCACACCCCATCCGGTCACGCCGTGGCCGGCGGAATTCGTGATCATCTCAGCCTTTGCGACCACGGGTGAATTCTGGACGTCGCGCCAGAACGAGGACGCAGACCGAAGGCTCGCATCGCATCTCTCGGCGCTCGGTGTATGGGTCGAACGCGTGACCGGCTATTCTCCGACGACGGGCCATGCAGAGCCCGGCTGGGCCGCGAAACTGGCGATCGAGGAGGCCTGTGACATCGGGCTGCATTTTCGCCAAGATGCCATCTACCACGTGAAGAACGACCGCCTGTCCGTGACGTACTGTGATTCGCGGCGCGAGCTGCTCCATGTCGACTCCTTCCGGTCGCGGCTCCACGTGGATGATCGCTGAGCGATCAGCTGGTTAACATTGAGGTGCAGCACCTCAAAGACCGCCACAATGGTCCAACGACCGCCGGAAGCCACATGATCATCATCAAACAGGCCGACCTCATCCAGAGCGTCCAAGACGCCCTCCAGCACATCTCGTACTTCCATCCCGTGGACTACATCACGGCGCTCGGCGAGGCGTACGAGAGGGAGCAGTCGCCCGCGGCGAAGGACGCGATCGCGCAGATCCTCACCAACTCGCGCATGTGCGCGGAGGGGCACCGCCCGATCTGCCAGGACACCGGCATCGTCGTGGTGTTCCTGAAGG
>OCZT010005135.1_pt1 | contig 13113 bp, 12 predicted proteins | sample 1539031 | NCBI WGS metagenome assembly OCZT01 (sample SAMEA3539308, study PRJEB22396) | soil metagenome | biome: tundra; feature: field; material: soil | place: USA | collected 2010-05 | depth 0.15 m | reverse complement strand
TCGTATTATCTTATTGCAATGCAGATGCTGTATTATGCAAACGCCTGGAAGAAGCCGGCTGTGCTGCGGTGATGCCACTGGGTTCTCCTATCGGCAGCAATAACGGCTTGCAGACAAAAGCAATGCTTGAAATAATTATTGAGCAGAGTGTTATTCCTGTAGTGGTAGATGCCGGTATTGGAGCACCATCACATGCTGCCGAAGCAATGGAAATGGGTGCCGATGCGGTGCTTGTGAATACGGCCATTGCTGTTGCAAACGATCCGGTGCAAATGGGAATTGCGTTCAAACTTGCTGTGGAAGCGGGAAGAATGGCTTATGAGGCAAAACTAGGAGGAAGAAAAAAACTTGCGGAGGCATCGAGTCCGCTTACTGCGTTTTTGGATTAATATCCTGCCCAAGCTACAAAAGTTTTCAAAACTTTTGTAGTCTGGCAGGTATAGGATACGGAATATGGAAGAAGATAAATTCTATCACATCTTTAACAGGGGCAACAATCGCGAAAATATTTTTAAAGAAGAAGACAATTATTATTATTTCCTGAAACAATATGAAAAATACCTTTTAAATGCTGTGGATACCTATGCTTATTGTTTAATGCCGAATCATTTTCATTTACTAGTAAGAATTAAAAATAAATTCGAAACCCAAGCTTCAAAAGTTTCTAAAACTTTTGAAGCCTCACGCCTAACCCCGGCAGAAAAAGGATTTAAGGATTTTTTCATTTCGTATGCCAAAAGCATTAATAAAAAATACGACAGAACAGGCAGTTTGTTTCAATATAAATTCAAGAGGAAGCCGGTTAATGATGAAACATATCTAAAAAAGCTGGTATTATATATTCATCAGAATCCGGTAGTGGCAGGATTTTGTAAACAATCGCATGAATGGAAATTTTCTTCTTATAACTATATCTTAAGTGATTTTCCAACACAACTTAAAAAAGAGGAAGTAATAGATTGGTTTAACGATAAAGAAAATTTTAAATATTGTCATAATTCAATGGTAGAATTAGATGAAGACTAAGAGTAATTAAAATTTATCATTTATGATCCAGATCCAAGGCTTCACCTTTAATCCCTTCGAGGAAAACACGTACATCCTGTACGATGAAACCAAGGAGTGTGTCATCATTGATCCGGGTTGTTACGATGCCAACGAACGGCAGGAACTGGTTGACTTCATCAAGAGCGAAGAACTCAAACCTGTGAAACTTCTGAACACGCACGGCCACATTGATCATGTGCTGGGAAATTCCTTTGTTGCAAAAAAATATAATATCGGGTTGGAGATACACAAGGAAGATTTAGAGATGCTTCATTCCATTCCCCAGGTTTCTCATCTTTATGGGTTGAATGCGGAGGAATCCATTGAGCCGTCTGTCTTTCTGAACGAGGGCGACATTATAAAATTCGGCAGCTCATCACTCGAAATTCTTTTCATTCCCGGGCATTCCCCCGGAAGCGTTTGCTTTGTGAGCAAGGAGGATAAATTCATTATCGGTGGCGATGTACTTTTTCACGGAAGCATCGGCAGGACGGATCTTCCGGGTGGAGATCATGAAGCGCTTCTTTCAAATATCCGTGAAAAATTATTTGTTTTGGGCGATGACTTTATTGTTTTTTCAGGGCACGGGGAACAAACTTCCATCGGTTTTGAAAAAAAACACAACCCGTTTTTAGCACAGGAAACGCACTGATTTTTGTTTCTATTTTTAAGAAATTTTCTCTTTTTCTATCCTGTTCTTAGTGAAAATTCGCTCAATTTCCAGCTAAATTTTGTTTAAACGACAAAATTGTTCTGTTCGTCTTCGATTCCCTTTTGCCCGCCTTCACTATTAAATCCATTCGTCTAAAAAGCGTGAGTTTTCCGAACCTGAAATTTTTCTCAGCGTTTAATATTGTAGAATAACGCTATAAAATGTTATGAAACCAAGTGTAAAAATAAAAATTCTCGTCTGGCTTTCGGTTATGATTGCATGTACTGCTACGTACAATAAAGCCTATGCCAGTCACTCGGAAGGCGCTGATTTGACCTACAAATGTCTTGGAGGAAACCAGTACCAACTTACTCTTTCATTTTACCGCGACTGTCATGGAGTAGCCGCTCCCATAAACGCGGTTATAAATTGTTTTTCTCCATCCACAAATCAAAATTTTAATATGACTCTGCAGCCTATTCCGGGGACAGGACAGGAGATTTCTGTTGTCTGCTCAAGTTTGCTTACGGAATGTCAGGGAGGAATTTATCCTGGTGTTCAGGAATGGGTTTACAAAGGCACCACAACTCTTTCTCCTGCTGTAGATTGGATTTTCAGTTTCGACCTTTGTTGCCGCAATGCCGCAATCACAACAATTGTGAACCCCGGAGCGCAAAACATTCACATCGAATCAACACTCAATAATCTGGATTTTCCCTGCAACAGTTCCCCGGTTTTTACAACTAAACCTGTTCCCTTTGTTTGCCTCAACCAGAATTATACGTTCAATCACGGAGCGTTTGATCCTGATGGTGACCTGATCACTTACGAACTGGTTACCCCGATGAACGCAGCAAATTCATATGTAACCTATTTTTTTCCCTACACTGCCACTCAGCCGCTCACTTCGAGTCCGCTTATGACTTTTGATACCCTAACCGGTGATATCAACATGAATCCTACTATGCTGGAGGTAACAGTGCTTGCAGTAAAAGTGAAACAATGGAGGAACAACCGGCTTGTTGGATATGTGATACGGGATATTCAATTGCGCACGATAAACTGCAACAACTCCTATCCTTATATTGACGGAATCAGCGGAACGTGGGCATTCATAACCAATGCCTGTGTAGGAAGTAATCTCACTTTTTATATTTACACGCACGATGCCGATCCCAACCAAACGATAACACTTTCCTGGAATAATATAATTTCAGGAGCGACATTCACTATAGCCGGAGGACAAAATCCTATCGGAACTTTTTCGTGGACTCCTACGATCAATGACACCGGAACGCATTGTTTCACTGTAACGGTTACAGACAACAACTGTCCAATTAACGGAAGCCAGACGTTCTCGCTTTGCCTTGTGGTTTCCGGAATAAACGTAAGCATTGCAACTACAAGCGCCAATTGTGGGGCAAACAATGGAACTGCCGTTGCAACCATTTCAGGAGGAGTTCCGCCATACACATATCACTGGATGCCTTGCGGATGCACGCAAACTGCGATCAGCGGGCTTACATCAGGAACTTACACTGCGATTGTTACCGATGGGAAAGGCTGTACAGGAACGAATACCGGAACAGTTAATAATGGCACTGTTTCCGGAAATGTGAATATAAATTTCACACCAGCTTCTTGTTTTGGAGGAAATGACGGAAGTGCCAACGCAAATGCGAATGGCGGGCAATCACCCTATACCTATCTCTGGTCAAATGGAGAAACAACGCAAACCATCACAGGATTAGCTGCGGGAAATTATTATGTGTCGGTTACCACAGCCAGTGGATGTGTAACAGTGGATTCGGTAACCGTTAATCAGCCGTCACAATTAAATGTTGCGGTTACTCAGAATGACGCTTCGTGTTTTGGAATGAGCAACGGTTCAGCATCTGTTTCTTCCAGCGGAGGAACACCTCCTTACTTTTATCAATGGAATAATGGGCAGACTATTTCTTCTGTTACCGGGCTCAGCGCAGGGAATTATTTTATAACCACCACAGACAGCAAAGGCTGTAAAGAAATACAGAATGTTACCATCAACCAGCCATCCCCGGTTGTGTTGAGTATTTTTTCACTCAGCAACGTGAGTTGTTTTGGAGGGAACAATGGAACAGCAACAGCTATTGCCTATGGAGGCGTAAACCCATATTCCTATTTGTGGAACACAATGCCTACACAAACAACTCAAACCGCAATAGGTCTTTCTTCAGGAAATTACATTGTAACGGTTCTGGATAGCAGCGGATGTTCAATGATGGTTCCTGTGAATATTACCGAACCGGCCCCAATCTCTTCAACAATAAATTCTGTAAATGCAAATTGCTATGGAAGCAGTACGGGAACAGTGGCAGCGGCAGCGACAGGAGGCAGTCCTCCTTATTCTTATCTGTGGTCAAATGGACAAACAATTTATTCTGCCACAAATCTTGCTGCAGGAAATTATTCAGTTCTCATAACAGACCAAAACGGATGCTCGCATGTTGACGCTGCAACCATTTCTCAGCCCACTCTTCTTTCGGCAGCAATCACCAATGTTCAGAATGTTTCCTGCAATAAAAAGCTGGATGGCTCTGCCACAGCGAATGCCACCGGAGGAACTTCTTCTTATACTTATCAATGGAGCAACGGGCAGACAACATCAACAGCAACAGCACTCGGCAGCGGCTATTATTCTGTTATCATTACGGATGCAAACGGGTGTTCTGCCATGGCAGCGGTTAGCATCACTCAGCCCACAGCAGTGATAGTTTCTATAAACGCGGGTGATACCATTTGTCCCGGACAAAACACCATTATCACCGCGGATGCTTCCGGAGGAATAAATCCTTATACTTATTTCTGGCAGCCGAATGTGGGATTCGGAAATTCACAAATTGTAAATCCTGTATCCACTACCACGTATACAGCGATTGTGACCGATGCAAACGGGTGTACGACCACCGGAGTTGTACTCATTTCAGTTTTCCCTATGAATATTGCACTTACGGTAAATGCCACACCGGGTATTTGCATTGGGCAATCAGCGACTATTTCTGCATCTGTTACAGGAAATAATATTTCCTCTTACTACTGGAGCAACAATCTTGGAAACGGTGCCGGACCTTATGCCGTTTCTCCCACCACCACTACCACGTATTCTGTCACTGTTACAAATGTTTGCGGAGCCACTACTACTTCTGCTGCCACTGTTATCGTTCACCCGCTGCCGCAAATAGATCTTACTCCTCAAACGGTTGTTGCCTGCGACCGGGCAACGTTGCATTTCTCTGATACTAACTCCGCAAACAGCGGTTCCACGTATGCCTGGAATTTCTGTGATGGATTTACCTCTCTGCAGGCAAATCCTTCACACACGTATATGGAAACAGGCGAGTTCGTGGTGATGGTAACGGTAACATCCCCTTACGGATGTACTTCTTCCGCACAGGCATATTACACGCTGGGAATAACTCCTTCTCCCAGTGCCGCGTTCACTTCCGATCCTCAAATGGAAACAAACATGATAGATCCTACATTTCATTTTTACGACCAATCCACCCATGCGGATCAGTGGAACTGGGATTTTGGTGACGGGAACACTTCCACGCTGAAAAATCCAATGCATACCTACGCTGCAAAAGGAATTTACACTGTGAAGTTAGTCACGCTGAACTCGGGAGGATGCATTGACTCCATCATCAAAACGATCGAAGTGAAACCTGAATTCACCTTTTATATTCCGAACACCTTCACTCCGAACGGAGATAATGACAATGAAACCTTCAGCGGAAAGGGGCAGGAGATCATCGAATACGAGATGCTTATCTTTGACCGATGGGGAAATAAAATTTTCCAGACAAACGATCTGAATACCGGCTGGGACGGCAGGGCCAATGGCGGAACCGAAATTGCCCAGGAAGATGTGTATGTGTATGAGATCAACCTGAAAGATTTTACAGGGAAAGCACACTTTTATGCGGGGAATGTGAATCTCATCAAGTAGCATTGTTTTTCCAACACTTTATAGTATGTTTGCTTTGTGCAAAGGAATATACATTTCCTCGCAGCCAAATATTTACATACATAGAAAATGAAGAGTTTAAAATTTTGGGAAATACTATCAAACATCTCAACTGTTTTATGTATTGTTGGTATTATTTTTAATTTATTTTTTAAAGAAATAATAGATAAACATCGTCACCTCTTTGTTTTAATAGCTCCTTTTGTTATTGGATTATTTTTAGTATCACAGCTTATGAAATATATTCTTAAAAGGGAAAAACAATAATCAGTAATATGTGGAAACGTTTAAATATATATGAGGGTATGGTTTATTTAAGTTTTATATGCATTATGTTGTTGTGCATAGTAAACCAAGAATTTCTTAACTATATTGTGCCTAAAGATATTGCCGGATATTTATTTTGGTTAAGCTTAGGATTGCTGTTGGGGTTTCAGCTATGTAAATATGAAATGAAACGCGTTTGGAAAAAATCATGGGAAGAAGAAAATCAAGCGGACAAACAAAAACCACCCATTAGTCCGAATTGATTGGGCTAAATAAACGAGCGAGTACAAAAAGAATCTTCTCCTATCTTCGTAAAAAATCTTTACCCCCATGGAAACCATTTCATTAGACCAGCTCCGTTATCCTGTAGGAAAATTTGCATTTAACGCCAATGCCGATGAAAAAGAGATTCAAAAATGGATTTCTGAAATTGAAAAATTGCCCTCGCAGATCCGCGATGCAGTAAAAGGATTGAACGATGCGCAACTTAACACTGCGTATCGTCCGGATGGCTGGACGGTAAGGCAAGTGGTGCATCATGTTGCTGACAGCCACATGAATGCATACATGCGTTTCAAGCTCGCCCTCACGGAAAATAAACCCACCATCAAACCCTACGAAGAAAAACTTTGGGCGGAAATGGAGGATTCAAAAGATCTTTCTCCTGAAATTTCCCTTTCTCTCCTGGATTCGCTCCACACACGCTGGGTTTACATACTGAAAAAATTATCTGCAGCCGATCTCGACAAATCCGTTTTTCATCCTGAAAGCAAGCGGGAAATGTCGGTTAAGTTTCTGCTCGCTTTATACGCATGGCACAGCAAACACCATGTTGCTCACATCACAGAACTAAGAAAAAGGATGAAGTGGTAGTTGTCCCTTCTGGGAGGGGGCAGGGAGAGGAAATACACAGAATAAATATCGCCCCTACGGGGCTAATGTTAGCCAAGAACGTTTTCAATTCTATTACTATCCCGCTCCTACGGAGCGAAGAATTAACCGTCATTATGCTCCGTTAGGAGCAAAATAGTAATAGAAATGTCCTCTCAGTTTGTTTTTAAGCTCCGTCAGGAGCGATATATTAAATCAAATGTGATTTTTGCATGTACCCGATGTGAGAGAGAATTTCGTTTCCCGCATTTAATTACCTTTGCCATCCTTATCGATGTAAGCAAAAATAAATCCGTGTAATCGGTGTTTTAAATGAAAGTAATTGATCACATAAAAAAATCAAAGTCCACGCTCTTCTCCATTGAGATACTTCCTCCCCTGAAAGGGAAAAGTATCCAGTCTATTTATAATATCATTGATCCGCTGCAGGATTTCAAACCTTCGTTTGTGGATGTTACTTACCACCGCGAGGAATATTTTTACAAAAAACGCGAAGGAGGATTTCTTGAAAAAGTTTCCATCCGTAAACGCCCTGGCACTGTCGGCATCTGCGCTGCGATCGTAAACCGGTACAAGATAGACACCGTGCCTCATATCATCTGCGGTGGATTTACAAAGGAAGAAACCGAGAGTGCTCTCATCGACCTGCAATTTCTCGGCATTGACAACGTATTGGTGCTGCGAGGTGACGCGGTGAAGAACGAACGCTCCTTCATTCCCGAACCAGGAGGTAACGCCTATGCATTGGATCTTGTGAAGCAGGTGGTGAACATGAACAAAGGAACTTACCTGTATGAAGACGAGATGGTGGAAGTAACTCCAACCGATTTTTGCATTGGCGTAGCGGGCTATCCCGAAAAACATTTTGAAGCGCCTAACATGACCTCCGATCTCCGTTACCTGAAAATGAAAGTGGATGCAGGCGCGCAGTACGTGGTGACGCAGATGTTCTACGACAACCAAAAATATTTTGACTTTGTAAAGAAATGCCGCGAGATGGACATCAACATTCCGATCATTCCCGGGTTAAAAGTACTCACCGCAAAATCACAGGCAGCCATTCTGCCGAAAACATTTTACCTCGACATTCCTCATGACCTGATGGAAGCTGTGGAAAAATGCAAGAATGATACCGAAGCAAAAGAAGTTGGAATAGAGTGGACGATCAAGCAGGCGAAGGAACTCATCAAGTTTGGTGCACCGGTGCTTCATTTTTACACCATGGGAAGTTCGGATTCGGTGAGAAAAGTAGCAAGCAAAGTTTTCTAATTATGTCCAGACCAAGTTTTGATGATATCTACATGGACCTGGCAGGCAATCTTGCCGAGCGTTCGCATTGCGTGAAAATAAAAGTGGGCGCTGTGCTTACAAAAGATACCCGCATTGTTTCGCTTGGATACAACGGTCCTCCTGCCGGAACGAATAATTGCGATGAAGAGTGGCCGGATGCAGGATGCCCGCGCGACAGCAAAGGCGGATGTTCGCTTGCAGTTCATGCCGAACAAAATGCGCTCATTTATGCCTCAAAAAATAATGTCCCTCTCGAAAACTGCGCAATATATGTTACGCTTGCGCCTTGCCTTAATTGTGCGAGGATCATTTATGCATCCGGAATTAAAAAAGTTATTTACCTGAACAGTTATGCGGAGTATAAAGGATTACCTTCAGATGAAGGTGTGGATTTTCTAAAAAAGTTTGGAGTAGAAGTTGTGAAGTATAAGAAATCATGAATCCCCGTTTCAAAATTATTCTCCCGCTGATCTTTGCGTTGTTGCTTGCGACCGGAATTTTTATTGGTTCCAAATTAAATTTTTCTGCCCCTGCCGTCAGGTTTCTTCAATCGGAAAAAAAATCTTCCGACAAGTTGAACAGCGTTCTTAATTTCATTGGGGAAGAATATGTGGACACGGTAAAAAAAGATGTGTTGATTGAAAAAGCAATTGGCGATCTGCTCCAGAACCTGGATCCGCATTCTGTTTACATGACCGCAAAAGAAGTGCAGGAGATGCGGGAACCGATGGAAGGAAATTTTGAAGGTATCGGCATCGAGTTTAACATAATTAAAGACACGATCCGGGTGATCTCGGTGATCTCGGGTGGCCCTTCCGAAGAGCTGGGAATACTGGCGGGAGATAAAATTGTGAAGATCGAAGGCAAGAGCGCAGCAGGAATAAAAATTAAGAACAAAGATGTGCTCGGAAAACTTCGAGGCAAAGGAGGCACACAGGTTACGGTGGGTATTATGCGCGGGCATTCAAAAAAACTGATAGACTACACCATCACGCGCGGCACAATTCCGATCTACAGCGTGGATGCCGGGTACATGCTCACCAAAACCACAGGATACATCAAAGTGAGCCGCTTTGCCGAAACCACGCACGAAGAATTTTTAGAGAAAGCATCCAAACTCCGGGCGGAAGGAATGAAAAATCTTGTTCTGGATCTTCGGGGAAATGGTGGCGGGTTGCTTGCTACAGCCATAAAGATCTGCGATGAATTCCTGGAAAAAGGAAAAGTAATTGTTTACACCAAGGGAAAATCTCATCCAAAAGAAACCATCAAAGCAACGGATAAAGGAATTCTTACCGACACAAAACTCGTTGTGCTGATCGATGAAAGCTCCGCTTCCGCAAGCGAGATCGTTGCCGGTGCCATACAGGATAACGATCGCGGAACGATCGTGGGCAGGCGCTCGTTCGGAAAAGGATTGGTGCAGCGCGAAACCATGTTCTCCGATAGTTCAGCCATTCGGCTGACGGTAGCACGATATTACACCCCGACAGGAAGATGCATTCAGAAACCCTACGGAAAAGATATTGAAGATTATTACAGCGAAGAATACAACCGCTACCAGCACGGAGAACTGATGCATGCCGACAGTATTCATGAAAATGATTCGCTTAAATATACCACGCCCACAGGAAAAATTGTTTATGGCGGAGGAGGAATTACTCCGGATGTTTTCATCCCGCTGGATACTGCCGGAAGAACCTCCTATCTCACAGATCTTTTTGTGAAAGGAGTTATTAATCAATTCAGTTTTGATTACGCGGATAAGAACAGGAAATCGCTTTCGGGAATGGACAGGCGAAAATTTCAATCCACATTTATGATCGATGAAAAGATAATGAATGAATTTATTGCCAGCTCCGAAAAATTGGGTGTGAAATCAAACCCGCACGAAGCGGAAGTCTCAAAAACGGTAATCAAGAACCTTCTCAAAGCAAGCATTGCCCGACAGATCTGGGGCAACGATGGATTCTACCCCATCCTCAACGAAGAAGACAAAATGATCCTGAGGTCGCTGAAATTGTTTTGATCCCTTTCCTGTAAATAAATAAGTACCTGAATGGAATTAACCAAACAGGCACTTGCTTTATTTTTTACTTACCTATCGGCAGGCAGGCCGTAAAAAGAAGAAAAATTACTTCTTGTTGCCACTATTTGCAGCGGCTAAAGAATCGGCTTTGTGGATTGAATCTTGTTTTGCTTTATCAACAGCATCTGGTGTTGCAGCAGTTGATGCTTGTTGCAAAAGAGCGTTTGCAGCAGAATCAGCAGCTTTTTGCATTTGTTCATCCATTGCCTTTTTTTCTGCAGCAGAAGGTCCGCAGGCAACGAGGCCAACGAATACGAATGCTGTAAGGAGTGCGAGTACTTTTTTCATTGTTTTTTGATTAATTATGGCGCAAATGTATAGAAATTTATTTTTCATATACCTGTACCCGAAAATATATTTTTTTATCTTTGCTCCCCTTTTACAAAACCTCATAAAAAATGGCATTCGAACTACCAAAATTACCCTACGCATACAATGCGCTCGAACCGCATATTGATGCACGCACGATGGAGATCCATTATACGAAACATCACAATGCGTATGTAACAAATTTAAACAACGCTATTGCAGGCAAGCCCGAAGAGAAACTCAGCCTGGAGGAAATGTTCAAGAATATTTCCAAATCTGTTCCGGCTGTGCGCAATAACGGAGGTGGTCATTACAACCACTCTATGTTCTGGACGTTGATGAAACAGAATGGAGGCGGTGAACCAACAGGAGCTTTAGGCGATGCCATCAAAGCTGCTTTCGGCACGTTTGCAGATTTCAAAACGCAATTTAATGCTGCAGCTACCACCCGTTTCGGTTCAGGATGGGCGTGGCTTTGTATAAGCGGAGGAAAACTCGCAGTATGTTCAACACCCAACCAGGATAACCCGTTAATGGACGTTTCTGAATGCAAGGGATTTCCTGTTCTCGGATTAGATGTTTGGGAACACGCATACTATCTCAACTACCAGAACAGGCGTCCTGACTACATCAACGCATGGTGGAATGTGGTGAACTGGGACGAAGCATCAAAAAGATTCGCATCAGCAAAATAATACAAGCATATAGAAATAACTGACAATTAATAATCGTACAATGAAAACACTTACACTCTCAGGTTCACCCAGAAAAACAATCGGAAGAACAAACGCACATGCCCTCAGAAGAGAAGGCAAAGTGCCTTGCATTCTTTACGGAGGAAAAGACATTGTTCACTTCGAAGCGATCGAAAAAGATTTCAAACACCTGGTTTACACTCCGGATATTCACATGATAAAACTGGATGTTGGCGGCAAGCAGGTGGATGCCATCATGCAGGCTATTCAGTTCCACCCGGTAACTGACAAGATCATGCACGTTGATTTTCTGGAAGTGATCTCTGATAAACCCGTTGTGATGGAGGTTCCCGTGAAAATTATCGGCACCTCCGTGGGAGTGAAAGAAGGTGGAAAACTTTTGAAGAAACTTTCCAGGATCCGTGTGAAGGCGCTTATCTCAAAGATCCCCGGAACAATTGACCTGAATGTTGAACCGATGAAAATCGGTGACTATATCCGCATCAAAGACCTCAAATACGAAGGAGTTACTTTCCTTCACGAACAGAGCGTAACTATTGTAGCGGTGAAAGTAACACGCGAGGTAGTGGAGGAAATTACACCAGCGGCAGCAGCGGCAGCAGCGGTAGCCGGAGCGGCAGCACCTGTAGCGGGAGCAGCAGGAACACCAGCAGCAGGAACACCGACAGCAGCGGGAGCACCGGCAGCAGCGGGAGCAGCACCAGCGAAAGGCGCGAAGAAAGAAGAAAAGAAAGGAGAGAAGAAGAAATAATTTTCTTTCCATCAAATATAAATCCCTCTGGCAGTATCGTCAGGGGGATTTTTTTTGTGCCCATGCGAAAAAAAGTTTTGCATATTTGACCATGGCTCATGCATGGGAGCAGGCTCCGAAGGAGTCCTTCGGGCCGATAATTTTTAAAATAAAGCAGTTAATCGGTATATCCTTACTTTTACCCCGATGAATAAGGTATTAATTGTTGGCCTGGGAAATCCCGGAAACGAGTACGACAACACCCGACACAACATCGGGTTTAAGATCCTGGATGCGTTTGCCACCTCACCCCCGGCCCCTCTCCCAGGGGAGAGGGGAGCAATGCGTGAGATTTTTGAGTCATCGCGACTTGCTTTTATCACGGAGAGAAAAATTAAAAATAAAACTTACATTCTTATCAAGCCCGCTACTTTTATGAACCTGAGCGGAAGGGCGGTGAATTATTATCTGCAGCAGGAAAAGATCCCTCTTGAAAATCTTCTTGTCATAACCGATGATGTAGCACTCCCGCTGGGGCAGATCCGTCTGCGCCCGAAAGGAAGCGATGGAGGGCACAATGGTTTGAAGAGCATCGATGAAGTTATAGGCTCAGGCAATTATTCCCGCCTGCGTTTTGGCATCGGCAATGAATATCCAAAAGGAGGACAGGTGAATTTTGTTTTGGGAAAATGGACGAACGATGAACTAAAGATCATCCTGCCGAGAATAGAACTCGTCACAGAAGCCATCAAAGATTTCGGACTCATGGGCATTGAAAAAACCATGAATGCTTACAACAGCAAGTAGAATTTATATTTTTTAATTGTGGTAGATTGTTACTGAATCACAATCTTATCCGTATAAACTTTCTCTCCGTTATAAAATTTTACAAAATATATTCCTTTGGAAGATTTTGAAAGGTCTATTTCATTTACTGCTTGCTGTTTGAAATTGTTTATCGCATACACCTTTTCTCCCAGTACATTGTAAATTTCCAGTGTAATAAAACTGCTGCTGTTATTGGTTACTGTAAATTTTCCGGTTGACGGGTTCGGAGAAATTTTTAGAAAATTGGTTGCACCATAAATATAATTTACACCTGATAGGGGCGATGCG
>OCZT010005134.1_pt1 | contig 13113 bp, 9 predicted proteins | sample 1539031 | NCBI WGS metagenome assembly OCZT01 (sample SAMEA3539308, study PRJEB22396) | soil metagenome | biome: tundra; feature: field; material: soil | place: USA | collected 2010-05 | depth 0.15 m | reverse complement strand
CCGCCCATGCGACGGCTGACGTGCCAAAAATTTCGTTTCCACTCAGCCATGAATTCACTTTGGATTCCTCCACCGTACCGGGCTGCAGGGCACTAACAAGGAAGTTGGTGTCCAGATGGATCATGGTGCCCAGGCTCTTTACCGCCGTGCGTCCCGAATCATGTCCATCCAGGCCTTGGCCTTGGCTGCGTCGAGATTCAGGCTCTTCTGAAGCGCGTGAAATGCTTCCAGCGGGGTCATCTTCTCGATATGGGCTTCCTTTTCCGACGCTTCCAGAACGGTCAGCAGCCCCTTCCCCTTCTCGGGTAGTTTCCCAGGTTCGGCGGCCACCACGCGCCCGTGATCAATTTCAACTTCTACCGTTAAATAGCTCATAGCTAACCAATACAATTCCCGGTGCGGTCACGCGACCAAAATCTGGCACCCCTTCTTTTCCGGCGCTGGCTCAGGCGTTCAAGGTGTTGATCAGCTCATCCAGTTTGTCCGCAATCGCCTGCACGTCGGCCTGGGTGCCCGGATTGGAGACGGCCCAGACCAGTCGTTCTCTCAACGCTCAACTCTCAACCCTCAACCAACCTGGTGAACTGGCCGCGCATTTCGCCCGAGGACAACGGTGAGTGATCGGCCGGCAAGCTGGGATCGAGGATCGGGGTGGACATGAGCAACCTTTGGTTTGTTTTCCACCGGGTCAGCGTTCGCAGTTGTTTTACTGGGGAAGAACCTGCTCGAAGAACCCCCGCAAAGCGGTGGTGATACTACCCCAGTCCGCCGGGGTCATTTTTCCGAGCTGCCGAACAATCGTCGTCTGTTCGATGGTCGCCAATTTATCAACCCGGACGACCGAGGGGAGCCGCAATCCAGCTCGTTGCCATTGCGTGACGGTCACATCGAAACTCGTCCGGGCAACGTGGCTGGTGATCGGGGCTACGAGCAGGTCAGCATCAACTGAATCGTAAACCACCACTACGGGCCGCCGTTTGTTGCCCGCCTGGCTGCTGAAGACCAATGAAACCAGCAGGATTTCTCCTTGAGAATGGCTCACGGCGTCTTCTCAGTCGGTGTCGTAGATGGCATCGGCGGGCGCGTATTGCTTTTCGAGTTGGCTGGCCGAAAACCTGGCCCAATCTCCATCTTCGCTTTTCGCCCCCTGGCGCGATAGCAGGAAATCAACGTAGTGCAACGCCTCGGTCTGCAACGTCCCGGGCAACGCTTTGGCTTTCTCGTATATCAGCTCCGCCGTGCTCATGGATTAAAAGTATCCCGGTCCCAGCCGGTTGTAAACCTCGGAACCCGCCCTTGCCTGGAGCACATTTGTTAGGTGTCTCCCTTTGGTGCGAGCGCTTGCTCGAGTCGTGAGTAATACAGCGACATCTCGTCGGCATCGCGGAATCCCTGTGTGTCTGTGAGGCCTGCTACGTATTCTGCATCGCTGCTGAGTCTATCTATAGTTTGGCGACTGTGCGCTACGTTTGGAAAATGTACCGCTACGCGCCAAAGGCCATCCAGTGTCGTCTTAAGAATGCCGTAATCCCTGTTACTCTTCTCGTCCGGAGGCGACCCGGCGACCCGGCGGCGTAGTCGCTCGTGAGCTACTCTGGCTACTACGAAAGGCGAAGTGTGGTTCATATCGTACGAAAATAATACGATGCTATGGCGCCTAACACCCGCGATGAGTGGTGCCGGGCCAACGACGCCAGAATGAAAACAGAGGCGGACGCCCGGCATCCACTCCAGCGCGATAGTTGGATGCCGCATGCATTTCTACTCAACCCTCAATGTCCTTTCAATGGTTCGTTGCACCTCTTCAGACCCGCTCTTCGAAACGTCGTTACCTGGACGCGCATTGCTCGACGAGGCGCTGACAAACCTGATGCACACGCAACGCGACTGAGCGTTGGTGAGAAGGAAGTCATGGGTTATTTGCGTCATGATTGCCATTCCACCCGGAGAGGCGGAAGGGTACTGTTGGGTGAATGAGGTGCGCACGCCGTGCAGGCCGCTCGCTGTCACAAACGGTTCCTCCTTCCAAGACGGCTCAATGACCCCCTTGCTCCGGTGGGCAGCGTCGCGAAGCTCTCCTACTCCGCTCTGGACATCTGTGAACTCAGGACCCAACCGAAACGCGCTGATGAACCCCCCGTTGAATTCGCCCCTTCCTACCAAAGTGAGATCGCACTCCGGCTCACGCCCAATTGCATAGGACCGCACCCAGCTAATGCCCGGGTCAATTGAGAGGGCTACGCGTTGGAAGAAAACCCGACCTGCGGTCGGAAACTGTGCCTGGGTGGCGTTCCCGTTCCCGAACCTGAGCCTGAATGGCTCGTGAAGTGCGGAGGAGGGCGCACTGTAGGCTCGGCCGATGGCGGTGGCACTAATTCCATAATGCTGCCGAAGAGCGGCACGAATCCCGTCAGCAGCATTGTTGGCTAGTCGCTCGGCTTCCGCTGCCGTCCCACCTGCCGCTACCAGCCGAATGATACCATTGGTCTGCCAGCTCGTCGCTTTAGGCGTCGTGACTCCTGATCTTGAAACCGCAAACCCCAAAAGCCTGATGCCGGCGGAGGAACCCCTGACCTCTCGCTCAAACGAACGCCGGAGAAGCGCGTCGCTGAAGGGGCGCACTATCAGCAAGGATTCGGCTATGTACGGCCGGCTGTCGTCAAGTGACGCTCGGAACACGAGGGTTCCCAACAGAAGGACCAGCGCGAGACAGCCGCCGATGGCTATTCGTCTGAGCATATGCGTATTGAGTTGATGCGCCGCCAAATCATCCAACAAGTGATTATACAGGTCTGGATATCCACCCATTTTGGGGTGTTATCCTAACAACTCCCCATCGCAGATGAAAAACTTCTCTTCATCAGGGGCACCTTTACGCGACGGCGGGGCTCTGTAAAGGGAATTCGAGCGCTTCTTGGCTTGCTGGCGTCGCGAGGGCCGCACCAGGTTGGCGGAGAGCAGCCGGGACCGTGGAAAGGGGGCCAACCAGGGCTTTTCAGCCGCTTCGGCTGGGCCGGGCGGGAGCGGTTTTCGGCGGGTTTCCGGTTCGGGGGCGGGGAAGTACCAAAGAACGGCCAAGACGGGCGTTTTTGGAGGAAATGGGCCGTTTTTGGGGGTTTTGCTGACTTGCAAACGGCGTTTACGAGTCTGCAAATGGCGTCTGCAAGGCCGTAAACGGGGTTGGCAAGGTTGCAATCGTGGTCTGCAAGTTGCAATCGACGTTTACAGGGCTGTCGGCGGCGCTGACAAGGCTGCCAATGGGCTTTCCCAGCCGGGAGTCGGCGTTTGCGGGACTGCGGATGGCGTCGGCAGGGCGGTTATCGGGAGGCGCTGGCAGCCGGGCGCGGCTCGCAAGGCGCATTCGCAAGTCTTTGGCGGAGCGCCGAGCGGCGACGATCAGTGCGGATGGAGGTATCTTCATTATCGTTGAGAGGCGCCCGATGGAGTCCACTTGTTCGAGGCCGGTTGCACTTTGAGGACAAGGGTATTCGTGTAGGGGCCGGTAACCAAAGGCATCCGATCCACGCCGGTTCGCACCTGGGCGCCAGTCATCAAATCATACACGTTGCTCTTCTCCTTGAAATAGAGCGTCGTGTTCATCGCAGCCGTAGGATACACGCAGATGATGCCCGCCTTCCCGATGTGAAGCGGCTCGTAGCAATTATCCCGTAGATACATATGGGCGCCTCCCTGGCTGAAAAGTGTTCGGCACCATTCCTTGGGCAAGTCCAGCGCGCCGACATAGACCGAGGTCCAGGCTCCCATGCTCTTGCTGATGATGGTTGGGTTGCCCAGAACACGGTCGGTTCCGAGCACCTGCCCTTCGCCTGCTGCGCCGTATATGATCACAGGCCCGCGAGGCCGCAGAGTCTTGTTCGCCACGTGTGCCCACTTCAATCCGACATTGCCGAGTTGGGAGTTATAGCCCAAAGCAAGCGGCGTGGGCGTGATATCGTACGGCGGTTGGGCGCCAAGCACGAGATTCAGCCCCGTGATATCGCGCATGTTTTGGATGTTCACCGAGGTGTCGTCAATCAGGCCCGCGCCATACAGCCAGATGAGAGTCTTATTGGCTCGCTTCAGGTTGGCACTGATCCAACCGCGTTCGGCGGCATTGAGATGGAAGGTCCCGCCGAAGACATAGACCTTCGCGTCCGGGACACGGCCTTCCACGAGGTCGTCGATGAGATAATATCCCACGCTCGTGCCGCTTCTCTGCAAGCCCTCGCGAATGAACATATCCATCGCCATGAGGTTGGCGGACGATTTGGCGCGCGCGACATAGCGGGCGCTCTTCTCATCGACGATGAAGGCAACTTCAGGGGCGAACTTGCGAAAGAAGGATGGGTCGCTTGCGACGGACAGGTACTTCTGCCGCTCCAGGCTTATTTCATCCATGATGTCATCGGCGTTGAACCAGTTCTCGCTATAAAGATCAAACCTCCATAGTCCGGCGCCTCTGGCCAGAACCGCCCCGAAATTCCGTCTGAGGACGGCGAGCGTGCGGGCGCGGTCTATGCACACCGTCTTATTCCTTGGGGTCGAACACAAGTCCGTGCGGGTGTCGTCTTCGTTCCAAAAGAGCTTGCCGTTTAGCAGCACGGAGTCAACCGGACCGTGGAATGCACCCGCCCCGTTCTGTTCACCAGGACCGTCCGCCGCGCCCCACGGGCGGCAGCGAAGAACGTAGGAGTAAGGCGCGCAGAAGTAATCCAGGTAAGGCGATTGAGTCAGCCTGTGGAGGGCCGCGTGGCCCATCTCGACTTTCTGCTGGTTCTCGAACAGGTAGCCGTAAAAAACCCCCACCAGCGGCTTGCGTGATGAGGCGCTCTTTACGGCGGCGGCACAGGATTCGATCCGGTTGGCCACCTGATTGGACCAGTATTCGTAGTAATCAATGACCTTGCGTCGCAGAGACGGGTTAAAGAGTGGGCCGAGGTCGGCTGCTTGTCGGTCTGCGGCTGTGGGTATCGTTATGCTGTTGAAACTGTCTATAGCAGTATCGTTCCAGGCCGCTTTCAGCGCTTTGATATCGTTATGGTACTTGGCTTGAGCCCACGCCTGAAACGCCGTCAGGTTGGCGGGTGAGAGGTCCTCGTATCGCGCCGAGCCGGCCAGGTTCCACTCTCCACCGCCATAGGCCGCCAATAGGTAGCCGACGACGTGGTCTGCATACGGCCGGCCTTCGATGAACTTCACCATTGCCGCGAGGCGCTTGCGGCAATCCGTGTCCCAGGCCATCGACGATGGGGAGACAAAGTCAGAGGCGACTCCGCCCGAAGAGACGATCATATCATTCGGGTGGGCATTCCTCCACCAGTTGGCGGGATTCAAGCCCACGCGGAGAACAATCAGGGCGTTGGGATTGCCCGCAAGTTCCTTGGTGAGAATGGCGTTGAGGGTGGTTGAATCAAATCCTTCGGGGAGAGCCATCAATTGGCAACCGGCGCACTGGGAATACTCCATTCCACTCGCAGCGGCTTTCTGGTCCGTTGAGAAGGGCGCCATCATTTGCATCGGGGCGGAGAAGACACCGTCTTTCAGCAACGCCGGCACGCCTTGGGTCGGAACGGTCACAGAATCAGGATGCTTCGTCTGGCTTGCGCCACGCACGCCTGCGGAACCATTAGTGAAAGGGGTGTCAGCCCACACCCGCTCCACCGTTACCTGCGTGGCATGGGATAGACTGCACTGGAACAGGCACAGCGCCGCCAAAGCAAGCGGCTTACTTCTTCGCATTCTTCTTTTGGCCGGCTCTCGGAAGCGGTGCACCGGTTTCCCGGTCGAAGGTATCCGGAGGCCGTGGATCTGGCACCCAGTCGGCGGTGTCCCGTTGCCACTGGTCCAGAGCGCGGCGGAGTTGTTGGAGCGTAGCCGTGTGTTTGGGATCGCCAATAAGATTCTTGAGTTCCTGCGGGTCGGCCTGGCAGTCGTAGAGTTCCTCGGACGCACGGGGCTTAACGAAGCAGGTCATCTGTTCGGGCGTCAATTCACCGGCGTCGCGCAGGCGCCGCATTTCCTGGAAGGTGATGCTGACGACAGCGTCGGCGGGCGGCGTGCCGGGGAGATCGGGCCAGGCGTTGCGGATGTATTTGAAACGCGTGTCGCGTGCGGCGCGTTCGCAGGCGGTGTAATCGTGCCAGTTGTGTTCGGCGAATATGTAATCGCGAATACTGGCCGTTGGCTCGGTCAATAGCCGGGCGAGAGATTTGCCCTGGAACGTGGGCATAGAGGGCAGTCCGGCGAGTTCGAGAAACGTGGGGGCAATGTCCACCGAGTTGATCAGGCCACCGCAGGTGCTGCCGGCTTTCACGTGCCCCGGCCAGCGCACGAGGAATGGCGATTGGATGCCGCTGTCATAGACGCTGGTCTTGCAACGCGGGAATGGCCGGCCATTGTCGGTGATGAAGAAGATCGCCGTTTGATCGAGCACGCCTTGGCGCTCCAGTTCGGCGAGGACCTTGCCGATGTAAATATCCAGCCGGCCAATCTCATCGTAATACATCGCCAGGTCTTTGCGGGTCGGTTTCACGTCCGGCAGGAACGGCGGCACCCACACGTCCTCGGGTTTGTGCGGCACGTCCAGCGTGCCCTCAAAGTAGGGCCGGTGCGGGTCGATTGAGGCGAGCCAGAAAAAGAAGGGTTTGTCCTTGGGGCGCTCCTGCAAGGCAGAAATCCATTTGGTGCAGCCGCTGCCGTCGCTGTCAGGGCCGGGCACCCCCTTACGGTCCTCATGCACTACATCAAAACGATTTGTAACGAACGGCCCTAAATGCCACTTGCCTGCGGCGGCGGTCCAATAACCGGCAGCCTTGAGCTTTTCGACGAACGTGACTTGTTCCTTGGGCAGCGGCATGTGCAAGCGCTCCGCCCCGGTGGCGTGGGGGTAACGCCCGGTAATGATGCTGGACCGGCTCGGACTGCATGAGCTGCACGTGTTGAACGCCCGGGTGAACCGCATCCCTTCGCGCGCAATGCGGTCGAGATTGGGGGTGCGAACTCCTTTACAGCCGTAAGGTCCGGAGTCCTCGCAGCCCAGATCGTCGGCGATGATGAGCATGATGTTTGGTGGCTGGGCGGCGCGCAAGGGAGCGACGACAACGCTGGAGAGAAGGACGCAAACGGCGACCACGACCGCGGGTATAGGTGTCTTCATGCGAATGCAGGAAGGGTGGCATAATCTTTGGGTCGATTACAAGCTTGCAGGCGGTGCCTCGGAGAATAGTCGCACTTCGGGGAGTTGGGCCAGGGCGAGACGGAATGCAGTGGGTTGGCAGCAGTGCGTCACGGAGGAAGAACCGAAGCTGAAGCCTCAAACGAGCCTGAAACGAGCCTGAAACGAGCTTGAAACGACCTTGAAACTAGGGAGGCACTCAGGCGGTGCTCCGGTGGCAGGAGCGTATTGCTAGGGAGGCTCGGTCCGGGGAGCTCGCGGCGCGGGCCGCCATCGCAGAAAGGGATTTCGGGGGCTACTGGGACGCTGCCTGAGAAGCTCTCCACTGGGCCCAGAGTTTGTCCAGTTCCTCGTGGGGGGGCTCGGGCCCAACGCGACGGAAGCCTTTGTTCCACTCGGCAGCTTCGGGCACGCCTTTAAGGAGGGACGCATAGGGCTTGAAGTGCCGCTCGAAGCCTTTGCCCAGCAACGCCCGGGAGTGGATCATGTTCGAGTCGCTCAGGCGGCCACCGAAGAGGGTTTCCGCCTTGATCGCCTCGATGGTGGCGGCGTTGTTCTTCGCGGCGGCTGCTTCCCAGACCTTCATGCGAAGCCACAGGTAGCAGGCGTACATCCGTATCTGATCGACGCGCTGGCGGTACTCGGGCTGGTCGGCGACGAGCCGGGCGGCTTCGTCCAGGTCCTTGAAAGCAGCGGCGAGGGTCTTCCTGGAAGCCGGTAATGCCTTGGCATCGAAGACAGCGTCCGCGCCCGCTTGGGCCGAGGCGGGATCGATCACGGCGACGCTGGGGCCGGACCAGCGGACGTAGTAGCGTTCCATGGGCCTGGCGGCCGGCCCGTAGGCCTGCTCGTAGAAGTCGCGCACAAGTGGCTTGACGTCGGCGTTAACGTCCCAGAGCAATCGCGCGCCGATGTAGTAGCTCAGGCCGCGCGGGCCCCAGTTGTTGCTGGCCTCGGCGTTAAACGCGGTTGCGTGGTGGCGCTGGTAGTTCTGAAGGTTCTTCTGGAGGTGTTCGGGGACGATCGCTTTCCGGTTGTTCTCGGGGTCTTTCCAATCCCACAGGCCGGGATTGTCCCAGTCCCACTGGAACACGCTCCAGTACCCGCGAATGCCCAGGTGACGTGTGCGCTGGCCCCACTGGTCGAGCTGCTCTTCGAGGCTCAGATGGGTGCGCCGGTAAGTTGTTGTGACCTCAATGGCGACGTTCGGCTCGAGTGGGAAGGAGGGCGGCTCCGAGTAGGCGCTGTACGCGTAGGCGCAGACTGTAACGCCGGGGTATTTCTGCGCCACCGCTTTGGCAACCTGGTTGATCGCGTTGAACAGCGTCTCGGAGACAACACAGACGGTTACGCCATCGCGACGCTTGACGAACAGCGATCCCTGGTCTTCCTTGAGTTCGCCGCCTCCGGCGGCGGCCTGGCACCGCTCGCACTCGCAGCAGCCCAGTCCGTCGGGTGGCGTGAGGCTGATCGACTTGACCCCGCGGGCGGCTTCGCTCAGACCATGAGCGATCATCTTCTGGATGACTTCGGGATGACTGTAGCACGGCTTGGAGGGCTTGCGCTTGCCCTTGACCAGGGCGAACCACTCCGGGTGCGCGGCGAAGTCCCGCTGGCGGTTCAGGCCAGCCCACGTGTGGCCGATGCTCATCGACACCGGGCCACCCATGCGGTTATGAAGCATCCATTCCTGGTAATCCCTGGCGCTGGACGGATAGGCGCCATAGCCATACCACAGCCGCCGCTCGGTGGCGAATGACGGGATCTGCCGCAGGTCACTGGTGACCTGAATTGTGGTCTTGTGTGGAACGATCTCCCACGCGCGGCCGGGGAAGAACCAGCGGCATCCTTGCTCCATGAGGAACGTCGTTACCGCTTGTCGCAAACCCAGGGGACTGCGGGCCAACACGTAAGCGCTCTGCCCATCGCTGCGAATGACAAATCCCTCAGGGCCGAGGTCGTTGAGGTCCTGCTTGAGCCAGGGGAAACTTGCATCCAGGCCAACGTAACAGCCGACGGCCCCAGGCGCGGCTGCCTGGACTCTCAGAGTAGCGCCGGACATTCGCTTGACATAGTCCACGAGTTCCCGCACGGCGCGGCCCTGCTCAAGGCCTGGTTGTGGTGCTTCCTCGGCAGCCTCGTTTCGTGGGGTCTTGGCTGTTGTTGCCTCCAGCGGCAGCAGCGCTTTGTCCACGAGAATCGGCATGGTGGGCGCGCCATCCTGCACGAGCGTGACCGGCGTTTCGTTGGCGGCGATTGCCGGAGCGCCAAGCAGGGAAGCAACTACCATCCCCACCACCGGCCAACCGATGTGCATCGCGCGCTTCATGCAGGCAGTCTAATCCTCCAATTCGGCCGGATTGATGGGTTTGCCTTCCCAGATCCAGGCGCCGTCTTGCTTGATCAGCACCCGGCCTGCGCTGCCAGCGACCGCCCGGGCGGGTGCCTGAGGCAACCAGCGCATCAACTCACGCTTGATGCCCGCGCACTTCACCTCCGTGACCAGGTTGGTCCATTCGTTTGGGTCGGCGCGGTGGTCATACAGTTCCTCCGAGCCGTCGGCGTAATGGATGTAGCGCCATCGGTCGGAGCGAATGCTGTCGTTGCCCTGGTTGTGCGTGGTAATGGCCGGCCAGGGGCGCTCCGCCGTCGCGTCTTTCAATTGCGGCAGGAGGCTGTGACCTTCGAGCCCGGGCCGGACCGGCAGGTCGCAGAGTTCGATTAGGGTCGGGTAAATATCCAATAACTCGGCGGGCTGGGAGCACCGCGCGCCTCTGGCCACGCCCGGCCCAGCGAAGATGAGTGGCACGCGAGTGGACCGCTCCCACAGCGAATTCTTGCCGGTGATCGCCTTTTCACCAAGATGCCAGGCGTTATCCGACCAGACCACGATGATCGTGTCGTCACGCCGGCCAGTTGCGTCCAGGGCTTCAACGACGCGGCCAACCTGGCTGTCCATGAAAGTCGTGCTGGCGAGATAGGACCGCACGAGGGGACGCCACTGATGCGCCGTCTTGAGCCACGAGAGCCGCGGCTCGGGCACCTTCCAATGCAGATACCAGGAAAACGCCGGGAGCGCGTCACGTTCATGCTCCTTGACCGGCGGCAGCACGATCTGCTCCTCAGGCGGATACAGGTCGAACCACTTCTGCGAAGCGAAACAAGGCACGTGCGGCAGGCGAAAACCGGCGGCAACAAAGAAGGGCTTGCCGGGCGGCAGCGATTTCAATTGGGCGATGGCGGCGTCGGCGATTTTCCAATCAGCCTGATCGTGGTCATCCTTCGGAAATACGCCCCAGTCCATCAGCCGAATGTCCCTCGGCGTGTGCACGAGCTTCTGGGGTGGCAGCGGCATAGCGGGCGCCGGGCCCCAGACGCTGAACTCGTTGGTTTGCAGCCGTGGCGGAATGGAGCCGTCGTGAAACACCTTGCCGAAACCGGCAGTAAAGTAGCCCTGTCGGGAAAAATGCTGCGGCAGGGTAACGCAGGCACGGGTCGCGGCGACCGCGCGGATGCCGGGTGCCAGGCCGTAAATCCCGGTGGTGGAAGGCCGCAAGCCGGTCAGCAGGCTGGCGCGTGAAGCATTGCAGAGAGGAGCCTGACAGTGCGCATTGAGGAACAGCGTGCCGCCGGCCGCCAGGCGATCCAAGGTAGGCGTCTGGGCTTGCGGATGTCCGCCCAGGCACCCAACCCAGTCATTCAAATCGTCAATGGCGATAAACAGAACATTGGGTCGGGTGGTGGCTTGGGCGGCGTGGCCGGCACCGCGCGCGAAGCACATGAGCGCCATACCGATGGTCAAGCCGATCAGGGCCCTCCGCACGGACTGTCCCAACGCTGGGGTGCGGCAGAGCATCGCGAAACCAGAAATCCCGCAAATCACCCGCGAATTGGCGCTTTCACCCAACGCGCAGGTGGACATGCCGGACGGCGAACACGACCCCGTTGTGGTGTTGGACGACATGCCGGCAACCTAGTTACGCGACGTTGCCAGATCAAGCTCCGGGTTTTGGCAGTGATGGTGGGTTCGACTTGTAACCAGACATCATTCCTTGGTATCCTTTGTCCACCTTGAAATCTCAATCACAGGAGCAAAGCGCATGACGCCCCGACCGCTTCCCAGGTCAAGGCGACACCGAAGTCGTTGTCGTCTGAACCAACTGACACGCCGAACATTGGGTGTGGTGGCACTAATATGCCTTGTGAGCCGTGTCGGCGCGGCGGATGCCGCCGCCGGAAAGCAGCCCAACTTCCTCCTGATCCTCGCCGATGACATGGGGTTCTCAGATGCCGGCTGCTATGGGGGAGAGATACAGACGCCGAACCTCGACCGCTTGGCCAACGGCGGCCTTCGCTTTACCCAGTTTTACAATACGGCCCGCTGCTGGCCCTCGCGGGCGTCGATTCTCACCGGCTATTACGCCCAACAGGTCAGGCGCGACGCGATCCCCGGCGTGGGCGGGGGGGCAGCCGGGCAGCGCCCAGCCTGGGCCCGGCTCCTGCCCGCGATGCTGAATCCGCTCGGCTACCGCTCCTATCACTCCGGCAAATGGCACCTCGATGGCAAGGTATTGGCGGGCGGCTTCGACCACTCCTACTCCTTCTACGATTCCGACCGCCATTTCAATCCCAAAGTACACACGCTGGATGATCGGCCGCTGCCGCCGGTCAAGCCCGAGAGCGGGTACTATGACACCACCGCCATCGCCCAGCACGCCATCGGCATGCTGGCCGAGCACCAGGCCCAGCACAGTCAGCAGCCCTTCTTCCTCTACCTCGCCTTCACCTGCCCGCATTTCCCGCTGCACGCCCTGCCTCAGGATATCGCCTTGTACCAGGACCGTTACCGCGCCGGCTGGGACGCGCTGCGGTTAGAGCGATACGGGCGCATGAGGAAAATGGACCTCGTCAATTGCCCGCTCTCCCTCCTCGATCCCGCGATCATCCCGAGCTGGAACCTGGCCGAGGACAAATTGCGCGAACAGATCGGTCCCGGCGAAATCGGCCACGCGGTTCCCTGGGACACCTTGACCGCCGAACAGAAACAGTTTCAGCCCATTAAAATGGCCCTCCATGCCGCCATGATCCACCGCATGGACATCGAAATCGGCCGGGTTCTCGACCAACTCAAAACGATGGGCGACTTCGACAACACGGTCATATTCTTCCTGTCCGACAACGGCGCCAGCGCCGAACAGATTATCCGCGGCGACTTGCACGACCGCACGGCGCCGCCCGGCTCCGCCAAGACCTACCTCTCGATCGGTCCCGGCTGGTCCAGCGCGGCCAACACTCCGCTCCGGCTCCACAAGTCCTGGGTCCACGAGGGCGGCATTTCCACGCCGCTGATTGTTCACTGGCCGCAGGGCATTCGCGCGCGCGGCGAACTTCGCTCCAACCCGGGCCATCTCATCGATCTGGCCCCGACTATCCTCGACCTCGCCGGCGGCAAGTGGCCCACAACCCTCGACGGTCACCCCGTCCCGCCTCCGCCCGGCAAGAGCCTGGTCCCGGTGTTCACCAAAGACGGGTCCGTGCCCCACGACTATTTGTGGTGGTATCACGATGGCAACCGAGCCATCCGCATCGGCGACTGGAAACTCGTCGCCGACCACCAGAATCCCGCCGAGCTTTACAACCTGACCGAGGATCGTTCCGAAACCAAGAACTTGGCCGCAACGCATCCCGAAAAGGCCCGCGAACTCGACCAGGTCTGGGCCAAACACCTCGAAGAATTTCGCGCCTTGGCTTCCCAGGGTTTGCCCAAGGCGCAACCCGGCGCCGCCAAAACCAAAAAGAACGCCAAGAAGCCCGCTGGCTGATTCGGACAGGCCACAACTCCAGATTTCCCGGGGATCGCGGTAGGGACGCCGGTTGCCCGGCGCCCCCCGCACAGATCCCGGCGGGCGGTTTTCCCGCACCGGGCTCTTCACCCCAAC
>OCZT010005133.1_pt1 | contig 13113 bp, 12 predicted proteins | sample 1539031 | NCBI WGS metagenome assembly OCZT01 (sample SAMEA3539308, study PRJEB22396) | soil metagenome | biome: tundra; feature: field; material: soil | place: USA | collected 2010-05 | depth 0.15 m | reverse complement strand
TGATCAATCCCAAGACCAAGAGCCGCATCGTGCAGGTGGTGAAGGATCCGACCACCGGCCAGGAACTCGACCGCAAGACCCTGGTGCGAGGTTTCGAAGTTTCCAGGAACCAGTACGTTCTCTTCGATCCCGAGGAGTTGGAGGCGCTGCGCATCGAATCCACGCATGTGCTCGATCTCGAACGCTTCGTCGATGCCGCTACCATCGACCGCATCTACTGGGATGAGCCGTACTATCTCGCTCCGTCCGAAAAGACCGGCGTTGAGGCGTTCACGGTGATCCTGGAGGCGATGCGCGAAAAGAGACGGGTCGGCATTGGCAGGCTGGTCCTGAACACGCGAGAGCGGATCTGCGCCCTTGAGCCGCACGACAATCGCATGCTGCTGACCACGCTGCGCACGCACGAGGATATCGTGACGGCGAGCGACGTCGGTGGCATCGCCAAGCTGCCCAAGCCCGACCGACGGATGCTCGAAATCGCCGAGAAGATCATCGAACAGCAGGAAGGCAAGTTCGACCCTTCCACCTTCAAGGATCGCTACGAAGATGCCGTACGCGACCTGATCGCCCGCAAAAAGCGGGGTCAGAAGGTGACGACTGCGCCGCCGGTGGGAAAGGACGACGGCAAGGTGATCAACTTGATGGAGGCGTTGCGGCGCAGCCTCGCCGGCCAGGGCAGCGGCTCGAAGGAGCGCGCCGAGCGTTTCCTCGAGCGCAAGAAGGGCAAGGCTATCGCCAAAGCCAAGCCCAAAACGAAGACGAGCGCCGCATAGGGTGCGTTTCAAAATAGAATCAGGAGATAACCGTATGAAAGCATTGGTTTACAGCGGACCGCGCGACGTCCGGGTGAAGAATGTGACGGATGCAAAGATTGGACGGCCGACCGACGTACTCGTCAGGATCACGAGCAGCTCGCCGCGCTGCGCTGGGGACAGCGGCCCTGTTACAACTTTCTTCTTTGACGCGACGTAGAGTGCTTCGATCGCCGCGTGATCCTCTGGAGCCGAGACGCAGCGCTTCAGCGCCTCCTTCTCGTCCTCTTCCATCGGCCCCGTGAAGGTGATCGTGTTCTTCTCGCCGTCAAAGGACACCTTCTTGCGGAGTGCCTCCGGCAGGATCGACGTGTCAGGCGCCTTCGAGACGGTGACGACGGCTTGAGGGGCGAAGAGGCTCGACGGGTCGAGGTCTGCCGAGAGGCCAGTGAAATGGTGTTGGAGCGTATAGGGGCGCAATGGGAATTGCGGTGGGCGTTGGCGCGTAGAGACCAGCGCCTCGGCCACAACGATGGCTCCGTGTGCGCACACCTCGACCGACGTGTTCCCCGGGGTGACCTTCCTTTAGGCTGCTTTTCGAACCAGAACGGGCAGCAGCCGCTCCGCATCGAGGTACTCGACCCGGAACGGTGAATCCATCGGGTCTTCGCCCGGCCTGCCGCGGGGAGGCAGGATCGCGGAGAGATGCGCTGGCATCCAGTCGAGGTCTCTACGCGTTACAGCCCCCGGCAATTCCCATTGCGCCCCTACAGCTGCTTCCGCCGTGCCGAAGACTCCAAGGGCAAGCCCGGTTACGAGCGCGATGCATCCAGCTCTTCTCACCGTTCGAGCCACTCCACCTTGCCGGAAGCGAGGTCGTAGACGCCCCCGGCCGTGGCGAACTTCCCATCGACCACCATCTTCTTCAGTACCTCGCTCCGCGCGGTGGCGTTCTTCAGCTGGAGCCGGACGTTCTCCTTCACCGCCTCGGCGGGGAGGTGCTCCTTGTCGGCCCCCTTCGCCTTCGCGGCGTCAACGGCGGGGCGGATCTCCTTCAGGAGGGTGGCGAGGTTGGGCGTCGGGTCCTCCGGCGACATCGCCGCGCCCACCCCGCCGCAAGAGGCGTGGCCGAGGACCAGGAGGAAGCGGGTGCCGACGTGCTCGGCGGCGTATTCGATGGACGCGATTTCGTCGGGGCCGGCGACGTTCCCGGCCACACGGATGACGAAGAGCCTTCCGAGCGACTCGTCGAAGACGATTTCCGGGGGGACGCGGGAGTCGGCGCAGGAGAGGACGATGGCGTAGGGCTTCTGCCCCTTGGTCAGCTTCGGCCGCTCGGCGCGGTAGTGCCGCGGGTTGACGGCGCTCGTGGCGTAGCGCTGGTTGCCGTCCTTCAGCAACTTCAGCGCCGCCTCGGGCGCGACGCCTTCGGGCGTGCCGTGGTCCTCGGCGAGGGCGACGGGGGCCGAAAGAAAGAGAATCACGGCCAGGGCTCTTGCGGAGACACGCAGCATGGATTCCTCCTTGCTGCCGATCATAGAGACTCCCGACGGAGCCCTCATCACCATCGTCGAGTTCTCCGACTTCCAGTTCCCCTGCTGCACGCCGCCTCGGTGAACTCCGGGAGCCTCTCGAACAGCCGTATAAGCTCGGGTGGCGGGTCTGCCAGCAGAGTTCGATAAGGACAACTCGGCCTGCTCGGCCAGGAATTCGTGGCGCGTCACGCCTTACCGGGCGGCTGACGGGTGCAGGGGGTACACTCCGGACAGCCTGACCGCTGGCCCAACTTCACAGGCGCTTTCCTACACCACGAGGCCCCGATGCCGTCCATCCATCCCCTCATGACGCTCTTCGTGCTTGCGATTCCGATCGCCTGCATCGCCTGGACCGTCACCCATGAAGAGGTCTTCCGCGAGCCCCGGGATTGGTGCCAAGCGAAGTGCCAGAACTGCTCGTCGATCTATCAGCGGAAATTCTTCTACCTGTTCACCTGCGAATACTGCTTCAGCCACTACGTCACCCTGGGCTTCCTGTTCATCACGCGCTACAGGCTTCTCTACGATGACTGGCGTGGCTACGTCATCGCCGGCTTCTCGCTGGTGTGGGTGGCCAACGTGTACATGTCCGCCTTTGGCAGGTTGCGGCTCGACATCAAGCATGAACGGGTGGAGATCGGAGCTGAGGAGGCAGTCCTTGACGGCAAGGCCAAGGCACAGGAGCCAGCACCGCCCGGCACGCCTAGGCCCGGATAGGGCGACCCTTCCCGGAAAGATGGGGTTTCGCTCCGTCTCTGGAAGGCAGCAGTGCTTCCGCCGCTGTCCTCGTCTCCCCTCAAGACTTAGCTGACCAGTGCGAGGCGTCACGCCGCCTCGGTGAACTCCGGGAGCCTCTCGAACAGCCGGATAAGCTCGGGCGGCGGGTCTGCCAGCAGAGTTCGATACGTGTCAACGAAGGCAGCGGCCGCTCCGGACGGCAAGATTGGTTCGACCGTGGCAAGCTCTTCAGCCCCGGACGGTTAGAACGAGACGGTTCGCACGGCGCCGTCCCGTCTCCAGGGCCCGGTAGTCCCGGACCACCGCGCTCTGAGCCCCACGCGGGGGTCTGAGTTGACCGTTCAGGTTGCTCGAGCGCCGTGTCGGAGCACGTACACGGTGCGGTTCGAGCGCCGCTTCTCAATGGCCAGCGGCGTCTGGTCCCGGAGGCTCGCGCGCTGAGCCATTACTCCGGGGACGCCTTCTAGGAAAAGGCCGATTACTCGAACCTAAAATAGCCGTCCGGACAGAATGCCCGTCTACGCGCCGGGGATTGAGAAGGAAACCGAGGGCGTGCTTCTGGTCTCTACGCGCCACAGCGCCCCGCAATTCCCATTGCACCGCTACAGCCTCAGGATTACTCTCTTCGGCGGGTCTGAGTAGTTCCCCGGAAGGAAAGCGATGCGCCGCCGATTCGGGACCCTAGCGATCTTCGGCGCTTGGCTCGGCACCGCGTCTACGTTCGCGCAGGTTCCGCCACCCCAAAGTGTCGACATCCTCGACGGCGCTCTGGCCCGGCAGATTGACGAGGAGCTGATTCAGGCTTCGGCCAAGGGGTTTGGCGGCGCCGTGATCGTCGAGATGCAGGGCAAGCTGGTGCTGAAGGCAGGCTACGGCTTCGCGGATCGCGAGGCGCAAGTCCCCTTCACGGTCGAGACGATCGCCCAGATCGGATCGATCACCAAGCCGCTGACGGCCCTGGCGGTGCTCGACCTCGCGGATAAGGGCAAGCTCGACCTCGCCGCGACTGCGCGGACCTACCTGCCCGGGGCCGCCGAGCCAGCAGCCTCAGCGACCCTGCACCGGCTACTTACGCACCACGCAGGCCTGGCTGACAGCTGCGGCGAGGACTTCGACCGCGTTTCTAAGGCTCACCTGCTCACCCGATGCATGGCCAAGCCTCTGGCTTATAGGCCTGGCAAAGAACACTACTCCAACATGGGATACAGCATCCTCGCCGCGGTCGTGGAACAGGTGTCGGGGGAACCATGGGAGGCGTTCCTGCGCCGCCACGTGTTCGAGCCGCTCGGCATGAAGCGTACCGGCTTCATTTGCCGCGAAGTCAGCAGGGCGAACTTCGCCGCTGGCTACCTGAAAGACAAGAACCAGGGCCTGATATCCGACCGATTGGCGGCGTTGCACGGCGACGACTGGAACCTGAAGGGCAACGGCGGGATCCAGGCGTCGACCGCGGACATGGAGCGGCTCTATCGCGGGCTCAGCGGCCGAGCGCCTGGCCTGTCGCACTCAGTTCTTGAGAGAATGATCACACCACATGAGCAGATCGAGGGCGAGGCGTGGGAAGGCTACGGCCTGGCCGTTCGCCTCGACGTCAACGGCAAGCCCTACCGAATAGGACACAGCGGGTCCGACGGCGTCCTCCTCAGCTATTTCGGTTGGCTGCCCCAGCAGGACATCTTCTTCTACTTCGTGGGAAACAACGGCGAGGCGGAAGTCAAGCCGGCGCTGGCCCATGTCGTGAAGGCGATCCAGACCACCGCTGGCGTGAAGCCTGCCGGCTCGTGAGCAAGCGCCGAATGGGTCCGGACGGCAAGGTAGGGTCGGCTGTAGGGGCGAGGTGGGAATTGCGATGCCCGCGGGCGCGTTCAGACCAGTGGCGTCGCCATCGTTCGCGTGCCCTGCAGCTGACGGCCTCTTTCTGCAACGGTTAGGATGAGACGGTTCGCCCGGCGCCACCCGATCTCCAGGGCCCGGTGTTCCGGACCACCGCGCTTTGAGCCATCCGAAGTCGCCGCCCGGACAGAATCAGGCTCATGCCGTGTGTTTCTTCTTCACGCGGAAAACTACTCTTGTGTGAAGTAAGATCCACCTTGAGTGGTCCCCTGCGAAACATTTCTTTGAGCCACTTCCCGATGCGTTTCTCCGTCGTTTTATTCGGGCCAGCGCTGCTGGCGGTGCTCGCTCCGTGCCGAGCTCTCTTGGGTGGAGACAGTGCGTGCGCCGCTTCTCAAGCCGTACGAGCTGAGATCGCGGCCATCGAGCGGACATGGAACCTCGACACCGATCCTGCGTTTCGCCGCCGCGTCGAAGCGCTGCGCGCGCTCGTAGAGAGAGCCCCAACCGACGTCGAGGCTCATATCGCGTATCAGGACAGCGCGACACGGGGACAGAGAGGCCTCGAAGCGGTTCGCGAGGAGTACCGCAAGCTCCACGACACGGCACCCGACTCGGCGCTTTATGCCTTCCTCTACGCGCGTCTTTTTCCGCCGAACGACGCGGAGCTGATCGCGAGAGATTTGACCGGAAATCATCCCGAATTCCCCTGGGGACACCTGCTCGCCGCTTCGCTGGAGGATCGCAAAGGCGGCCGCCGGGATGAGGCCGCACTTCGTCAACATCTCGCGCGCTTCCAGTCACTCTGTCCCAACAGCCCGGCTTCCTATGGCCTCGTCTCGACGCTGAGCGATCCGGGACTCGTTCAGGCGAGCGCCCGATCGCTGCGCGCCCTTCTGGAGGGGGACGAGAACCTCGTGCAACACTATCGGACGCTCTGGACTCTGGAGTTCAAGTCCGCCCCGTTCACGGACTATCCCAAGATTCGGGAGCGGGTCCGCCGGGACCTCGCGCACCTCATGCCGCTCCTTGCAGGCGACACTGACGGGATCTTCCTCCTTCTCCACGGCTTCGACCTTCTCGAGGATGTCGAGGGACGCCGGCGGGCCGAGGAAACGATTCTCAAGGCCAGGCCGGGCTCGTTCGACGCATTTCGAATCGTCCGCCAGCGGTTCGATCGCCAGAACCCATGGCCCAAGCCTGGCGAGCCGAACCAGAAGCGAGCCGCGTACTACCGGACGCTCTCCGACGCGTCGACGGAATGGACCTCGCGCTGGAGGGACTACCCCGAAGCATGGATTGGCCGGCTCGAGGTCCTTTTGGAGCTCGACGATGTTCCGGATGAGGACGCGATCCGTGTAGGCGAAGGTCTGCTCGCCGCGCTCCGGAAAAGACCTATCGACGTTATCAGTTGTAACCTTTATCCCGTTCAGCTCCGAGTCGGTGAGTTGTGGCTTTCGCACGGTATTCGACTTCAGGAAGTCATCCGTCTGGCGGACTCTTCCGTGACGGACTACGACGAGTACCTGTGGACATTCGCCCGCGGCACCCCCGAAGACTTCAAGGAGGTCCTCGAGGACGTGCGATGGTCCTGGCAGCCGCTCCGCGTCGAGGCCAGCGCGCTTCTCGGGCGGCTCGATGAGGCCCGAGGCATCCTCGCCGAGATGGAAGCTGCGACACCAGCGTCGTCCGAGGGAGCGGCCGACCGCGAGCGACTGCGCCGGCTCTTGCACGCGGCCCTGATCGAGCGGGCCCGCGCCGGCCTCTTCGTGGCCGATGGAAGAACGACCGAGGCGCTGACAACCTACCGGAAAGCATCCTTTCTCTTCCCGGCGGAATTGCGGGATAGTCCGGCGTGCGCGGAGTCTGTCCGGCGGGCACGCCTCCTATTCAGGCGCGACAGAGGAAACCTCGACGGGTTCGAGGCCTGGCTGGCGAAGGGAGAGACCGCCGTCCCGGAGGCCTCAGCCTCTGCGGGATTCGAGAAACGCACAAGGAAGCTGCCGGAGTTCGAGCTGAGGAGCGTCGACGGCAAGCTCTGGCGGCTCGCAGATCTGAAGCAGAAGAGGGTCTTCGTAAACGTCTGGGCCACGTGGTGCGGCCCCTGCCAGTCGGAGCTGCCCTACATTCAGAGACTCTACGAGAGGCTGAGCAAGCGCCGGGACGTTCTTTTCCTGACGTTCAACATCGACGACAACGTTGGGCTCGTCGCGCCTTTCCTGAAGCGCGAGAAGTATTCCTTCCCCGTGCTCTTTGCGAAGGACTACTTCACGCGCCTCTCGGGAGACGATATGTCGATTCCACGCAACTGGATCATTTCGAAGGATGGCATCCTCGAGCTCGAGCTGCGGGGGTTCTCCTCCGGCGAATCCGTAGAGACCTGGACGCAGAGAGTCGGGCGGCTCATGGAAGATAAACCGGTCGCGGATTGATTCCGGTGATCTGGCGCAATGGGAATTGCGATGCCCGTTGGCGCGCTCTGATCAGTGGCGTCGCCATCGTTCGCGTGCCCTGCAGGTGATAAGGCTCTTATCCTGCGACGGTAAGGACAAGACGGTTCGCTCGCCGCCGACCGACTTCGAGGGCCCGGTAGTCCCGGACCACCGCGCTCTGAGACATCAGCCTGGGGAGCCAGATTGATGTCTCAGAGCGTCGGGGAGAATGCATTCCCGGCGCTCTGAGTTTTTCTAGGACCTCTTCCGGCGCGGGTCTCCCGTGGATCGAGATCTCGAGCGCGTCCTCGGAGATCTTCACGTTCGCGATGACCAGTCGGATCCCCTCGCGCTGCTGGTAGGGCGGCAACGTCTGGTACAGCGACCGGAACTTTCCGAGCGAGGCCAGCACCCCTTCCTGGTTCACAGCGTTCCGCTTGATCTGGTCGATCGTCGTCTCGAGTTCGGCGATCGTCATCTCAAGTCCGGACCTGCGCTTGCCGAGCTCTGAGAGCTTCTCCTTCAGGAAGACTTCTCCCTCGGACCCTTCAAGCCCCACGCCGTCAACGAGACATCTATGACATGCGTAATTGTCGCTACTTACTCGATAGACTGGAGAACGACAGCAAAGAAAGGACCGACCCGTCCGGTATCACCATTGAGCACGTGATGCCTCAGAACCCGGAGGTTCCCGTGACGTGGCAGAAAATGCTCGGCCCCGACTGGCAATCCGTGTGGGACACGTGGTTGCACCGGCTCGGTAATATTACACTGACGGGATACAACTCTTCTTATAAGGATAAGTCGTTTGCTGACAAGAAGACAGCGCCGAACGGGTTCCTTGAGAGTTCTTTGCATTTAAATCGATTCATCCGCGAACAGGAAAGATGGACAGCCATTGAGATGGAGCGAAGAGGCAAGAGTCTCGCGTTGAAGGCCTTAGGCCTCTGGCCGGCCCTCGAAGTAGACATGGAGGCTGTCAAGGCGTCGGAGCTTGAGGAGCGGAAGGCAGTTGCTGCTAGGTACAAGCTCGAGGATTTGCCGTTCGACAAGGAATCCCGACTACTGTTTGAGTTATTGCGACCCGAACTCCTGGCTTTGGGAGAGGACGTAATTGAACTCTGCGGGTCGAAGAGTGTGACGTACCGTGTGTATGATTGGTTCCTTGAAGTGGTTCCTAGGAAACACCGGCTTTCACTTCTGCTGAACCTCGACTTTGAGGATTGCGAAGATCCGGCGGGGAAGGCTGTCGACGCGACGGAGTTTGCGTTCATCGTGAATGCGGCCGAGATTGGCGCGGGCGTGGTGTTCAGGCTGGAAAGCGAGGCGGATATCGGGCCCGCTTTGCACGTGGTAAAGCAGGCCTATGAGAGGGTGTCGGAATAGGGTGAGGCCGAGGTCCTAAAGTGCGTAGATGGGCCGGCGTGCCGCGTGGCGAATACCGGGCTCACGGAACACTACCTGTGATTTGAGTGAATCCAGGAACTTAACGGGCCACGCGCCCTAGGCTGTCTAGCAGGAGGGGGCCAGCTTGAAATACGGAGGGTCCCGGCTTTGAGCTCTGGAGGCGGCCAGCTGTCTAAGTCGCGCTACACCGCCGGGCTTCAGTGCATTAAGCAGCTCTGGTGGCGAGCCCATGAGCCCGACGCACCGGAGCTCGTGGCAGACGAGGGGCTCCAGGCGATCTTCACTCGTGGCCAGAAGGTGGGGGAGCTCGCGAGGGCGCAGATTCCCGGCGGCGTCCTCATCGATCTCCCGCATTACGACTTCGAGGGGAAAGTGGCAGCCACGGCGAAAGCGCTCGCCGACGGGGCACCGGCCATCTTCGAAGCGAGCTTCTTCGAAGACGGAGTCTTCGTAGCGGTTGACATCCTCGAGCGAGCGGCCGATGGGTTCGTGGTCTCTGAGGTCAAGTCCACTCTGGACGCGAAGGAACAGCACCTACCAGACGTCGCGATCCAGGTGCACGTCGTCAGCAGGGCGGGCCTTCCGGTCAACCGGGCAGAGGTCATGCACCTCAACCGCGAATGCTGCTATCCGGACCTTTCTAACCTCTTCGTCCGTGAAGACGTAACGACGCTCATCGGTCCTGCACTTCAAGAGGTCCCAAAGGAGATCGTTGCTCTGACGGCAGCCATCTCAGGTACGCTACCCGATGTCGCCAAGGGACCGCACTGCAACAAGCCCTACGCCTGCCCCTTCCTCGACCGCTGCTGGCCTGAGCTCCCTGCTCACCACATAAGCACCCTCTACAGGCTCCGGGCGAAGAAGGCGACGACGCTCGAGGCGGAGGGCGTCAGAACTCTGTTCGACTTGGCGGCCGACTTCACGGCCTCAGAGACCGCGCTCCGGCAAATCCGAAGCGTCAAGGCGAACGAGATCGTCGTGGAGGCGGGGCTCGGCAAAGACCTCGCGAAACTCAAGCCGCCCATCGCATACCTCGATTTCGAGACCATCAACCCGGCTGTTCCCGTATGGCCAGGCTGCCATCCATACGAGCAGGCGCCGGTCCAGTTTAGCTGCCATGTTCTCGGTCCCAACGGACTCGAGCACCACGAATGGCTAGCTGAGGGGCCAGGTGATCCACGAGAGGAGTTCGCGAGGAGTGTCATCGCCGCGTGCGCCGGCGCCAAGACGATCCTCGCCTACAACGCGCCATTCGAGAAGAGATGCATTAAGTCTCTCGCGGACGCGCTCCCGCACCTCAGCTCGGACCTAACGGTGCTATCGAGGCGAATCAAGGATCTGCTTCCGATCGTGCGCGACCATGTCTACCACCCAGACTTCGGCGGAAGCTTCAGCATCAAGAGCGTCTTGCCGGCTCTCGTCCCCGGGCTCGGCTACGACGATCTGGAGATCCAGGACGGCAGTTCCGCCTCTACGGCTCTCGAGGCGCTTCTCCTCGACGCGGACGCTTTCAGCCTTTCAGAACGGAAGGCGCTCCGGAGCCACCTTCTCGGCTACTGCGAGCGCGACACGCTTGCCATGGTGCGGCTCCACGAACGGCTGCGAGAGCTCACGGGGCTCTCCCTCGAACTAACCCGCGCAGTGGCGGCCAACTCGGCCTGATGACGGATCGCCACATCTTGAAGTTGATTCACCTGCGCCCTGCCGCTCCAGGCCGCGGGCCCGAAGATATACTTCGAGTTTGAATTCCATCACACTGCAGGAGGAGCATCGCCATGGCCGACCAGGATCTAAGAGACAAGAGTGGTAGACCCATTGGAAGAATCAAAACACTCTCTGGCGGAAAGCTAGAGCTACGTAGCGCAGCGGGAAACCTCCTCGGAACTTACGATCCTAAGCAGAACCAGACCAGGGGCCCGGGAGGGAATCTCATCGGCTCGGGAAACCTCCTCGGAACACTTCTCCGCTAGCTTCTGGCGGACCAACCCCGCATAGAGAGGGACTCACGCCGCCTTCCCCTTCGCCGAAGAAAGGAGAAGGTGTGAAGGACAACGTAGAGGCGTAACCGCCGAGTCAGAGTAGGTACCGTATGAAAGTAGCACTGCTGTAGGGGCGCAATGGGAATTGCGATGCCCGTTGGCGCGCAGAGACCAGCGCTTTGCGCGGGCTTTCGGTCTCGGCAGGCACACATCGGCTCGCTCGAACGCCCTTCGCCGAGATCCGTGACCGCCCTTCAGGCTGCTTTTCGAACCAGAACCGGCAGAAGCCGCTCCGGACGGCAAGATTGGTTCGACCGTGGCAAGCTTTTCATCCTGAGACGGTTAGCACGAGCCGATTCGCCCGGCGCCTTCCGATCGCGAGGGCCCGGTAGTCCCTGACGACCGCGCTCTGAGCCATCCATCCGGCCCCCTAGGCTGCCCGAACGCCGCTCCGGAGCACGTACACGGTGCGATTAGAGCGCCGTTTCTCCACCGAAAGCGGGGTCTGGTCCAGAAGGCTCGCGCGCTGAGCCATTACTCCGGGGACGCCTTCTAGGAAAAGGCCGATTACTCGAACCTAAACCGCCGTACCGACAGAATGCCCGTGTGCGGACCGGGATCGGGAAGAAACCGAAGACGTGCCGCTGGTGTCTACGCGCCACAGCCGCCGGCAATTCCCACTGCGCCCCTACACCTTGCTGCGGAACTCCTCGAAGAATGCCTCGTTGATCTCGTATCCGATGATCTTCTTAGCGCCGAGTTCGCTGAGAACACGGAGACGGCGCGCATTCTGAGCTTCAACAAGCAGAAGAAGACGGCGGCGAAGAAATAGCGCCGCGACCCGACGCAACTGCCTTATATCCCCGGTCCAAGAACCGTGATATCCCGATCTCGCTTCTAAGGGGATTCACAACAAATCGGCCGATAGAGGAGCCTATAGGCCATACTTAAGGGAGGTATTTGAAATGTTTACTCGAAAGTTAAATCGCCTTATCTTTTCAGTTGGAATGATTTCGTTTTGCTTCACTATCTCTGGTTGCTCTATGGCTTCGCGGGTACGGCCCCCTTCAATAATCACGATTGATACAATTCCCAGTGGTGCCGATATTTCTATACAAGGGGATTATGTAGGGAAAAGCCCTGTGAGTATTCCGGCACCATCGGTGTCAGATACCTCCAAATATGGTGTTGGCGCGCCCGTGATTACCGAATACTCTGGAACGGAACCAATCAAAATTGAAGCCAGCCTAGAAGGTTATGAAACAAAAAACGTTTCATTCGGAAATTACAACCCCCCGAACGACGAGGTTCTGACAAGAATGGTGGAAAGTGACTCCATGATTTACAGAGCCCCTGTTGGAACCAAAACCATAGCTGCGTTTTATACATTCGGACATTACATCAATATTAAGCTTCAACCTAAATCTGGAGGTACTTCTGTTCCCAGCACTCCTTATTCCGATGTGCAAAAAAGTGTTTTCCCTGCCGGTGTATACCAGGCAACTCGAAGCTATGGAAATGGCGATAAATACATAGGTGAATTTGTTAATGGTCAATTCCATGGCAAAGGAATCTACACTTATACAAATGCGGATAAATACGAAGGTGAATTTGTTAATGGCAAATTTACAGGCAAAGGAAATTTCACTTGTAGTAATGGCAAGCAATTCACTGGAAACCTGGAAAACAAAGTACCGCTTGAATTTACTATAAGATGCAACTGATTTTAATAATATGGTGGTCCCCGTTCCCTGCGGGGCAGTAGTGATAATAGGGGACAGATGACGGTTTTCTGACTTGGATAAAAAGCACGAAGCGAAAAAATGTACGTTGAAACCTCCGTCTAAGTTATCTGACGGCACGCCCCAGCAAGACCATTCTTGGGGCAGATCACCAGCAAATTACTTTGGCTTGGTGGGAAACCCGCAACCAGTACGAACCGTTGGTGTCGGAGTCGGTGTTGCGTGAGTGTGGCGCTGGTGACCAGATGCCGCCCAACAGCGGCTGGGAGGATGGAAGTGTCGTGGCGTGTGGGGGCGCAGTGGGAATTGCGGTGGGCGTTGTCGCGTACAGACCAGTATCTCGGGCACTACGATGCCTCCGTTCGCGCACACGTCAACTGACGTTCCCCCGGGTGCATCCCCGGAGGGTTAGGACGAGACGGTTCGACCGGCGCCGTCCGACCTCCAGGGTCCGGTAGTCCCGGACCACCGCGCTCTGAGACATCAGCCCGGGGAGCCTTCCTGGAAAAGGCCGAAAACTCGAACCTAAACCGCCGTACCGACAGAATGCCCGTGTGCGGACCGGGATCGGGAAGAAACCGAAGACGTGCCGCTGGTGTCTACGCGCCACAGCCCCCACAATTCCCATTGCACCCCTACACCTGCGGGATCGATGCGGGGACTTACGTCGCCTTGATGGCCGAGGTGAGGGTCGA
>OCZT010005132.1_pt1 | contig 13114 bp, 17 predicted proteins | sample 1539031 | NCBI WGS metagenome assembly OCZT01 (sample SAMEA3539308, study PRJEB22396) | soil metagenome | biome: tundra; feature: field; material: soil | place: USA | collected 2010-05 | depth 0.15 m | reverse complement strand
ATCGGCGACACGGTTTGTGCCCGCCGCGAGAGTTTTGCGGAATTGATGGGCGACGTGTTCCTGCGGTGCTCGTATGCAAGTGGAGCTCCTTACCGGAGTGCCGTAGATCTCACCGTCACCCTGTCCGCTTCCGCGCCGATCACCTCGGGTTATATAGAGCGAGACAGTTCCAGAGTGGTTCTGTGCGAGGTTGGGAGGCCGGGAGCGGCTGCGGTGATTCCTGGCGCGGGTGGAGGGCCCGGGAGCTGGAGTGTCGTTTTCTCGGGGGTCCACCTTGACATGGGCCCCGGTGAGACGCGGGTCCTCCAGATCAGCAATCTTCGCTGCTCTTGTAGTGGTTGCCCAACGACGTCTGCCGGCGTGGGCTTCGTATTAGTGTATGTCACGATAACCGGGCTGCCCATTGAGGTCCCTCGACTGAAGGTCGCAACCGTTAGAAAAGGAATAGATTTTGAAGCTAGAACGGCTGATAATTCGCAACGGTTGGCCGGTAGTGGATTCGAGTTGAGCCAATCAGCGGTCCTGACGGAAACTAGGGTGGCAACACTCAGGTACACGGAGGGATTTTTGAGCGCATTCAAGTCGAGAGCGCCAGTCCGGGATCGTATCTGGAGCACGTATGAGGGGGACGCGGTGCGGACCGGAGAAACTGGCTCGCTTTGTGCTGTTTTCGCAACTGACGAAGGCGACGTTCAGGTGGCGGGTCTGGCAGACTACGGGACCCAATTTCAGGCCCATTTCTCTCGGCTTCAGCCCGGTGTCAGAATCTTCGTTTCGGCCCGCGAGCTCGGGAACGGCAAGCACGCCCGCCTGTTGTTGTCCGGCGGGGAGCCGATGATGATCGGGGACTTAGAAGCAAGAGAGTTGCCCATTGCGAAGAGCTCTGCCATGGCCGTATGGGAGGTCGTAACTCCGTTCTGTTCTGAGCGAAGTGCGGGCTTCCTGGACTTCGCCGTGTTTGCCTCTTACGTTGCAGATCCAGTCGCAGACCCGCCCTCCGTTGGAACGAGCGTCGTGTTCGGGGGCTTCTCCCCACAATTACCATGCTCTTCGTCCAACGGTCCAATCCCAGTGTTTTCGTCCACGATTTCAACGTCGTTCTACAATATCCTGACTGTAGTGGCATAGCTGGCGGCCTATGGCGGCCTGAGAGGCCGCCGCAGGCTGGGAGCCTGCCCCACAATTTGGTAATACAGTGCGCCGCGTTATGATCGTCAATGGTGCCCCGTATGCACGTTCTCCTAGCAGACAAATTCGAGCAGTCCGGCCAGGACGGCCTTAAAGCAGCCAGTTGCGAGGTGACCTACCAGCCTGGCCTGAAAGACGACGCCCTGGCGCAAGCGGTGGATCGGCTACGGCCCGACGTCCTGGTGGTGCGGTCGACGAAAGTGACCGAAGCCATTCTGGCAGCGGGCGCGTTGAAGCTGGTGGTCCGCGCCGGCGCGGGTTACAACACCATCGATGTGGCGGCCGCATCGCGGCGCGGCATTTATGTTTCGAACTGTCCGGGGAAGAATTCGGTGGCGGTGGCCGAGTTGGCCTTTGCGCTGATGCTGGCCCTGGACCGGCGCATCGCGGACAACGTGGTCTTGCTGCGGCAGGGCCAATGGAACAAGGCGGAGTTTTCGAAGGCCCGCGGACTGCTCGGCCGCACTCTTGGCCTGATCGGCGTGGGCAGGATCGGACGCGAGATGATTCCGCGCGCGAAGGCTTTCGGCATGCCCGTCGTTGCGTGGAGCCGCAGCTTGACTCCGGAGGCAGCCACGGAACTCGGCATTGCGCACCGGGCATCGCCCACCGAAGTGGCGCGAGCGGCCGATATCGTGAGCGTGCATGTGGCGGCGAATCCGCAGACGCACGGACTGATCGATGCAGACTTCTTTGACGCCATGCGCCCGGGCGCATATTTCATCAACACGTCGCGAGCGGAAGTGGTGGACCAAGTGGCCTTGGGTTGGGCCGTGCGCAGCAACGGCGTGCGGGCGGGCCTGGACGTATTCGCCAACGAGCCGTCCGGCGGCGTGGGCGATTTCGCCGACGACATCGTGAAGCTGCCGGGGGTGTACGGAACGCATCACATCGGCGCATCCACGGACCAAGCGCAAGAGGCCATTGCCGCCGAAACCGTGCGCATCATCCGAGCCTTTCAAGAGACGGGCAAGGTCCCGAACGTGGTGAACATCGCGAAGGCCACGCCGGCAACGTGTGCGCTGGTGGTGCGGCACCTGGATCGGCCCGGGGTTCTGGCCAGCGTGCTGGACCTGATCAGCGCGGCCCGCATCAATGTCCAGGAGATGGACAATATTGTGTTCGACGGGGCGCAGGCGGCGGTCGCCCACATCAACCTGGAGACGCCGCCCGCGTCCGATTTGCTCGATCGGATTAAGGCGAATCCGAATGTGCTGGAGCTCAACCTGATCCGGTTAGCGTAGGTGGGGCAGGGCTTCAGCCCAATGCCGCACAGTTTTCCCGCAACTGAGCGCCTGCATTAATCGTGGGGCAGGACTCCAGTCCCACGGCCGACGTCCACGTCGGCCGATTGGTGCTCGGATATGGCTGATTTCGTTGCGCGAAGAGCGGGTCCTGGAGGACCCGCGCAGACCTGGAGGTCTGCCCCACGAATTCTACCACGGGCGGTTTAGCGTAAGGCGGCTTCGATCTCCTCCGCCGAGACAGGGCGCATGGTCATGCGGGGGCGCCATTGACTGTCGGGAGTGAGATCCACGAGCGTGTGGGTATGTCTTTCGCCGGACGTGCCGCTGAAAACCAGCACCCACTTTCCCTCGGCGGGCCATTGTTTGCGAACCGTATAGGTTCCGGGCTTGCCGGTGGGTGTCAAGTCCAACGACATCGACTGCCGCTTTCCGTTGACGATGCCTTCGGCCTGCCCGGTTATGCGCGCGTGCGAATAATCCTGGCAGCCTTGGGCCTCCACCGTCAAGCCTGCATCTTTGTTCTGCACCACCAAAAAGAAGCCGCCACCCCAAGCGAGGGCCAACGGCATCAGCATCATCACCATTCGGGCGAATCGTCGTAACATCTGCATTCCTCCTTCGCGCTGTAGGACGCTTCGCTGGGGTGGTTTGTTATCCGGCGTTACTGGCTTGCCGGCACGTAAACCCTCGACGGGCCCACCAGAGTGACATGCGGAAGCTCGGTTCTGATTTTGACAGCCTGGAATCCCGGTTTGCTTTCCGGCTTCGCCAGGAAGGTGAGCAGGTACTGCCTGCTCAACCGCTGGCTGAGATCATCCAGATAGGGAGCCATTGACACCGGATTCTCCGTGCCGAGGTAATATAACTGGCCGCCAGTTTCATCGCTAAGCTGCGCGAGATAGTTCTGGCCCCAGAAGAGCTGCCAATAAGCGTGCGCCCAGCGACCCGCACCCGAGTAATAGATCGAATACACAACAATTCCGGCGCGTTGCGCCGCGTCAATCGCCGCGTCTAAGTAAGGATTATCGGGACCGGAACCGAAATCGGGATCGATGCCGCTCGACACCATCAGAACTTCACGCGCCGCAGAACCGGCGGGCCATTTGTGAATCAGCTCCGCCAATGCCAGATACGGGCTGGCTGAGATGCCCGGCATGCCGGTGGGCAGCCGCATCGCCTTGGCCGCCAGTTGGTGGTCCGAGGTCAGCGGCTGAACCGTTTGCACCCCGCCGTTTCGCATGTAGCCAATGCCGATTTGGGTGGTGGCATGCTGGGCCAGCACGAATTTCTTGAGGTCTGCCAGTTGCGTGCCGAGGTTGGTGGCGGAACCGTCGTCAATCAGGAGCCAGAGTTGCAGGCCGCCTTGGCTGCGCAGCGGCTCCAAGCCGGTGACCGGCATGTGCTGCTTGTTTTCAGAGACCAGAACGTCATCCGCGGTCAGTTGTGGGGCGGAGGCGCTTTTTTGTCCGGCTGCGGTGACGACAACGCTGACAGGCAATCCAGGGCCTGGGATGTCGCGCGCGGACAATGCGCCTGCCCCGATAGAAGCAGCGATAGAAGCGGCGACGAGCGCGCCGATGCGGATCATAGAATTATCCTTCCGCAGTGTTGGACGTACGGGAGCCAGCCGGGGATACAATGCGCGGGGCGGCTCTGGTGAAGGATAGGTGGTGTAGCGCCCCGCTCCCGCCTATTTGCTCTCGATTTTGATGGTAGGGTTGGAACCCCGTGGCTGGCGCGCCTGAAGAGCATCCTAGCCGGGCAGTCGGCGTGCCGGGCCTGGAGAGCGAGCCAGGGCGCGTTTAACTATTGGAACCAGGCGGCCCTCACGCTTCCCTGCTTGAAGCCGGCCCTCACTTCCCTGCCCCAAATCAAGCGCGACCGCAAGATCTTCTTGGTGCTCGCCTGGCCGAACGCCTTCATCGGCGGCCAGCAGACCGCCGCCGCGGCCCGCGAAGTCCGCCAACGGCTGCAAGCGCACCCGCCCGACACCGATCTCGAGCGCAGCGTCCTCGAAGTCATGGACGAACTGGACCGCCCCGTACGCATCCGCGCGCGGTTCAGTCAGTAGCCGGCGGGATGTCGACCTGATCGTAAATCTGCCGCAGCGGGATCGCGACGCCGATGGAATCGATCTTCAGTTCTTCGTCCGGACCCTGGTAGTCGCGCAACGTCCAGGTGCCATCCGGTTGGCGCGTGAACTGTTCGATGCGGACCTGTTCCTGATTCACCAGGATGTAGTCCATGAGCGAATCGAGAGTTCGGTAATGCTGAAACTTCAGGCCGCGATCATACTTCTCGGTGGAGGGTGACAGGACCTCGAAGATCGCCACGGGGTTGATCAGGATGTCGTCATGTTCATCGGCGGTCCGTTGCCTTCCACAGACTACCGTGACGTCCGGGTACACGTATGCCTCGCTCGAGACCTTGACCCGGGAATCGGACCCAAAAGGCCCGCCCGTGCCGCCCCGTAATGCGATATAGAGTTCCCCAATCAGATTCCGCTGGATTCGACCGTGCCGGTTTGAAGTGCCGGCCATGGCGAACATCTCACCATCCAGGAATTCGCTGCGGAACTCCGCCGCCCGCTCGATGACCAGGTACTGCTCTTCAGTGAGTTTGGAGACTGGGTTCGACGCCACAGGACCCCTCTCCGCAGTTTAGCACCAGCTTTCCAGACCAATGTCGTGGAGTGGGGCGGACGAACTCGACCGTACCGCACGCATCCGCGCGCGGTTCAGTTCGTAACCGGCAGGATGCTAACCCGATCATAGATCCGCCGCAGCGGGATCGTGACGCCGATGGCATCGATCTTCAGTTCTTCGTCCGGACCCTGGTAGTCGCGGAAAGTCCAGGCGCCATCCGGCCGGGGCGTGAACTGTTCGATGCGGACCTGTTCCCGATTCACCAGGATGTAGTCCCTGAGCGAATCGAAAGTTCGGTAGTGCTGAAACTTCAGGCCGCGATCATACTTCTCGGTGGAGGGCGAAAGCACCTCGAAGATCACGACGGGATTCGTGAGGTTATCGTCATGTTCGCCGCCATCACGGGCTCGCAGGCAACCGAGACGTCTGCATACACGTACGCCTGGCTTGATACCCGGATGCGGCAATCGGAACCGAAAGCTTCGCACCGGCCGCCGCGCAGGGCGGTATGGATCTCGACAGCTAGATTCTGCTGTAGCCGGAGATGGCTCATTGAGGCTCCTGCCATGGCGAACATCTCGCCATCCACGAATTCGCTGCGGAACTCCGCCGCCCGTTCGATCGCCAAGTACTGCTCTTCAGTGAGTTTGGAGACTGGATTCGACGCCACGGGGCACCTTCCCGCAGTTTACCACCGCATGTCCCGGCCAAAAGTGACAGGCCTGTCACAGGCAGCCGGCCAGGCCACCAGCCCTGTCACCGCCCGTTCAAGCCGACTGGAGACAACCATGACTTTCGATCCCCCCATCGCCGAACGAAGACTGAGAAACACAGCGCGGTCGATTCACCAGAGTATGTGGCTGCTGTTCCCGATTGCCGCTGGCCTGATGGTGGTCGTCCGCCGCGGCGCTCCGGCGCGCAACGGATCGATTTGGATCCTCGGCGGCGCCGTTCTGGCCTTCATGCTTTCGTTCGCCCTGCGCGATGTCGTGCGAAAAATCGGGCGCCGGAACACCGAAGACAAGATCGTGAAAGATGTCAAGACCTTCCTCGAAAGACAGCCGGCCCCTCCGGTCGTGCAGCCTGTGCCGGCCAAGGCCGCGGTGAGCCGGACCGCCAGCCCCGTGGGCGGTGTGCCTTCGAAATCGGCCGGCTTCGTCCCACTGAAAGGCGCCGCCGCCTACCGCACGCCAGCCGGCGATCCGGTGGTCTTTGAAGCGTTTCCATCGCACGAGTCTATAGCTATTCGAATGGACTTCCATGCCGTGCTGCTGCCGGTACTGCATAACATAACTCCTGAAAGGCGCCGAACTGCACTTTCTGGTGATGTGTCCAAGAAGTGTATGGCGAGTTCCTGGCGCGCCCGGATGCGCCGCCCAGGCCGAGTGAGCGGCTGCCGAAAAAGCATGCGGACGCCTGCGCCCCGGGGAGTGAGCCGCCTTCGCGCCGCCGGCCCAATGGATGAAGCTGCCTAATGCAGGCTGGCGATCTTCTTGCGGATCTCGGCGGCGTCCTTGGCCTCGGGCTGCAGCTCCAGATACTTGGCGTAAGCTTCCTTGGCGTCCTTGCGGTTCTTGCGCTTTTCTTCCGCCTCGCCCAGGCGCAGCCAGGCTTCCGCCAGGTTGGGGTTCCAGTTGGTGGCCTCGCGAAAACGCATGGCCGCCGCCTTGTAGCTGTGCTTCTTGAAGTATTCGTTGCCGACCTGCAACTCCTTGTTCGCCTGCAGCGGATTGAACGAGTACTCCTTGGGCTTGAGATTCGCGTCTTCTTCGGGAGGCTCCTGCTCCTCCGGCTGCTGCGCGGGCGGCTTGGGCGGCTGTTTGGGCTGGTCCTGCGCGTGCACCGGCAGCGCCAGCAAGCTCGAAAAGAGCAGAGCGAAGACCCAGCATGACATAATTAAATTATAGCCTTCCACCGCGATGGATCTGCGCGACAAAGCCGCCGTTGCCTCTGTCGCCCGGCGTGTACCTGTACGAGGACGCCGGTGGACGGGTGATCTACGCCGGCAAGGCCAAGAGCCTGCGCCTTGCCATCCACCGTGCATTCGAGAATGCGGTTGTCATCCGGATCGGCCGTCACCACGCTGAGGACGCTGCGCGGGACGATAATGCGCGCGGCTTGGGCGACCACGCGGATCACCACCTGCACGCGGTCTTTCCGCCATGCGAAATCGCGCCGCAGAAACCTTGGCCATCTCCCGGATAATCGCAGGTGAGACCACGAGTTCGTAGCGCCCATCGACAGCCGCATTCCAAACGGCGGCATTGCGGCCCTTCGGGTTCGCGAACGCGGCGATGTAGATATTCGTATCGAGGACGGCTTTAAACTGAAGTTCCGTGGTGCTCAAGTTCACACAATAAATCCCACGGCAACCATCAACAAAGGAACTTTTGATGCTTTGCGAATTGCCCGAGTTATCCAGGAGGACGACCGCCAGGATCACGCCGCCGCTCCAACCGGACCCAGGACAGAACTTCGTCAATGGCCTTCCGCATATTACGTTCTCGTGCCGGGGCACCTTTCGGGCCGAACTCAAGCGCCATGTTCGAGACTCGCTCTCCATCCACTTGGAATCGTACAGCCCACTCGAAACGCTTCGGCTCGCGATTTGGGGGCACTGGAACCGCTCCGCGCATTTTCGCGAGCGCGTCAATTCGGTCGAGTCCTTTGTCGAGCAACTTGACCGCGGCACTGCGGAACTGGGTCCTGGTCAACACCCGGTTGCCATCGGGTAATTTGCTCACCTGAAGCGGGTTCCAAGAAACAGGAGGTCATTAATGCGGCATTCATCATCGGTTACGGCAGGTGTGCCTGTAGGTGCGAGGGAGGAATCAGAATTGGAGTCTTCAGCCGCTCCTCGGTCTCGGCTTTCAGTCGTCCCCACTTTCCCGGCCTTCACTCGGTCATCGGTCTCGGCTACTTGCCACTGGAACAGTGTCAATCGGGCGGCTTTAGTCACCCACTCAGCCGGTCGGCCCTGGTACAAAAGATGAAATTGCTTGGCCCACCCGTTCAGATCGGATTCAGGCACCTTCCCGCCGTTCTTCTCCCACAGCTCCAAGAACCGCTCGTTGGTTTGGTTGGCGTAAATTTGAGCAGTCCCCTTCCAGCGCGTGGGCTGTGTTCGGACTCACTTGGTTTCGCCATACCTGCGCTTAGCCCAGAATAATTTAGGACGCTCAGTGCCGGGAGCGGGAATCATGGATTACGCGCGGGACGTCGCGTTCCTTAATACCGACCTTCTTCGCTTGCCGGGCGCCGTACGCCATGAGCCGTGAATTCTCCGCGGCGAGTTCCTTGGCGGTCATCGGATTCTTTTCCGCCTCCTCGGTGATCTGCATCACCAAGTCGGACGCATAGCGGCCGGCGGGGGGCTTGGGAACGATCTGGATCACCCTGCCGGACACTTTGAATTCGAGTTGATCTCCAGTTCGAAGGCCGGCCTTCCGTCGAACGGCGTCAGGCACAACGATAGGCCGCTTATTCTTGACGGTGACAGCCATAACAGTTAATCCGCCCGCCAACGCCGGGTTCGCCTTCAGTATACGACACCACGGACAGGCGGCATAACGGTGACGTGGCGTGCCTACGCAGCGTCCGTGACATAATTAAATTATAGCCTCCCACCCCAATGGATCTGCGCGACAAAGCCGCCCAGTTGCCTCTATCGCCCGGCGTATACCTCTACAAGGACGCCGGCGGACGGGTGATCTACGTCGGCAAGGCCAAGAGCCTGCGCCTTCGGGTGCGCAGCTACTTCAACGACGACCGCCTGGCCGATGCGAAAACCGGCACGCTCATCTCCGAAGCCACCGACGTCGATTACATCCTGGTCGACAACGAAAAAGAAGCGCTGGCGCTCGAGAACAACCTCATCAAGCAATGGCAGCCGCGCTTCAACATCCTGCTGCGCGACGACAAAACCTATCCGTACATCAAACTGACCGCTGAAAAGTACCCGCGCGTTTACGTCACGCGCCGGCTGCGCAAGGATGGCGCCATTTACTACGGCCCTTACTTTCCAGGCAACCTGGCGCATCGCCTGGTGCACTTCATTCACCGCCATTTTCTGGTGCCGTCTTGCAAGGTGGACCTGACGCGCTACCATCCCAAGCCGTGTTTGCAGTACCACATCCATCGCTGCCTGGGGCCCTGCGTGGAAGGGCTGACCACCGATGACGCGTACGGCCGCGCAGTGCGCGATGTGCGCTTGTTCCTGGAGGGCCGGCACGCCGACCTTTCCGCCGAATTGCGCGCCCGTATGGAAGCCGCGTCGGAGGCCACGCGGTTCGAAGAAGCCGGCTCGCTGCGCGACCTGCTGGCCACCGTGGAGGAACTCGACGAGCGCCAGAAGATGGCCGCGGCCAAGGGCGACGATATCGATATTTTCGCCGTCTACGCCGAGCCGCCGCTGGTGGCGCTGAATGTCTTCCACCTGCGCAATGGCCAGATCGTGGACCGCCGCGAATACTTCTGGGAGGATCAGGAGGAGTACGACGAGCCGCAGTTCTTTTCCGCGCTGCTGAAGCAAATCTATCTCGACGAACGCTACGTGCCCGCGATCATTCACGTTCCCATGGATTTCGAAGATCGCGAGGCGCTGGAAGAGTTGCTCTCGGAAAAGCGCAACCGCAAGGTCGAGATTCACACGCCGCAGCGCGGCCAGAAGAAGGCCATGCTCGACCTGGTGGAGACCAACGCCAAGCACAGTTTCGACGCGCGTTTCCGCGTGCTGAAGCCCTCCTCGCGCGCCATTCAGGAAGCCGTGCAGGACGCACTGAACCTGCCCGAGGCGCCCAAACGCATCGAGTGTTTCGATATCTCACACATCCAGGGCACCGACAAGGTGGCCAGCATGGTGGTGTGGGAGGACGGGCGCATGAAGAAGTCCGATTACCGCAAATTCATCATCCGTACGGTCGTCGGCAACGACGATTTCGCCAGCATGCGCGAGGTGGTGACGCGCCGCTACGCGCGCTTGCAGCAGGAAGGCCAGGCCATGCCTGGGCTAGTGCTGATCGACGGCGGCATCGGCCAACTCCACGCCGCGGCGGACGCGCTGGAGGCCATTGGCATCATCAATCAGCCGCTGGCGTCCATCGCCAAGCGCGAGGAGATCATCTACGTGTTAGGCCAGGAAGACGAGCCGATCGTGCTCGACCGGTTCTCACCCATCCTGCACCTGGTGCAATCCATCCGCGACGAAGCGCATCGTTTCGCGGTGACGTTTCACCGCACGCGTCGCAATGCGCAACGCCTCACCTCGGAGCTGGACCAGATCGAAGGCGTCGGCGAGAAGACCGTGCAGAAGCTGTTGAAGCATTTCGGCAGCTCCGAATTGGTGCGGGCCGCCAATGAAGACCAGCTCGCCGCGGTGGTCGGCCGGGCGGCGGCGCGGCGGGTCAAGCGCTACTATGAGGGCCAACTGGCAGCCACGGAGCCTCTAACATAGAGCGAGGGTGGTGACGGATCGGTGGGAATCAGGACGCTCCTGACATCAGTTCCCAAGGATTGATCACGGGAATTCCCGCCATGCTGAAATCCTTCACGTTGCGGGTCACGATGGTGAGTTCATGGTGTTTGGCTGTGGCCGCCATGAGGCCGTCAACTATGGCGAGCGTGATTCCTTTGAGTTGCGCTTGTCCTGCCATGGCGCCCCGGATCTCCGCAATCTCCCCGTTTCCTGCCCGCCGCCAGCACAGTCGTGCCTTTGCGAATCTCGCCCAGTGTCAGCACGCTAAGATGCAGCACATCTTCGTTCTGAGCATCGATCCATGCCCTCACCCCCGAATCCGGTGGCCAAGGCCGGCTGTATTCCGAGATCACGTTCGTATCGAGCAGATACCCGTTCATAGCTCGATAGCGCGGCCTGGATCTCTGTCGCGATCCACGTTAATACCGGAGCCCGCCAGCGGCGACTGCATCAGGAATTCGGAGAGGGTTTGCCTGCGCTGGTGCGGCTCGGCCGGCCTGGCCGCCTGTTCGAGCAGGCTGGCGGCATAGGCGGTGACGTCCATGCCGCGGCAGGCAGCCTGGGCGGCCAACTCACGCTCAACGTCGGGCTTGACTTCGACCAAAAGAGTCATTCTGAATTCAGTATAGGCCATTCTTGTGCGCCGAAACGAGCATGGGACGAAGCTGCGGCGCCCGATCGCATCTCCTGCTCGGAGAGGAACACGAGCCCATGGTACCCGGCCGGTTCTCGCCGATCCTGCACGGGGTGCCGTTCCCACCGTGCGCGGCGTAACGCGCATCACCAGACGTCCGAGTGGGCCAGAACGAAGGCGTCGGCGAGAACACAGTGCGGACGCTCTTGAAGCTTTTCGGAAGCTCCGAGTTGTTGCGGGCGGCCTATGAGGAACAACTTGCCGCCGTGGTCGGCCGGGCCGCGGCGGCCCGCCAAGTGCTACTACGAAGAAGTGTCAGCAGCGCGCCACTAACGATCCAAAAACATGCAGTCGGTAGTCACCAAAGCCGGGTCTGGCTCCCGGACGCAACTGCATTCGGCCATCGGCGTTTATAATCTCGAAGTGTGACGGACCGTGAGTATTTGCTGGCTCTCTGCACCCAACTTCACGACTCGGAAGTTAAGTCTGCTGTTCGCTATCTTGAGCGCCTAAGTGGCCCCCCTGGAAAACGTGCCGCACCAGGAAGCCACGAAGTCCTGTGCGATCGTCCGCGGGCCGACGATTTTGACGAAATGGTTCAACAGGCCGTGATCCGATATCATCAGCGCACCACGACCGACCCTTTCATCATTTGGTTTCAACAGCGGCTCAACGGAGTGCCAAAGACTGATATTAGCCTACGGTTACGCGCCATAATTACAGACGCGCGCTTCAATCAGGCCGTCCGAGCTGAGAAGGCGCTGCAGAACACCACCGCGGTTTACGACCTCGGACTGCTTCACCAAAGGGAAGCCAATTCAAGGTTACCCCTCCTATTGGGGACCCGATTCCATTCGCCGGAGGGCTGGCAACGCCAGTACCGGAAGGCGATGCCGCTTATCTGGGACCTCGCGCAGAGGATCAAGGAACGGCCACGCTGGACGGCGGGACAACTCCTGGCAGAGATTGAAAACCATCATATCCCGAACGTCGGTGCCAAGGTGGCTCGCCTCACCGTTCGCTGGATCCATCTCCTAATACCCGAAGTCATCATCGACATGACGACAGCTCTTGTACCCGTTGACCGGATGGTCTACCGTGTCTCAGCTCGTCTCGGAATCTTGAAGGCAGAACAGCACCCGTATTCAGGCAAGGGAAGTCCGGGCGATCTCGCGATACAGCGGTTCGCAACCCGTGTTTTCCCCGAAGATCCTACTCTCCTCGATGAGCCATTCTGGATGATGGGCCGAGGATTCTGCGATCCTGTGGCCCCCCGCTGCGCACAGGGGTGCATCTTTATCGATTCATGCCCGAAATGCATGCCGGAGGCCGACCCATGGGCCGTCGGCTTTGAGCACCGGCCGAGGGGAGAGGCGAGTCCCGTATCCGTGGGCGGCGGCCCGTGTCCGGGTCTGTTGGTAATGGTAGCCTGTGTAAGCGAAAAAGTGTGGGATAATGATCCCGAAGCCACCAAACTCACACCCGCAGGTGTCGCCTACACGAGTACTCTTTTTAGAAAGAGTAGGGACTACGCACAGCGCTACGGCGAGGCTTGGCTGGTCTTCTCCGCAAAGTACGGTTTCATGCGTCCCCACGAGTTGATCGAAAATTACAACGAAACGTTCAAGAACGGCGGCCCCAACTTGGTTACGGTCGAGCGCCTCAGGGAGCAAGTTTCCGAAAAGGCGCTGCACTTGTTCTCGAGAATCATCGTGCTGGGTGGGAGGGCGTATGTCGATCGCGTTAGGCTTGCGTTCGGCGGACAAAACGTCCAAATCCTGGACCCCATGGAGGGCAAGCCCATCGGTAAACGCCTTCACTGGCTGAAGAATCCTGAGTCGCCGTGCGGCCCGGAGCCTCCGCATTAGCAGCAATAGGCGTTAAAATAAGCTACGCTGAATTGCGGCTGGTTGGAGAAGACTGCTGG
>OCZT010005131.1_pt1 | contig 13114 bp, 12 predicted proteins | sample 1539031 | NCBI WGS metagenome assembly OCZT01 (sample SAMEA3539308, study PRJEB22396) | soil metagenome | biome: tundra; feature: field; material: soil | place: USA | collected 2010-05 | depth 0.15 m | reverse complement strand
ACCTCCTCGGCGAAATCGAACGCGTCTGCGATTTCCTCGTCGCCATCGAGCTCGGGAAACTCCAGCACGCGGGCGCGGTCGCGAAACTCACGGAGAGGACGCAGTTCCTGCGGATTGAGCTGGATGATGATGTAGGGGCGTTTGTTGGTCGACTGCGCGGAGCGGGACTCGAAGTTGAGACGACCGGCGACGGACTACTTGTCGCACTCAAGAATGAACAGGCGTATGACGTCATACGTGATGTGGCGACGGAACTTGACGCGCCAATCTCGAGGATCGAACTGGATCGGCATCATCTTGGTGACCTCTTCAAGACGATGGAAGATGGAAGATCGAAGATGGAGGCCGCCCATGGCTGATACAACGGCGGCTTCGACAACTGCGGGACGCGCGGCGGGGACGATCTACGACCTCGGATATCAGCATTACGAAGGGACGCGATATGGGCGGTGGCATGTCATTCGCACCCTGACCGCCTTCTCGTTCAGCGCGGCCTTCGGCTCGGGGCGCGGGTCGAAGGCGAGGATCGTTCCGCTGATCGTGACGGTCCTCGTGTTCCTGCCGGCCATCGTGCAGATCGGGATGGCGTCGGCCTTCGGACAGCCGCAGCTCATCAGCTACGCGCAATACCTGCCCTCGGTCATGTTCTTCCTCGCGCTCTTCACCGCCGCACAGGCGCCCGAGGTGATCGTCGCCGACCGGCAGTACGGCGTGCTCTCGCTCTACCTCTCGCGCTCGCTCAGCGTCTACGACTACATCGCGGCCAAGCTGCTCGCGTTCACGGGCGCGCTCTTCGTCCTCACCTTCGGGCCGCAGCTCGTGCTGTTCACCGGCAAGATCCTCATCAGCGTCGCCCCGTGGACGACGCTCACCAACACGTACAAGGATCTCTGGCCCATCGCCGGCGGGACGTTCATCGCGGCCTGCTACATGGCGTTCATCGGCCTTGCGCTCGCCGCGTTCTCCGCGCGCCGCGCATACGCCTCGGCCGCGGTCATGGCCTTCTTCGTCCTCATGCCGGCGCTCCGCGGCATCCTGACGATCATCATCCAGAACCCGGACGGCCGGCGCTACGCGATCCTCACGAACCCGTTCCTCGTCATCACCGGCTTCGCGAACTGGCTCTGGGACATACAGGCGAGTGCACAGGTCGCGCCGCGACGGTTCGGCACGCCCGCTTCGGCACGCGCGCTGGTGCAGGCGGGGTTGCCGAATGTTGACTACCTGTACGTGGTGATCGGGACTTGTGTGGTGGCGTTGGTGCTGCTGGTTCTCCGGTATCGGAGGACGGAGGTATGAAGACCCAAGACGGGAGACCCAAGACCCAAGACGAAAACGGCGGGGCACACGTGGAGTTACGCGATGCGTCGCGGTGGTATGGGAACGTCGTGGCCGTGAACGCCATTACGGTTGCGTTGGAGCCGGGGATTACGGGGTTGCTTGGGCCCAACGGAGCGGGAAAGTCGACGGTGCTTCATATGATAGCGGGACTCCTCGCGCCGTCGGCGGGGTTGGTGCTGATAGACGGGCAGAATGCGGCGGGGAATCCGGACATCTATAGAAAGCTGGGATTGGTGCCGGAGAGGGAGGCGGTGCAGCCGTTTCTCACGGGGTTCGAGTTCGTAAGAATGAACGCAAAGCTCCAGAGGATGGCGGATCCGGATGGGGCGGCGCGGCGGGCGATCGCGCTCGTGGATCTCGAGGGAGCGGCGCATCGCAAAGTAGGCGGCTACTCCAAAGGGATGCGGCAGCGGGTGAAGATCGCTGGGGCGCTCGTGCACGAACCCAGCATTCTCCTGCTCGACGAGCCGTTCAACGGCATGGACCCGCGCCAGCGGCTGCACATGATGGAGATGCTCCACGGCATGGCCTCGGGCGGGTGCACGGTGCTCATCAGCTCGCACATCCTCGAGGAGTTGAACGACCTCGCGTCGAGCGTGCTCGTGATGGTCGCGGGGCGGCTGGCGGCGAGCGGACACTTCCGCGAGATCCGCAAGCTCATGACCAACCGGCCGCACACGTTCACGCTGAAGTCCACGGACGATCGCAGGCTGGCCGCCGAGTTGATAGCGGAGCCGAGCGTGCAGAGCGTGGATTTGGCGCAGGGTGGGCTCGCCATCAGGACGTCGGACCGCGGCGTGTTCACACGCGCGCTGCCGCGGCGGGCGCGCGCGGCGGGGATCAGCATCCACGAGCTGCTCCCCACCGACGAGTCACTGGAGAGCGTCTTCAACTACCTGGTGAAGCGATGACCGGCCCCGTCAACCTGACCGTCGCGTGGCTGACCTTCCGCCAGCTCTTCACGCGCAACCGGCTCATTGCGGCGGCGTTGTTCGCGGCGGCGCCGCTGGTGATCTCGCTCGTCTTCCGCGGCACCGGGCACCCGAACGATCCCACCGGCGTGCAGTTCCTGCGCGAGCTGTACTCGGGCGTCATCGCCTTCGTCCTGTTGCCGCTCGCCGCCGTGGTGTTCGGCACGGCGGCGTTCGGGGGCGAGATAGACGACGGCACGATCGTCTATCTCCTCGTGAAGAATCTTCCGCGCTGGCAGCTCGTGCTCTCGAAATACGTCGTCGCGGTGCTCTCGACGTTCGTGATGATGTTCGTCGCCGTCCTCCTTCCCTGGCTTGCGCTCGGCGCTCCCTCCGACTCGGCGCCCGTGCTCGAGGGGTTCACGGCGGGGATCGCACTGGGCGCCGCGCTCTACTGCGCGATCTTCCTCACGATGGGGCTCATGTCCAAGCGCGCGCTCGTGCTCGGCCTGCTCTACGTGGTGGTCATCGAGATCGCGCTTTCACCAAACGTGCAGGGACTCAAGTCGTTCAGCGTGCGCGAGTTCGTCATGACGGTGGTGGGCAAGATCGCGGCCGGCGCGCCGGGCGTGAAGGCTGGCGCGGTCACGACCAGCACGGTCTGGACGATGGGCGCGATCTTCCTCGTCGGGGCGCTCGGACTAGGCATTCGCTGGCTGCAGCGGTACGAGATGGCGGAGCGGCTCTAGAGCTCATGACACGAGCGAACGCTTCTTCATTCGCTCGCCATCTATCCGCCCGTCACCGTTTTCCGTTTCGCTTTCGGCTTTGCATGCCCGCTGCGATCCACGTCCTTCCGCGTCGCGGCTTGCTCCGCAAGCATCTTCTTGGCCACCTTCGCGCTCGGCCCCTTCTTTCCGCGCCCTTCAGCGTCGGCATGCAGCATCCGTTCTTGTGCTGGCGTGTACGGCATGTGTCTCCATGAGTTAGTCGTTATGACGAAGAAGATTACGGCGGTTTCCAGCCGTTGAACATCGCTCGAACGGTTGAAAGAGGACGTACGACACACCCCCATTTGTGCGATACCCCCGCCTCGCGCCTCACCCCATCGTTGATGAGAGTGCATCCACCTCACGAACAGGGGAGCCACGTGCCGACAAAATTCACGTCACCCGCCGGAGATCCGCCCCGTCAGCCCGAGCGCATCAGCCGCGCCCGCCTCATCGAACTGCTCAACGAAGACCTCTCCCGCGAATACCAGGCCATCATCGCCTACGTCGTCTACTCGCAGGTCATCAAAGGCGCGAAGTTCATGTCGATCGCCACGGAGCTCGAAGCTCACGCCGGTGAAGAGCTGCAGCACGCGATCACCATCGCCAAGCAGATCGACTACCTCGGCGGCGATCCCACCGTCGTCGCCGACAAGGTCAAGACGTCGGACAAGCCGGAAGAGATGCTCCGCTTCGATCTCAAAAACGAAACGGACACGATCCGCGCTTACCGCGACCGCGTGCGCCAGTGCGAAGCGCTCGGCGAGTTCGCGATGGCCGAGCACATTCGCGCGATCCTCATGCAGGAGCAGGAGCACCAGATCGATCTCGCGACCGCGCTCGGCGAGGATCCGCCGGACATGACGAGCTGAGCTGACGCTCAGCTCTTGCCCGGACTCCGACGCGAGAGCGCCAGCCCTGCGACCATCAGCGTGAGGAGGACGATCGTTACGATGTTCCCCGGCGGTGCTCCCACCGTCGGAATGGGCAGAAAGTACCGTATGGCCCTTCTGCCCAGCTGGTCGACGAGCAGCAGCGAGAACATGAGAGGAATCAGCGAGCGATAGCGGAACAACACGATCACGCACAGCACGCACATGACGAGACGATCGAGGCCGAGCGTCGCAAAGAGACCTATCACTGTCTGTGCCGCTGAGTCAGGGAACGTGTCGAGCGGGATCCCGTCGGCGCTGCTCGCGATGTCCCGGGCCATGAAGATGGAGTTCACGCCGATGACGCTCTCCAGCAGCAGGAGCGCCACGAACACCCATAGGGCGAACTTCGATCCTTGGTACGTATTGTCGACCTGACGAGGAAGCAGCCTGTCGAGCATGGGCACCTGCCGTTCGAGTGAACTCCTCTACGTCCCCGCCAGACGTCCGGTTTCGCTCTGAGAAGGCAGTTCCCTGCCGTCTGCCGTCTGCCGTCTGTAGCTTCCACATCATGAAATACCCGGCCGTCCATAACGTCATCGCGGGCTCGCCGGGAGGAGCTTCCGCGGCGCTCCCCGCCATCGACGTCTTCAACCCCAGCGACGGCACCGTTCTCTCGCGCGTGCCACTCTCCGGCCACCACGAAGTGGACCTCGCGGTGCAGGCCGCCCGCAAAGTCTGGCCCGCCTGGGCAGCGACTCCCATCAAGGAGCGCGTCCAGGTCTTCTACAAGTACAAGGCGCTGCTCGAGCGCGACATCGCCGGACTCGCCGCATTGATCACCGAGGAGAACGGCAAGATCGACAGCGAGGCGCGCGCCGAAATCCTGAAGGCCGCCGAGCTCACCGAGTTCGCCTGCTCGCTCCCGCAGATCGCGCCCGGTGAAGTGCTCGAGGTTTCGCGCGGCGTCGAATGCCGCATCGAGCGCTTCCCGCTCGGCGTCGTCGCCGCCATCGCGCCGTTCAACTTCCCCATCATGGTGCCGAACTGGTCCATTCCGAACGCGATCGCACTCGGCAACTGCATGGTGCTCAAGCCCTCGGAGCTGGTGCCGCTCAGCGCGATCAGGATCGCCGAGCTGCTCCGCGAGGCCGGGCTCCCAGACGGCGTGTTCCAAGTCGTGCACGGCGGCAAGGAAGCGGTCGAGGCGATTTGCGACCACACGGGAATTGCGGCCGTGAGCTTCGTCGGCTCGACCAAGACGGCGAAGATCGTCTACCGCCGCGCGACGGCAACGCTCAAACGCTGCCTCGCCCTCGGCGGCGCCAAGAACCACCTCATCGTCATGCCCGACGCCGACGAAGAGATGACCTCGAGCAACGTCGTCGCGTCGATGAGCGGCTGCGCCGGCCAGCGCTGCATGGCCGCGTCGGTGATGCTGGCGGTGAGCAACGTGGACGCGATCATCGCGCGGATGGTGGCCAAGGCGAAGGCGATGGTCCCCGGGCCTGACATCGGTCCGGTGATCTCGCAACAGTCGAAGGACCGCATCATCAAGTACATCGAAGAGGCCGTCGCGCAGGGCGCGAAGCTGCTGGTGGACGGCCGGCACGCGACCGTGAAGGGCCGCGAGCAGGGCTACTGGCTTGGACCCACGATACTCGACCACGTCAAGCCGGAGATGCGCATCGCGAAGGATGAAGTGTTCGGTCCGGTGCTCGTGATCATCCGCGCGGGTGACGTGGACGAGGCGCTCGCGATCGAGAACGCGTCACCCTATGGAAACGCCGCCAGCGTGTTCACCGAAAGCGGTGGAGTGGCCCGGCGCGTAATGGAACGGGCGAGCGCGGGCATGGTCGGCGTGAACGTGGGCGTCCCGGTGCCGCGCGAGCCGTTCTCATTCGGCGGCTGGAACGAATCCAGGTTCGGCGTCGGTGACATTACCGGCCGCGGCTCGATAGAATTCTGGACGCAGGCGAAGAAGATGACGACGAAATGGAACAGAGAAGCAGGAACAAATTGGATGTCCTAACGGCAGACGTCAGACGATAGCTGTCAGACGGTAGCTGCCAGACGCTCACGGGAGAGACGATGACCACCATTCCAGCCACTGCGCCGGCGCGCGGACAGAGTCGCGTGGCGATGCCTGCATGCAACCATAAGCCGAGGCCGTATTCGGGGCCGTCGCGTGAAGAACTCATCGCGATGCGGAAGCAGTTCACAAACCCGGCCGTGTTCACGCTCTACAAGGAGCCGCTGCTCATCGTCGAGGGGCACATGCAATGGCTGTTCGACGAGACGGGGCGGCGGTACCTGGACTTCCTCGCGGGGATCGTCACGGTCGGGTGTGGGCACTGCCATCCGAAGATCACCGCGCGCATCCACGAACAGGCCGACATGCTCCAGCACGCGACGACGATCTATCTGCACCCGAACCTCGCGCTGCTCGCCAAGAAGCTCGCGTCGAAGATGCCCAAGGGGCTCGACGTCACCTACTTCGTGAACAGCGGCACGGAGGCGAACGATCTCGCCATCTCGATGGCGCGGCTCAAGACGGGGAACTCCGACGTCATCGCCGTGCGCAACGCGTACCACGGCAACAGCCCCAACGCGCAGGGGCTCACCTCGCTCTCCACCTGGAAGTTCCCGCTGGGCGGCGGCGGCGCGGTGCACCACGCCATCAATCCCGATCCGTACCGCAGCCTGTTCAAGGGCACGCCCGAGGAGATCTCCACCCAGAGCGCGAACGACATCCGCGACCTCATCCGCTACTCCACGCCGGGCAAGGTCGCCGCGTTCATCATGGAGCCCATCCAGGGCGCCGGCGGCATCACTCACGGCGCGAAGAACTACCTCAAGGAAGCGTACGCGATCACCCGCGAGCACGGCGGGCTGTGCATCGCCGACGAAGTGCAGACGGGATTCGGCCGCACCGGCGACCACTACTGGGGATTCCAGAACTGGGACGTCGTCCCCGATTTCGTCACGATGGCCAAGAGCCTCGGCAACGGCGCGCCCATCGCCGCCGTCACCACGCGCATGGAGATCGCGCAGGCGCTCACGCAGCGCATTCACTTCAACACGTTCGGCGGAAACCCGATGAGCACCGCCGCAGCGCTCGGCGTGCTCGAGGTGATAGACGAGGACAACCTTCAGGCCAACAGCAAGACGATGGGCGCCAAACTGAAGAGCGGCCTCGAGAAGCTGAAGGGCTCGCACCGGCTGATCGGCGACGTGCGCGGCATGGGGCTCATGCTCGGTGTGGAAGTCGTCTCCGACCGCGCTACCAAGGCGCCGGGGAAGACCGAGACCGCCGAGGTGCTCGAGGCCACGCGCGAGTTGGGGCTGCTGATCGGCAAAGGCGGGCTCGACGGCAACGTCCTTCGCGTCCAGCCGCCGATGTGCATCACCGCCGAGGACGTCGACTTCGCGCTGGACGTGATGGACCAGGCGTTCGGGGCGGTGGAAAAGAAGGGCTGACTGCAACTGCTTTAGCCGCGGATTTTCACAGGTCAACGCGGGTCAACTCTGGGGGAGACCTGCAGCGCCGGAGTCAGTCGACGCCGCAGTTCCCCCCATTTCCTTTTTTCCCGCGAAAACCCGCGAAAACCCGTGGCGGATAGTTGCCGTTTCTCCTGTGAAACCACGACCCATCCCTGTCCGTAGGGCCTAGATGCGTTTCTTCGAAGCCATCCGACTGGCGCTCGACACCATCCGTGTGCAGAAGCTGAAGAGCTTCTTCACCGCCCTCGGCGTCTGCATCGGCGTGATGTTCCTCATCACCGTGGTGTCGATCGTCAACGGGATGGGCAAGTACATGGAGGACGAGCTCGTGGGCAAGCTGATCGCCCTCAACTCGTTCGAGCTCCGCAGCCGCCCCAACCTCAACATCGGCGACATGTCGCGCGAGCAGTGGCTGGAATACCAGCGCCGCCCGCGCATCCTCGAGAGCGATGTCCAGCCCGTCGCGGCGTCGCTTCCCGTCGACGCGTACTGGGCGATGTACTCCGAGGATAACGTGAAGGTCGAGTCGCAGTACTCCAAGCCGCGATCGGCCGACGTCACCGCCATCGACGGCCAGTACTTCGAGATCAAGAAACTCGACGTCACGAGCGGCCGCCGCTTCAACCCGGACGAGCTCACCAACGGCTCGAGCGTGGTCATCCTCGGCCCCGACCTCGTGAAGCGCCTCTTCCCTACCGTCAGCGCGCTCGACCGGCAGGTGAAGATGGGCGGCAAGATGTATACCGTGATCGGTATCGGCGAATCGCGCGGGAGCGCGTTCGGGATGTCGTTCGACAACTACATCTTTGCCCCGTTCCGCTCGCCCGTGCACCGCCTGCTCAACAAGCAGCCGCACGTGATCGACGGCGTCATCGTGCAGGTGCCCACCGCCGAGGCGATGACCGATGCCGAGGAACGCGTGCGCGAGGTCATGCGCGCGCGCCATCAACTGCACGGCTGGCAGAAGGACAACTTCACGCTCGAGACATCCGACACCGCGCTCGAGTTCTGGAACAAGATCAAGCAGTACCTCGAACTGGCCGGCGTCGCGCTCCCCGCCATCGGGCTCGTCGTGGGCGCGATCGTCATCATGAACATCATGCTCGTGGCGGTCGCCGAGCGCACCCACGAGATCGGCATCCGCAAGGCGCTCGGCGCCAAGCGGCGCGACATCCTGATCCAGTTCCTCATCGAGGCCACGGCGCTCAGCACGTTCGGCGCCGCGATGGGCATCGCGCTCGGCGCCGGTCTCGCGCTGGTCATTCGCCTGACGACGCCGATGCCGACGTACGTCGCGCCGTGGTCCATCCTGGTGGGCGTGCTCATCGGCGCGGGTGTCGGGATCATCTCCGGCGTCTATCCCGCGAGCCGCGCGTCGCTGCTCGATCCCGTGGCCGCGTTGCGGCAGGAATAGCACGATGCGATTCGTCGACAAGCTCAAGATGTCGCTCGAGGGCGTGACCATCGCGCTCGACGCGATGCGCGCGAACAAGGTGCGCGCGGCACTCACCATTCTCGGCGTCGCCGTCGGCGTGTTCGTCGTCGTCGTGATCTCGGCGGCGGTGCACGGCATCAACGCCAGCGTCGCCAAGCAGTTCGAGTCATCAGGGCCGACCACGTTCTTCGTGAACCGCTGGCCCATCTCGTTCGAACCATGTGACGACTCCGGCGACACGTGCAGGTGGCGCTCGAACCCGCGCATCACCTTCGTCGAGGCCGACGCGCTGGCGCGACTGAGCTCGGTAAGCCAGGTCCTCATCCAGCAGGGATGGAGCGTGCAGGCGAAACGACGCGATCGCACGCTTTCGAGCGTACAGGTGATCGGCGTCACGTCGAACTGGCCGGAGATCAATCCGCCCGACATGCAGGACGGCCGGATGTTCACCGAGCAGGAGTCGCGTTCCGCCGCGAACGTCGCGATCCTCAACCTGAACGCGAAGCAGCAGTTGTTCGGCGAGGAAGACGCGCTTGGGAAGGAATTCACGATGACGTCGCTGCGCGGGAACGTCGGCGGCCTGTTCGTGGTCATCGGCGTCTACAAGGACAATGTCAGTTTCCTTTCGGGCGGAGATCACCCGAAGGTGGTCACCAGCATCTACGCGCTCGAACGCCGGCTTGGCGCCCAGACGCAGTACATGTCGCTCGTCGTCAAGCCGAGCACCGCGGTGACGCAGGGCGAGACGATCGACGAGGTGACGGCGAGCCTCCGCGCGCAACGCGGGCTGCGTCCAAGCCGTGAGTCGAACTTCGCCGTCATCACGCAGGACAAGCTGTTCGAGGTCTACAACAAGGTCTTCGGGATGTTCTTCCTCGTGATGATCGCGCTGAGCTCGGTCGGCCTGCTCGTGGGCGGCGTGGGCGTCGTGGCGATCATGATGATCTCGGTCACCGAGCGCACGCGCGAGATCGGCGTGCGCAAGGCGCTCGGCGCGACGCGCGGCATCATCCTCTGGCAGTTCCTGGTCGAAGCGGTGACCCTCACCGCGACGGGGGCGGCCATCGGACTCACCATCGGGTGGATCGTCGCGATGCTCGTGAACAAGTACACGCCCATCCAGGCCTCGGTACCGCCGCTCGCCGTTGCGGCAGCGCTCGGCTCGAGCGCCATCACGGGAATCGTGTTCGGGATGCTGCCGGCGTTGAAGGCGTCGAGGCTCGACCCGGTGGCGGCGCTGAGATACGAATAGGCACCCAAGGCGAGTAGATCGGTCCTTGGTCATTGGTACTTGGTTCTAGGCGTGCACCATGCCTCTCAGTGCCGCCTGTCACCAACGACCAATGACCAACGACCGATTACTCGCCCTAGCCGTCCACTCACGGCTTCGTAGCGATCAGAGTCCGCAAGTCCGGCAGCGGATCCTCCCACAGGTAGTGGTTGAACCACGCCAGGTTGTGCTCCATCACCGCCCGCTGGCTCTTCGGCTTCGTGATGCCGTGCCCGAAGCCCTTGTACACGACCATCTCCACCGGCACTCCGCGGTCCTCGAGCGCTTGTCGTAGTTCGTATCCGTTCGCGATCGGCACGCGGCGGTCCAACTCTCCCTGCAGGATCAGCGTCGGAGTCTTCGCGCCCTTCACGTACGTGATGGGCGAGGTCTTCGCGTAGATCGCCGGGTCCATCACCGGAGTGTCGCCAAGGTAGTTGATGGTGAACGGCGTGATGTCGGTGTTGTAGTAGTACGTCGCCCAGTCCGAGATGCCGGCGCCGACGGAGATCGCGGCGAAGCGCGTGGTGGTCGTGGTGAGAAACGCGCTGATGTAGCCGCCCTGGCTCCATCCCATCGACGCCATCTTCGTCGTGTCGACCCAGCCTTTCTTGATCAGGTTGTCGACGCCGCTCAGTACGTCCCACGAGTCCCCGATGCCGAGGTTGCGGACGTTGAGCTTGCGAAATGCTTCGCCGTAGCCGGCGCTTCCACGATAGTTGACCTTGAGCACGAGGGCTCCGCGAGCGACCCAGGAGTCTATTGGATATGTCCGGCTGTCGATCAGCGATGGCCGGTCGGTGCCGGTCGGGCCGCCGTGGATGACGCAGAGCAGCGGGTATTTCCTGGACGCGTCGAAGTTGGCCGGCTTGATGAGGATGCCCTCGATCGTCGCGCCGTCCTTCGATTTCCAGCTGATCACCTCGCGCGTGCCGATGTTCCAGCCGCGGATCTGGTCCGTCATCGCGGTCACCGCCTTCGGCGCCCAGGCCGCGACGTCGCTCACCGCGATCTCGGGGAGCGCGATCGGCGAGCTCGCTGTGAATGCGGCCTTCGACGCATCGCGCGAGAGCGAAACTCCGCCGAACATGCCGCCGTCGGGGCCCGAAACTCGCGTGATGGCGCCGCTGGCGGGATCGATCTTGAACAGATGCGACGCCGTCTTCTGCGCGCCCGTGAACCAGATCGCGCCAGCCTTCCATTCGAGCAGGCCGGGGTTCTCGTCGAACGAATCCGTGAGCGAGCGCGGCGTGCCGCCGGCGGCCGGTACGACGGCGATCCGCGAATTCGAGGCGAAGTACTTCTCGTTGCCCACGGTCGTCGAGAACGCGATCTGCGATCCGTCCGGCGACCAGACGGGATTGTTGTCCGGGCCCGGCTGGCCGACGAGCTTGCGCACCGCGTCAGTGGCCCCGCTGTCCGTGGCGAGCGTTACGACGTATATGTCGGCGGTCTTGCCCTGGACGAGGTCCGCATTGATAGTCGCGCTGAACGCGATCTTCAGACCATCGGGCGACCAGTCGAACTGCCCCACTGTGAAGTCGTGTCCGTTCGTGCGCTGGCGGCCGGCCTGCGGATCGGCCAGCGCCTTGGCCACGTCGAAGGTGTACAGGTGCGAGTACGTGTAGTCCTTCCGCACCACCGTGAACGCGCCGTACTTGTCCTCGCGCTCTTTCATCGCCTTCGACCCGGAGTCGTCTGCCGTGAACGCGATCGACTTCCCGTCCTTCGACCACTCGTATCCGCCGACGCCCACGGCGGACTTCGTGATGCGCTGGGCCTCGCCGCCATCCGGACGAATCACGTAGAGCTGATTCTTGCCGTCTTCGCGGGCGCTCGTGAACGAGATCCACCCGCTGTCGGGCGACCATTCGGCGTTGCCCGAGGCTTTGGCTCCGCGCGTCAGTTGGCGGCGCTCGCCGGTCGCGAGGTTCGCGATCCAGAGCTGTCCCACGAACGCGTCGGCCTTCCAGTCCGTACTTGTGACGGAGTAGACGACCCACTTGGCGTCCGGCGAGATGCGTGCTCCACCAACGGACGAGAGGTTGAGCAGGTCATCGATCACGGGCGCCTTGCCCTGTGCATGGGCTGTCGAGGCGACGAACGCAATGAGCAACGCGAGGAGACGACGCATGAGGGAATTCAGTGGAGGTGGAGGGTTCGCGAGCGCACGAGGAGCATACGCTTGGACAGGCCGTTCGGCCAGAATGGTGCAACGCGTGGCGCTGCCGGCCGGTGCGGCCGCCGTTGTGATTGCCCTCGCGCTTGCCGGATCAATCGACGGGCCTCTCGCCGCGCAGACCGCGCCTCCACGACGCGACTCCATTCCCGTCAACCGGTCAGCCAACCCCCTGCTCTCGAGCTTCCGGTTTCGTTCCATCGGGCCGGCGGCCATGGGCGGCCGCGTGGACGACATCGCCGTCGCCGCGACGAACCACAGCATCATCTATATCGGCTACGCGACCGGCGGCGTGTTCAGGTCGGTCAACGCCGGCACGACCTTCGAACCGGTCTTCGAGCGCTACGGGTCCGCGTCCATCGGCGCGCTCGCCATAGATCCGGCCAACCCTGACATCGTGTACGTCGGAACGGGCGAGCCGAACAATCGCCAGAGTTCGACCTTCGGCGACGGACTCTACAAGTCCACCGACGGCGGCAAGACGTTCGCGAATATCGGGCTTGGCGAGACGCAGACGATCGCCCGCATCGTCATCGACCCGAAACACACGGAAATCGTGTACGTCGCGGTGCCCGGACACCTGTTCGGCTCCAGCCCGGACCGCGGCGTGTACAAGACGACCGATGGCGGCAAGACCTGGAACAAGATCAAGTACATCGATGAGAACACCGGATTCACCGACATCGCGATGGACCCGAAGGATCCGAACACGCTCTACGCCGCGAGTTACCAGCGGCGGCGCAGCGGCTGCTGCTTCAACGGCGGCGGGCCTGGCAGCGCGCTCTGGAAGACGGACAACGGCGGCAAGAGCTAGATCGGAAGAGCGTCGTGT
>OCZT010005130.1_pt1 | contig 13115 bp, 11 predicted proteins | sample 1539031 | NCBI WGS metagenome assembly OCZT01 (sample SAMEA3539308, study PRJEB22396) | soil metagenome | biome: tundra; feature: field; material: soil | place: USA | collected 2010-05 | depth 0.15 m | reverse complement strand
TCTTCTCGGGACCCCCGGCGCTGCCGACGACGAAAGATGCTCCCTTGAGGCGGGCAATCTGACCGACCATCGAGCCGACGGCTCCGGCGGCCGCCGAGACGAACACGCGATCACCTTGGGCGAACTCACCGACTCTGAGCAGACCTGCGTAGGCGGTCAGACCTGTCATTCCAAGAACGCCGAGGTAGGCCTGCGCGGGCGCAAGCCTGGTATCCAGGACGCGTGCGTGCGTGGCCTGAACCAGTGAGGTGGTGCGCCAGCCCAGCGCGTGTGCCACCGTGTCACCGACGGCGATCGGGATGCCCTCGCTGTCCACGGCATCCGCTCCGGCCTGCTCGACGGTCCCGACTGCGCCGCCGTCCATGGGGTGGTTGAGCTGGAACGGTGGGGCATAGGACTTCGCGTCATTCATCCGGCCCCGCATGTAGGGGTCGACTGAGAGGAAGGTGTTGCGGACGAGGATCTCTCCGGTGGAAGGGACGGGAAGCTCGACCTCCACGAGGGCGAAGTCCTCATCGACTGGGACTCCTTGGGGGCGCCGGGTGAGGTGCCATTCGCTGCTGGTCGTCATTAGGGCCATCCTTGGGATCGCTGTCTGGCACGGTCCACGTGGAGGGTGCCAGTGCGGTAACCGAGCGCTTGCTTACTTCATTCCGGCAGGCCGTTGCGCCCGGTCGGTGGTGAGGAACTGGCCGTATGCGTCCATGCAGGACCTTGGACATCACCCGGCAAGAGCTTTCGTATCGAAGTTCCGTGCGATAACTCGTGCGATAACTCATGGCCCATCGGTGGTAATCACGGTGAGTCGCGGTCGGTCACGAGAGTGGACGCGAGTCGCTCAGAAGCACAAACACGCAGGTCACAGGCCTATGACCTGCGGATTCCGTGGTGGCCAGGGGCGGGGTCGAACCGCCGACCTTCCGATTTTCAGTCGGAGTTCGAGGAAGGGTTCGCCAATGGGTCTCGCGGCACACGGCGGTCTGCCGCTCCGTCACTTCGTCATCCTCCATCACCTGCAGCGTCTGACTCGGCAATTCGGCCTACGAGAGTCCTTGGGGCGCCTGGGGCACCTGGTCACTTCGTCTGGTCTTGCCGGAGAATCGGTCAGGCTGGAAGGGGGCGGCTTCGAGGGGCGTCCGGCCCTGGATCAGAAGTTTACGAACGATGTTGCCGGTTACGGGTGAAAGCGTGATGCCGAGCATCGCGTGACCGGCCGCGATGACAACGTTGTCGTGGTTGGGCAAGAATCCGATGAATGGGAGACCGTCGGGGGTCATGGGTCGAAGACCGGACCATGCCTTCGGTACCGGATCTTCTGGCCAGCCGGACAGATAGCGACGTGCCGAGGTGATGATTCCGTGTGCGCGGGTGTCGTCGACCTTCTCATCCAAGCCGCCGAAACCCATCGTTCCGGCGAGGCGGGTGTGGCCGTTCAGCGGCGTAAGGGCGACTTTGGCCTCGGATAGGTAGAGCGCACGCGAGATCGTCGAGTCGTTCTTGGGGATGTCGAAGCCGTAGCCTTTCCCCGCTTGGATGGGCAGGTTGGAACCGAACAGACGCAGGGTTGTGGCCGACCAGGCGCCCGTCGCTATGACGAAGGCGTCGGCTGCCCACCGGTCGATGCCACCTACGGCCGTGACGACTCCTGTTCGTGAGGTCTCGACTGTGCGAACGGCCTGGCCGGTGCGAATGGTCACGCCGCGCGCTCGGCAGCCTGCGGCCAGAGCGTCGATGAAGCTGTCTGGATTGAGGAAGCGTTCGGTCGGGCAGTCGATAGCCCCGACGACGGAGTGCGACAGCAATGGCACTTCGTAGCGTGCCTCGGCTGCGGTCAGCGTGATCGCTTGACCCGCTCCGAGTTCGGCAGCGTGCGACAGTTCGGCTTCGTGCTCCTGCAAGTTGTGCTCATCGGTGAAGGCAAGCAGAAGGCCCTCTTTGTGGTGTTCGAAGGACAGGCCGTCCCTGGACAGCTGATCGAAGAGCTCAAAAGTCCTGCGGTTGAGCTCGAGGGTGGCGCGCATTCCCCGATCGAAGTCGTGCTCGTTACAGTTCCGCAGCATGGAAGTCATGAAACGGATGAATGCCGGGTCCAGGGACGGCCTTATGTAGAGAGGGCTATCCCGCTTCAGCATCCATCGAAGCGATTGGAGCACCACCCCGGGAGCTGGGACCGGTCCGGACATGCTCGGGACAACCCAACCAGCGTTGTGACGGGAGGCGCCTCCACCAACGTCGCGTTCATCAAGGACAGTTACGTCAGCACCAGCACCGGCGAGGTAGTAGGCCGAGCACAGGCCGACCGCTCCCGCGCCGATAACGACCACCCGCATTTCGGTTTCTCCGGCTCTAGAGATTGATCTTGGTGCCGAGGCATCTGGCTGCCGCCCGGTCCAGCGCCAGCCAGGCGGCAGCGGCGTCCTGGATACCGAGCCCGACACTGTTGTAGAAGATGACGTCGTTGTCCGAGGTGCGACCCTGGCGGGCGCCTGTGAGGACCTCGCCGAGGCTTGCGATGTGCTCAGGAATCAGCGCTCCAGAGGAGACCGCGTGCACGATCGGTCCAGCCTGCACGAGGGCGGTGTCGAGGTGGTCGACGACGACCGCGTCGGCGCGACGAATGAGGTCATCGCCGACCTCGCGGCGCTGCGGGGCGAAGGAACCCACGCCGAGGATTGTGGTGCCAGGTTCGATCCACTCAGCCCGCAGGACGGGCTCGCTGCTTGTTGTTGCGGTGACGATGATGCTGGCGCCTGCGGCGGCGTCGAACGCGGTGTCAACCGCGAGGACCTTGACCTCGAGCTCGGTAGTCAGCTCGGCGGCGACTCGCTCACGTTCGTCGGGGAACGGGGACCACATGCGCACTTCGGACACGGGCAGCGACCGGGCGAGGGCTCGTGCATGGGCTCGGCCCTGGGTCCCGCAGCCGAGAACTGAGACGACGTGGACGCCACTGTGTGCCAGTGCCCGGGCGGCCACCACACTGGCTGCCGGGGTGCGGGCCGTGGTGATGGCCTCGCCGTCCAGAAGCGCTCGCGGCTGACCGGTCCGAGTGTCGAGCACAACCACGAGAGCCGAAACGCTGGGCAGGCCCGCGCTTGGGTTGGCAGGGTTGACGCTGCCGAACTTACAGACCGGTCCTGTATCAGGGGAGAGCCGGGCGGCATAGCAGAACGCGACGGAGCCATCATCAGAGTTGGACAGGAGGACCCGCGGTGCGAGTTGGGCTGTACCGGAGGCCAGACTGATGAAGGCAGCTCGCTGAGATTCGATCACCGACTCGAGGTTGAGGAGGTCATCGATTTCCTGTCGGCTCAGCACGAGGAGTGTGCGAGGCGGGTTGCTCACCTGGGTTCCATTCTCTTGCTGTGTTGGATGTGTGTCAGCATGGGCCGGTTACCCGGCCGACGTCATGGGCGAAGCGCCCATGAATCTGGAAGCGGATGTGCGCACCGCCTATGTTTGGACGTTCCGCTGGCGTCTACGTTTCGCGTCAAGTTACCAAACGGCGGAGGAGGATCGGATGCGCGAGCTGACGATTGAGGACATCGACGAGCTGACACTCGGCGCGACCTTGTTAGGGACCGGCGGCGGCGGCGACCCTTACATCGCGCGTCTTATGGTCAGGCAGGCAATCGAGGACTTCGGTCCCGTGCAAGTGGTCGCTGCGAGCGATCTACCCCCAGACGGCAGGATTCTGACGATCGCAGTCATCGGCGCGCCGACGGTCATCGTTGAGAAGATTCCCGCGGGTACCGAGTTCATTGGCGCCGTCAAGGCTCTATCGAGCTACCTCGGTGAGAAACCAGTCGCCATCATGCCGATCGAGGTCGGCGGGATGAACACGCTGATCCCCTTGGCGGTTGCCGCCGAGCTCGGGTTGCCAGTGGTGGACGCTGACGGGATGCGACGTGCTTTTCCTCAGATCGAGATGACGGTGTTCACCCTCGGGGCCATCCCTGCGTCGCCAATGAGCATCGCCGACGAGAAGGGGAACCTGGTTGTCTTTGAGACCACCAATAACCAGGTGGCCGAGAAGCTCGCACGCGGCACTGTGATCATGCTCGGCATGGCCAACGCCATCTCCTGCTATCCCATGACGGCCCAGCAGGTGCTCGACACCGCCATTCAAGGCTCGATGTCCTATTGCGTCGAACTGGGCCGGAGGCTAACCGCGGTGCAGCGCGGCGACGAGGGCGCCTGGGATGAGTTTGCGGCCTTCGCGCAGGCCAAGAAGATCTTCTCCGGCAAGATCATCGACCTGGAGCGGCGCACCACCGAAGGATTCGCCCGCGGCACCGTGGTGATTGAACACTTCCAGGATCCTGAACGCACTATGCGGATCGAGATCCAGAATGAGCTGCTCATCGCCATCGAGGACGGCCGCGCGGTCGTAACCCCGCCTGACCTGATCTGCATGCTTGACCACGAGAACGCGACCCCGATCACGACCGAGACGCTTGCCTATGGGCAGCGGGTCGACATTGTTGCGCTTCCCTGCGCACCCGAGTGGCACCGCGACGGCTTTCTCGACGTCGTCGGTCCAAAAGCCTTCGGTTATGACCTCGACTATGTGCCCTTTGGGGGTGTCCAGCAGTGAGCAAACTCCGCTTAGGCATCGACGTCGGTGGAACTAACACGGACGCGGTGGTCGTCGACGAGGCCGGTAAGGTACTCGTCGCCAAGAAATCCGCAACCACGCCCGACCCGTTCGATGGGATTCGGGACGTACTGGAGCAGGTCCTCGTCGGCGTCGACACCAGCCAGGTCACCCAGGCCATGCTCGGAACTACCCACCCCGCGAACGCGATCATTCAGCGCAGGGACCTTGGCCTGGTAGGCGTGCTCCGCCTGGCCGCACCCTCGTCTCTGGGTATCCGCCCCGGAGCGGCCTGGCCCCAGGACCTGCACAAGAGCATCATCGGCCTCAGCACAATAGTCGGAGGCGGGTTCGAGTTTGACGGCACGGAGATCGCACCGCTGGACGAAGATGCGATCCGCAGATTCGCCGGTTCGCTCTCGGGCGACATCGGGGCCGTGGCCGTTTCCTGCGCCTTTGCTCCAGCCAACTACGACCACGAGCTGCGGGCGGCCGCGATCCTCGCCGAGGAACGCGGGACGGACTTCTCCGTCTCGATGAGCCATGAAGTCGGATCCATCGGCCTGTTGGAGCGGGAGAACGCGACCATCCTCAACGCATCCCTGCTCGGGGTTGCCCGCCTGGTTGCGGAGGGGTTCCAAGCTGCGTTGCAACAGAATGGCCTGTCCGTGGACTCTTTCCTGACCCAGAACGACGGCACGCTGATGACCGCCGAGGAGGCGGTCAAATTCCCCATACTGACGGTCGGCTCCGGGCCGACAAACTCAATGCGCGGTGCCTGCGCCCTGGCCGGGCTATCCGATGCCATCGTCATCGACGTGGGCGGAACCTCAGCAGACGTCGGCATCCTGGTCGACGGCTTTCCGCGGGAGTCCACCGCGGCAGTGGAAGTCGGTGGCGTGCGAACCAACTTCCGCATGCCCGACCTGATCTCCATCGGGCTGGGCGGCGGCACGATCGTCCGGGGCGCCGGCAAAAGCGTCAAGGTCGGCCCTGACTCGGTCGGTTACCGGGTCGTCACCGACGCCCTGGTCAGTGGAGGGAACACGCTCACCCTCTCGGACATCAGCGTTAACGCTGGCCGACTGAGCGGTTTCGGCGACCCGTCCAAGGTCGACGGCGTCGATGACCGGACTGTCGCCGCCGTCCTTCGCTGGGTCGATGACCAGTTCCAGATCATGTGCGAGCGAATGAAGGCAAGCCGAATCTCGCTGCCGCTCATCGCAGTCGGCGGCGGCAGCCATCTCATTCCCGACAAGGTCATCGGCGCCAGCGAGGTCATCCGCCCAAATCACCACGCCGTGGCCAATGCCTTCGGCGCAGCGATCGCGGAGGCTTCCGGAACCGTTGACCGGGTGTACCGCTACGAGCCGCGAGGCCGGGAGGCCTGCATCGAGGAAGCGAAGATGCTCGCCATCGAGGCGGCGGTGCGCTCAGGAGCCGACCCAGCGAAGCTTCGGATCACTTCGTTTATCGAGGTGTCACTGTCCTACCTGCCGGGTAAGGCGTCCCGGGTGCAGGTCAAGGCCGCCGGGCCGTTGGTGGCTTGACATGGCCAACGATGATGAGCCGGCTGCGGTCTATGCGGCTTATAACGACGCCGAGAACTCGAAGGATTTTCCGGCCATGGCGAAGCTGGTCTCAGCAGATCTACGGGTCGAGGTCAATGGTCGTGTTGAGGTCTCCTCGGCGGAGGAAGATCAGCGGGCCATGCTCGAGCTGTTCCGCAGCTACCCGGACTACCGCCGCGAGCTTGAGGAAGTGGTCGTGGAAGGGGACCGGGCTGCCGTCCGTTGGCGGATGCTGGGCACCGCTGGGCGCGGCATAGAGGTCCTTGATGTCTCAGGCTGTTCGGTTGTCAGGGTTTGCAGCGGCCAGATCACCGAGGCCTTCCTGTACTGCGATGGAACAGCTCTGGACGCTGTGCTGTCACGAGCGGGTGGCGGGTGAACGGGCTGGCCATGGCCGACTGCCACAACGACCTTCTGATGGCCGTACGGCACCTGCGCGAACGTGGCCATGCCGATCCGTTCGGTGATTTCTGGCTTGGTCAGCTGCGCGAGGGTGGCGTCGTTCTGCAGGTCCTGCCGGTTTGCACCGAGGAGCAGTTCGCGGGCGAGGCGGCGCTGCGGCGCTGCTTGCTCATGATTGAGGATGCCTACCACCTTGCCGATGCGCACCGGGCGGACGTGAGCGTGGTGCACACAGGCGCGGAGCTGACCGACACGATCAAGCAGGGACGGATTGCGCTCGTGCTTGCTATCGAGGGGGCGGAGCCGGTCGGCCATGATCTCGCGATCCTCGATGCCCTTTTCCGGGCCGGTGTACGCATGTCGTCGATGACGTGGAACCGGCGCACATTGATGGCCGACGGGGTCGGCGAGCACGATACGGGCGGGCGGCTGACCGGCCTGGGCGTCGAGGCAGTCCTGGAGATGGAGCGGCTAGGGATGGTGCTCGACGTCAGTCACCTTTCCGAGGCCGGCTTCTGGCATGTCGTGGATGTGGCTGACAAGCCGTTTGTCGCATCACACTCCTCCTGTCGGGCTTTGCAGGATCACCCGCGCAACCTGACGGACGGTCAGATCCGCGCCGTTGCGGCAAGTGGCGGGTTCGTCGCCCTCAACGCGTTCGGTCCGTTTCTTTCACCTGAGCCCGACGTTCTTTCCTACGTCGACCACATCGTGCATGCTGTGCAACTCGTGGGCGCGGACCATGTCGGACTCGGCCCGGACTTCATTGACGACGTCGCCGCGACTGTCGACCCAATCTTCACAGGGCTGCTGGTCAACCCGACGAGCTTGCCGGTTGTCAAGGATCTACGTCAGCCTGCCGACCTTGTCGGCCTTGGTCCGATCATGATCGAACGGCTGGGTGCGGAGATCGCTCGACAGGTCGCCTCCAAGACGATGCTGGACTTTCTGACCTTGGCGCTCCCGTGATCTGGAGGCGGATCGGGCTGTGCCAAGATCGTAGGTATGAGTTCCCGCTGGGACGGCGTGCATCACGTCACCGTTCGCCAGCTGAGTGCACTCGATGTGTTGGCGAAAGCAACTCTCGTCGGGGGGGAGGCAGGGCTCGACCGACGCGTGCGGGAGGTCGTTGTGTCCTCCAGCCTGGTCGTAGGCAGACCGCCAGAGGCGTCTGTGGTGGTCCTGGACTGTTCCGGCCTGAGAGACGACACCTACCAGGTTGACTTGGCACTGCGGGCGCTGTCCGATCTCGACGGGTCCGCACTGTTGCTCATGGGTTCGGCACCTACGCTCGGGCTGGCGGCTGGGCGGCTGGCGAACAAGTTGCGGCTGCCATTGTTGACGATGCCGGGTGGCGATCCGCTGGCTGTGTGCGATGTCTTGCGCCAGCAGGTACTTGCGCCGCAGATATTCGTCACGCGGGTCGTGCTGGAGTCGATGGAGGCCCTGAGGAAGGGCACCGACTCCGCCGGCGTTGCCGGTGCACTGAGCGCTCTGGCTCAGCTCCTCGACACACCTGGGTCGCTGGTGGGTATGGAGGGCGGGATTATCGCCGGGGACGAGCTGGACCCGCCGCTGACCGAGCACGATCGCCTGCCGGTACGTATGACTGAGCGGCTCGATGGCGTAACCCAGGTGGTCCAACCGATCAGTCTCGCACCCAAGGAACGACCGTCGTTCTGGCTCGTGGTGCGTCGGACGGACGCGACGGACATATGGACCAGCACCGCCGTGGACGTGCTGCAGCTGGCTGCATTGTCCGTCGGTACGCGGCTGGTGGCCGATCGTCTGCAAAACGAACGCGACGCCCGCTTCCGTCTTGGTGTGCTCAGCGCCATTGTGGCGTCTCTGGAACATCCGGAGCCTGCACTCTTGGAGCAGATTGGGGTGCTCGGCTGGCAGGTGGGCGGATGGTGTACTGCGGTGCATGTCCACGTGGGAGGCGAGACTGACCAGCTGCGAGTCCTGACCCTGACCGAGGACTTCGCCCGTGAGCTGGCTCGAGCTGGCATGACCGCATCTCTGATCGAACGCCCCGACGGCTGGACCTTCTGGAACACGGCCACCAGCGAGCCACCAACGAGCGCCTACCGGGACGTTGTCCGGGCGCTGCGGATGGGGAGCCGCCGTTTTGTCAGCTCACACAGCCGGTTGCAGTTGTTCATTGGTGTAGGCAGGCCCTATCAAGGGCTGCATGGGCTCCAGATGAGCCTGGCCGAGGGGCAGGAGGCGAGCACCATCGCCCAAGCTGGCGGTGGCGACGCTGTCGTGCAGCACATCGACGAACTCGGTGTGAAGCGGATTCTGCTTGGCTGGTACGCCTCGGAGACCTTCGCCGAGTTCGCCCGCACTCTGCTTGGACCGCTCATGAAGATCGACAACAACAATGAGCTGCTCTCCACCCTGGAGACATTTCTCGATTGCGAGTCCTCGCCGACCGAGACTGCCGCACAGCTCAACATCCATCGCAACACCGTGCTCAACCGGATGGAGCGCGCGCGCGCGGCGCTATCGGTTGACCTCAACGACCCCGAAGAGCGACTAGCGGTTCAGCTTGCGTGCCGTGTTCGTCGCGTCCGAGGGCGTTCCTAAGCCCCGGCTGCGGCGGGTCGCTCAAACACGTGTGGGCGGATCGCACACTGTTCTCCCACTTGTTGGGCAGACCGCTTCTTCGCAGCGGGCCTGAACGCTTCTACCTTCAACCCAACTCATCTCGCCGGGTCGGAAGTTGCTCGGCATCACATCTGGAGGTAAGGGCGTGGATACTGTCTCGTTCCGGCGGCTCGTGGCAATGGGCGCTACAGCGGCGGTTGGTCTGTCGTTGAGTGCTTGCGCAGGCAACAGCGACACGGCAGGGTCTGGTGGTGCAGCCGCACAGACTCAGGTCGCCTATCTATCGGCCAGTTCGGCCAACACCTGGCTGGCATCATCCAAGAAGGCCATGGATGTAGTGGCAGCGGCAAATAACATCAAGCTGACTGAGTTCGACGCGCAGTTCAAACCGGGGGAGCAGTCCAGGCAGATCCAGCACATCCTCGCGAGTGGCAAGTACAAGGGCATCGTCATCGCATCCGTCGATGGTGCCGGCATCATCCCCGATCTGCAGAATGCGATTTCGCAGAAGGTGCAGGTCGCCATTCTCAACCAGGTCATTGGGACGAAGTTGGACACGTCGGACCCTCAGTTCAGTGGTCCCGCCGTCTCAGTGCTGGCTCCGCCGCTCACGTCGGGCCAGCGGATGGGCAAGCTGACCTTGCAGGCATGCCAGAACGTGTCTCCGTGCCGCGTCGTCTATTTCTATGGCATCAAGGGAACACCGATCGATACGGCGTTGAAGCAAGGGTTCGACTCGGTGACGGCACAGAACCCCGCGATCAAGGTCGTTGCAGAGGCGGAAGGCAAGTACCTCGGTCCGGCCGCGGCTCTGAAGGCGCTACAGGATGTGCTGCAGAAGACCCCGGACTTCGACGTTGTTGTTGGCTCCGACCAGTCCATCCAGGGTGCCGAACTGGCATTAAAGGACGCGGGCAAGGCGGCCAAGGTCAAGCTGATCGGCCTCGGTGGTTCCAAGCCTGCTATCGACGGCATCAAGTCCGGTGCTTGGTTCGGTGACGTCTTCGGCGCACCCGCGACTGAAGGCACCCTCGCTATGCAAGCGATGGTCAAGGCGCTCGAGAATGGCACCAAGACCGGCGGTGTCGACGCAGGCGCGAGGCTGCCGAACGACGGTCTGGTCACGAAGGCGAACGTCGACAAGTTCACCGCCCAGTGGACCGGCTGAGTCAGGTCCATGATGAGCAGCGCACCGCACATCGAGCTCCGCAGCGTGACCAAGACGTTCGGCGGCACCCTTGCACTGGCCGGCGTCGACTTGATGATTGCTCGTGGCACCGTGCATTCCATCATCGGCGAGAATGGCGCGGGCAAGTCAACACTCGGCAAGATCATCGCTGGTGTGCATGCCGCAGACAGCGGCGAGGTTCGGGTGGCGGGGCGTCCGATGCACTTTCGGTCGCCCCGCCAGGCCCTGGACCATGGGCTCACGATTGTCGCCCAAGAGCTCGCTTTGGTCCCGGCCCGCAGCGTCATCGAGAACGTCTTCCTCGGCCAGGAGGACCACATCGGCCCGCTGGTTCGACGAGGGGCCGTACGCCGCCGTTTCGCTGAGCTGGTGGATCGCAGCGGAATCGATGTTCACGCCGAAGCATCTGTCGCCTCGCTGTCGGTAGCCCAACAGCAGAAGGTTGAAATCCTGCGGGCGCTGGCCCGCAACGCCGAACTCATTGTCATGGACGAGCCGAGTGCACGACTCACCGCGGCCGAGGCCGAGGTCCTTGATGGCATCATCCGTGGACTGGCCACCGCCGGAACCACGGTCGTCTTCGTTTCCCACTTCTTGGACGAGGTTCTCGCCGTCTCTGACCGCATCACGATCATGCGGGATGGAAAGGTAGTTCGGACAGTCAATGGCGTCGACGCGACCCGTCCCACCCTTATCACGGACATGATCGGACGGCCGCTCGATGCGAGCTTCCCAGCTCAGAGCCCGGCGGCCAAGGAGGCTCGGCCTGTCCTTCTGGTAAAGGACTTGACTCGTCGAGGCGTATTCAAGAACGTGTCTTTCGATGTGAAAGCCGGGGAGATCGTCGTGCTGGCGGGCCTGGTGGGCGCCGGACGCAGCGAGGTCGCAAGAACGATCTACGGGGCGGACAAAGCCGACAGTGGCAGCATCGACCTGGACGGCCGTCGGTTGGCGGCGCGAAGTCCCGCGGCAGCGGTTCGGGCGGGCGTGGCAATGATCCCGGAGTCACGCAAGTCGCAGGGCCTTCAACAGATGCGTTCCATCCGTGACAACGTCAGCTTGCCGCATCTCACTGAGTTCTCGCGGTGGGGGGTCATGCGCACCAAGGCCGAGTCGCAGCAGGTACGGGAGATCATCTCGACAATCGGGGTTAGGCCGGAGACCCCAGAGACCCCCGTTTCTGCTCTGTCGGGGGGCAACCAGCAGAAGGTGTTGTTCGCGCGATCGCTGCTTCGTACCCCCAGTTTGCTCATTGCTGACGAACCTACCCGTGGCGTCGACGTCGGGGCGAAGCGTTCCATCTATGACCTCATTGCCGGTCTCGCCAGGGACGGCATGGGGGTGCTGATCATCTCCTCCGAACTTGAGGAGGTACTCGGACTCGCGCATCGGGTATTGGTCATGCGAAGCGGTGAAATTGCGGCGGAGCTTGTTGGCGCACAACTGACCGAGCGGGATGTCATTCACGCAGCATTCGGTCACGGCCTGACCACCAAAACCGAGGAGATTTCGTGAGCAATCTCGTGAGCACACGACGCCAGGTTGTCGCAACGCGGCTGCTTAAGGAATACGCGATTATCTGGGTGACGCTACTTCTGTTCGTGGGGCTCGCCGCTACGACGACGAACTTCCTGTCGAGTGCCAACCTCCGTAACATCCTCGACCAGCAGTCCACAGTGCTTATCGTTGCGGCGGTCGCCACTTTGACGATCATCTCAGGCGGCTTCGACGTTTCGCTGTCCGCCATCTATGTGCTGAGCCCGCTAGTGGCGCTGAGAGTTGAGAACGCCACCGGCTCGCTCCCACTGGCGATCGTGGCAGGCATAGCGACCGGGGTAGTGGCGGGAGCGATCAACGGGGTCGCTGTGACAATTTTTAAGATCAACTCATTCATAGCCACGCTGGCTAGCTCATTCATCTTCTTCGGAGTCGCATACGTCGTAAGCAGCGCGGGCATCTTGGTTCCGTCCAGCCTCGGTTACCGGGACTGGGTGTCCACACGGACACTCGGGCTGACAAGCGCAACATGGATGGCCGCCATCGTTGTGGTAATCGCATGGTTTGTCCTGGATCGCACACGTTTTGGTCGGTACGTATTTGCCAGCGGCGGCAACCCCGAGGCCGCCCGACTCGCCGGTGTCCGAGTGTCAGCCGTCCTCGCGACCACCTTTGTACTCGGCGCCGCAGCGGCAGGCTTCGCAGGAACCATCGTCTCTGCACAGACTCTCAGCGCACAGGCTTCCGACGACTTCAGCTTCATCTTCGCCGTCATCGCCGCCATCGTGGTTGGTGGAACTTCCATTGCCGGCGGTGAGGGAGCCGTCTGGCGCAGCGTCGTCGGCGTCTTCTTCATCGCCTTTCTCATCAACGGCTTCGACCTCAACGGCGTTGATCCGGTGTACCAGCGCATCATCGAGGGTGTCGTGATTCTCCTGGCCGTCGGAATTGACGGCTGGACACGTTCCCGTCGCGTTTAATCACCAACCCCTGATTCACCCAACCCTCATGTGAGGAGTGCATCATGACTCGCGTTCTCTGGATCAACCCCGTCGGCACCGATCTCTACGATCAGCCAATCTCGGAGGCCCTGCGCGCTGAAGCCCGACCAGATACCCGGATCGACGTCGCATCTTTCGCTGTGCCCGGCCCCCAGCATCTGGAGTACAACGCCTACGAGATGGTCGTCGCGGGCCAGCTCAGATCGGAAGAGCGTCGTGTAGGGAAAGAGTGTAGATCTCGGTGG
>OCZT010005129.1_pt1 | contig 13115 bp, 12 predicted proteins | sample 1539031 | NCBI WGS metagenome assembly OCZT01 (sample SAMEA3539308, study PRJEB22396) | soil metagenome | biome: tundra; feature: field; material: soil | place: USA | collected 2010-05 | depth 0.15 m | reverse complement strand
GGTCCCGAGCATGCTGCGCCGCAGCGCCGGATTCGACGTCCCGGATTTCCTGGCCGCGGGACCGCGCGACGTGCTGGTGGCGCAGTCGGGCCTGGCGACGGCGCGTGAGGTACTGCTCCAGGCCGAGCTGATCACAACCGAGCCGGTGACCGGGCCACCGGTGGCACCGGCCCGCCTGCTCGGGGGCCTGCTGGTGGCGCTGGTGCTCGGCGCGCTGGTCATCTGGCTGGCCAGCCTGGTGGTCCGCTGAGGTAGTCGGACCGGGCCGGCCCGGTGGCTGGGGAGGTCGTGGGTACTGGGCTGGGGATAAGAGCGGAACGATTCCTACAAATCCACCAGCCTCAGCCGGAACTGACCGGGCGATCGAGCGGGCCGGTCAGCTCGAGCCGGCCAGCCGGGCCAGGTGAGAGCGCCACGCGCTTTCGGTGTGAGCCAGCGACCGGCCGTGAAAGGCCTCAGACAGCGCGGCTCGAGCACCCTGGGGATGAAGCCTGAGCGCAAAGCGGGCAGCCGCGGCCTCGCCCTCCTCGCGGGCCAGCAGGTCGATCACCGTTCCGCCCAGCAGCGTGGCGTCACGCAACCCCGGCGGAAAGCTCGGGCGCCCGCCCTCACGCAGGCGGCGGGCGATCGCTGGGCGCGCGTGCTCGGTCTGGCCCGAGAACCACCGCGCGGAACCCTCCAGCAGCCAGGCCCAGCGCAACTCCTGGCGCACCCGCAGCGGCAGCGCGCGGCGCAAGTCCGGGTTATTGACGGCAATCACCCGCTTGGTGTAGAGCGCGGCGGGCGCCAGCGTCAGCATCTCACGCGAGCCCGGAACGTTGGAGGCATGGCCCGCCAGGACCGCCGGGGCGAGCACGTGCAACTCCCGTTCGCCGGCCCAGCCGGCCAGGTAGCGCCTAGCGGCAGGCGCGGTGGTCAGCCAAATCAGCGGCAGCAGCGGGTTGGTCATCGCCAACGACGCCACGCTGCGGTGCAGCACGACGGTCAGGTCGCCGATTGTTTGCGGGAAGACCTCGTCAAGCCGCTCGCGCGTCAGCTCGAGGGAGTGCAGGACGCGGTGGGCGTCATCGGCGTCGGCCGAGTCGTGGCGTGCACGAAACGACGGCGAAACCGACTCGACCCACGGCATCGGATATGTAAGCGGGGCGCCGGCGGCGCCCGCATGGTTCAGACCAGTACCGGCTGGCGGTCTGACGCGATCGCGGCGATCTCCTCCGACGCGCGCTCGAACTCCTCGTCGGAGAGCACCGGCGTGCCCTCGAACGGAAGCTCACGCGTCAGCTCCAGCCACGAACGGCAGCCACCGTACTCGTCACGAACCTTGACGGTCACCGGGCGCGGGATCCTGTAGGTGCGCAGCAGGATCACGTGCAGCGGGTGACGCCGTTTCCATGCGAGTCGCTTCTCCGCGTAATCGGGCGTCCAGACGTAGAACGGCGACAGCGCGTCGACGGCGCGACGGTCGGTGACGGTGTAGTGCGCCGCCACCTCGGCCCAGGCGCGGATCCGGACCCGATCAGGCTGGGTCAGTCCATCGCCGCGGTCCAAAGCGCGTGGATCCGGCTCTCCGTCGCTCCACACGCCCTCTTCGAGGGCGCGCGCGAGCTCAGGCCGGTGGGATTCGCGCACCAGGTCGGAACGCTGGTGATCGAACGTGGGATAGAGGAAAAACCGCTCGTAATCGAGCTTGAAGTGCTTTTCGGGCTCACGGATACCACCCTTGCGTAGGGTCAGCAGTTGCTCGCCCTCGGCGAGCGCCCGCACGGTCACGGCCCATTCTTTAAAGGCAATCGGCATATCGAAATAGAAGTCAGACGGAAGAGGATTTACGGTCAATCCCGCGTGCGCAGCGGAGTGCAACGGCAACGTCGGGAGAACACGATTGTATTTGAAAAGCCGGAAATCGCAAAATGTTGCTGCTATTCAAGGGATTTTTAGCCAGTCGCAAGCTCTCTTGCTAGCGCGGCGTGGGGCCGGTTCACGACGACCCGGAACGGACTCCACCGGTGCGGCCGCGACCGTTTCCCGGAGACCCGTGGCCGCCGCCCCCGGGCGTCTCGATCCGCAACCGTTGACCCGGGGCCAGCTCACCCATCGCCTTGGGCTCAAGCTCGGCTCCGTCGAGCAGGTTGCGACCGGGTTTACCCGCCTCGCCACCCGCCGCCCCGGGGGGCGCGTGGCGACGGCGCTCGGTCAGCAGCGAGTAGCTCAGCGGCGCCAGCGCCTCAAGCTCGCGCACAACCCCGTCGCCGCCGTCGAATCGGCCGCGGCCGCCTGACCCGCGCCGCAGTGAGTACTCGATCATGCGCAGCGGGAACTCGAGCTCGAGCGCCTCGATCGGCGTGTTGAGCGTGTTGCTCATCGCCACGTGGACGCCGCTGGGCCCCGGGGCATCCGGGCACGCTCCCTGCCCGCCGCCGATCGTCTCGTAGTAGACGACATCCTCGTTCCCGAGCGTGACGTTGTTCATCGTCCCCTGGCCGAGGGCTCGCCCGAAGGCGCCCAGAACCACATCGGCCACACGCGACGAGGTCTCGACGTTACCCCCGACGACGGCGGCGGGGGAGCGCGCGTTGAGCAGGCAGCCCTCCGGCGCGATCACCTCAAGCGGGCGGTAGGCGCCGGCGTTGGCGGGGATGTCAGGGTCGGTCAGGACCCGGATCGCGAAGTAGCAGGCCGAGCGGGTGACCGCGAGCGGGCAGTTCAGGTTGCCGGCGTGCTGGTCGTCGGTACCGGTGAAGTCGAGCGTCAGCCGATCGCCCTGCACGGTCGCGCGCAGCGCGATCCGCAGGTCACCCTCGCGCGCTTCCAGTACGTCTGCGGCGGTCCGCTCGCCGTCTTCGAGCGCCTCCAAGCACGCCCGGGTGCGCCGCTCGGCGTAGTCGAGCACCTCTTCGTAGGCCTGCCGGAGGGTGTTGGCCCCGACGCGCTGCTGCAGCTCGGCCAGGCGCAGCGCGCCAACCCGCCCCGCCGCGAGCTGCGCGCGCAGGTCGGCGCGGCGCTGGTCGGGGCGGCGCATCTGCCGGCTGAGCTCGGCGATCGTGTCGTCGTTGAGCACCCGCGGCTCGATCACCACGCCTTCGTCGCTCAGCGTGTGGCTGTCGGCGGGCATGGAGCCGGGCGTCGGGCCGCCGACGTCGGCGTGGTGAGCGCGGTTGGCGGCGAACGCGATCAGCCGATCGCCGGCGAACACGGGCGTTATCACGGTGATGTCGGGGAGATGGGTGCCGCCGCGGTAGGGGTCATTGAGGATCCAGGAGCGCTCCGGCGCATGCTCCCGGTCGAGCACCGCCGCCACCGCGGCCGGCATCGCGCCGAGGTGCACGGGGATATGCTCGGCCTGCATCACCATCTCGCCGCGCGGCGTGAACAGCGCCGTCGAGGCGTCGCGGCGCTCCTTGATGTTGGCCGAGTGCGCCGAGCGAATCAGCACCGCCCCCATCTCCTCGCAGATCGCGTGCAGGGCGCCGGTCAGCACCTGGAGTTCAACCGGATCGATCATCCGATCGCCCCCGGAGAATCGCCCCCTGGGCGATTCTCCAATTGAATCGGCGCCAGCCGATTCAACCGGATCGTGCCGCTGTCGTCGACCTGGCCCGACCAGCCCGGCGGCACCAGCAGCGTCGACTCCGGGAGCTCGACCACCGCCGGCCCCTGGATCTTGGTTGCGGGCGGGGGCGAGCCGCGCAGCACCTCAAACTCGATCTCGACCCCGCCTAGAGTTGCCGCGCGCCGCCCTCGTTCCAACTCGCCTTGATCGTGCATCCCGTCGAGCGAGACGTCAGCGCCGGGCAACGAGGCCGACACCCGGATCGTGACCAGCTCCAACCGCTGCTCGGAGTCGCGGTAGCCGTAGCGCTCGCAGTGCAGCGACTCAAAGGCCTCGCGCAGCTGCTCGGGGTCAGGCGTCAGCGATCCGCCGACCGCCAGCTCGAAGGCCTGCCCGCGGTAGCGCAGCTCATAGGTGGCCCTGAGCTCGGAGTCTGACTCCCCCAGCGCGGAGCGCGCCTGGTCGCCGAACTGCGCGACCAGCTCAGCGATCGCATCGGCGGTCAGCTGATCGCCGCTGAGAAAGACGCTGCGCTGGACGTCACGCCGGCGCGGGGAGACGACCAGGCCGAGCGCCGCCAGCACGCCGGAGGCGCGCGGGCAGATGATCTCGGTGATCCCCAGCTCCACGGCTATCTGGGCGGCGTGCAGCGGTCCGGCTCCTCCGAAGGCCAGCAGCGCGTAGCGGCGCGGGTCGATCCCGCGCTGCACGGTCACAACCCGCAGCGCGCGGATCATCTCGGCATTGGCGACCCGGATGATCCCCTCGGCGCAGGCCAGCGGCTCAAGCTTCAGCTCGCGGGCCAGTGTCTCGATCGCGCGCCGGGAGGCGCGCCGGTCGAGCTGCACCCCACCGGCCAGCGGAGCCTCGTCGTCGAGGTAGCCAAGCAGCAGATTGGCGTCGGTGACCGTCGCCTTGGTCCCGCCCAGCCCGTAGCATGCCGGCCCGGGGTCGGCGCCCGCCGAGTGGGGTCCCACGCGCAGCGCGCCGCCTGGGTCGCGCCAGGCGATCGAGCCACCACCGGCGCCGACCGTGTGCACGGCGACCATCGGCAGCGCCAGCGGGCGTCCGGCGACCGTGCCTGCGCTCTGCTCCTGGGCGCAGCCATCGTCGATCACGCACACGTCACACGAAGTGCCGCCCATATCGAAGCACAGCGCGTCCGGGGTGCCGGCGTCGCGGGCGATGAACGCGGCTCCGGCGGCGCCGCCCGCCGGGCCGGAGAGCACGGTCCAGGCGGCGTGTCCGGCCGCCGCCGCCAGATCGATCAGGCCGCCGTTGGACTGCATGATCGAGGGCTCGACGAGCTGCGCCTGCTCACAGCGCTCCACCAGCCGGCGCAGGTAGCCGGCCAGCAGCGGCGAGAGCGACGCATCGACCTCGGTCGTGCTGGCGCGCTCGAATTCGCGGAAGGTGCCAACCACCTCGTGGGAGAGCGAGATGTGGACGCCGGGCAGCTCGGCCGCGATCGCTTGCGCCAGCGCGCGTTCGTGGGCGGGATGGCGATAGGAATGCAGCAGCGCCACGGCAACCGCCTCGGGCTTGAGCGCGGCCAGCTCGCCGGCGAGCCGGGCCGCATCATCGGCGCTCAGCTCGCGCAGCGGACCGTCGGGGGTCATCCGCTCGGGCGCGCCGAATCTCAATTCGGGCTCGGTCAGCGGGGCGGGGCGCGAGACACACAGTCGGTAGAGCTCGGGGCGGTTCTGGCGACCGAGCGCGATCAGATCGGTGAACCCCTCTGTCGCCACGAACGCGGTGCGCGCCCCGTGGCCCTCCAGCAGCGCGTTGGTCGCGACGGTCATGCCGTGCGAGAAGCGCTCGATCTCCTGCGCGCCGCGCCCCGCGCGCTGCAGCGCGGCCTCGATCGCGGCCATTACGCCCTCGGATTGATCCGATGGGGTGGTTGGCGCCTTGGCAGTGATCAGCCGGCCGTCGACGGCCAGCACGGCGTCGGTGAACGTCCCGCCCACGTCGACACCAAGCAGCATGGGCCGACGTTAGCGGTCGTCGCGGCTCAACGTCTGCCCCGCGCCTGCCGCCCTGAGGTGCGGGACGGTCTGCGCTCGACCTCTTCGGTCTCGGCCTCGCTCGGTCTAGGCCGCCAGCGCCGGCTCGACCTCTTCGGTCTCGGTCAGGTGCTGGTGTGAGGGGCAGTAGCCGTTGCGGGGCAGGGGCATCCGCTGGCACGGCGTGCCCTTGCGGGTGCTCGCGCGGCACTGGAGCAGGTTGCCGTAAACGTCGTAGCCGTTGTGTGGCTGGCTGCGAAGGAACTCGTCGGCGCATCCCAGATAGCGCTCGATCACCCGCAACACGCGCGGCTGGGCGACCATCGGGAAGTACGCCCGGATGTCGCAGAACAGCGTGCGCGACGGGCGGGCGAAGTAGTGACGGTCGGTGGCTAGGCGCTCGACGGCCGACTCACAGGCTCGCAGCACCCGCTCGTGGTTGGCATGAGGACAAGCGCCGTGCGGATCCTCCGCGATATCCGCGGCGACCTCCCGGTAGATCGCTCGACTGAATCGGTACATGCAACCTCCAGCTCCTTTCGGCTCCGTACCGGGCGCGACGCCTCAGCAGTTGGCGAGTATCCACCCCGTCTATGAAGCTTCGAAGGCCGCGATTATTAATCACTCGTTAAGCGAAAAGTTGGAGTTTTCGGTGCCGGAGGGGGATCCGGGCGCCGCCCGAGCCGTCAGGCCCACGCTTGAAGCTCGGGATCGCGGCCCTGGGCCACGGTTACGTGCATACCGTCAAAGGCGCCATCGCGTTGCGGGAAGTCTCCGCGCAGGTGGGCGCCGCGGCTCTCGGTCCGGGTCAGCGCCGAGGCGGCGATCAGGCGTACCAGCGGGTGGGGGTCGTGCTCGAGCTCGCGCAGCCCCACACCGTTGCGCTCCAGCCCTGCATTGGTCCACAACGCTCGGCGGCTGGACTCGGAGGGCACCCGCGGGACCCGCTGCGCGAGCGCGCGATCCTGTGACCCGCGCTGGGATCGATCGATGCCGGCGAACGGCGGCTCCTCGATCGCAGCGGCGGCCGCGCGCGCTCCGAACACAAAGCATTCGCTTAACGAATTCGAGGCGAGCCGGTTGGCTCCGTGCAGACCCGTACAGGAGCACTCGCCGACGGCGTAGAGCCCCGGAATGCTCGCTCGGCCCTCCAGGTCGGTCGCGATCCCGCCCATCATGTAATGGGCCGCCGGCGCGACTGGCACCAGCTCGCTCACCGGATCGATCCCCGCCTGGCGCAGCGCCTTGACCACGTTGGGAAACAGCGCCGGATCGATCGTTCGCATGTCGAGACCGACCGAGCCGGTGCCGGTGCTCGTCATCTGGCGCTGCACCGCCCGGGCGACCTCGTCGCGGGGGGCCAGCTCATCGACGAAGCGCTCGCCCGTGCTGTCGAGCAGCCTGGCGCCCTCGCCACGCACCGCTTCGGTGACCAGGAACCCGTCCGCTCCGTTCTGGCCGACGACGGCGGTGGGATGGAACTGCATCAGCTCCAGGTCGGCGAGCGTCGCGCCCGCCGCGAACGCCAGCAGCAGCCCGCCTCCGGTGGCGCCCGCGGGATTGGTGGTGCGCGCCCACATCGCCGCCGCCCCTCCAGTCGCCAGCACGACGGCTCCGGCCCCGATCACGCTGCAGTCATCGAGCTCGACTCCAGCACAGCGGCCGTCGCTGACGATCAGCGCCACCACGCGACGGCGCTCGATCACCTGCACTCGCTCGTCCTGGGCGACCAGCTTTGAGAGCTGACGGACCAGACGGCGTCCCGTGGCCGCGCCGCCCGCGTGCGCCACGCGCCGCGCGGAGTGCCCGCCCTCCAGGCTCAGCGCGAGCCTGCCGTCGGGGTCGGTATCGAAGGCCACGCCGAGCTCGCTGAGATCGTGGATCACCAGCGGGGCCTCGTCACAGAGGACGCGGGCAGCCGACTCGCGCACCGATCCGCGCCCGGCGGCGAGCGTGTCGGCCAGGTGTCGGGCCGGGCTGTCGTCGCCGGCGAGCGCAGCGGCCAGGCCGCCCTGCGCCCAGTAGCTGGACGACTCAGCCAGCGGGGTGGCGGACACGAGCACCACCCGGGCTCCGCGGCGCGCCGTGCAGAGCGCCGTATACAAGCCGGCCGCGCCGGCACCGACGACTGCGACCTGAGTCTCGATTTGGTCCACCGGGAGGTACGGTACTCGCGATGGCTTCCGTGCCTGTCTTCCTTGACCACTCGTCGTCGCTGCAACACGACACGGGCTCGCATCCCGAGCAGCCCGCGCGGATGGTGGCGATCGGGCGTGAGCTCTCCCGGCGCGGCTGGGTCGGCTACCGGCGTGTCAGCTCCCCGCCGGTAGATCGCGCGGTGCTCACGGCAGTGCATCCCGAGAGCTACGTCGCGTCGATCGAGGAGGCGGCGAACAGCGGGGGCGCCCAACTGGACCTCGACACCGTCGTCAGCCAGGGATCATTCATAGCCGCCCTGCACGCCGCAGGGGGCGCGGTGGCGCTGGTCGACCTGCTGCTGGACGGCGATGCGCCGTGCGGGTTCAGCGCCCACCGGCCGCCGGGTCACCACGCCGAGCCGGCCCGGGGGATGGGCTTCTGCCTGTTCAACAACATCGCGGTGGCAGCGCGTTACGCGCTCGAAGTACGGGGCCTGGAGCGCGTGATGATCCTCGACTGGGACGTGCACCACGGCAACGGCACCAACGACATCTTCCACGCCAGCGAGCAGGTGCTGTTCGTGTCCATTCACCAGTCGCCGCTGTATCCCGGCAGCGGTCAGGCTTCGGACGTTGGCGCCGCCGAGGCCACCGGGTTCACGATCAACCTGCCGGTGGGGCCGGGCTCGGGCGACGATGTCTACTGCTCGCTGGTCGAGCACGTGGCGGCGCCGCTGGCCCGCGCCTTCGCGCCGCAGCTGATCCTGATCTCGGCCGGCTTTGACGCCCATCGGGAGGATCCGCTCGCCGAGTGCGACGTCACCGATCAGGGGTTCGGGGCGATGACCCGCGCGATGCGCCGAGTCGGCGACGAGCTGGCGGCTCCGGTCGGGGCGGTGCTGGAGGGCGGCTATGCGCTTGGCGCGCTGGCCCGTTGCGTGGCGGTCTCGATGCAGGCTCTGGCCGGCGGGGCAGACCCGGAGCCAGGCGCCGAGGTACCGAGGGCCAGGGAGGCACGCGATGCGATCGCGCGGATTGCGCAATGGTGGCCGGGGCTGGGCTAAACCGGGCGGCCGGGCCGGGCGCCTGCGCCAGAGCAGCTCGCGTCGGCTAGAGGAGCTCCCGCCAGGCGTCAACCAGGCGCGCGGCCATCCGGTCGGTGGAGAACTCCTGTGCGCGGTCGCGGCCGTGGACCCGCGGGTCGCTGTCAAGCAGGTGGGGGGCGAGCGCCTGATCCCAGCGCTGCTGGTCAAACGGACCGCAGTAGGTCCCGGGCACGCCGGCGAGCGCTTCGGCGTGGACTCCGACCGGGGTGGCGAGCACCGGGACGTCGCACGCGAGTGCCTCCAGCACCGCGAGGCCGAACCCTTCACGATCGGATGGGACCAGCACGGCGTTGGCGGCATTGACCCACAGCGGGACCTCGGCCGGGGGGACGTGGCCCAGCGTGAGCAATTGCACCTGGTGCCGGCGGGCGAGCGAGACGGCCAGATCGTGACGCTTCTCCGGGCGCGCGGGATCGGCGGCGAACAGCAGGTAGGGCCGGTCAGGCGCCAGGCCAAGCGCGGTCCGCGCCTGCCGGCGGTCGATCGGCGCACAGCGTGTGGTGTCGACTCCGCAGGGCAGCACCGCCACCCGGGCGCCCGCGGTGGCGGTGGGGTCAAGCTCGCGGGCCAGCGCCTCGGACACGACCCCGATCAGGTCGATGAAGCGGAGCCCCGCCAGCGTGATCCGCCGCGAGCGTGGGTTCGCCAGATCGGTTCCGTGCAGCGTCACCGCCCGGATCCGGCAGCGCTCGGCCAGGGCCGGCCAGATCGTCAGGCCGAAGTGGGCATGGACGACGTCGTAGGGCTCGCGATGACCGAACCGGTGGCGGGCGAGTCCGGCTGCGGCGCGCAGGTAGGCGCCGGCGGCGCCGGGCACAAACGCGAACAGCTCCAGCTCGACCTCCGGAATCCGCCGCAGCGCAGCGACCTGATCGGCGACGAAGCTGCCGAGCTCCGGACGCGACGGGGAGGGGTGCATGTTGGTGACGATCAGGACCCGCATGTGTTTTCGCGAGCTTAGGGTTCGCGGACCCTAGTTGTGCCCGGGCCCGGAATTGCGCGGCGTGGCCGGGAGGTGCCGGATGGCGCGCTTCGCGCGCTGTGGCCGTGGCGGAGGGGGCGCGCCGCGCGCTCTGGCACCATCACAGGCTGTGTCCGCGCTGCCTGAACAACCGGTTGCCGTATTCGACTCCGGCGTCGGCGGTCTGACGGTCCTGCACGAGCTGCTGGTCTCGCTGCCGACCGAGGACTACCTGTACCTCGGCGACACGGCGCGCTTTCCCTACGGCGAGCGCTCGCAGTCCGAGCTGCGCGAGTTCGCGATCGAGATCTCAGACCACCTGCTGGAGCTCGGGGCCAAGCTGCTGGTCATCGCCTGTAACGCCGCCAGCTCGGCGGCGCTGGGGACGATCGAGCTGCATCTGGAGTCGCTCGGCCGCCGCGTCGACGTGATCGGCGTGGTCGCGCCCGCGACGCAGCTCGCCGTGGCGGGCAGCCGGACCGGACGGATCGGACTGCTGGCGACACCGGCGACGGTGGCCAGCGGCGCCTACGAGCGGGCGGTGTTGGCCGCCGATCCCCACGTCTACCTGAAGAGCGTCGCCTGCCCCGATCTGGCGCCGATCATCCAGGGCGGCTTTCCGTTCGACGCGCACTTGGTCGACACCGTGCGAGCCTACTGCGCGCCGTTGCGCGCCGCGCAGGTCGACACGGTGATCCTGGGCTGCACCCACTACCCGCTGGTGGCGCCGATGCTGCAGCGGGCGCTCGGGCGGGGCGTGACACTGGTGACCTCAGGGGCCGGCGTGGCCCGCAGCGTCGAGCGTGCGCTGACGGCGCGCGGGATTCTGAACCCGCGTCAGCAGGAGGGGAGCTACGGATTTCTTTGCACCGGGGATATCGAGTCCTTCCACGCGCTGGGGACGCGCTTTCTGCAGATGCCGCTGGGGGAAGTGGCGCACGTCGAGCTGGGAACCGGGGTGGCAGCGTGACCGCCGGTCCGGTCACCGGGGTGCCGGCGTGAGCGCCGAGGCGTCCCAGCGCAGCTACGGCCGTTCACCGGGACAGCCGCGGCCGACGCAAATCGAGCCCGGCTTCGTGCGCACCGCGACGGGATCGGCGCTGATCTCGGTCGGCGAGACGCGGGTGATCTGCACGGCGTCGGTCCAGGAGAGCGTTCCGCGCTGGATGTCGGGCTCGGGCCGCGGCTGGGTCACCGCCGAGTACGGGATGCTCCCCGCCTCGACCGGAGACCGCAAGCCGCGTGACGTCAGCAAGGGGCGCCCGGACGGCCGCACGGTGGAGATCCAGCGCCTGATCGGGCGCTCGCTGCGCGGCGTGATCGACTTCGCTGCGCTGGGGGAGCGAACGATCTACGTCGACTGCGACGTGCTCCAGGCCGACGGCGGAACGCGCTGCGCATCGATCACCGGCGGCATGGTGGCGTTGAGGCTGGCCTGCGCACGGCTGATCTCCGAAGGCAAGCTGAAGCGCACGCCGCTGACCGGAAGCGTCGCCGCGATCTCCTGCGGGATCGTTGGGGGAGTGCCACTGCTCGATTTGGACTACTCCGAGGATTCGACCGCCGAGGTGGATGCCAACGTGGTGATGACCGGCGACGGTGGCCTGGTCGAAGTCCAGGCCACCGCCGAGCGCACGCCGCTGTCACGGGCTCACCTCGACGATCTGCTGGCGCTGGCGGCCGATGGGATCGAGGTGCTGCGCGCGTTTCAGGACGAGGCTGTCGCGGCCGCAGCAAACTGAGCGATGGCGGTTCCGGAGTCGCTCGTACTCGCGACGCGCAACCCGCACAAGCTCGCGGAGTTCGGTCGGCTGCTCTCGCCCCACGGGATCACTGTGCAGGCGCTGCCCGACGACATCGAATTGCCGCCCGAGGATGGTGAGACGTTTGCCGAGAACGCGCTCCTCAAGGCCAGGGCGGCGGCCGCCGCTACGGCGCGCGCGGCGATCGCCGACGACTCAGGGATCGAGGCGCTGGCGCTGGATGGCCGGCCCGGTGTGCGGTCGGCCCGCTACGCGGGACCCGGCGCGACCGACGAGCAGAACCTCGCCAAGCTGATGTCAGAGGCTCCGGCCGGAAGCGAGCTGCGATACGTGTGTGCGCTCGCCTACGTGGACCGCGGCGCGGGCATCGAGCGGATCTTCGTCGGCGAGTGCGACGGGCGTCTGGCGTCCGAGCGCCGCGGCGCCCGCGGGTTCGGCTATGACCCGGCGTTCCTGCCCGACGGCGACCACGGGGAGCGCACGATGGCGGAGCTGACCGAGCGTGAGAAGGACGAGATCAGCCATCGGGGGCGCGCCGTGATGGAGCTCTTGACCTGGCTTTCGGCTTCGTCTTAGAGATGTCCTCGCAGGCGGGAGGACACGAGCAGGCTGACGAACCGCGCAAACAGCGCACCGCCGCGCTGTCGGTGCTGTCGAATTCGACCCTGATCCTGCTCAAGGTGATCGCCGGGACGGTCACCGGTTCGGTGGCGATCCTGACCGAGGCCGTGCACTCGAGCATCGACCTTGTCGCCTCGATCGTCGCGTTCATCTCGGTGCGCAAGGCCGACGAGCCGGCCGACGAGAGTCATCGCTACGGGCACGAGAAGATCGAGAACCTGGCTGCGGCGATCGAGGGGATCCTGATCCTGGTCGGCTCGGCGGCGATCACGTTCGAGGCGATCCGGCACCTGGTGGGGCACGGACGGGTGCAGACGGTAGGGATCGGGATCGCCGTCGTGGGCTTCTCCCTGGTGGTCAACGTGTTCGTTTCCGCCCGGCTGTCGCGCACAGCGCGCCAGACCGGATCGCCGGCGCTGGAAGGCGATGCCGTCCACCTGCGCACCGATGCCCTGACCTCGGTGGCGGTGCTGGTCGGGCTCGTGGCGGTCAAGCTGACGGGCGCCCAATGGATCGACCCCGTGGTGGCGCTGGTGGTGGCCGCCGCAATCGTGGTGACCGGCGTCAAGCTGCTGACCCGATCGTCGCGGGTGCTGGTCGACGAGTCCCTGCCGGCGGGCCAGGTGGAGCTGATCCGGCTGGCCGTGGAGGCGTTCGGTCCGCGGGGCGTGGTCGGCTACCACGAGTTGCGCACCCGACAGGCCGGCGCGAGACGCTACGTCGACCTGCACGTCCAGTTCGTCGCCGGGACGTCGCTGGAGGACGCGCATCGCACGGCGCACGAGCTCCAGGACACGATCGCTGAGCGCCTGCACGGCTCCGACGTGCTGATCCATCTGGAGCCCGAGGACCGGGTCAGGCCCGGCGAGGTGCTCAGGTCTCGGCGCTAGCGCCGAGACTCCGAATCACCGCACTAGACCCTATGGAGGATGATTCGCCGAGACGTTGAAGGCCGGACCTCAATCGCATT
>OCZT010005128.1_pt1 | contig 13119 bp, 5 predicted proteins | sample 1539031 | NCBI WGS metagenome assembly OCZT01 (sample SAMEA3539308, study PRJEB22396) | soil metagenome | biome: tundra; feature: field; material: soil | place: USA | collected 2010-05 | depth 0.15 m | reverse complement strand
TCGGTTGGCGCATTGGGATAACCGGGGAAGTAGTATCCGGTGGCATCCAGTGCATCCACTGCCTGCTTCGCGCAGAAATGGACGACATCCGTGAGGCTCATGGAGCCTTCGCGAAGCTGCTTGTTAAACGAATAGGCGTTGAGACCGAGTTTGAGTTTGACACCCGCTTCGCGCTCGATGGTCTCCGTTCGGGCAAAGGCCGAGGCGGGAATCGAAGCCATGGCTGCGAGAGTGGCGGAACCGGCGAGAAACCTGCGGCGATCGATGGTGAACATGCGTGACCTTGCCTTTCCCTCCTACGGTAGTCATCGGTACGGATTGGGTCAACGGCAAAGCGAAAGGGATACTTTTTCGCAGCGAGCTTAGGAGGATGGCAGGCGAGAATGGATGTCCTGCGCCTGCCTTATCGAGACAGCCAATGTACTGAAACCAACCGCAAGGAGCGCCGACTTGCAGATGAATCGCAATGTGTTCATTTCTAGCTCCAATAGAACCGCGTTTTCTTATCCCGCCGGCGCGCTGAGTTCCTGAGTTTGCTGGCGCATTGGATTCTATCGCACTTCGTTGCGTCCATCTTCTTCGATACCGCGGCGAGCCCTCGGCGCCTTCTGCCAGAAATCCACGCCCCGCGTGAAGGGCGACGTCTTCAAACACAGAGAAGCTGCGCTGCGTCACCTACTGCGACGCCAAGACTGGAAATGCGGCTAAAGCGGATTCCAATGGGGGAAGTATTTTTCCCTTGACATTACAGCACTCTCTTCTCTAGATTCAACTGCGAACTAAATGCTGACCTTAATCTGGATCAAGATCTAGAGGGCATTAGCCCTTGAAGTCTCCCTAAGAATAGCGGGAGAAGCAAAAGACTCGCTGCCGACCATCCGCCAAGTACACAAGAAGGTCCTAATTTGAGGAAATAGCTATTCAGTAGATATTGCTGCGTGCCCTCACATGGGTCTAACTCCGAACAAATAGAGCACAGAAACAATTTCATACTGGAACCAGGAAGGGTATCAAATGCTCACGAATCAGGAGGGGACATGTATGCCGAAGCAATGTGTCAGAGGTAAGAATCACATTAGCGTACGCGGCCTAACGCGGACGCGGACGATTTGGCTGTCGCTGATGATGGTGTTGGTGATTGCGTCAGTGACCCGACTGCGCGCGCAACTCGCCGGGGAAGGCGCCATCCAGGGTCGTGTGACAGATCCCACAGGCGCAATCATCCCGAGTGCGGTCGTAACCGCCACGAACGTGGCCACAGACATTAAGACCGTTCGCTCTAGTACGAGTTCAGGCGTGTATGTTCTGTCGCCACTGTCGCCGGGTGAATACACGGTCTCGGTCTCTGCAGTTGGCTTCGCGAAGTCTGTGCAGGAACACATCGTGGTCAATGCGACCCAGTCGGTCGGCCTCGATGTTAAGTTGACGATCGGGACCCAGACGGAGTCCATCACGGTAACCGACGCTCCACCCGCATTAGAGACCACCAACGCCACCCTGGGCCAGACGATGGAGAACAAGACCTATTCGGCCCTGCCGCTTGAGGTGAATGGTGGTCCGCGCGACCCGACAGCGTTTGCCGGCCTGATGCCTGGTGTAGCAGGCGGCGGCCCTTCCGGCTCCTTCAACGGGGCCGGTGGACCGGCTGGCAGAGTTAATGAAATCTATGTGGACGGCATGCCGGTGACGGCGATCAACATGCAGGGCAACGCGGGGGTTGTATCGCAGGCAATTTCGGTCGATGCGGTAGATCAGTTTCAGGTGATTACCAGCGGCGCGTCGGCACAGTACACCGGAATGGGCGTGTCGAATTTCAATATCAAGTCCGGCACCAATAAATTTCACGGATCCGCTGCCGATTTTCTGCGCAACACGATGTTCGATAGCTGGGGTTTTTTCGCCAAGGCAGATACTACCAACTCGTTAGTGAACGGCGTGTCAACAACGGTTCCTGCACCTAACCCAGGTGAGCATCAGAACGAATTGGCCTTAACTGTCGGAGGACCGATCCGGATACCGCACGTTTACGATGGCCGTGACAAATTGTTCTTCTTCACTTCGTTTGACAAGTACCACCAGACGTATGGAGTTAACCCGAGCTTCTATTCGATTCCGACTCTGCTGGAGGGGCAGGGAAATTTTACAGAGCTCAATTACAACATCTACGACCCTACGACCTACAACGCCTGCACGGCAGCTAACAACGGCACTCCATGCACCTATCCGTTTCAAGGCATGGTGAACGGCGTATTGACAAACAACGTGATTCCGCCGAGCGAACTTTCGCCCCAATCACAGTACATGCAGAAGTTCATGCCTGCCCCAACGGTTCCGGGCACGCAGAACAACCTGCTCACCGGCACTCCTGGAGGCACCAACAACTGGGAACTAACCGCCAGAATTGATTACCAAATAACTCCGAATCAAAGGTTCTCCGTATTGTCCAATTCCGGCGTAAAGTCCTACATCGGGTTGGATGGAGGGGGTTTGCCACCGCCGTATACGAACGCGAGGATTGTGAAGTCGCTCACTGCAAATGGGATTTTGGAGCACAACTACGTCATCTCGCCACATTTGGTTAACAATTTGAAGTACGCGTACATCCGCAGCTGGGCTCCGGCGCTGGATCCATGGATGAATATTCCCCAGTATGAAGCCGGAACCGCTGTTGGCATCGGCAACCTGCCACCGGGCCAGGCGCAACTTACCTTTCCCAATGTGAAGTTTGCCGGGTTTGCGGATAATCCAACTAATTGGCCGACTTCCAACAACAACAGTTACGACCAATATGTGGATACCTACGAAGTTATGGATAACCTGCAGTGGACCAAGGGGCAGCATAACCTGACGTTTGGCCTACTCTACCAATGGCTGGATCAGAATGACGGCACCGAGACACCCACGGGGCCGCTACCGCTAAATTACAACAGCGTCAACACGGCCGGCTATAAAGCAGGCAAGGTTGCCAACACCACAACAGGAAACTCCTATGCCAGTTTCATGCTCGGCGCCGTCAATAGCAGCAGTATGAGCGTGCAACCGTTCACGCAGTTGGGTGCTCGGTTCAAGGCGATCTCGCCCAACGTTGAAGATGACTGGCGGGTCAATTCCAAGTTGACCCTGAACCTGGGGCTGCGCTGGGATATCCTTACTCCCTACCATGAGGTGCTGGACCGCTGGTCATTTCTCAACATGACCGAAATCAATCCGGCGACGGGAACTCCGGGCGCGCTGCAGTTCGCGGGCAACGGGACGTACAGTTGCCATTGCACCACTCCCGTCAACACATACTGGGGCAACGTAGGTCCTCGGCTCGGTCTGGCATATTCCATCAATGACAAGACCGTGTTGCGCGCTGCGTTCAGCACCGTCTACTCGCATAGCGGCGGCGTCGGGGGGAATGGAGGAGCTAATTACGGTACTGGCCAGACCGGCCTGACGGGCAGCGCATCGTTCCCGTCTTCCGGGCAGTCGGGCGCCATTCCGGCCTTCTACCTGAACAACAGCGCGCAGTTCCAGGCCATGGGCATCTCCAACACGTCCCTTCCGGCCTTTACCCCGACCAACAACGTTACGCCTTTTCGCGACCCTACGGAGAACGCCGGCAACTACATCAACTCGTCCGGAGTTGCCGTCACGCCGCAGGGCGTATCCTATCCTGACCCTTACCTATCAGGTCGCGCACCTTACTCCGAGAACTGGAACATTGGCATCGAGCGGGCAATCTTTCGCAAGACTGTGCTCAGCGTCAACTACTCGGCCAGCCAGTCACACTTCATCACCGGCGGCGACCGAGGTCTCATCCGGAATGAGCTTGATCCCAAGTACGAGGTGCTGGGCAATTTGCTCAAGCAGTTGCCCACCGGAGTGGACAGCAAGACAGGACAGACCTACCTGCAGGAGGCGCAGGCCATTGTCCCGGGCATCGCTCTGCCGTATGCCAACTTCGGCAGCACAAGCGGCACGATCAATGCCATGCTGTTGCCACATCCTCAATATTCAGGCATCTCAGACACCTGGGGCAACGTGGCCAACTCCAACTACAATTCGTTGCAGTTGACCCTGAAACAGCAAACCAGCCGGGGAGTGACCTTCACTCTCAACTACACATATAGCAAGGAAATTGACGACACAGGATGCTGCCGTTCGCACTACGACATTCCCGCGTTTGCCATCACAGACGGCATTGCGCGAAAGCAAACGACGCTTGATCGCCAGCAAGCGGGCGCACCGCAGGCCCTCCATGTCTTTGGAGTATGGGAGTTGCCCTTCGGTAAGGGGCACATTGGCAGTGAAAGCAGACTCGTCAATGTCTTTGCGGGCGGATGGTCCTTGTCGGGCATCTTCAGCTACAGCTCCGGCTCTCCGATCAACGTCGGCGCGAGCGGATGCCTGGTCATAGGCGAGGGCTGCAACCCGAGCTACACGCCGGGATACACCAAGTCTCCGCGGATGAATGGGAAGTGGGGCCAGGGCATCACTCCTCTGACGGCAAGCGCTACTCCCTTCCTGGACGCAACCGCGTTTTTCGTCCCGAACGCGACCTACCAGATGGGCAACGTAAACGCTCCATCGGATAAGTTGTTTGGCATCGGCAACTATGACCTCGATGCAAGCATTCGACGGACTTTCAAAATCTGGGAGAAGGTGAATTTTATCGTTGCTGCGGACGCATTCAATGCTACGAATCATGTGCAATTCACTATCGGCGGCACAAGCATAAACAAAGTAGTCAACGGCACTGGCCCAGGCGGCAATGCTATCGGCACGAATGCCGGTAGCAACTTCGGGACGATCAGCGGCCAAGGCAATTCAGCACGTGACTGGCAGTTCTCCGGCCGTCTCAACTTCTGAGTTGATCAACATCTTTGCCGCGGGGGTCTCAGTCTCCAGTGACTGAGACCTTCGATTTCATCCATCTTTGTATACCGGGCGAATGATTGCCTTGAGAGTGGGATACCATGCGGCATCTCCGAAATTTCCTCTGCGTGGGCCTGCTGATTGGAATGGTGGCAGCCGCATCTGCGGATGCACAGACCCTAGCTGCGCGCACCCGCTACAACTTCAATCCAGGCTGGCTTGTTTTCGCAGGAGACCCGGCCAACGCTCAGTCGCCCTCCTTCGACGACTCTGCCTGGAAGCCGGTTACTCTTCCCTACGCATGGAATGAGGACTCCGCCTTCAAGGTTACCATTCATGACCTGCCTACAGGCATCGCGTGGTACCGCAAGCACTTCCGTATCCCATCAAATGCCACGGGCAGGCGGGTCTTTCTGGAATTCGAGGGGATTCGGCAGGCCGGCGACGTTTACTTGAACGGCAAGTTCCTCGGCCGCCACGAGGATGGCGTCTCCGCATTTGGGTTCGATATCACGGCTGAGGTGAAACCCGCCCCCGAAGAGAACGTGCTTGCCGTGCGCACCGACAATAGCTGGACGTATACGGAGGTCGCCACCGGTAGCACCTTCCGGTGGAACAACGTCAACTTTTACGCCAACTATGGCGGTATCAGCAAGAATGTCTGGCTGCATGTTACTGCTCCGCTTCACCAAACCCTTCCCCTCTTCTCCTCGCTCGGTACGACCGGCATCTACATCTGGGCCTCCCATTTCGATCTGCCCCGCCACTCGGCAACGATTACTGCGGAAAGCCAGGTCCGAAACGACGATTCCATTCGCCAGAGTGCGTCGTACACCGTGCGAATCGACGACATGGACCACAAGACCGTCGCTACCATGTCCGGGCCCGTGGTGACGATCGCCCCGGGAGAAACGCGCACGCTTACTGCCTCAGTACCGGTTCGCGAGTTGCATTTCTGGAGTTGGGGCTACGGCTATCTCTACAATGTCACGACGACGCTCTCTGTAGGTGGTCGCGTTATTGACTCGGTCACCACACGCACTGGCTTCCGCCAGACCACCTTCGAACACGGTTACGTTGCTCTCAACGGGCGCCCACTCGATGTTCATGGATATGGCCAGCGCACCACGAATGAGTGGCCCGCGCTTGGCATCGATCTTCCCCCATGGTTGAGCGATTTTTCCAATCGCCTGATGGTCCAGGGCAACGCGAACGTTGTCCGCTGGATGCACGTCACACCATCCCGCCAGGACACGGACTCTTCAGACCGAGTCGGCCTCATCGAATCCATGCCGGCCGGCGATGCAGAGGGGGACTCCGACGGCCGTCATTGGGAACTGCGGGTTAAATTGATGCGCGATTCCATCATCTATAACCGCAACAATCCCAGCATCGTTTTTTATGAGAGCGGGAATCACGGGATCTCGGAAGCTCACATTGCCGAGATGAAGGCGGTGCGCGACCAGTACGATCCACATGGTGGTCGTGCAATCGGCGCGCGGGAGATGCTCGCCAGCCATATCGCCGAGTATGGAGGCGAGATGCTTTACGTCGACAAGTCTTCTTACAAGCCACTGTGGGCGCACGAGTACTCCCGTGATGAGGCCGCACGCGCATTCTGGGATGACGATTCGCCACCCTTTCACAAGGATTCACCGCTCTACAATCGCAACCAGGAGTCTCAGGCGATCGAAGATGTGGTCCGGTGGGACGACTACTTCCGCGCCCGTCCGGGGACCGGTACTCGGGTCAGCGACGGCGGCGTCAAGATCATCTTCTCTGATTCAAACACCCATCATCGCGGCGACAACAACTACCGCCGATCGGGCGCCACCGATCCAATGCGCATTCCCAAGGATGGTTTCTACGCGGACCAGGTTATGTGGAATGGCTGGGTCGACCCGAAGAAGGCGGCCGTCCACATCCTGGGCCACTGGAATTACGCAGCCGGAACTGTCAAACCCATATACGTCGTTGCCGCGAAGGCTGCGCGAGTTGAATTGAAGCTCAACGGCAAGTCGCTCGGCATCATCAAGGCGTATGCCTCTAATCCCGATCAGGCCCGCGCCCTGCCTGACGGAGTCCCGCCTGCACCCAGCGTTCCCGAGGAGCCAGGCATACCCGCCGGGCAGTCGAACGATTTTCTCTTCACCTTTCCGAATGTCGCCTTTGCCGCAGGCACGCTCGAAGCTATTGCGTATGACGCAAATGGACATACGGTCGCCAACGAGCAGATGCATACCGCAAGGCCGCCGGCAGCGATTCGACTCACGTCGCATACGGGTCCCGGCGGTCTGCACGCGGACGGCTCCGATTTGGCACTGGTTGATGTCGAGATCGTCGACGCCAAGGGTGAGCGCTGTCCGACAGCCGATCCCTTCATCAGCTTCAGTCTCAGCGGCCCAGCGGAGTGGCGCGGAGGGATCGCGCAGCCTTCAGCCGGAGGCAACGCAGACACGTTCTCCAACTACATCCTGGCCACCACGCTCCCGGTCGAGAATGGCGTCAACAGGGTGATCGTGCGAAGCAAACCGCTCAACGGATCTAAACTTGGCACGATCACGCTGAAGGCCACATCGCATGGTCTCCCCCCCGTATCCATCTCGCTTATCTCACATCCGGTCCCGGTTATAGATGGGCTCTCCACCTATGATCCGGCGACCTCACTTCCTTCGAACGTCGAACGGGGCCCAACCCCGGCGGGTTCCTCGATTCACACGACCAGAGCCTCAGTTGTGGTTGCAAGCGCGACGGCCGGCATCAATGCCGACAAAGCCATGCTGAGCCACGATGAAAACGAAACTACTTCATGGTCGAATGACGGGCAGATCTCGAATGCATGGATTGAGTACACCTTCGCTCAACCGTCTGCGCCAGGGGAGATGGAAATCAAACTGAATGCCTTCCGTACCCGGCGCTATCCGCTGCGTGTCACTTTGGACGGTGCTCTGCTCTACGAGGGAGCGACTCCCACGAGTCTTGGCTATGTGACAATCCCGTTCCAGCAACCGTCAGGTCATCCGATTATGGGAACGCATCTGCGGATCACACTTACGGGGCCGCCGATCGATGCCGCCCCTGCTGTGGGCACGGCTGAAATTACCGGCAAGTATGACGGCGCTGGCGTCGTGCCTGTCACCCACGACAATCAAGCCATCCTCAACGTCATTGAAACGGACTTCTATGAAGCGCGCAGATGAACGTGTCGGGCGGGCGGAAGAGGGAATTGCGTGGCCCACTAGCCACAACGAGGAAAGACAAATCGAAATGAGGAAGCCTGTGTCTCCAAAGCATGTGTCGCGACGTGAATTCATCAGTGCAGCCGCTTTTGCGGCTGCGGGATTGCGGGTGGTCTGCGGAACGGGACGTGCTGCTTTTGCGGCCGTCGAACCCGGGGCTTATACTCCGCCGAAGTCGCCCCGGTCCACGTTGAACTTCAATTACGACTGGAAGTTCATCCGTGAAGATGTTTTCGGCGCTGAGGCTCCGGCCTTCGACGATTCCAAATGGACTGCGGTCGCGACTCCGCACAGCTTCAACGACGTGGACTCCTTCCGCATGATCATCGCGCATGGCGGCGGCGACCGTGGCACGTACAAAGGACTCTCGTGGTATCGCAAGCACTTTAAGCTCCCCTCCGATCTCGCCGGCCACAAGGTCTTCATCGAGTTCGAGGGCATGCGCCAGGCAGGCGACATCTACCTCAACGGCAAGCAGGTCGGGCTCTACGAAAATGGCATAACCGCCTACGGAATCGACATCACGGACGCGTTGCATCTGGGCGCACAGGAAAACGTGCTCGCGGTGAAGGTCGACAACACGACGACGTATAAGGAACGCGCCTTCTGCATGACCAATCCAAAGAATCCCGACGGCTCCGACTGCGTTCCGACAGGGTACGAATGGAACGCGAACGACTTCAACCCCGATCACGGCGGCATCAACCGGCATGTCTGGCTGCATGTGGTGGGTAATATCCACCAGACCCTTCCGCTCTATTACGGACTCGAGAGCCAGGGTGTGTACGTTCACGCCGCCAATTTTGACTTCTCAAAGAAGACGGCGGATGTCACCGTGGACGCCGAAATCCACAACACATCGGGCGGTCGCGCTACCGTGAGACTTTCCGTGGCGATCGTGGATCACACCGGGCATCTTCGCGCCCAGTTCGACGGCGATCCAGTGGACATGGTCGACGCCGAAAAGAGCGTGCAGACGGCAAGCGGCAACCTTAAGGACGCGCGTTTCTGGAGCACCGACGACCCGTACATGTACGACGTGTACACCATCCTCAAAGTGGACGGGAAGGTGGTCGATGTCAATCGGCTGGAGACCGGCTTCCGCAAGACCGAATTTAAGGGCGGCGCGGGCACGGGCGGCGTCTACATCAACAACAAGTTTGTCTACCTGAAAGGATTCTCCGAGCGCTCGACCGACGAATGGGCCGCCGTGGGTGCCGGCTATCCTGACTGGATGCATGACTACACGGCGAACCTCATCCGCGAGTGCCACGGTAACTACATGCGCTGGATGCACATCTCGCCGACCAAAACCGACGCCGATTCCTTCGCGCGCTTCGGCATTGTCCAGGTCTGCCCGGCCGGCGACAAAGAACGCGATGTCACCGGCCGCCAGTGGGACCAGCGCGTCGAGGTGATGCGCAATTCGATCATCTATTTCCGCAATAATCCAAGCATTTTGTTCTGGGAAGCCGGCAACACCGTGGTTGCGCCGGATCAGATGCAACAGATGGTGGATCTGCGCAAGCAGTGGGACCCCGACGGCGGACGCGTCATCGGCACCCGCGGCGACTCCAACAACGCGGCCAATACGGCTACGACCCCAATCGCGGAGTACTACGGAGTGATGATGGCCCAGGACACGGGGGTGGAAGCGCTGACCGGACCGAAGGACATGTTCCGCGCTTACTCCGCCGAACGCCGCGACCGCGCCCCCATCATCGAGACCGAGGACTTCCGCAACGAAGGTGCCCGCCGCATGTGGGACGACTTCTCGCCGCCCTACTTTAAGGCCAAGAAGGGACCGAACGACACCTGGAAGCGCGACGGCTATCTCTACACCTCGGAGAGTTTCGCTCTGGACGGCGTCAAGCAGTACTGGGAGTACTGGATCAACCGCATCTCCAACACCGATCCGGCGCACGCAAGGTGGTCGGGCTATTGTTCGATCTATTTCACCGATGAGGACGCAGACGGACGCCAGGACTCCAGCGAAGTCTCGCGTGTCAGCGGCAAGATGGACGCGATGCGCCTGCCAAAGGAGATCTACTTCGCACACCGTGTGATCCAGAACGAGCAGCCCGACCTGCACATCCTCGGTCACTGGACCTACCCGGCCACACAGCCCGACGGGACCAAGACGGCAAAGACCATCTACGTCATCGCCAACACGGATTCCGTGGAGCTGATCGTCAACGGCAAGTCCGCCGGCGTAAACTCCAAGCCCGACACCGGATGGGTCTTCGCCTTCCCCGACATCGCGTTCGCGCCTGGCAGTATCAAGGCCATCGGCAAGAACGGGGAGAAGGTCGTCGCCCAGCGGGAACTGACCACGGCAGGACCGGCGGCCGCGATCAAACTGACAACAATCCTCGGGCCGAAGGGACTGCAGGCCGACGGCGCGGATATCGCGCTCATAGACCTCGAGGTGGTAGACGCGAAGGGCCAGCGTTGCCCGACCGACGATGCGCGGGTCGACTTCACGTGCGACGGTCCGGGCATCTGGCGCGGCGGCTACAACAGCGGCAAGGTCGATTCGACGAACAACCTGTATCTGAACACCGAACTCGGAATCAACCGCGTCGCGGTGCGCTCGACCCTGAAGGCCGGAACGATCACCGTAACGGCGAAGCGGGACGGCCTGAAATCGGCACAGCTCCAAGTTACGTCCAAGTCGGTGGTTGTGACGGACGGCATTGCTGACTTCATGCCTCCGCAAATGCAAGGCCCCGCAGAGAAGTAGGCCGGGGCCCAACCCCGATCTCCATTGTTGACAAATCTCTAGTACTACAGTTGTAGATAGAAGATCGGGAGCGGGGAGCCACGTTTGCGGTAGTGGCAGCGAAGTGCATGGAATTGATGTTGTCTTCGCCATTGGGACCAGTGCAGCAGATGCTCAACGCCGTGCCATCCTCGCCAGAGCAGGTGGGTGAGCAGGTGGCGCAGTTCCGGTACGCTGAGCGGCACCTGCCCGCCTGGAGTTTTTTTCTCCGCGTGCGCGCAGAATCGCCAGTACCGCATGGGCCAGCATGGCCAGAGTAATGTGCCGATACCAGCCTTGCCAGTGGCGGACTTCGTAGTGGTCAAGCCCGCACTCGCCCTTGGCGGCCTGGAAGGCTTGTTCAATCTGCCAGCGTTGTCCGGCCACACGCACGAGGGTTTTCAGCGTGGTCTTGGACGTGGGCGCATAGAAGCGATAGTAGGCATGCTCGGGATTTTCTTCGATACTGCGCCGCACCAGCAGCCCGTGGTTCCAGCCATCCTCTTGCCAGCCCGAAATCATGGTCCAGTCGTACAACCGTTCACCTTTGCTGCCCGATCCTGCGGAAATGCGTTCCCAGGCCAGATTCGGTAAGCTCTGTGCAATCGTATCCACGCGTCGTTGCTGGTGATCGGGCCAGCGCATCCGTTGGTCTGAAGCTATGGCCAGCACATAACCAAGCCGCCGCCCTTCCAGCCACTGACGCAGTTTGCTGTTGTTGCCATAGACCTCATCGGCAGCTACCCAGTTACAGGGGGCGCCAGCTTTCAACGCACGCTCGATCATGCGTCGCGCCAACTCTGGCTTGGTGGCAAACTCCGTCTCTTCCGGCACTGCTGCGGCGCGGCGACGCTCGGCATCGGCGGCCCATTCTTCAGGAAGATACAACTCACGATCAACCAACGCCGCGCCCTTGTTACTGGCGTAGCAAAGAAACACGCCAACCTGGCTGTTCTCGATGCGCCCCGCCGTGCCAGTGTACTGGCGCTTGACCCCAACCGAATGCAGACCCTTCTTCAGAAAACCCGTCTCATCGGCGATCAGCACGGCATCTGGACTGCTCAACTCTTCCAACACGTAATCGCGGAGCTGATCCCGCGCTGCGTCTGCATCCCAACGCGCCCGGTCCAGCAAATGCTGCACTCGGTAAGGAGCGGCTTCGCCCATCCACTCCGCCAATTGCCAGCCGTTCTTGCGCTCGCAGTGACTCAACAAACCTTGAAGATATGCAAGACTACGCTCGCGTGCTTCAGAGCGCGCAAACAACCCTGCTATACGGTCGTGGGACCGCAACAACTCACGCTTCCAACCCGATAATCGCTTCTCCATCGCGCACGCAGGAGAACCGCAGCCCAGAGCAAATTCAGATTACCACTATCTACAACTGTAGTACTAGGAGGCGGTGGGCCAAACCGGTGACGAGGGGGTGCTTCGCACTCGTTGTGGCGAGGTCCACAAGGCTCCTTCATGCCGCCTGAATTCGTGCTTCTTGGGACCAGTTCGGGACCACTTAGAGGTTTGTTAGGATCGTTGCGATGTGTTCCGATGCACTTCGCTGCCTTTAGGATGTTAGAGTTGCAATTTGCCCCCGTTCTTTCTCGGCAATCGAATGATCGCAACGCAACTTTTAGGGCGCCCGGTGGTGCTTCGCGAATTGCTCCCTCAGGACCTGAAGCTCGAATTGGAGTCCTTGACCGTAGATGAAGCGGTGCTGGCCGCGCGACATCTTGCCTTCGTGGTGGGCCGCGCCCACGCTCGCCAGATGGACGCTAAAACGCGGAAAAAGTGGAAGGCCGTTTTGGATCGGAGCCGGCCCAAGAAACTCGACGCTCCGTCCTGGCTTTGGCGGTCCGTGGTGGAACTGGTGGCGCGCCATGAAGAGGCTTATCTCGAACATTGCCGTCGCTACGCTCTTGCGTGCGAAGCGGCTTCTTCGCAACGTCTGAGCGCCGCAGGCTGAAGTGTTTGCCGCAAAACTCAGAAAATCCGTTTCATTCGACTCCCACAAAGTTGTGCACCATACCGCCCCCAACCACACTGAACGCGCAAATAAAACGTTCTATTGCGGTTGCTGGGGGCGGTAGGCGGAACAACGATGATCCCATAGACAGGAGTTGACCGCAGAAGAGCTTGCGTTCGCCAGTACGCTTGGGATACCCCTTTCGCATTGCGGCTTCAGTTCGTAGCGTCTGGCAATGCCGCGCCGGGTGCAGCCGCCCATCTCGGGAGCTGAGGTTCACTCGCCCCTGCAGCGGGTCA
>OCZT010005127.1_pt1 | contig 13121 bp, 13 predicted proteins | sample 1539031 | NCBI WGS metagenome assembly OCZT01 (sample SAMEA3539308, study PRJEB22396) | soil metagenome | biome: tundra; feature: field; material: soil | place: USA | collected 2010-05 | depth 0.15 m | reverse complement strand
GATAAGTCTAACGCCGATTTGAAGTACGCCGAACACAAGTATCTGTATCGCAACTTACAGAACGGGCGTTTCGAAGAGGTCACTGACAAAGGCGGACCGGGCATTCTGGAGAACGCGCCGGCGCGCGGGTGCGCTTTCGGCGACTACGACAACGATGGCGATATCGACGTGGCGGTGAACTGCGTCAACGCGATTCCGCAGCTTCTGCGCTGTGACTCCACGCTGAACCGAAACTGGATCAAGATCAAGCTGTCCGGCGTGAAGTCCAATCGCACCGGCATCGGCAGCCGGGTCACGGTGACCGCCAAGACCAAGCCGGACGCGCCGAAGCCGCTGGCGCAAATGGATGAGTTGCGCAGCGGCGGCAGCTATTTTTCGCAGAACGATATGCGCATGCACTTCGGACTGGACCAGGCCACCAAGGTGGACATGGTCGAGGTCCGGTGGCTAAGCGGGCAGGTCGATCAGCTTAAAGACTTGGACGTCAACCGGCTGTACGTCATTCAGGAAGGCGGCAAAATCCTGAAGAGCGAAGTGTTGAAGCCGGCCGCCAAGCAGGGAGCCTGATAATGGGTGGAACAGGCTTTAGCCTGTTATTGGTGCTGCTGCTTGCACTCCCATGCTTCGCCGGCGCCGCGGAAATCTGTCCGTGGCTCAACGCGGCCACAGCCGGCGGCGTGCTGGGCGGACCCGTCGCCATGACAGTGACGCGGGCAAAAACCGGGGATGATGCGACCTGCGATTTTGTCCGCCACGACGGATCTCTGCTCCTCGAACTGCGCATCGAAGTGGAAACGATGCGCTCCCCAGCCAAGGATTTTGCGTCTTACGCGGCGCGCTGCCATTCCGCTGCCGTGCCGCTGAAAGCCATTGGCAACGAGGCGCTGGCTTGCAGCGATGAAGGCGCCGAGCAGGTGGTGGGCAGGGTGCGCGACCGGGCCTTCATCGTCCGGATCGGCACAACTGATCCCTCGGCGCAGCAAACCGCCCTTCGCGATAAGGCTCGCAAAGTAGCGGAGCAGGTCGCCGGAATCCTGTTCTAAGTAGGACAGGCCTCCTGGCCTGTCCGCTAACTCCCCTGCTTGAGCTTCTTCTCCTTTTCCCGCTCTTCGGCTTTTCGGATTTCCGCGGCCTTCGCGAAAGCCTCCGCCGACCCCGCTGTGTCGCCCTTCCGCCGCAGAAGGAGTCCCAGATTGTTCCAGGCAGCGGCGTTCAGGCCATCCAGCGCCACCGATCGGCGCAAGGCCTCGATCGCCCCATCCGCATCGCCCTGCTGCTTCAAGGTCGTGCCCAGGATGTACCAGGCATCGTTATACTCGGGGCGCTGGGCCACTGCAGCGCGCAATTGCTCGATGGCCTTGTCCGGAAGTCCAGCGTCTATGTAAGTGAGACCCAGGCTGTAATGCGCCTCGGCCAGCGCCGGATCCAGAGTCACTGCCAGCTCGAGTTCCGTTCTGGCATGCGTCAGATCGTCGGTCTGCTTGTACGCGATTCCCAAATCGTAATGCGCGCCGGCGTCATCCGGGTGGTCCCGGATCAGCGCGGAAAGATGCTTGATGGCGGCTTGGAAGTCTCCGGCCGCGATGTAAGCATAACCAAGGTTGACCTGCACGTGGAAATTGCCCGGGTCGTGCTCTAAGATCCTGCGAAATTCCTTCAAGCCCGCGGCAGGATCGCCCGCTCTCACCAGCGCGTTGCCATAACCGTTACGCACCAGGTCGTTCTTTGGATCGAATCGCAAAGCCTGCCGATAAGCATCCCGTGCCTCTTTGTAGCGGTTCATCTGTTGGTAGGCGTCGCCCAATGTCTCCCAGACCTCGGCGTTAGCGGGTAGTTGCTTGCTTGCCCGCGCCAACTCAGTTACAGCCTCCCGGTAATGCGCGGTTTGCTCATACGCCGCGCCCAGGCGGTAATGATAATCGCCGTGATCGGGGGCCAGTGCTACTGCCTTTTGCAAGGCGCGCACAGCGGGATCGGGTTGTTGCGTCAACCACAGCGCCACTCCCAGGTGATACCAGGCTTGCGCCATCTTAGGGTCCAGCTCCGTGGCGCGCTGAAAATGAGCGATGGCCTCCGCGGAACGGTTTGTGGCCGCCAGCAAGAACCCGATTTCATCCTGATAAGCAGCGGATTTGGGAAACAATACCGCCAGCTTTTCGTACGCCGCAAGCGCCCCATTGGCGTCCCGCGCGGCAAGGCGTTCGCGAGCGGTAGATTCAAGCTGCGGCACCGTGGCGCCCGTTTGCGCGGCCAGCCGAAGCGAAAGGCACAGAAGCGCCAGGCACACACGCTGCATTAACCGGAGGTTAGCGCCCACGGATGTCCATTGTCAATCGCTGCAGCGCAGCCAGCCACCATAAGCGCCACTTATGTTACAATGACCTCGTTTGCACCTTTTCGAAGCCAAGCTCTTCAAAGAAATCTCCCAGGCCAAGAGTATCAGCAGGGCCGCTGCACATTGCGGCATCAGCCAGTCCGCAGCCACCCAGCACGTCCAGGAGGTGGAACGCCGCCTGGGCCTGCCGCTGGTGGACCGCAGCACCCGGCCACTGGCGCTCACCGAAGCCGGCAAACTCTACGCGGATTTCTGCCGCGACGTCCTGCGGCGCGAGGACCAGTTCCTCGTGGCGCTGGAGCGGTTCAAAGGTCAAGCCGAAGGCGCCGTTCGGGTGGCCTCCATCTACTCCATCGGCTTGTCCGAGATGTCGCGCCTGCGCCAGGAGTTCGAGCGGCGCCATCCACATGCGCAGTTGCACGTCGATTACCTGCGTCCGGACAAAATCTACGAAGCCGTCCTGGGCGATCACGCGGACCTGGGCCTGGTAAGCTATCCCGTCGCCAAGCGCGAACTGGCGGTGGTTCCATGGCGCAAGGAACAAATGGCCGTGGCCGTGCCGCCCTCGCATCCGCTGGCCGCCAAGACCATCCTGCAGCCCTCGGATCTCAATGGCCAGGACTTCATCGCCTTCGATGAGGACTTGCTGATCCGGCGCGAATTGGACCGCTTCTTCCGCGATCAGGGGGTGGAAGTCAACCAGGTGATGCAATTCGACAACATACAGACCATCAAGGAAGCGGTAGCGTTGGGTTCCGGAATCAGCATCCTTCCGGAGCGCACCATGCAAACCGAAATCGATCAGGGCCGTCTGATCTCGGTGCCCCTGCATGCTCCGGGGTTATTGCGCCCGCTGGGCATCGTGCACCGCAAGCGCAAGAGGTTCAACCTGGCCGCACAGGCTTTCTTAAACCTGTTGCGTGAGCAGCCGGCGGCGCAGGCTTCATGAACGGGGCGCGCGCGGCCTGGCTAGCAATAACGCTGGTAGTGGTGCTGGGCAATATCGCCCTGGCGGCCGGCGCTGACATAGTGGCCGACGTGCGCGCCGCATCCGATGCCCGAAACTTCGCGCTGGCCGAGCGCGAGATTCAGAGCTACCGTTCGACTGTGGGCGTGACGCCGGACATGCTCGAAGCGCTTTCCTGGCTGGCGCGCGGCACGTTGGACGATAAGCAATACGATCGCGCGGACGCGTATGCCAACGAGACGCGGCAGCTTTCGCTGGATCTGCTCAAGCGAGTGGGGAAAGGAGACGCCCCGCTGGTCACCGCGCTGGGCGCCGCCATCGAAGTTCATGCGCAGGTGCTGGCAGCGCGAGGCCAGCGCTCGGAGGCCATCGCCTACCTTAAAACCGAGATGGCCACTTGGGGTGGCTCGCCCATTGCCCCCCGCATTCAAAAGAACATCAATCTGCTGACCCTGGAAGGCAAACCCGCGCCGGCCCTGGACGTCAGTCACTGGTTGGGAGCGCGGCCGTTATCGCTGGCCGCGCTGAAGGGCCATCCCGTGCTGCTCTTCTTCTGGGCGCACTGGTGCGGCGACTGCAAAGCGGAAGTGCCTATCCTGGCGCGGTTGATGGAGACCTACGGCCCGAAAGGCCTGGTTCTGGCGGGACCCACTCAACTCTACGGTTACACAGCCGCCGGCGATGCCACCCCCGAAACGGAAACCCGGTATATCGACCAGGTGCGGCGGCAGTTTTACGCAGCGCTCGGAAGCATGTCCGCCCCCCTCAGCACGGAGAACTTCCAAAGATACGGTTGCAGCACCACGCCTACACTTGTGCTTTTGGACCGCGCGGGGATCGTGCGCCTGTATCACCCGGGCGCCCTGACCTATGATGCGCTGGCCGGCCAGGTCAGGCGCTTTTTAGGCGATCACGGCGCTCATCCTTAGCTTGGCAAGCGGCATAACTTTCCAGACACCGGATAAGGCTCTCCACGGCCGACCGCCGGGAATAGAGTTCCGCTAGTTTCTTGTGAATGGACTTAACGTCGCGGGGGGAAGTGTTGTTGATAGCCAGATCGGCGCCCATAATGTCCACCTCTATCAGAAGTACGGCGGTGAGACAATACCCCCGATGGAAGGATGGATGACTATGCCCCCATTTGGGGGGTATGGCGTGTCTCGAATGCGTCCTTACCCCTGCAAGAATGCGGCGATCCTGTCCGCGTCGTTAGGCACCACCGTGGGCTGATTGCCAAAGCGGGAATGAATCGCGGCGCCATCGGGAGCCTCCAGTTTTCCGGTGTGATAACGGTAGATATAATCGGGATCCTTCAACAGGTTGCCGGTGAGAACCGCCACCACGTCGGCGCTGGCCGCCATGGCGCCGGACGCCGTCAGCTTGCGAATGCCGGCCAGCGTTGCCGCCGAAGCCGGCTCGCAGCCAATGCCGCACCTGCCGATCACCGCCTTGGCGTCCGCGATTTCCTGTTCGCTCACTTTCTCCACTACGCCGCCGGAGCAAGCCACTTCCCGCAGCGCCTTGGGCCACGAAACCGGATCGCCAATCTTGATCGCCGTCGCCAGCGTCTGCGGGTGGCTCACCGCGTGAAAGCCGCCCGCGGGCGCGCGCATCAGCTCGTAAAACGGCGCCGCGCCTTCGGCTTGAATCACCGCCAGCCGCGGCATCCGGGCGATGAAGCCCAGCGCGTGCAGTTCCCGCAGCGCTTTGCCGAACGCGGCGGTGTTGCCCAGATTGCCGCCGGGAAGCACGATCCAATCGGGTGGGTTCCAATCGCGCTGGTCGAGCATCTCGACGATGATCGTCTTCTGACCTTCGATGCGAAACGGATTGATGGAGTTCAGCAGGTAGATACCGAGACGTTCGGCAAGCGTGCGCACCAGGGCCAGAATCTGGTCGAAGTTCGCCTCCACCTGCAAAGTCTTCGCGCCATATTCGAGCGCCTGGGCCAGCTTGCCGTACGAGATATTGCCGTGCGGAATGAAGACGATCGGATCCAGGCCTGCGGCGCTGGCGTAGGCGGCCATGGAGGCGGAGGTGTTGCCCGTGGAAACACACGCCACCCGCGGCATTCCCAGCCGCAGCGCCTGCGCGACGCCGCAGGTCATACCGTTGTCTTTGAAGGAACCGGTGGGATTGAAGCCCTGATGCTTGAACGTGAGCGCGTCCAGGCCGCCATACGCGGCGGCTGGCGGCGCGGGCAGCAGCGGCGTATGACCCTCCCGCAACGTGACCACCGCATCGAGCGATTCCAGGAACGGGATGATCTCGCGATAGCGCCAGACGCCGCTCTGATCCAGCGGCCCATTCGAGGTGCGCCGCTCGCGCCAGATCCGCTTCAGTTCGGCAGGCGTCGCCGCCGGCGGCGGATACCACACTTCCAGCAGCCCGCCGCAGTGCGGGCAGTTGTAGATCACGTCGGTGATCGGGAAGCGCGCGCGGCAGCGTTCCTCGAAGCAGATCAGTTCAGCGGGCATTGAACTTTAATTATAGCGGTGGCCTGACGCAACCCGTCCGTGCCGTTGTACTATCGAGGCGTGAGCAGATTCCAGGAGATCTCCATCAAGGGCTTCCGCCGCTTGGCCAACGTGGAACTCGAACTGCGCCCGCTTGCGGTGCTGATCGGCGCCAATGGGATCGGCAAGACATCTATCCTGGATGTGTTTTCGATGCTCGCCAGCTCGGCCCATGGCTCACTGAATTCAGCGATTAGCGAACTCGGCGGACTAGCCGCTTTGATGACATACGATCACGCAGAGGAGCTGGAGCTTGGGATCTCCATGGAAGTTCAGAACTACGAGCCCTTGCGGTATTTGATGCGCATTAGGTCTCAAGGTCCCTTCTACGTAATCGAGGAAGAGACTTTGACCCAGATTCGGCAGGCCGGGCGCGGGCCGTTCAAGCACATCGATTCTCATGGGACGAACGTTCGGTATTACGAGGTCAGTCAAAGCCGTCTCATTCGCCCGAATTGGGAGCACAACCCGCTTGAAACGTCGCTTTTCCAGGTGCCCAAGATGTTTCAGGAGCCCGAGGACTTCCGCCGAAAGCTTGCCTCATCCACGTGCTACCACGTGCTGAATGTGGACCCTCGACAGCTCCCCGGAAAGAACGGTGAGGACTTGGTCTCTTGCCTATACTACCTGCGGGAAACGGATAGGGACCGTTTCGAAGCCATCGAGGATGCGCTGCATAGTGCGTTTCAGGGATTTGAGCGCCTGGAGTTCCCCCCGGTCGCGGCCGGCACGCTGGCCATGAGTTGGAGGGACAGGAACTTCTCAAAGCCGCTTTACGCAAATCAGCTTTCCGAAGGTATGCTGCGATTCCTGTGGCTGGTGACCCTATTGCAGAGCCCTGGCCTCACTGCTTTGACCCTGATAGACGAACCTGAAGTGAGCCTGCACCCCGAGATCCTGAGCCTTTTAGCCGATCTTTTCCGGGAAGCTTCCAATCGCACTCAATTGGTGATCGCGACCCATTCCGATCGGCTGGTCCGGTTTCTTAAGCCTTCGGAAGTAGTCGCGATGGATTCCACCGATGACGGCATGGCAAAGTTGACGTGGGCCGACAAGCTCGATCTGGGCGAATGGCTCGCCGAATACTCCTTGGATGAATTGTGGCGAAGAGGACGGATGGGTGCCCGCGCATGAAGATCGTCCTCTTGATAGAGGGCAAGACAGAAGAAGTCTTCTTGCCAGCGCTTCGTCAGTTTCTTGAGAAGCGACTCCACGGTAGGATGCCTCGCCTCGATCCGGATCCGTACAACGGACGACTGGAGAAGGGGGACGTGTTAAGACGCGATGTCCATCGGCATTTGAAAACGGGCGCCGATGCTGTGATCGCCTTGACCGATGTGTACACCGGCAGCCGTGACTTCATCGATGCCGCTGATGCCAAGCGGAGGATGCGTGAGTGGGTGGGCGCAAACGACCGGTTCTTTGCGCATGCCGCGCAGTACGAGTTCGAAGCCTGGCTTCTCCCTTACTGGGCGGATATCAAGCGCCTTGCCAAGCATGATCGTGGCGCACCGGGAAGCAAGCCGGAGCTGATAAATCATACAAAGCCGCCTTCCGTTTGGATTACTGAGACATTTCGAACCGGAAAGAGCGGAAGATCTTACGTCAAGGGTCCGCGATGCCGGACGAATTCTCCTCGACAACGATCTCACCATCGCCGCTGGCGCCTGTCCGGAGCTGAAAGAGTTTCTAAACACCATCCTTCGGCTCTGCGAAGGTGAGTGCCTGGAATAGGTCATGCTAGCCGTACACCTCGAAAACGGACGCATAGAAGTACGCGATGAGCCGCGCCCGCACCGGCCCGCGGGCTTCGCCCTGATCCGCCTGCTCTGCGGCGGCATCTGCAATACCGATCTCGAACTCCAGCGCGGTTACTATGGCTTCGCCGGCACGCCCGGCCATGAATTCGTTGGCGAAGTGATTGAGGCGGATTCGCCCGCGTGGGTCGGCCGCCGCGTCGTCGGCGAGATCAACCTGGCCTGCGGCGCGTGCGACTGGTGCCGGCGCGGCCTCGGCCGCCATTGCCCGCGGCGAACCGTCCTCGGCATCGTCAACCATCCCGGAGCATTTCGCGAGTTCCTGACCCTGCCGGAACGCAATCTGCACGCGCTGCCGGATGCGCTCCCCACCGAGCGCGCCGTGTTTGTCGAACCTCTCGCGGCTGCGTGCGAAATCCTGGATCAAGTGCCGTTGCCTTGCGCAGCCGAAGTCGCAGTGCTGGGCGACGGCAAACTCGGACTGCTCATCGCCTTGGTGCTGAATGCGTATGGGCACCGGGTCCACCAATTCGGCCGGCACGCCGAAAAGCTGCAAATCGCACGCCGCGCCGGCGTCGCCACCGAAGCAGCCGGCGGCGCGCTCCCCGAAATGGCCTATGACTGGGTGGTGGACGCCACCGGTTCGCCCGAAGGCCTCCGCCAAGCCGTGCGGATGACGCGCCCGCGCGGCACGGTGATTCTGAAATCCACGGTGCACGGCCTGGTGGGAGTGGACACCGCGCCCGTGATCGTCAACGAGATCACGCTGGTGGGCTCGCGCTGCGGGCGCTTCGAGCCGGCGCTCGATCTGCTCAGCCGCAACCTGATCCCCGTCGAAGAGATGATCTCGGAACAGTTGCCGCTGGCCGACGCTCCGCGCGCATTCGAGCGCGCCGCGCAGAAAGGCGTCCTGAAGGTGCTGCTGCGATGAGGACGATGACGCGTTGGCTTTGGCTTTGTCTGGCTGCCACGCTCCTGTGCGCGCAACCGGATCCGGAGGCTCAGTGGAAGGCCTTCCTCGCCTGGCTCAGCTCGCAGCCGCCCGACAGCAAGCCCGCCAATCTGATTCGCCCCTACGGTGCGGAGTTGATCCGCAAGGGCATGTCCCCGGCCGACGCGCGGTCTACGGCGGACACGACCCCATCTTCATTCAGACGCCAAACGCGCTGCTCGCCAGCGCCATTGAGGGCCGCAAGCCCGGCAAGGCGCTGGACTTCGGCATGGGCCAGGGCCGCAACACGGTGTTCCTCGCCATGCAAGGTTGGGACGTAACCGGCATCGACCCTTCCGACGAGGGCGTGCGCCTCGCGCAGGCCAACGCAGCGAAAGCTGGCGTCAAGATTCGCGCACTGGTCGCCATCGACGATCAATTCGATTTTGGCGTCGCGCAGTGGGACCTGATCGTGATGACCTACATTCGGTCGATGACTGCCCGCGACGCCGAACGCATCCGGCGCGCGCCGGCCCCCGGCGGCATCTTCGTCTACGAGAACGGCAGCGACCGCCACAACGAACTCCTGAAACTGTTTCTCCCGCTGCGCATCCTGCGCTTCGAAGATGTGGATGCCTTCCCGGACTGGAATCCCGCTGAAAAAATCCGCCTGGAGCGCTTGGTGGCAGAGAGGCCGCCGGAGTAACATCTCATCATGACCACACTCCGATTCTGCGCCGCGCTGCTGCTTTGCGCCAGCGCCGCCTTTGGCCAGACGCCTATCGTGCTGCGCGCCGCGCGCCTGCTGGATATCGAGTCCGGCAAGATGCTCAAGCCCGGTGAGGTGCTCGTCTCGGGCGAACGCATCGTCGAGGTCGGCGCGACTGTTACCCATCCGCCGGCCGCCGAAATCGTCGACCTGGGCGACCGGACCCTGTTGCCGGGCCTGATCGACGCGCACGTGCACCTGTTTCTGCATCCCGGCGCCGAAGACCTGCAGACCGTCGAAGAATCCGTGCCGCAGCGGACCATCCTCGCCCTGCTGGCCGCCAAGGCCGACCTGATGGCCGGCTTCACCGCCGAGCGCGACATGGGGACCGAAGGCGCGGGCTCGGCCGATACCGCGGTGCGCAACGCCATCGATCAGGGACTTGTGCCGGGACCGCGCCTGCGCATCAGCGGCAATGCGGTGGATATACTGGGCGGCCACGAAGACGCCATCGGCTACAACCCGGCCCAGCATGTGCTGCCCAACGCCACCTGGGCCAACAACGCCGCCGAACTGGTCACGGCGATCCGCGGCCAGTTTAAGGAAGGCGCCGATTTCATCAAGGTCTACGAAACCGGCCGCGACGCGCTACGCGATGGGAAGTTCTCCACGCCATACCAATACACCGAACCCGAGTTGCGCGCCGCCGTGGAAGAAGCCGCGCGCGTGGGCAAGCGCGTGGCCGTACACGCCACCGGAGAGCCGGGCACGCTCTACGCCGCACGCGCCGGAGTGGCTTCCGTCGATCATGCATTCCAGCTCAGCGAAGAAACCATGCGGCTGATGCGCGACAAACAGATCTTCGCCGTGCCCACCTTCACGATCGTTGAATACTTCGCCGATCACGCCGCGTCGCCGCGGCAGGCGGAGAGCGAGCGCCGGACGCTCGAATTTCACGCGCATGAATTCCGCGCGCAGCTTGCGGCGGGCGTGCCGGTGGCTATGGGTTCCGACGTGGGTCCGTTTCCGCACGGCACGCAAGCTCGCGAGTTCGTGCTGATGGTCAAGTACGGCATGCCGCCGCTGGCCGCCTTGCAGGCCGGCACGTTGAACGGTGCCAGATTACTCGGCTGGCAGGACCAGATTGGAGCACTCAAACCGGGCTATTTCGCCGACATCGTCGCGGTCCCCGGCGATCCGCTGCAGGACATCAGCGTGCTGCAAAACGTCACGTTCGTGATGAAGGGTGGCGCTATCTACAAACGATGATGCGGCACGCGGATCATGACTCAAACAATTGAACTCCAAATACCTGAGGAACTCCTGCGACTTGTGGACGAGAGAGCCCAGACTGCCGGACTTCCGCGGGAAGCTTACATTCGCGCTGTCCTTTCAAAGGACGTCAGTGGTGAACTTTCCTTAAGCGCGATTCTGGCGCCTTTCCGTGACCAGGTGGCAGGCAGCGGGATCAGTGACGAAGAGCTGGATAGCCCCAGGCCCGCGGTGAGTCTTACCGGGAGCCAAGTCTCCGTCGAATCGATGAGCGGTGATCGTCCGAAGGTCCGTGCCGTATTCGACTGCATGCAAGGACGAGCCGTACATCAATCTCGCGATCGCCGCGAGCGTGAGCTACCTCGTGAGGTGACGCGGCCGCGGTCACTTCGCCAGCGTGAAATTAACCCGAATCTCCGTCACCACCTCGACGGGATCGCCGTTCAGAAGCGTCGTGGAGTACTGCCATTGCTTTACCGCATCCATCGCCGCGGTGACCAGCATAGGGTCGCCGCTGAGCACCATGAGACTCGCAACCGTGCCGTCCTTGTCAATGGTGGCCTGGAGCACTACTGTGCCCTCAATGCCCTGTGCCTTGGCCTCCGGCGGATAAACGGGCATCACTTTCACCAACAGCTTGGCCTGTTGCACATTACTGCCCACGCGAATCGTGGTTGGCGGCGCGGGAGCGCCCGCCGGTGTCAGAGAGATGCGCAATGTGTGGGGCTCATCGGGGCTCAGAGAGATATTCAGGTGCTCGTCAAAGGCGCGCACGGTCTTAGCCAGAGATGCCATGACGTCCGCATTCACAGTGTCTCCCTCATGCGCGGGTAAGCGTTGCAATAACTCATCGCGCGTCGCCGCTGTGAGCCCCTCGACCTGGATGCTCTTCAACGTTCCATACCAATCCGGCGGTAAAGCGATCCCCGACTTGGAATCGGGCGCTGCGTCTTGGGGCAGCTTGAAATCCATCGTCACCTGCGTAGTAGCCGGCAGCGTCATGGCTTGGGGCGAGTAGTGCCACTGCAATATGGCTTCGAGCGCCGCGCTGCGCAGTTCCTCCGGCCCGCTGACCACCTTCGCGTCGGACACGTGGCCCTCGGCGTCGATGTGGACTTCCAGCACGACCGCGCCTTCGATATGCTTCTCCCGCGCTGCCTGTGGATACTTCGGCGCAACGCTGTGCAGCAGGTTCGACGGGGCTGCCTCCTGGGGAACAGGCGCCGCCTGGAGCGGGAATGTGTGGAGCGCGAGCCAGCCTGCGGCGAGCAATACTCCGCAACTGATGGCGCAGAACGATATGAGACTGCGTTTCGACATAGTAACCTCCTTCAATAGCAGAGCCACCCGATTCTTCAGGTGACGCTTTCGCAAAAACAGAGTCGCCGGCGCCAGATCCAACGCCGGCTGATTCCCGGCCATCGCCAGCAGCGCGTTCAAATACTGATCGCGATTTCTGGTGAGCGCGACCACTTCGCCATCCACAGTCTGTTCGCGCGCCAGTTGGGTCTGGCCGATCAACCACCAGATGGCTGGATGAAACCACAGCACCGCGCGGATGGCTTGCTCCGTCACAGTGACGATCCAATCGCGGCGGCGCACGTGCAGCAATTCATGGCAGACGATGGCTTCCTGGATGTCCGCCGGCAATTCGGCGAAGTGGCCGGGCAACACGACCACCGGCCGCAACAGCCCAAACGTTACCGGACCCGATAGCGAAGACGACAGCCGAAACTCCGCATGCGGCGCAACTGCCGCGCGCAGGAGATCGAGGCGCGGCGGAAGCGGCGAGAACACCCGCGCATCGCGGAGATCGAGGCGCGGCGGAAGCGGCGAGAACCCCCGCGCATCGCGCCACCAGCGGCGCAGTTTGCCGAACCCCACGGCGAGCCACAGCGCCCGCGCGGCGCAACCGGAGGCCAGCACCAAGAGCAGAGCCTGGCGCCAAGGCAGGAAATATGCCGGAGGGCGGTTCGGCGAGACCGGCCTGGCTGCCCCCATGGTGAACTCGATGTTCGAGTCCGCGGCGCGGCGCCACGGTTCCACGGCCGGAAGTAACAGGCAGATTGCCAACAACGTTTGCCAGTACGCCAGCCGGATTCGCGGCACGCGCAGTTGGAAGGCCCACGCGGCCACGCTTCCCGCCGCTATCAGGGCTACGGCCTGCGCGCTCCAGGCGGCCAGGTTGCCGAGCCAATGGGCTGCGCTCACGGCCGCCCTCCGATCAGCCGCCGGATCTCCTCGATCTCGTCCGCCGTCAGGTGGCGGTCTTCGATCAGATGCACCAGCAGGGGCTCCGCCGAACCGTTGAACACGCGATTGACGAAATCCCGCACCATGGCGCGGATCACCCTGCTCTTCGGCTGGGCCGGGCGGTAGACGTAGGCGCGCTCCACCTGCTTCCGGTTGAGGTAGCCCTTGTGTTCCAGGATCTTCATCATCGTCATGACGGTGGTGTAGGCGACCCGGCGCCGCTCCAGCAGGGCCTCATAAACGTCCCGGACCGTGGCGGTGTGCCGCTCCCAGACGATCTTCATGATCTCCAGTTCCTGGTCTGTGAGGGTCTTGCTCGGGGGCCGCATACTAAAGAATTAGTACTATTGAACGAAAATGTCAAGGGGTTTCTGGGCGCGC
>OCZT010005126.1_pt1 | contig 13122 bp, 11 predicted proteins | sample 1539031 | NCBI WGS metagenome assembly OCZT01 (sample SAMEA3539308, study PRJEB22396) | soil metagenome | biome: tundra; feature: field; material: soil | place: USA | collected 2010-05 | depth 0.15 m | reverse complement strand
CGAGCGGGTGCAGGAAGACGGCGTTGACCACCGTGAAGATGGCCGTATTGGCCCCGATGCCCAGCGCCAGCGAGAGCACGGCCACCGTGGTGAACCCGGGCTTCTTCACCAGCACGCGCGTTGCGTAGCGGAGATCCTGCCACCAGCGCTCCATGACGCCTCCTCCAGAATCGAACAGCTCCCGCGCATCCGCGCTCCCGCCGGGACGGATATTCTACAGTGTCAGGGGACACGGAGATGGGAGCGGCGCAGAATGCCGCGCGAGTCTCTAGTACCGTTCGGTGAGCATGGAGTAGAAGAAGAGGAGCCCGTGCCCGAAGTCGCGGGCGAAATTCCAGGTCAGCCCCACCGGGTTCAGCCGCCACAACTGGAGCTGCCGGCCTCGGTGCCACGCCTGTTGCCAGTAGTCCTTCACGTGCCCACGCCGGGCTTCCAGCCGCTGGAGTGAGACGTTGAACCGCGCGGCGCCGCGCCGCAACATCGTGGGACGCTTCGCCGGCCACGGCTGCGGCAAGCCCTCAGCGCGACCGCTCACCGAATTGGCGAACGTCGTGGCGCGGCTGCTCAGCGCGTCGCGCAGGGCATCGAGCCGCTCGGCCATCGTGGTGCTCACAAGGCTGGCACGGGCGCCCGCCGATTCGCGCAAGGCGCCCAGCCGCGCATCGATCGCCGTGTGGACGCCACCCCAGTCGATCTTCACCCGCGAGCGCCGATCCACCGTCCGCAGATCCCCAAGGAACGCGTACTCATCGCCGCGGATCCGCGTCGTCAGCCACAGCTCCTGCATTTCCAGGCAGATCTTGACGTACTCGCGCAGCATGTGGGCGTGTTCGCGCACGCGTCGTGTGAAGAACGCCCATCGGCGCTCGATGGGAAAGCCCGGGCGGCGCGACCGGCGGTCCTTGAGGCGGACGAACCCGGTGATCATCGGGTGCGCGTTCTCGGCCATCCCGGCGCGGTACCAAATCAGGTTCTTGACCACCGCCCAGTATGTGTGCGGGTTCTGCCGCAGCAGCGACCGGCGCATGTGCTCGAACGAGTAGAACTCCTGCCAGGCGTCGTGAAACGCGCGCTGCCATTCGTCCGCGCTCATCTTCGGGTGAGGCACGGTCGCGTGGAAGGAGTCGAAGTTGTTGTAGTCGGCATCGAGCGGCACGCCGGCTTGCACGGCCATCTGGTGATCGCGCGACCCGGGAAGCGGGGTGAGCATGAAGAACGATGCCTGATCGACCAGCAGCGTCTCGCGGAGCGCCCGCACGTCCTCCATGACCCGCTCGTACGTGTCGTTGGGAAAGCCGATGATGTAGCCCACGTGGCAGACGACGCCGACCGCGTGCCAGCGGGCGATCATCTCGCGGTAATCGGCCGTCTTGTTCTGCGGTTTGCCGCCCGCCTTCAGGTTGTCGTCGCGGATCGTCTCCATCCCGATGAACACCTGCACGCACCCGGCCCGCGCGGCTTTCTCGATGAAGTTGGGCACCTTGGGCGCCTGTGTGTCCACCTGCATCATGAAGTCGATTTCCAGGCCGTCGACTTCGTGCATCCGGATCAGGCCGTCGAAGATCTCTTCCCAGTGGGGGTTCCGTGTGAAGTTGTCGTCGGTGAAGAAATAGTGGCGGATGCCGTCGCGGCCCTCGCGCGGGTAGTTCTCCCGGATCTGCGCGAGGATCTGCGCCGAACCGCGCGACCGCATCGTGCGGCCCTGCACGTTGATGATCGTGCAGAACGAGCAGTTGAATGGGCAGCCTCGCCCGGCGTCGATCGTGCCGCTCTCCGTGAGCACGAACTTCTTCTGGGTTTCGAGGGACGCACGGGGCAGCGGCGTGTCCGTCACGTCCGGTGGACTGTCCAGGAAGTTGTAGAGCGGCTGCAGGCGATCGAGCGCGACGTCAACGAGCAGTCCCGCCCAGCGCTCCTCGACCTCGCCGAGCACGAGCGTCACGCCTGCATCGAGCATCTCCTGGCACTCTGGCGGCATGGCCGGAGACATCGGGATGGCGCCGCTGACGTGAAAGCCGCCGATCATCACGTCGAACCCCTCGGCCTTGCACTGACGCGCCAGGTCCTGTGCGCGGGGAAACTGATTGGTCTGCACCCCCACGAGTCCGACGACGATCTTGGTGCCGGGGCGGCGGTACTTCCGGGCCAGCCGCCGCGGGTCGACGCGCGACACGATCTCGTCGATGAGCTCCACGCGGACCTCGACGCTCCCGAGCGCGCCCTGCCGGATCGCGGCTTCCGTGAGGCCGTTCAGGCAGCTCAGCGTGTTGCTGGGCAGCGTGCCGCGGAAGTGGCGGATGATGTAGCCGTCATCGTCGTACTTCGACGGACGGATGAGGATGACGATCAAGCGGCTGTACTTACACTGCGCGAACATCTCTCAACCCTATCACGCCATCGGCGCCGGCGGTATGACGGTTGTCATAGGTCGTCCTATACGGGCTGTTGAGGTGGATTACGGGTACAACAACGTGCGTGTCCACCGACCGCCGTCGCGCTCGTAGTGCTGGCGCTCGTGCAGCCGGGCCGGATCGCGCGTCCAGAATTCGATCGACGCCGGGACGACCCTGAACCCCGACCAGAACGGCGGGCGCGGGACGCCGCGGCCGTCGAACCGCACCCGCATCTCGCTGACACGCTGTTCCAGCACCTCGCGTGATGCCATCGCCGCGCTCTGCGTCGAGGCCCAGGCGCCGATCTGCGACTCGCGCGGCCGCGTCGCGAAGTAGGCATCGGCGTCGGCGTCCGAGACCGGCTCGACCGTCCCCTCGATGCGCACCTGTGTCTCGAGCGGCGCCCAGTAGAAACAGAGCGCCGCGCTCGGATTGCTGACCAGGGCGCGGGCTTTACGGCTTTCGAGGTTCGTGTAGAAGACGAAGCCGCGCTGGTCGAACGTCTTCAGGAGGACGTAGCGTCCCGACACGCGGCCGCCGGCATCGGCCGTCGACAACACCATCGCGTCGGGCTCCACCGAGGATTGCCCCGCACGCTCGAACAGCTCTCGAAAAATCTCGATGGGATCGTCGGCCACGTGTGTCGCTGGGCTCATCATACCGGCGTTCGCCATGCGTGGCGGAGGATTCTCGCGGCGTTCGCCGTATTGAGCAGCGTCGCGGCCAGCAGACACCACGCGGCCGCGCTGACAAACGGCACGGCGTCAAAGGCGAGCCCTCCCGCCAGGGCGGGCACGCCGAACAGCCACAGCACGAACACGAGCTCCTGCCCGCGGCGCCACGGCATCTCGTGCGGCGAGAGCACCGGTCCTTTGTACCCCGTGTTGGCGTACGCCCAGTACCACGCGAAGATCGGCAGCAGCCGCCCTTCCATCCCAACCACCATCTGGGCCAGAAAGCCCACGAGGCCGAACACGCCGTACGCCAGGGCGATGCGCAGCGTCGCCGGAGACAGCTCGGCGAACGCGAGCCATATGCCGAGCCCCGAGGCGATCACGAGCGAGACAAACGACGCGCCGGCGTGAAGCACGGCGGGATCCGGCGTGCGCAGGCCGGGCGGGCGCGGACGCGGGCGGCGCAGCATCCACACGACCTGCCAGAGGAACGCGCCGAAGCCGGCGACCACGGTCAGCGCGAAGATCCAGACGAACCGGCTGCGGAACAGCAGCGCCACGAACAGGCCTGAAACGCCTGCCTGAAGAAGGATCGCGCTCGTCCACAAACGCGCGCCCTTGGGCATCTCCGCCGGCAGCACCATCGGCAGTAGCCGGTACGCCACGCCGACCACCATCATTGACGCCCAGCCGATCGCCGCAAGATGCGCGTGCGCGAAGACGTTGGCGATCACAAAGCCCGGCAGGAAGTGGTACACCTTGTCGAATCCCATGAGCACGCCCATCGTCGCGGCGCCGAGCACGTTCACGAAGGCGAGCACGATGTGCGCGCTGACGGCGCGCGGCAGGCTGGCTCCGCGCAGCCGGCGGACGATATTCGAGCCCGCGACCATGATGCCGGTCCCGACCGTGGCCGCCGACCACGCCATGCCGGCGTAGTCCTGAATCCAGAAGTGCGCCACCATGCCGACGACGCCGGTGATCACCAGGCCGAAGGCGGCGTAATCGAGCCACGTGGCGGGCAGCCACACCCGCAGCGCGATCGGACCAACGATGTAGAGCGCGCCGAGGATCGACGAGGTGATCCAGCCGAGCGTCACCAAGTGGACGACGCCGAGCATGCGTGCGTGATAGAAAAAGCCGGAGACGCCGCGCGGGTCGAGCGCAACGGCGGCGAAGGCCACCGCGAGGGCGACGTGCGCGGTGCCGAAATAGAGGATTGGCAGCAGTCGCGGCGGCAGCTGGGTGCGCGGTGTCGAGGGCATGTCCGAATCAGCCCTCGTGGCGGAACGCCGCTTCGTAGATCACCGGCATCGTCCCGCTGCAGAGCGCCCCGGGCTGCGGCCGGTTGTACTCGCGGAAGGGGACGCCGGGATCCGGCGCGAAGCCGGCGCGACCCAATTCGGCGACGAGCTGTGCCTCGGTGAGGAAGCACTGCGGCTCGCCGGAGAACTGCGTGAAGACGAAGGGTTCGCCGGCCACGGGCTCCGTCTGCGGAGGGAAGGTGTTCCGCGAGAAGGTGAACACGAACAGTCCCGCTCCTGGCTTGGCCACACGGGCCGCCTCGCCGAGCGCCCGCCGAAACTGCGCGGCGGAACGCGCGAGGTTCCAGATGCCGTGAGCGATCACGAGGTCGAAGCTGTGGTCCTTTGCGGGAATACTCTCCATCGGCGCGAGGACCAGGTGCAGGCGCTCGCCGAGTCGATCCTCCCGCGCGCGCGCGGCGGCGGCGCAGAGCATGGGCCACGACAGGTCGGTGCCGACGACCTTCCAGCCGAGGCGCGCGAGCGGGACGGCGTTGCGCCCGGCGCCGCAGCCGAGGTCGAGCACCCGCGCGCTTTCGGAGCGCCGCCGTTCCTCCTCCGCGAACTTCATCAGGACGGCGTTCGGAGCCGACTGCGCGAATCCCGCCACGGTGCCGGGAGCGCTCCACTGCGAGCCTGCGAGAGGGTCCATCGTCGAAACATAGCATGCGCGGAAGAGATCGTGAGGGATGATGGATGCAGATGGCGACCGACACGGACATTCGCGAGGCGCTGCGCCACGTCCTCGATCCCGAAATCGGCGTGAACATCGTCGACCTCGGGCTCGTGTACCGCATCGAAGTGGACGGTGCGCGCGCCCGCATCGTGATGACGATGACGAGCCCCGCGTGCCCGCTGGCGGATTACCTGAAGGATCTCGTCACGTCGGCGATCCGCCAGCACGTCCCGGAGGTGGTGGACGTCGACATCGACCTCGAGTGGGAGCCTCCGTGGGATCCCGACATGATGTCGGACGAGGCCAGACAGCAGCTCGGCGAGGGCAAGCGCTGATGCGGCTGGCGGCGCGACGGGTTCCGATGTTGGTCGTCGGGCTGCTGTCGATGGCGTGCGGGATGTGGCTCGGGCTGGTGCGGCTTGGGTGGAGTCTGCCGCTGCCGTGGCCGGACCAGTTGATCGCGCACGGGCCGCTGATGGTCTGCGGGTTTCTCGGCACGCTCATCAGCCTCGAGCGGGCGGTCGCCCTCGGCTCCCGATGGGGGTATGCCGCGCCGGTGCTCGTCGCGGCGGGCGCGCTCATGCTGGACCTCGGTCCCCTCGGCGCCTTCGGGCCGCTGCTGATCACGGCCGGCAGCCTCGTCATGGTCGCGATCTTCGTGGCCGTGTGGCGACGCCACGCGTCGCTCTTCGTTGCGACGATGACGATTGGCGCGCTGGCCTGGACGGCCGGCAACCTGCAGTGGCTCGGCGGCGCGCCGATCTTTCGCGTCGTGTTCTGGTGGCTGGCGTTCCTGGTGCTCACGATCGCCGGCGAGCGGCTCGAGTTGAATCGTGTGTTGCGGCCGACGCGCGCCGTCCGCTGGGAGTTCGTCCTGGCGATGGTGACGGTCCTGGGCGGCGTCGCTGCGGCGACGTGGTGGCCGGAGCCGGGCGTCCGCGGGTTGGGCGTGGGACTCATCGCGTTGACGTGGTGGCTGGCGCGTCACGACGTCGCGCGGCGGACGGTCCATCAGCGCGGCGTCACGAGATTCATGGCGGTCTGCCTCCTCGGCGGCTACGCGTGGCTGGGTGTGGGCGGTGCCATCGCGGCCGTCACCGGTGTCGCGATGCCGGGCTTGTTGTACGATGCGATGCTCCATGCCGTGTTCGTCGGGTTCGTGATCTCGATGGTGTTCGCGCACGCGCCGGTCATTTTTCCCGCCGTCCTCGGCCTCCCGCTCGAATACCGTCCGGCGTTCTACCTCCACGTCGGCGTCCTGCACATCTCGTTGATCCTGCGGGTCGTCGGAGATCTGGTCGACAGTCTGGGACGGTGGCGGGTCTGGGGCGGCTTGCTCAACGCGGCCGCGCTGCTGCTGTTCATGTTCACCACTGGCCGTTCGATGGCCCTGAGAGGAAATCATGGCGACCCCATCTGAAATGCCCGCTGCCGCACCCGTCGTGCCGCTGGGGCTGGCCGGCTATCAGGAGGGAGCGGTGGTCAGCCGCATTCTCCTCAAGCGCGCCGGCGGAACCATCACGTTGTTCGCGTTCGACGAAGGCCAGTCATTGAGCGAGCACACGGCGCCGTTCGATGCGGTGGGGTACGTCCTGGAAGGGGAAGCCGAAATCACCATTGCCGGTACGCCGGTCAGGGTGTCGGCGGGAGAGATGGTGCTGATGCCGGCCAATCAGCCGCACGCGGTCCATGCGCGCGCGCGGTTCAAGATGGTGCTGACGATGATCCGGTCGGTCTGACGCGGCGTGCCGCCATCTCGCGCCCGATCTCGCGCATCTGGCTGGACGAGAGCAGTTGCGCCGCCGTCGGAAACAACTCCCGATCTTCGACGCCGATGTGCTGCTCGTAGATCGCGTGCAGCGACTCCATGATGCTCGATGCGGCGATGGCAGTCGCTCAGCAGACCGAGCGGCTCGTCGAAGCCGTGATCCGGGCGTTGGCCGATCGTGATAGGCATCATCCCACCCTAACAGCAGCGCCACGCTCCGCGGCTTCGACGGGCACGATCGTGGCCAGCGGCTCGACGTGCGGCCCAGGTTGGTAGGCGCACAACGGATCCGAGGCCATGACCGCGCCTGTCGCGGCGAACGCCCGCGCCCGCGATCCGCCGCAGATCTCTCTGAACCGGCAGCGTCCGCACTTGTCGAGGAGCGCGTTCGCGTTCCGCAGGCGGGTGAAGACCTCGTCGGCGCGATACACGTCGGCGAGGCTCGCCGTGCGGACGTTGCCGCGCTGCACGGGCAGGAACCCGCTCGGGCAGATGTGGCCGCGGTGATCGACGAACACGAACCCGTTCCCGTCGTTCACGCTGCGTGGCGCGCGCAGCTGACGCCGGCGCTCGACGGCGTGCGTCGGCAGGCCGGCCCGTCGTCGTGCTTCTTCACGCTGTCGCACGACCCGCTGGAAGTGCGGGGCTTCGGTGGTCTTGATGCCGAACGGCGACGTCAGCGAGAGGTCGTACAGGTCGTTCAGCACGCGCTCGCATTCGTCGGCGTTGATCTGCTCGAGGTTCGCTCCCCGCCCGGTCTGGATCAGGAAGAACAGCGCCCACAAGGTGAGCGGGAACTGCGCGACGCGCGAGGCCATCGCGTCGAGGTAGGGCAGCGTCATGCGGCTGACCGTGCTGTTGATCTGCAGCGGCACGCCGAGATCGATCGCCGCCTCGATGATGCGCATCGTCCAGGCGTAGGACCCGCGCACGCGCCGGAACGCGTCGTGGGTTTCCGGATCCGGACCATCGAGGCTGACCGCGATGCGCGACAGCCCCGCGTCTTTCAGTGCGGCCAGGCGTGCCGGCGTGGCCGCGGCCGTGCCGCTCGGCGTCAGCGCCACGGTCAGCCCGGCCTGGGCGGCGTACCGCACGAGCTCGGCCAGATCGGGCCGGCGCATCGGGTCGCCGCCGGTGAGCACGAACAGCGGTGGGCGCGGACCGAACGCTCGCACCTGATCGATCAGACGAAATCCTTCCTCGGTCGTGAGTTCCCGCGGATCACGGCGGTGAATCGCATCCGCGCGGCAATGGACGCATGCGAGGGCGCACGCGCGCGTCACCTCCCAGATCACGAGGAACGGAGCACGGTTGAAGTCGGGGAAGGCGACGTCGGCGGGCGGCATGGCTCCAGCATCGCTCGGGGCCGGGACCCCGCCTATGACCAGCGTCATACGGCGGGATGACAAGAAAAGACCGGGCGTATGACGGCCGTCATAGGGCCGGGTTTCCGCCCGTTCTACAGTGCCCGCATGGCGATTTACGCCGCTCGCTGGAGGGCGCTGATGGCAGAGAACATGATTCACCGCGGTTCTGTGGCTTTCGTCCTGCTGGTGGCTGTCGCCCTGCTGCCCGCATGTTCGTCGAAGTCGGCGGCGGACGCCACGCCGCTGGCTCCGCCCTTCCTCGAGACGCCCGTGGCGCCGCGGGTGGCGGCGACATCGGCGACGGTCGCGAGGGGCAAGCAAGTGTATGACGCGAACTGCCCCCAGTGCCACGGGACGGCCGGCCAGGGCGACGGCTACGGCGCGCCGTTTCTCGTGCCGCCCCCGCGCGATTTCACGTCGGGGCAGTTCAAGTTCCGCACGACCGCGTCAGGCTCGCTGCCGACCGATGACGACTTGTTCCGCACGATTTCGCGTGGCGCGAATGGTACGGGCATGCCGCCGTGGAAGTACCTGCTGTCCGACCAGGATCGCTGGGCGCTCGTCGATTACGTCAAGACCTTCTACCCGCGCTTCCTCGCGGCGACCGCGCTCAAGCCGATGCCGCTGCCGGATCCGCCCGGCGGGTCGCGCAGCGCCGCCCGCGGGCGGCAGGTCTACGCGAAGATGCAGTGCGAGAAATGCCACGGCGACGATGGCCGCGGCGTCGGGCCCTCGTCGAACGCGATGGTCGATTCCAAGGGCCGGCATGTCAATGCGCGCGACTTCACGCAGGCCCGCTCGTACCGCACCGGCTGGACCGAGCGCGAAATCATCCGCACGCTCGAAACCGGGATGAACGGCGTGCCGATGCCGTCGTACTCGGGCGTCATGTCGAAGCAGGAAGAGTACGACCTCGTGGCCTACCTCATGAGCATCGCGGGCCCGGGCTCCGGCAATCAGAGGCGTCAGCTCGCCAGGAGCATGGAAGGCGTCGGTGCGCCCGATCGGGTCATCGCGCTGCGCGAACACGCGTGGAAGTACGAGCCGTCGGAGATTCACATCAAGCGCGGCGAGGTCGTGAGGATCGAATTCTCGACCACCGACAACGGTCTGGGCGCCGGACACGGCTTCGCGCTCGACGGGCTCGATCAGAGCGTGTTCATCAACGGCGCCATGGTCGGCGCCCCGCTCTCCGTGACCTTCAAGGTCGATACGCCCGGCCGCTACAAGTTCTATTGCGCGACGCAGTGCAGCACCACGGAGCTGCATCCGAAGATGAACGGCGTGCTGATCGTCGACTGACTTCGTCGGTAATGTCCGGCCTCCCCTCGACCGACCTCGGGGCAGGCGGCCGGACTGTGGAGCCTCATATGAAACGTCATCCATTCATCCTCGTTGCCGCGACCGTGGTGGCCACGCTCGCCCTGGTGCACACGATGGGCTGCGGCGCGTCGCGGTCGGCGCGGTCGCTGGCCGCCGAAAAGGTGTATGTCGCACCGGGGGAGCTCGACAAGTACTACGCCTTCCTCTCGGGTGGCCAAAGCGGAGGGGTGTTCGTGGTCGGGATTCCGTCGGGCCGTCTGATCCGTGAGATCCCGGTGTTCGAGCCGCGCGCGGCGTACGGCTACGCCATGAACGACAACGATCCCCGCCGCCAGGAGCTCGTCGCGACCGGCGGCGTGTGGGGCGATACCCACCATCCCGTCCTTTCGGAAACCAACGGCATGCCCGATGGAAAGTACCTCTGGATCAACGACCTCGCCAACGGACGGTTGGCGCGCATCCGGCTCGACTATTTCGAAGCCGACCGCATCCTCAAACTGCCGAACATGCAGGGGGCGCACGGCATCGCCGTCGTCTCGCCGAACACGAAGTACATCGTCGTCAACGGCGAGTTCGAGCAGCCGACCGACGGCCTCGTGACGAATCCGGCGCCCTACACGTCGGTGATCTCGTTCGTCGATCCCGACAGCATGCAGGTGAAGTTCCAGGTGCGCGTCAACGGCAACATCGACATCGCCGACACGTCGAAGGACGGCCGCTACTCGTTCTCGACGATCTACAACCTCGAGCAGGGGAAGGACCTGGGATCGATGATTCAGTACGACCGCGACGCGGTCGCGGCCGTCGACATTCCGGCGGCCGAGAAAGCCGTCGCCGCCGGGCGCGGGGAAGTGCGCAACGGCGTGCCGATTCTCGATCCGGAACAGAACCCGGGTGTGCTGACGCTGATTCCCGTGCCGAAGAACCCCCACGGCATCAACGTGACGCCCGACGGCCGCTACGCGATCGCCGCCGGGAAGCTGTCGCCGACGGTCACGATCATCGACGCCCACACGCTCAAGATCGTCGCGGAGCCCGAGGTGGGCCTCGGACCGCTGCACACGACCTTCGACGATCGCGGTAATGCGTACACGTCGCTCTTCCTCGACAGTCAGGTCGTCAAGTGGAACATCGACAAGGCGGTGGCCGGCAAGTCGGACTACATCGTCGATCGCATCAACGTGCACTACAACATCGGCCACCTGCAGGCGGTCGGCGGCGATCACATGCACCCGACCGGCGACTACCTGCTCGCGCTGAACAAGCTCTCGAAGGATCAGTACATCCCGGTCGGGCCTGATCTGCCGGAGAACCAGGAACTCATCGACATCTCCGGCGAGAAGATGAAGATGCTCTCCTCGTTCCCGACGGTGCCCGAGCCGCACGACGCCACGTTCATGGCGGTCTCGGTGCTGAAGCCGCTCGTCCACCAGACCTTCACACCCGCGTCCGACGCGGTCGAGGCCGGCAAGGAGCGCGTCGTCCGCACCGGTCCGCATGCGGTGACGGTGGACATGACGCTGATTCGCAGCGCCTACACGCCGGACAGCTTCCAGGTCCGCGAAGGCGATCAGGTGACGCTGAAGATTACCAACGTCGAGACGATTCGCGACATGATCCACGGTTTCGCGCTGCCGGATCACAACCTGAACATCGCACTTGCGCCCGGGTATACCAAGACGATCACGTTCGATGCGGGGAAGCCGGGCGTCTACTGGTACTACTGCACGAACTTCTGCAGCGCGCTGCATCTCGAGATGCGTGGGCGCATGCTCGTGCAGCCGAAGGACTCGACAGTCACGCTGCCGGACTGGCACGCGGCGGCGAATGTGAAGGGGCAGGTCATTCCGGGCGTGCCGTCGACCGGAGCCAAGCAATGAAAGCGCGGATCCTCTACGTCGCCGCCGCCGCGCTCGTCGCGGCGGCGCTGGCGTTCCCGCTGTGGGGATTCGCCATGGCGGCGCCGCAATACCCCGACGAGACGCTGCACCTGCAGATCTCTCGGACCGGTATTGCCGGCGACGTGCACGAGGTCTCGACCCTGCAGCATTTCATCGGCGTGCGGTTTCCGACTGAGCTGCCCGAGTTAAGGTGGGCGACGGGCGCGATCGTCGCGCTTGCGGCCCTCCTGCTGCTCGGCGCGTGCGTCGGCGCCGGCACGGTCGGCCGCGTGTATCGCGTGCTGTGCTCCGTCGCGCTGGTGACGTTTCTCGTGGCATCGGCCGCCGTGGTCCAAGCGCGGTTGTACCAGGTCGGCCACGATCGCGATCCGAACGCGCCGCTGCGCGGCATGCGCAATTTCACCCCGCCGCTCGTCGGCCCGGTGAAGGTGGGCAACTTCACGGTCTGGTCGTTTCCCCACATCGGAGGCGTGCTGCTCGTCGTGGCCGCCGTGCTCACCGTCGCCGGGAGCCGAAAGGCGGCGGCGTGATGCGCCGGATCGCGCTGTGGGCCGTCGTGCTGGTCCTCGTCGCCGCGAGTGCGGACGCGCGAACGTGGACCGTCGGCGGCGATGGCGCCGACTTTCCCCTCATTGCGCCGGCGATTGCCGCCGCGTCGGCGGGAGACGTGATCCGCGTGCGTGGCGGCGTGTACCGCGAAGATCTCGTCATCGACAAACAACTGGCCATCATCGGCGAGGGGCACCCGACGCTGTTCGGCACCGGTCTCGGGTCGGTCGTCACCATCACGGCCCCCGGGTGTGAGCTGAGCGGGTTCACGATTGAAGGCAGCGGCATGGGCGAGACCAACGAAATGGACGCTGCCGTGCAGGTGCGATCGAACGGCAACCGCATCGTCGACAATCGCATGCGCCGGGTCTTCTACGGAGTCGTCGTCGCCGACGCGAGGCGCAACGAGATCGCCGACAACGAGATTCAGGGGCTGCGCGATCGGGGTTTCGGCCAGCGCGGCGACGGCATCTACCTGTATCGCGCCCCTGAGAATTCCGTCGCGCGCAACCGGATCAGCGGCGAGCGCGACGGCATCTACTTTCAGTACGCGCCGCGCGGCCGCGCGGTCGACAACGTCGTCTTCGATTCCCGCTACGGGCTGCACGACATGTTCTCCGACGATGCGGTCATCGCGCGGAACCGCTTCGGCGATTCGGTGGTCGGCGCCAACATCATGGATTCGCGCCGGATTCTGGTCGAGCGCAACCGGATCGCGCGCAATCGCGGCGTGCCCGGCATCGGCCTCACGCTGAAGGACTGCGACGATTCGATCGTCCGCGACAACGAGATCGTCGAGAACGCGCGCGGCCTGTTCCTCGACGGCTCGTCGTCGAACCGTTTCAGCGGCAACACGTTCCGCGCGAACGACACGGCGGTGACGCTGTTCTCCAGCGCCGAGCGCAATGCGTTCGGCGGTAATCAGTTCGTCGACAACTGGAGCGATCTTGTCCTGAGCGGACGCGATTCAGGCACGCGCTGGACCATCGACGGCCGCGGCAACTACTGGAGCCGGTATCGCGGCTTCGACTTCGACGGCGACGGCATCGGCGACACGCCGCATCCGCTGGTCGGCGCGTTCGAACGTCTCGAAGGGACGACGCCTGCCGCCCGAATCTTCCTAGATCGGAAGAGCACACGTCTGAACTCCAGTCACGCCAATATCTC
>OCZT010005125.1_pt1 | contig 13122 bp, 18 predicted proteins | sample 1539031 | NCBI WGS metagenome assembly OCZT01 (sample SAMEA3539308, study PRJEB22396) | soil metagenome | biome: tundra; feature: field; material: soil | place: USA | collected 2010-05 | depth 0.15 m | reverse complement strand
GTCTCCTGGGCCGCTGACCCGGGCCACCACGTTCGCGCGGCCGGGCGCGGATTCCAGCAGGACTGGTTCCAGGCCCGCCTCGGCCAGCCGCGCGGCCACGTACTCCGCGGCCGGCCGCTCCCGGGCGTCCCCGCCGCCCCGGTTGGTGGTGTCGATCCTGATCAGGTCGGCGGCGAACCGCGCCGCCTCCTCCCCGGCCTGGGTCAGTGTCATCAGGACTGTGTCATCAGGGCCGGGTCATCAGGGCCGCAGCGCCAGGCCGGCCGCGCGGTAGGCGTCATCGATCACCCGCATGGTGGCCACGGCCTGCGCCGCCGACGTCGGGACCGGGCCTCCCGCCGCGATCGCCGCGGCGAACGCGCGGAGCTGGTAGGTGTAGCTGGTGGCGTCCCCGGTGGCGTGCTCGTCCGCGATGACGGATCCCTTCCTGGTCGCGACCAGCCGGCCGAGGTGGGCCAGGATGAAGTTCTGCATCCAGACCTGCCCGTCACGGCAGCTGACGTGGACATCGGCCCGGAACTCCCCGTCCCGGGTGAACGCGGACTCGAACCAGCCGGTCGCGCCCCCGGGGAAGGCCAGCCGGACCGCCGTCGCCCGGTCGGCCACCTTCCCGGAGTCCCCGGACTCGCCCCGGGAGGACGGCCACGGGTCGGCCAGTGCCCCGGACACCGAAGGCTCCCCGCCGCCGAGCAGCCGCAGGCAGTCGACCGCGTAGCAGCCGCCGTCCATCAGGGCCCCGCCGGCCAGGTCGTAGTCGTACCTGATGTCGTCGGGGTCGGTGATGACGAAGCTAGTCCAGCACTGCAGGTGCTGCACCGGGCCCAGCTCGGTGACGAGCTCGCGCAGCCGCTGGATCAGCGGGTGGTACCGGTAGTGCATGGCCTCCATCACGACCAGGCCCGCCGCCGAAGCGGCCGCCACGACCTGCTCCGCCTGCTCGGCGTTGGACGCGAACGGCTTCTCGCACAGCACGTGCTTGCCGGCCGCGATCGCCTTGAGTGTCCACGGTCCGTGCTGGGAGTTCGGCAGCGGGTTGTAGACGGCGTCGATGTCCGGGTCGGCCAGCAGCTCGTCGTAGGAGCCGTAGGCCGCCGGGATCGCGTGCCGCAGCGCGAAGGCTTCGGCCCGGGACTTGTCCCGGGCGGCGACCGCCGTCACCGTCACGTCATGCACGTCCGTGGCCGGCTCAAGCAGCGCGGCCTCGGTGATCCGCGATGTACCCAGCGTTCCCATCCGTAGTGGGTGCACGATTCAGGCTATGACATGCGGTCCGGCCCAGAATCCGGGCCTGAACCCGGCCCGGGGCCTGGTTCAGGTTCCAGTCGGCGCATTGTAACTTAATGTTTACTTCATGTTCGTTTCCATGCTAGAAACGTAACTCCGTGTGACTAATATTTAGGCCAGGCCGTGGTGTCGCTGTTACGCGTGGGAACTAGGTGAGGCGTTGAGCCGGGATGATCGCCGGGTGGCCCTGGTCAGCGGCGGCTCGCGCGGCATCGGGGCGGCCACCGTGCGCAGGCTGGCCGCGGACGGCTGGGACATCAGCTTCTGCCACCACCGCGACGAGCAGGCCGCCCGCCAGGTCGAGAAGGCAGTGTCCGAACTCGGCGTGCGGGTGGCCGCGGTTGAGGTCGATGTGACCGACGCCGCCCAGGTCACCGACTGGTTCCGGCAGGCCGAGGACAAGCTCGGTCCGGCCGGGGCGATGGTCAGCTGCGCCGGGATCACCCGGGACCAGCCGCTGGCGCGGCTAACCGACGCCGACTGGCGCGCGGTGATCGACACCGGCCTGGACGGCGTGTTCCAGCTGTGCCGGGCCGCCATGTTCGCCATGATGAAACAGCGGTCGGGCCGGATCGTCACGGTGTCCTCGGTGTGCGCGGCGTACGACCACTCCGCTCCCGGTCACGACGCGACCACCCGCCCCGGGATGGCCGGCTTTGTCAAGGCGCTGGCCGGCCAGGCCGCCCGGTTCGGCATCAGCGTCAACGCGGTCACCCCCGGCCCGCTGACCCACGACATGACCGCGATCTTGCCGGATAAGAACCGGGTCAACCTGACCGAGACGGTCACCCTGCGCCGCTTCGGCGACGCGGCCGACGTCGCCCACCTGGTCGCGTTCCTGCTGTCCGAGGCGGCCAGCGACATCACCGGCAGCGTCCTGGAGGTCCGCAGCGTCATCTCCCTCTTAGGGCGGGCCGAACGGACCGTGGTATCACGTCCCAGGCCCGGTCCCGCCGCAGCAGGAGGTACGCCTGCCTGGCCATGTAACCCAGGAAGATCAGCCCGGCGATCAGGAAGCAGTTGGCCACCAGCGTGCCCGGCCCGTGGAATCCGTATTCGTGCGGGCCACCGGAATGCGGCGTGAACCAGAACGGCGCCAGTGCGAACAGCAGGTAACCGGCGGCCGCGGCGACCCGGCGGTCGCGGCGGACGAGCCAGACCAGCGCGGGCAGCACCCACACCCAGTGATGGGCCCAGGAGATCGGCGAGACGAGCAGGCCGGTGGTCCCGGTGACCGCCGTCGCGCCCAGCCAGTCGTCGTGCCGCACCAAGATGGTGGCGGTGGCCAGCCCGATCGCGGCGAACGCGATCGGGATCACCGCCCACCAGCTGCCGATGTGCGCGGCGCCCTGGGCGATCCTGATGGCCGCGGCGTAGGGCGACTGGTTGCTGATGTACGGTGCGCCGACCCGCTTGGTGTCGTAGAACAGGTGCTCCCAGTACAGCTTGGAGGCCCGGGGAGCGACGGCGAACCCGATCAGCCCGCACACCACGAAGGTGCCTGCCGCGATGACGGCCGCCTTGATCCGCCCGGCCAGCAGGAAGAACAAGATGAAGATGCCGGGCGTCAGCTTGATCGCGGCGGCGATGCCCACCCCGATGCCGGCGTCGCGGCCCTGGGCGACCCGCCAGATGTCGGTGAGGATGAGGGCCAGCAGGATCAGGTTGATCTGGCCGAGGAACAGGGTCTCGTACACCGGGTCGAGCGCCATCGCGGCCGCGGCCAGGCCGGCCACCACGAGCCTGGACGGGCGGTAGCCCGCGAGCTTGACGATGATGACGCAGGAGTACCCGAGCGCGGCGACCGAGGCCAGGTCCCACAGCACCCGGGCCAGGGCCAGCGGCAGCGCCGCGATCGGCACGAACACGACGGCCGCGAACGGCGAGTAGGTGAACCAGTGGCCGAAGGCCAGGGTCAGGTACAGCCGCGTGTCGTGCGTGACGGCATGCCCGCCCCACATGTAGATGCGGAAATCCAGCGCGTTGTAGGTAGCCGCGAACGCGAGCACCACCGCGAGTTCGGCGCCGAGCAGGCTGTACACGGCGGGGGCGACCCAGCTGGCCCGGACCTTGCCCTGGTCGGCTGACACGCCCCGCATCCTATCCGCCCGGCGCCAGCAGCAGATCGGCGAACGCCGCCGCCATCAGCTGGTGGCCGGCGGTGTTGGGATGGATCCGGTCCGGCCCGAACAGGCCAGGGTCGCTGGCCCCGGGCATCGCCCAGGTGTCCAGGCAGAGCGCCCCCCGGCCAGCGGCCTGCTCCCGGATGATGTCGCTGGCGTGCCGCAGCCGCTGACGCGCCAGCTCCACCAGCTCGGCCGGCAGCGGCATGATCCCGGCGATGTCCGGGAGCGTGCAGATCAGCATCGTCGCCCCGGTCGCCGCCAGATCGTCGAGCAGAGCGCCCAGGCCGGCCGCGAAACGATCCTCGGTGAAGCCGGGGTCGCGAATGTCGTTCATCCCTACCGTGACGCTGACCAGGTCCGGGCCGATCCCGGCCACCGCGGGCAGCTGACGCTCGAGCACGGCGGCCACGCCGGCGCCGTCGGTGGCCAGGTTGGTCAGCGTGCAGGGCACGGAGGTCCGGGTGGTCAAGAGGCCGGCCAGCCGCCGGGCCCAGCCGATCCGGCCGCCGCCCGGCCCGGGGTCGCCCCGCCCGGCCGTGAGGCTGTCACCCAGCGCGACATAGACAGGCCAGTCCGGCACGTTCCCCTCCGCCCCTCAGCACCCCGGCACCCCAAGGTAAGCCGCCCGGCGAGGGCCTCGGGCCGCCGCGGCGGGGGATTTGGCGCGAGGTCGCGCGAATGCCAGGGCGATTTCTGGGCAGTCACCCAATGAGGCGGGATCGCGCCCGGAAAGCCAGGCTTCATGAGCATTAGTTTCGTTCCGCGCCGAGCGGTCGCGCTGACGGTCACCATGGCCGGCGTCGCGCTGCTCGCGGCCGCGTGCGGACCCAGCAGCACACCGTCCTCGGCCGCGTCCTCGTCCGCCGGTCCGTCCGCCGGGCCCAGCGTGTCGTACCTTGCGCCCTCGCCCGACGCCGCGGTGTGCGCCGATGTCGCCGCGCTGCGGGTCACGGCGACGGACATCATCCACGTGAAGCTGAACGCCAGCACGCTGAGCACGCTGACCGCCGAGCTGAACACCGCGCAGACCGAGCTGGACAACCTCGCCAGCGCGGCCCACGGCCAGTGGAAAGCCCAGGTCAGCGGACTGAAGTCCGCGCTGACCGCCCTGCAGTCCGCGCTGTCCGCCGAAGCCAAAGGCACCGGCTCGATCATCAAGGTGATCGCCGCCGCCGGTAACGTCACCCAGCAGGCTCACCTCCTGCTGTCCGCCGCCGCCAGCAGCTGCCCCTCCCCGTCCTCAGCCGGCTGATCCTAGGGCCGGCCCCTGGCAGGTGCCGCCTGAAAGCCCGGCGTCGCGGGCCAGCAGGGCGGCCTGGACCCGGTTGGCGCAGCCCAGCTTGGCGAGGATGCGGCTCACGTATGTCTTCGTGCTGGACTCGGTCATTCGCAGCCGTCTGGCTATCGAGCCGTTGGGCAGGCCTTCGGCGAGCAGGGACATGATCTGCGACTCGCGTGGGCTTAGCGTAGCCAGGCGAGCCGCCGCGGCCTGTCCGCGGGTGACGTCGGCGTGCGGGATCATGTCGAGCACGAAACGGGTGACCTGCGGAGATAGGTATGCCTGTCCTGCATGAGCGGCCCTGACCGCGCGGACCAGCTCGTCGGGCGCGCAGCTTTTAAGTATGAAGCCGACCGTGCCCTGCTGGATCGCGCGCTGCACGTTCGGCTGGGTGCCGAACGACGTCAGTACGTGGCACTGGCACATACGGGATACGGCGTCGCCATGATCATCGCAGGCCTGGCGCTCGCCCCGTTCGCGTGGCGGATCCTCGGCCCCGTCGCGTCCCGGTTCCTCGGGTCCACGGGGCCAGCGGCGCTCGGCAAGCGGGTCAGGGAGCTCGAGTCGATCCAGGCGGACATGACCCAGACCCAGGCAGCCGAGCTTGAGCGCATCGAGCGGGGCCTGCACGACGGCGCCCAGTCCCGGCTGGTGGCGATCGGCATGTCGATGGGCGCCGCCGGGCAGCTCATCGACGACGACCCCGCCGTCGCCAAGGCGATCCTCGCCGAGGCCCGCGCCCTGGCGCTCGACGCCCCCGTGCAGGTCACCGTCCGCAGCAACATCCCATCTCGCCCCGAACGCCCCGTGGAATCCGCCATTTACTTCGCCGTCTCTGAACTCCTGGCGAACGTGGCGAAGCACGCCCGCGCGCGGCAGGTGAGCGTCGAGCTCGGCTACGGCGGGCGGACGCTCACCGCCACCGTGACTGACGACGGAGCGGGCGGTGCCACGGCGTCGCATGGCTCAGGGCTGAACGGGATCGAGCGCCGGATGGCGGCGCTCGGCGGTCACGTCGGGATCGACAGCCCCGCGGGCGGCCCGACCCGCGTTACGATGGCGGTACCGTGCGTGTTGTCGTAGCCGAAGACCTCTCCTGCTGCGCGACGGCCTGGTCCGCCTCGTGCAGGCGTACGGGCATTCGGTGGTCGCGGCGGTTGAGACGGGACCCGCCGCACTCGACGCGCTGCTCACCAGCAGGCCGGACGTGGCCATCATCGGCGTCCGGCTGCCGCCGACGTTCTCCGACGAGGGGCTCCAGGCGGCGCTCGCCGCCCGCAGGGAGGTACCGGGGCTGCCGGTGCTGATCCTCTCCCAGCACGTGGAACAGCTCTACGCCCGCGAGCTCCTCGCCGACGGGCAGGGCGGGATCGGCTACCAGCTCAAGGACCGCGTCCTCGACGCCGCCAGTTCACGGACGCGCTCGGCCGCGTCGCCGGGGGCGGCACGGCGCTCGACCCGGCGGTCATCGCGAAGCTGCTCGGCCGGGCCGGGGGCATGGGCAAGGCGCGCGCCGACCCGCTCGCCTCGCTCACCGACCGCGAGCGGTCGGTGCTCGCGCTGATGGCCGAAGGCCTTTCCAGCACCGCGATCGCGGGCAGGCTCTTCCTCAGCGAGGGCGCCATCGGCAAGTACACGACCACGATCTTCGCCAAGCTCGGCCTCGCCGCCGCCGCCGCCGCCGCCGCCGACGACCACCAACCGCCGCGTCCGCGCCGTTCTGGCCGTCACGGGTCGGCCGCAGCAGGTGCCCGTACGTGCCGGCCGGGTCGCAGTCGCGGGAGGGTCAGGCGCCTTTCTCCTGGTTGATTGCGCAGCCGCCGGGAAGCGAAGTGGTTCAGGCCAGTGAGCGATCCTGGAAGCCCAACGGAGAAGTGGTAGATTAATGCCATGAGAACTGCCATCGATTCTGCCGGGCGGGTTGTCATCCCCAAAGCTCTCCGGGATGCTCTCGGACTGACAGCGGGTCAATCGCTGGAGATCGCCGAACGGGAGGGCCGGCTTGAGATCGTGCCCGAGGCCACGCCGATGCGGCTGGTAGATGAGGGTGATGGTGTGGCTGCGGTCGCCGCGGATGACATGCCAGTGCTGACCGCCGAGATGGTGCGGGACACGCTGGAGCGCACCCGGCGATGAAGGCTGTCGACTCCAGCGTGGTAATCGCGGCCTTCGCCACCTGGCACGAGCACCACGCCATCGCCCGCAAGGCGATGGCTGGGCGGCCACGCCTGATCGCGCACGCGGCAATCGAGTCCTATTCCGTGCTGACCCGGCTGCCGCCACCGCATCGTGCCCAGCCGTCAATCGTGCACGCCTTCATCACCGAACGGTTCGCCGAGCCATTGCTCACCTTGTCGGAGACCGGCCACCAGGAGCTTCTCGCCACGCTGGCCGCCGGGCAGATCCTCGGTGGCCCCGCCTACGATGCCCTGATCGCCTTCACTGCCGCCGAGCACCAGGCCACGCTGCTCAGCCTTGACCACCGAGCCGCCGCAACATACCAAGCTGTCGGTGCCACGGTTGAGCAGCTCGGCCCGTGACGGCTGCGAGTCAGCTGGATCACCCGCCCTTGACACACAGCTCCTGCCTCGCCATGCACGACCGATCAGCCAAGACCTCTGATTTACCTCTGAATCAGCTGACCGAGTGGACCGAACGGGGCCGGCAAGTCCGTGTCTGGATTGTGACATTTCTATGCCTGGGCTCCCCGTTCCCCCGCGCCAGCCACGCTACGCGCCGACGTGGAGGTACGCTAGCTGCGTACGCGCCGGGCTGCGATGCCGGACGGCTGGCAAGCCCGTACGGACGCGAGCGCCGCGTCGGCCGCGTAGGTGTACGGTGCTGGTTCCGGGCACCCGCACTCGGTCGCCAGGCCCGTGCCCATCGCGCGGACGCTCACTCGCTGACCGTCCACGGCCGCCTCGATCAGCGGCCCGGTCGCCGACAAGCCGGACACCTTCCCTGCCAGTGACATGGCCCGCCCGGAAACGGCTTCGCCAGCCCAGTCCCGTATGACGTCCTCGGTAACTTCGATCTGCGCCATCCCGGCATGATGCCACGATCCTGTGGGGGCAAGATCCGGAACAGCACAGGCGGCTGGGTGTGGCATCCTCGTCTGGTGAGCCCAAAAAGCAAAGGCCGGAAGAAGGGCCGCGCACAGCAGGCGCGGCAAGCCGGAACACAGCAGATCCGGGCGCGGCAGGTTCTCCCGCTACGGGTACTCACGGCCCGGGACGCCGACGGGGTAGCCGCGAAGCTCGTGAGCACGCTCACCGACGGGGACCGGGTGGCCTGCGCATACGACGCTGAGGCCATGGCGAGCGCGGTGACCGGTGTCCTGCTCCAGGTCGGGCTGACTGGCGCGCGGTACCGTGACGCGTGCCTTGACATCTGCGACGCAGTGGCCGCACGCCGACGAGCAGGCCCCGCCGGCGCCCTGCATGCACTCGCTGTCATCGTCCCGCCCGATGTGCGGGACCACGCCCTGCGGCTCGCGGACGCGGCCGGGGGTGCCGTGCCCGCGTGGGCCGGCGAACTGGGCCAGGTGGTACCGGGCAGGTGCTGGATGGTCACCGACTCGTTCGGGGAATCCACGTCGCTCATGTGCGAGTTCTGCTATCCCGGCGGGACGGACCGCCATGCCCTGATGGTCCTGCGCGACCTGGCCTGGCACGGCGCAGCGTCCTCCCTGAGCGTGGTGTACCTGGACGACAGCGACGCGGGAGAGACCGCCGCCACCGCCCGGTGGGCTCGCCGGCTGGGCGCCGACCTCCGGGAGATTCCCCCGGCAGAGGCGGCCGGAGCGCTGCGGGCCGGAGTCGATGCTTTCCTGCGGCACGGCCCGGCGCCGTGGTCGGATCGGCAGTCCGAGGACTTCCAGAGTTCGTGCGGGCTGGTCGGCCTGGCGAGGCAGCGCGCCGAGGCGCTTGCCGCCGCGGCCCCCAGGTCGCGGGCTGAGCCGTCCGGGAGCACCCAGACCGCTGCGGACCGCTGGCCAGCACAGGCGCAAGAGCGCCTCGTCGCGGACTTCCTCGCCTCGCCGGAAGGCCAGGGACTGACCAGCCCGGTGGCCCGCTCCCTGCCACGGGACCTTGTCATGATCTGCGTGAACCATCTGGGCCGTGACCCGTTGCCGCCCGGCCCCCTCCTTTTCCGGCGGCTCGTCCGGGACGTGCTGCCGGCAAGTGTGGTCCTGCCGACCAGGGTGGCCGATGACGTGTCGCAGGCGATGCGGGCGTGGGCACGCTGGGCCGCCGGCCGATGCGACCTCCCGAAGCGCCTGCGCCGCCGCCTCCTCGCCGAGCTCGAGGACGACCTCCGCGACTTCCGCGCACGCCTGGCCGAAGCGAACCGGGCACCCGAGCACCGGTACGCGGAAGACCTGCCAGACGACGTTATCTGCGACGACACCTTGTCAGAGGAGGTGCTGCGGCGGCGGTACCTCGCTGTGCCCCTTCCCCGCGAGCGAGCGGAGGGCGCCGAAACACTCGACCCAGCCAGCCCTGATGGCCGTTCCCGCATCACCGACCTCTGGCTGGGCGAACGACGGATCCCGCGCGACCGGTGGGCGTCCTACCGGACGCTCGTCGACCAGTTGTGGGCAGGTGACCCTCCGGAGATAGCGGAGCAGGCGATGCGAATGGCCGCCGACGGACTGGACCGCGGCGTGATCTTCGGCAAGCTCATAAAAGACACCTCCATCCGGGCCTAACCGCATCCGCGCTCCGTGCAAACATCTGTACGGAAGCGACGTTGCAGCGCCTTGGGAGCGCCCTGGAAAAACGCCTGGAACTCGTCTGACCGCGAGTCAATTGCCGGGACCGCTACGTAAGACCTTGATGACGGTCACATTCCGGCCGCACAGGGTGGCAATGTCTTCGGGGTCCGATGTGAGGACGGTAACTGGGCCAGGCGCGGCCAAGGCTGTCGCGCTGAGCATCGCATCGATCGCATGCCGGTGACCGTGCAAGCCGGCTTCGGCGAGAATGGCCGTTGCGCGGCGAGCGATCGGTTCGGTCACTGGTTCCACGACGACGCGGGACAGCGTCCACTCCAGCGCCGGCCGGTTGAGCCGCGGATGCGCCACTTCCACGACGGTGGCGGCACTAGTGATCACCCGCAGATCGTCAGCCCGTGCCAGTGCCAGCCACTGGGTGACCTCCCGCGCCCGCAGGACCGCCTTCGCCAGCCCTTCGCTGTCCAGCACAAGCGTGCCTGCCGGAGTGGCGGAAGCCCGAGTCACGCGGCCCCGGACCGGGGGTGGCTTTGCTCGGTGCGAGCCCGCCGCAGTTCTTCACGCCGGGCTCGCACCTCTTCCTCAGTGACCGGACCGTGCTCGGCCTCTGCCACGGCGATCAGCTCGTTCAGGTTGTCCCGCTCAATCTGCCGGGCGACAGCCGCGGCGACGTAGCCCGACAGGCCCGACGGACCGCTACGGGCGCGGGCCGCTTCCGCGATGTCGCGTGGCATGGTGATCGAGTACTTTCCAGTAGGCTCACTCATGCTCTTTATCCTACCCCAAGTATTCTTGCCTGGATCAGGGGCGCGTTCGCGCCGTCACGAAAGTGGCCACGACGTCGGCCAGTTTGGCATGCAGGTCCGGCCCGATCGCCGCGAAGTGCTCGTCACGTGCTCGATCAGACCACCTTCGCGCTGCCGGTGCCACTGATTTGCCATCCGGGACCATCCCGGCCATGGAGTGCCGGGCACACAGTCGCTTGGGCCGTCATGCACAAGACTGAGCGACAACTCTGAATATGCTGTACGTGAGCTGAACGAATAGACCCAACGGGGCGGGCAAGCCCGTTACTGGATTGAGGCTTTCATTGCCGCCGGGGCACGCTCGCTGGACCGGCACGAGATTGGCCTTGGCCAGCGCTGCGGTGTGTCGCTCCCCGGAGACTGCCTGGCATGCCCGCCCGCAGGACCTGCCGTCATCGGTCGCCGCCCAGCTGCTGCCGTCAGATACGGACATGACGTAGCGTGACAGGGAAATCGACTGCCCAACGCTCAGGACCGCGCCCTGCCGATTACGGACGAGCGGTCATCGCCGTCAGACCTCTGCGTGCCTGACGGCAGAACACCCGGTTCTGGCTCGTGATCAGGGCTGGCCAGGTCCGGGTCAGTGATCGTCGTAGTGGAAGCGGCAGGCGATGATGGTGATCACGTCGGGCTGGATGTCGTACACGAGCCGGTCCTTCTCAGTTATCCGGCGTGACCAGACCTCACCGCCCAGGTGTTTGAGGCGTTCTGGCTTGCCGGTGCCGGTTCGCGGTGACCGTGTTGTCTCCGCGATCAGCCTGATGATCTTGGAGAGCACCTTGGGGTTGGTCGTAGACCAGGCCTCGAGATCCTCGAGGGCGCCGGAGGTGACCGACAGTTTCACTCGACTGCCTGCACGTTGAACCGGGCGGCCAGCGTCTCGAGCCCGATCGGCTCGGCGGTGCCTTCGCGCGCCTCAGCCAGCCCGCGTAGGATGTGGACGGCATTGGCGCGGGTGGAGAACAGGTACAGCGTCTCCTGCAGCGACTCGTAGTCCTCGGCGGACATCAGGACGGCGTTGCCGCCGTTGCGTGCCACGATCTCGATGACGACGTGGTCTTCGTTGACCTGTCGTACCAGCGGGAACAGATTCTCGCGGGCGTTGCTGATACTGACAGCGGTCATCTCGGCCTCACTCCGACTCGTACAGGAATCTTGTACGAGTGTACGTCATCGGGGGCGAGGCCGGCAAGGAGGGCGGCCCTCTACTTCGTATTCCGCGGAAATGCCGGAGCCGCTGTGCCGCAGCGGTTGTACGATGCGCACGTGCAGGCACGATTCCACTGGGACGGGACCCTCGAGACCCTCCCAGCAGGGATCGATGCCTCGGCTTGCAGGCCATCAGCGAACCGCACCGTCCCACGGCGCCATCGGCCCTGGCCGCAGAGGTCGCCGCCGGCTACCAGGGCAGCGGCCTGAGCGGACTGGTCGTGGCCGCCATAGCCGCAGTGGCGCGCCGTCACGATCTGGCGCCCCTGGCAGCCCCCGTCCGCCCGTCGTGGAAGGAGCGCTGCCCGCTGACTCCTATCGAGCGCTACGCCAGGTGGCGGCGGGGGGACGGCCTGCCGTTCGACCCGTGGCTGCGCGTGCATGCCCGCCCGGGAGCCCGGATCCTTCGCCCGGAGCCCCGGTCGCTGGAGATCACCGATGACCTGGGTGATGACCGGTGACAGCATTACCCAGGCCGTGCTGCACACCCATGGCGGGCGCGGCTGGGTAGAACACGTCCATGAGCGGATCAGGTGGCAGCTCGACCGTCTCACCGACATCGTCATCAACAGCGGCGTCTCCGCTTCGCGGGCCCCTGACATCCTGGCCGCTTACGACCATCTGATCGGCCGGTTCACTCCTGACGTGGTCTCGATCTCACTGGGTACCAACGACGCCCTCGCCGGTGCGGACGGGCTGGCCGAGTTCTGCCAGGCGATGCGCTCGATCATCGCGAAGGCAACTGGCGCTCAGATCGTGCTGCATACCCCCGTCCTGGTCAGCCAGGCCGGGCGGGTGGCCCGCGCGGAGCTGCCCCGCTATTGCCGGGCCGTGCGGGAGATCGCCGCAGACAGCGGTGCTGTGCTGGTGGACCACGAGGCCCACTGGCTGGCCCGGTTCGCTGACGAGGACCCGATCGCCTGGCTCGACGACCCGGACCACCCGAACGCCGCCGGGCACCTGGAGATGGCCAACCACGCACTGCGCACCATGAGTCTAGGCGAGCTGACCAGCCTATGAACTGCCAGCCAAGGTCGCCGGGCACGCGGCGGTGAGGGCGAACGCGGTGATCGCCGCGATGCGGCCCACCGGGAACACCGGCAAGCTGCACACAGGAACGCGCAGATCAACCAATCGGGCGCGACACGCATAGCTGCCTCAACCGCCGGGGCACCCGGTCATATCGGCGGTTCTCGCGCTCGCTGCCTATGGTCTTCTTGCCGCGCTGCGTGATGGCACTCCGGCAGCGCCTGATGTGGCCGGGTTTCCTGCCGGCGGCAAGAACAGAGTGGCCCGGTTGTCGGTTTCCCCTGGTCAGGCGGCACGGGATGCGCAACGGCGCTGGCAAGCCCGTAACGGAATTGTGACTTCCATTGCCGCCGGGGCGCGGTCGCTGGACCGGCAGGAGATTGGCCTTGGCCAGCGCTGCGGTGTGCCGCTCTCCGGAGACGGCCTGGCATGCCTGCCCGCAGGACTTGCCGTCATCGGTCGCCGCCGGTGCGCCGCCCAGCTGCTGCCGTCAGATACGGACATGACGTAGCGTGACAGGGAAATCGACCGCCCAACGCTCAGGACCGCCCACATCCTCCCTGCCGAATCGGCGCGCCTCGCCGTGGTTGAGCCCGAGAGGGGCCTGGAGCACAGATCAGCCTGTTCGGTATCGCTCGGCGTGGATCCGCTTCG
>OCZT010005124.1_pt1 | contig 13124 bp, 12 predicted proteins | sample 1539031 | NCBI WGS metagenome assembly OCZT01 (sample SAMEA3539308, study PRJEB22396) | soil metagenome | biome: tundra; feature: field; material: soil | place: USA | collected 2010-05 | depth 0.15 m | reverse complement strand
ACTGGCAGCCAACCGCGTCAACAGTGCGGACAGGAGTGCCACATCGTCATTGCCGGTGGTATCGGAGAGGTTCCAGGACTTGGCCGGAAGCCGCGAGAGCCACGCTCACCGCAAGCCTGCGCCAGCACGAGGCACATCGCGGCATTCATGGCACGGACGCTGTAGAGCTGCGCTGCGGCTGACGCGGGCAATGCACTGTTTGGGGCGTTGCGTGACGAGTTGTGGTCGATCGACCTGCGCTGGTTGGTGACGGTCGCGACCGCTGACAGCGGCACTCTGCTCAGGCCGCCGGCCGATGCGTTCTTTGAGGTTCAGGTCGAGCTCGAGCCGTTGTCAGTGGACGCTGCGAAGGAGATTCTGCGGCTGAGGATGGGTGGTGTCGAGGATCGGCTTTTGGAGGAGGCCGCGGCGATCGGGGGTGGCAACCCGCGCCGGCTCCTGGACGTGGTCCGGGAGTTCGAAGGAGACAACTCAGAGTGGTCGGAGTTCGCGGCTGCGGCCGGGCAACGTCAGCGGGCACTGATCCTGGCGGGCAGGTCGGCGCACATGCTGGCGGCCGAGCTGGAGGCGCTGGGTGGGGCCAGCGCCTCCGACGAGCGACTGCTGAGCAGGATGGGGTGGACCCGGGCCAGAGCTGTTCAGGTGTTGGGGGAACTGGAGAAAGCTGGCTTGGTCACCACGAGCAGTGTGAAGGCGGGCCAGGGGAGGCCGAAGAAGATTTACAAGGTGGTGTCGCCGGCGCAGTTCGGTCAGCGGCAACTCCACGCCCTGGGGCGAGCGGTATGAGCCCGGAGTCGCTGGCGCAGATGCAGGAGGTCCACGCCTTTGATCCGGCGCCGCGACGAAGCGAGCTTCACGACCTTCACGTCCCGTTCGACGAGATGACCGGCGGTCACGGGTGTGAGCAGTCGCTCGGGGATGCGCTGCGCCGCCGAAACCGGGTAGCCCTCGTAGGCATCAGTGGGTCTGGCAAGTCCAGCGTTACCCAGAGCGTGCTCGGACCATTGGTCGAAGGGCTGGCCCCGCTGCCGATCACAGTGGCGATCGAGAAGCCGGAGATCGCCCAGGACCCGGCAGAGTTCGCCGCTCACTTGGTGCGGCTAGTGGGGCAATGGGTGGTCGACGCGATGCCCAAGCAGGCAAGCCGCGGCCGCCAGATCACGACACGAACGGGGCAAGGTGGAACCCGCACACAATGGTTCAGCATCGCGCCCGGGTGGTTGTCCGCGAAGCTGGAGCTGGCGTATGAGTTACAGCAGGCAAGTGCCCAGACACCACTGAGTAGTGGCCAGCGCATGGACCAGGCACGCCAGTTGCTCGACCTGATCCGAGCAGATGATCTGCAACCGGTTCTGGTGTTGGACGACACCAGGGCTCTGGACATGGAGTGATGTTTCGTGAGGGGTCAGATCGGGTTTTGACGTCGGAGGGGCGATGCCCGGGTAGCGGGTTGGTCGTTGGTCATGTGCACACGCAGCCCTGAGCAGCGGTTATGGCCCTTCTGGTGGCAGTTGCACCTCATGATCGTCGTCGTTCGCCATCTCAACGTAGTAGTTCACCGTTGCATCAATTATGACGCCCCCAGGCGAGAAGCAGAGATCCCATATCTACAAACAGCCAGGTCAAACGGTCAAGGCTGCCGGCTTGGCGCGCACCATGTCCGGAGCCCTGGACACCGATAAGTGGCTCAACACGACCTGGCAGCCAGACGCCACCACCGTCCGGTCAGCGTTCTTCGGGCGGGTGATCCGAGTTCTGGCGGAGGATCTGTCAACGGCCGCGGTAGTGGCTATCCACCCGACCTATCTCGCCGACGCCGAGTACCAGTCGGCCGCCGGGTTCCTGGACACCACGATCCACATGCCGGCCATTCCCTCACCCGCGGCCGTCGCACAGATCCTCGGCCGCAGGGCAGGGCTGGCCCTCGACTCCGCCACTGGGCAGTTCCTACTGGCCCTTGACAACCCTTCCTCCTCGGGAGACATTCTCCCTTCTTGGGTCACTGTCCGATAGGAGCAACACACCTCAGTACCAGCGAAACGGTTGGGTACCGCTTGGAGAACCGTTCCCCCACCCAAACAGTGGGCGCCTTTCGCAGACTTACGTCTTACACCTCGCCGCTGCTGACTGACGAATTCCGAGAGCGTCGAGTGCCAGTTCCTGCAAAAGTGCATATGCCGTGTTTCTCGAAGAGCCGCGAGGAACCAGAGTGGCCCTCGTCATCTGAGAAATCGATTTGCGACAACAGATTCTTTCCCCTAATCTGGGCAGCATGGAATATAGATATCTCGGAAACAGCGGCCTCAAGATCTCGGAGATCACTTACGGAAATTGGCTCACCCATGGCTCTCAAGTCGAGAACAACATTGCTAAGCAATGCGTGCGGGCAGCTCTCGACGCGGGCATAACCACATTCGATACCGCGGATGTGTATGCGAACACCGCAGCAGAGACGGTGCTCGGCGACGCTCTCACAGGCGAACGTCGTGAATCGTTGGAAGTCTTCACGAAGGTCTACTTCCCGACTGGCCCCCTCGGCCACAATGACACTGGACTCTCCAGGAAGCATATTCTCGAATCCATTGACGGATCCCTGAAGCGCTTGAAAACCGATTATGTGGACCTGTACCAGGCCCACCGATATGATCATTCGACGCCGCTTGAGGAAACCATGCAGGCATTCGCCGACATCGTTCGCCAAGGCAAGGCGCTCTACATCGGCGTGAGCGAGTGGGACGCCGGGCAGCTGCGTGCCGGATACGAATTAGCGCGCCAACTCAACATCCAGCTCATCTCGAACCAGGCGCAATATTCGATGCTGTGGAGGGTGATCGAAGACGAAGTCATCCCGACTTCAGTTGAGCTCGGAATATCCCAACTGGTCTTCTCCCCCGTCGCCCAGGGAATACTGACCGGCAAGTACAAGCCGCGCGTACCGGTGCCGGCCGGGAGCCGCGCGACCGACGACAAAGGCGGAGCCGGGATGATCAAGCATTGGATGCGGGACGAGGTGCTCGACAAAGTCCAGAAACTGCTTCCCATTGCCGACGACCTCGGGCTGTCAATGGCACAACTGGCGGTCGCCTGGGTATTGGCCAACCCGAACGTGGCCACGGCGATCATCGGCGCGTCGAAACCGGAGTACGTCATCTCGAATGTCAAGGCATCAGGCACCACGCTCGAACCTGCGATACTCGCGCGAATCGATGAAGCAATCGGCTCCGTCGTGGAACGGGATGCTGCGCTCACACTCTCGCCCACTGACCGTCTGTCCTGAGAACCTGACGTGGGTGGTGCGTGCTGCGCCAGTGCGCGGCACGCACCACCCACGCATTCACTAGGAGATAGCCGCCCGCGCTACAGTTTCGTCTTCGTCGACCAAACCGCCCGACACGCCGATGGCGCCAATCGCAGGGCCATCTGTTTCGAGGATTCGAAGACCACCGGCGAATGGCGCGAATTGGCCGCCAGCGTCCACTCCGTAGACAGGGCCTCCCGGGAGGACACCCGCCGCGAGATCCCCTGACGGCATCGCAAACATGACGGAGGTTCGAGCCTTTCTGATGGCGACATCAATCGTGATGAGGCTCGCCCCGTCGTGGCGCGCAAAATGCATCAAGTGTCCCCCTGCGTCGAGAATTGCGACACTAACGGTGATACCCAGCTTTTCTGCTTCGGCCAAAGCCTTATCCGCATAACCGCGTGCGATCGACTGCGTGAGAGTTCCTGTTGTCATGACTGTCTTTCTACTATGGTCCACATTTGTGGGCTCAGCTTTCCGCGAAACGGCGTGCCTGCGAATGGTGCTCAAGCGAGAACTCAAGACGGTACGAGACGCTTTCGCCGGCCCGCAAGAGCGGAAGCACTCCGCTGGCGCGCGCGGATGCGCGTCCGAATAGAGTGGAGCAGTTCGACGGCTCGACCCCGAGAACATACGTGCCTTCTCCGAGCATCTTCCATTGGTAAAGCCACGGAAGTCGCTCGGAATTGAAACGGAGCCTGAAAGCGGCATCCCTCCCACGGTTTTCGACGGCGGCTGTGGCCTGTCCGCCATTCGCGAATGAATGGCGGAACACCTGTTCCTGCCATCCCGGCGTGGGCGGTCCGATCTCTGCCCAGGTCTCGATGCGCCGTTGCGCGACGTCATCGCGAGCTTCGACACTCGTCGAGGTGACGTCGAGGAATGCCCCTTCATCGATGAGTGGCCACCCGAGGTTGGCGTGATAGAGGATCATATGCGGGGCTTCACTGAATCCCTCATTCGTTACGACATCTTCGACGACGAAGCAGGTGGAACCAAGCGCGGAGCTAATCCTTCGGCGAAGCGTGAGGTTCTCACCAAACATGCGGGATTGTCTTACGATCCCCTCGACGACGACACGCTCAGAGTCCGACTTGACGGTCGTCACCTGGGCAGGTTCTGTCCCGATTCGCCCGTGCAGACCGAAGTCCTCACCGTCGTCGCTCGGCGGGCCGAAAGTGTCAAGCCCGCACGTCACCAACAATCCGCCACCAAATGTTCGAAGCCAACCGTTCCCGGAAGGCTCACGAAACGCTGGCGCCGAGACTCCTTGCGGCGCCAGCCACGCGATCGGCATACCGTTGACCGTTACTTGGCCGATATCCAGGCACTGATCCGGATAGATGTCGATCTCAAGGCCCCCGCCGTTGACCATTCGCAGGCGACGCGCGCCGCGAGCACGACCTTCCGTCTCAACCACGCTCTCAATTCGGGAGACTTGGGTGAGGCCACCAACCCGTCGGCGGGCTTCCGCTAGGGAAGACCCGAAAAGCTCAACCATCTCTTTCTGCTTCTGCCGCGCGGGAGGGAGCAATAAGCACGTCGGTGCTCGAGTGTTCCACCGCAAGAATGGCCGCGCGCCTCACGAGAGCCCGCCGGGCAGAATATCGGCCGACGCAACGTGCTCGCGATTCCCGGGCCCAAAATGCTTGAGAATTACCAGAGGTTCTGTCGTGCTGTTGTTGTGGACACGCACGCCGCCTGACGCAGCTCGTTCGGAAACGAAGAATTCGTCCGAGGTTAGTTCCCCGAAACGGATGATCGTCGTCGCGGAGATCTGGTGGGCGTTCATTGAGCCGTGGCCTTGCAAAACGACACAACCGTATGCATCCACATCGTGAATCACGACGCTCGCGCCCGGATTGACCCTCAACTCCTTGGAGCTGAAACGCGACGAACGGTAGACAATCCAGTTTTCGCTAAAACCAGACTCGCCTTCCGCCGTGGACTGCTTGGTCTGTATCGGAACCATGAAGCGGTTAGCAAGGAATCGGGGATCAGTGTTCGCCTCCCAGTCGACGAGCTCGACAATGAAGTCGAGATCTCCTCGCCTGCCCGACGGAACGTCGCCCCACAAAGAGGATTCGGGAACTTCAGCCCCGTTACTCCACGATTCACACATGCACTGGATATCGCTCGCGGCCTGCGGCTCATAGGTGCAGACACTTGCTGGCGCGTGAAGAATACCTGCCGGGATGTCCCAGCCCGTGCCGAGACGCGTGCGATAACCGCGAGAGAGCTCCGTAATACGGTTGTCACCACCCTCCTTAAATCGTGCGAGCCTGACCTTGAACTCTTCGACCGTCGTCTCAGGGTTGAGACCCAAGAAGGAAATCGGCTGCGCGCCAAGGTGGTTATTCAATTCCGGCGGGTAGTAGTACGCCTCCGGCTTTCCTCGTTTGCCGAGCAACGCTGCGTATTCATCGTTGTGGTGGATATGCAGCGGCAGCGCGTCCACGTTGTCGAAGAACTTCGCATACATCGGCCAACCCTGATATTCCTTCCAGATTCGGGCCCCGAGCACGTCCGCGCCGTGGTGTTCGACGAATTCATCAAAAGGAACAAGCCCCCGGTCCGGATCCACCACCATACTGAGGCCCTCATGCGGACCAGTGAGCGGCCCGTTGTGGGCACGGATCGTGGACGACATCCAGCGCTCGACGATTCCCCCACGACCCTTGCCAAACGGATAGTAGTCCTCGGGATGTAGACGGAGGCGTCGAGCGGGTGTGCTGAAAAATCGAGGCACCCATGTCGGGGCGAGCCGCACAATCCCCTGCCCCGCCTCGAATGCGCGATCCATTGCAGAACTCTCGGATCCGACTCGCAGCGAGTGTTTATAGACCATGACTGTCATTCCTAATGTCGGTTGTAAGACGAACAGGTGATTCGTTTTCCAGAATGGAGTAATCGATTACAATTGGCCAGCACGCGCCTACATTCGTTTGCGCCGGCCCGCGAGGCTTATCCGATCGTTCCCGATGGATAGAGTTCACGGAGCTTCCAATCGTGCGCGGGAACGATTATGTCGGATTCACGATGCAAGCGGTCGTACCCGGACATTAACTCCGGAAGGTTCCAGAACGAGCCGATCGGCCAGTTCATCTCCAGATTCTTGTAGTTGTACATCACGTCACCCGCGAGACACACGGTACCGATGCTCGTCTCAACCAACACAGACATGCATCCAGGTGTGTGACCGCCGACCTTCAGCAATCGCACCGCAGGGTCGATCTGGACGTCGCCGTCGAGCAGCTCGAGCTGGTCGCGGATTTCGGTTATCTTGTAAGCGAACTCCGGGTAGTAGAACATGCAATAGTCCGGAGGAACGATTGCCTGGGGCAACTCATCACGTTGCACGAGGAACCTGGCATTGGTGAATAGGTGATTGTTGCCGATGTGATCGAAATGTAGATGCGTCAGGACAACGATATCGACGTCTTCCGGGGACACCCCATGTGCGGCCAGACCCGCGACCAGGTCCTGTTCCGCATTTCTTGATGCGAGACCGCTTTTCCCGTACTTGCTTTGCGCATTCATCACCTCGTCGACATCACCGAGACCGGTATCGATCAGGATGACCTTGTCTGCGCCTTCAATCAACCAGACCGGAACAGGCACCATTCCTCCACTTCCAATGACTCCGCCAGTGAGTTCGAAATCATCACGAAACCCAAACGGCAAGACCTCGTCGTGGTCGTGATCTGGATGAATTCCCGAATTGAGGAGAGCGTTGGAGAGAGAGTTTTCGAGCTCTCCCGTCACAATGTAATGGATTTTGACCCCCATGGGAGTGCCTCTCTTTAGACGCCTAAGCGCGCGAATATCTGCGAGCGATCGATGACACGGCAACTGCAAAGACCAAAATCCCACCTTGGAATACGTACTGCCAGAATGTCGGCGTTCCAAGAAGACTCAACCCATTGAATCCGACGCTCACGATCAATACACCCACAAGCGTTCCGACGATATGGAAACTGCCGTCTCGTAGAGTCGCCGATCCCAGGTAGACGGCGGCGAAGGAATCCAGCAGGTAGCCGTCCGCAGCTGTCGGCGTTCCGCTCCCAAGCAACGAAGCGAGGAGGATGCCTGTGATCGAGGCGCAAATCCCGGCGATAATGAAGCCCGACATTTTTGCCCTGTCGACCTGGATACCGGCCAGGCGAGCCGCGCTCTTGTTCGCACCGACTGCCTGGATTCGCTGTCCAAGCGGCGTCCTGTTGAGCAGAACCCACAGGATCACCAGAGTTATCGCCATAAACCAAATTGGATTGGGCACACCCAAAGTTTTTCCGAGCGCGAGGCTCGCGAACCCTGCTGGGACTTTTGTGATTGGCGTCCCTGAGGTGTAGCCGTATTCCAAGCCGATCAAAATGGTGCCGACACCCAAGGTCGCTACGACGGCATTCACTCTCGCTTTCGTCACAAGAATGCCATTCGCCGCGCCAGCGACGCCGCCGAAGAATATTGTCGCAATAATCGCCAGCGGGAGGGCGAACCCTTGATTCGCTACGAAGCCGGTGACAAGGATCCCAGCGAGGCTTGCGTTGTAACCGATACTAAGGTCGAACTCCCCAACGATGAGCACAATTGTCAACCCGCAGGCGATAATCGCCGTCAGCGTGGACTGATTGACGATATTGACAAGGTTGTTGACAGTCAGGAACGCACCGTTTGGCGCGGCGATAGCGAAAATTGCAATCATGATCGCCATTGCCATCAAAGTGCCGTACTTCGAGACGATCACCAGCGCAAGACGGCGCCCGTTCCTCCGGTCCGGAGGAAGATTGGTCTTCGGCTCATTTGCTGTTGTGACTGTACTCATTCTGCTAATCCCGTTTCTGTCTCGTGGGCAAAGCTAAGGGCGACGATCTGTTCGACCGTTATTGCGCTGCCGTTCAACTCACCTGTCGCGCGACCTTCGGCCATGACTATCACTCGGTCGCAGAGAGCGACGAGTTCTTCGGTGTCGGAGCAGATGGCAAGTACCGCTGTTCCTCGTGAAGCAAGCTCGCGGACGATCCTGTGCACCTCGGCACGCGCGCCGACGTCCACACCCCGTGTAGGCTCGTCAAGGATGAGCAATCTTGGAGACGTAATAAGCCATCGCGCAATCGCGACCTTCTGCTGGTTTCCTCCGGAGAGCGAACCGACGATTCGAGCGACGTTATCGGCCTTGACTGTCACCGCATCAGCGACCACTTGAGCGCGCCGTCGGCCTTCCTCCAGGCGGAGCAACGGCCACAGTCGTGACGGCGTGAGCGAATCAAGTTTCGCAATGTTTATGTTGAAGTCGATGGTCCGATCCAGAAACAGACCCTCGGATCGCCGTTCTTCAGGAACGAGCCCTATCCCAGCACGCACTGCATCGGCAGGCTGACGGAAGTTTGTCTTCTCACCATCCAGCCAAACTTCGCCGCTCGTGGACTTCTCCGCCCCATAGATGATCTTGGCAAGTTCGGTCCGGCCTGCCCCGACGAGCCCGCCCAGCCCCAGAACTTCGCCGCTATGCACGGTGATCGAAACGTCTCGAAGCAACTTCTCGTCCGAGACACCTCGAACTTCAAGAACAGCCCTCCCGTATGCGACCTCGTCATGACCGTGCTCCGGTATTTCGAGGTCTTTACCAACGATCGCACGCACCAACTCCGCTTTCGTCGTCGGCTCGTCGACCACGCGCTTTGTCACGGTGCCATCTTTGAACACAGTAATGTCCGTGCACAACTCTGACACTTCGTCGAGTCGATGCGACACGAACACGACTGCCGTGCCTTTTGCGACCAGGTCGCGCACAATCCGATGGAGGCGCACAACCTCCGCTCCGGAGAGCGAGGCCGTGGGCTCATCCATTGCAATGAGCCGCGCGTCACGCATGAGTGCGCGACCGATCAAGACCAGCCATTGGTCAGCGGTATTCAGATCGTCTACGTTCGTTGACAGGCTGAACCGCATACCAAGCAATTGCGCGACGCTCTTGGCACGTTCCCGGGTGGGACGCCAGTCGATAACACCCATCCGCGTCACTGGGCGGATGCCCAACGCCATATTGCGAAGGACATCCCAACCCGGGATCAGGCTAATTTCTTGATGGATGAAAGCGAGACCAAGCGCGGTTGCGTGATCGGGGGAGCTGATGTCGACAACCTCACCGTCAACTTCGATGCTCCCGCTATCCGCTTGCACGATGCCCGCAAGGCATTGGATGAGAGTGGATTTGCCAGCGCCATTGGCACCGACGATCCCGTGCACTACGCCCGGCCTGATCTCGAACGTGATGTCGCTCAAGGCCTTGACGCCGCCGAAACTCTTGCTTATCCCCGTGACCCTGATGAGCGGTGGCACAGCCGCGACGTCTTGTCGTCCGTCCGCTTCCACCATGTTGACTCCTTAGCTAGCTGTTAGAGGATGTAGCGAGCTTCACTTGACGACAGCAGCATGTTGCTTGATGAATTCGGCCACATTGGCTTTGGTCACCACAATTCCCGGAACGTTGATTGTCTCCAGCTTCCAGCTCTTGCCAGCCTTGATCGCCTGGAGAGTCACCGCGAACATCTTCTGCGCTTCGGCGGCGCCGTTTTGGTAGACAGTTGCCGTCAGGCTTCCATCTTGGACCGCTGCAATCGCCGCTGCGTCACCATTGATGCCGTATGTTTTCACGTCAGTACGGCCTTCTTGCTTAAGCGATGAGATGGCACCGAGAGTGGGGTCATCCCAACAACCCCAGATCGCTAGATTGCCGGATCCCTTCGCATGCGCCCCAAGCCAAGCGGTCGCATATTTTGCGCCGTCCTGAAGGTATCCCGGGATGGCCACTTGTTCTCTATCAACTTTCACGCCGGGAGCTGCTGCCACCATCTTGTCGAAGACGGTCTCCCGGTCGCGGCAAACCTGCCCACCCTGATAGGTCAGCGCGAGGACACTGCCTTTGTCCTGCATGTTCTGTAGCATCAATTGTGTTGCCGGCTGGGCGAATGGGCCCCCATCACCGGTGTTCATGACGATGCCGGTGCCCGGTCCGCCGCCCCAGGACGCGACAGGGATATTCGCGGCCTTCGCCGCGGCCAGGCCCGCTCCAAGCGACGACGCCGGGAACACCAGGTCGAAGATCATTCCCGCTTTCTGGCTGACGAAGTTGCTAATGGCGGAGTTCGCTTTTTCAGCACTGCCCTCCGCATCGACAACCTCCACCTTCCATCCGGCTGCCTTTGCGACCTTGGTGGCCGAAGCGATGACGGCGGCATTGTTCGCTTCGTTCGCCGTGATAGAAACGATTCCGAGCAATTTGTTCACCGTGGCGGGTCCGTCGCCCGCGCCACCAGCACCGCCTGCAGCGGAGCTGCATCCCGCGGTCCCCAACATTGTGGCGGCGACCAACGCCGTCGCAAGAACTACTTTGTTTTTGCGCATTCGAGTTTCTCCTGATTGGTTTAATTTGTGTGACAAGGGTTGAACTGTGGTGCTGCTAACTGCCTGATCTTCGCCAGTCCCTACCGCCGGCATCAGTTCCGCCGCCGCGGATGACAAATTACGAGGTGAGAATTCGGGATTCTTCGCCCGGTGCGAGCAGGAGCTCGGCAACGGCGAGGTTGTCCGAATAAACACGCGACGGATGCCGCGCGAAAGTCTCAGACTCATGAGCAATGACCAGACGATTCGTGTTGCCCGCTACCGTTGCCATCTCATCGATGAGCTTCAGTCCGTTCCAGCCACTTCCTCCGCCAAAGCCGATATTGACGTACTCACCGGCCTGCGCGATCCCTTCGGCGTTCTCGTAGCTGTACATCGCGTCGCCGGTAATCACCCAGTTGTTCTCGCCGTCCGCGACAACAACGTATTGACTTCCGATGGTGTGCGTGTTCCAAGCGGTACGGATCGATACTCCGTCGCGCAGGTTCTCAACGGCGCCGTCAAGGAGCACAAGTGAACCGTCCGCCGCCATCTGCTCCAGCACATCGATATCGGAGGGGTCGAGCGCGCCAATGATGGATTGGTAGAGGCGCGAGTTTTCGAGGGCCGAGCGGGAACTCTCCAGCTCTTTGCGCTGAAGATAGAACGTCGCGTTGGGAAAACGACGTGCTGCCCCTGCATGGTCGTAATGCGCGTGGGTCAGGATGACCGTGTCTATGTCTTCCGGACGGACTCCGACCTTGGCCAGAATCGCGTGAGGGGGGCGCCAATCCGTTATGTCGTTCTTGGCTGCGTATGCACCGTTCGACGATTCCTGATCGTGACCGATGTCGACGAGGATCTTGTTGTTACCGCTCTCGATGTAAACGTAGCTGTAGGCGAACATTCGCGTGCCCGCATTCCACTGCCCGTAAAAGACGCAACCGAGCGGTTGTTTCAGGCAGTGCGAGTACTCCGGCATCCACATTGAGCAGGCGGTCATGTTGCTGTCCCCGCGACTCCACGGTGGCGCAGGGATACCCGGCGAGGAGACGATTGCGGGATGGAATCGCGAAGATTCGAAATCTTCGACGCTCTGCATTCAGCGCGTCTGTCCACTATATTGCGTCCTCACAATAGTTTAAGAAATCGATATCCCACGATACTCTTGAAAGGTCCAGGTAATCGATTACAGGAGGGTAGCTGACACGTAGGTGACTGTCAAGCGTGCGACGAGACTCACCTAAAGTGCTCGCGAAGTGGGGCGCGTGCCGCACGGGAGAAGTGCTCGCGAAACCTGGGTCCTGCCTCCAGGGCTCCTGACATAGCGGTTGGCCTGGGCGCTCACTGCGGGCACAGTCTCAAGGGTGAGCACGCCTGGACCCTGACCGCTACCGACGTCTACCTCGGCTGGACGGTGAACATCGCCATTCGAAACCGGGCCTACTCCCGGGTCGTCGCCGCCATGGAGGAGGTCACCGACCGGCTGCCGTACCCGATGGTTGGCCTGGATTGTGATTATGCCGACCTCAGGATTATGCCGACCTGCGGTCGAGAACCCCTGCTGCTGAACGGTTCCGGTGCTGCCTAGGTCGGCATAACGCGAGGGTCAGCGGATCATCTGCCTCATCGACAACCGATGAAGGAGGAGCGATGGTCCGTCCGAAGAGCAGGGTGAGCAACGTGCTCATGGTGGGTCCGTTGGTGCCGTTCGCCGACGACCTCAGTTCGACGCTTGAGGCGTCGGGTTACACGCCTTTGACGATCGTCAACCAGCTTCGGTTGATGGCGCATGTGAGTCGCTGGATGGACGGCCGCGACTACTCGGTGGCCGACCTTACGGATGAGGTTCTCGAGGAGTACCTGGCCGCTGCGGACGCCGCCGGGCGGGTGTCCCTGTGCTCACTGGGCGGTCTGGGTCATCTCCTGCGAGCACTGCTGATCACACGAGCCAACCCTGATCCGCCACCACAGTCGACGGCGGAGCGACTGCTCACCTCATTCCGTCGTCACCTGCTCGCCGAGCGTGGCCTGGCGGAGAGCACCGCAACGGCGTATGTGCTTCGCGCCCGCCGGTTCCTGGCATGGTCGGCGGCCGACGGGAGCGTGTCCGCGTTGACGAGCGGTGATGTGACCCGGGCCGTGCTGCGGGAGTCGCAGAACGTGTCTGTCGGCTCGGCCCAGTTCTTCGTCGCCGTGCTGCGCTCGTTCCTGCGGTTCTGCTTCGTCGAGGGGCTGCTGACCGTTGACCTCGCCCCGGCGGCCTTGGCGGTCACCGGTCGCCGGCGATCGTCGCTGCCCCGGGGGATCAGCCAGAAGGACGCCCGAGCCCTGCTGCGCGCCTGTGACCGGCGGCAGGCCGCGGGCCGGCGGGACTATGCCGGAATTCCGAGCCTCCTGAGTTTTCCCCCGCTGCCCGGCTTGGAAATCATGCGCT
>OCZT010005123.1_pt1 | contig 13124 bp, 8 predicted proteins | sample 1539031 | NCBI WGS metagenome assembly OCZT01 (sample SAMEA3539308, study PRJEB22396) | soil metagenome | biome: tundra; feature: field; material: soil | place: USA | collected 2010-05 | depth 0.15 m | reverse complement strand
GCAGGTCGAACAGGCGGCTGTTGTTGGGCGCATGGCGGCCGAACGTTCCATCGGTGGGGTCGGTGTTGGTCAACCCGGGGTAGTTGCCCCTCAGCTTGCTGTAGGTGTAGCTGACCGATCCGAACCATTTGCCGGCGCCGGGCCTCTTGGCAAAGCGGAACTCGGCCCCGTCGTAGCGGCGGCTCGCCTTGACCACCGGCGGGCACTCCGCGCAGAATGGCACGCTGGTCAGGTAGTTGTTGCCGTTGTCGTCCGGCGTGACTACAGGCCGGTGCAGCAAGTCGGCGAACTGCGAACCCGGGTTGCCAATATAGAAGCCCAGGTTGTCCGTGATCGACATGTCCTCGATGGCATTATCCAGGCGCTTGCGCGCATAGCGGAAGGTCAGCGCCCAATTGGGATTCATCGCCCAGTCTGCGCCCGTCACAAACTCGTGCTGCTTCATGGGCTTCATGGTTGGGGAGATGGCCGGGTCGCGCGTATCCGCCTTGGTAGCGCGGAAGTCCACATTCTCGATGAAGCGGCCCACCGTCACGCCTGGCGCCGGACCGCTGGCCGGACAACCGCCGCCGATAGGATAGGACGGCGTGATGTTGGTGAAGGTTGCGCTATCCATGGCGTACACGCAGTTGTGCCAGTAATCGCTGCCGAAGGATCCGCGGGCCAGACCGAGCTTCATAATGTCGTAGAACTGGCCGTAGCTGGCATAAACCTTCAACTTGCCGTTGTGCATCACGTCATAGGCGCCGCCCAGCCGGGGTCCGATCTTGTCGCCCCAGCCGAAATGGACCGTGGGGAAGCGGGTCGGATCGAAGGGAGGCTGGGTTTCCTGGTCGAGGCGGATGCCGAGGTTCAGCGTCAAACCGTGGCCCACCTGCCAACTGTCCTGGAAGTAAAAGGCCTGCGCCGACTGCTGGTCCGAACCGGTGTTGACCACATTGGTGCCCACCACGAAGTATCCGTACAGGCCTTGGCAGACCCCTGGCAGGCCGTTGGCCTTATTCGACGCGATAATCCCGTCACAGGCCGTGTTGCTGGTGACCGGCTGATAACTCTGCCCCCAGAAGAGGTTCACCGCGCCGCCGTTGAAGGTACGCAAAACCGCATCCGATTGCGTCGACCGGAAATACCCCGTCTTGAACGTGTGGGTGCCGGCGAAGTGGACGAAGTACGAAGCGTCCACGTTGATGCCCTTGCGCTTGTATGCGTCGTACGAAGTGGCCAGGTTGCTGGGAATGTTGGCATAACCCGAAGTGTTGATCGAGGAAGCGGGGAACGGATTGCCCGCCAGATCCACGCTGGACGAGTTGACCGTGGCCTGGTAGATGTAGCGGGTCCCCACCGGGGTTCCGCGCTGTGCGGTGTTGTTGAAGAAGTACCCGTAGCGGGCACTGACCACGAGTTTCGGCGTCGGCGTCCAATCGCCCCCGAAGGTCCAGATCGAGAGGGGGTTGACCGAACCCGCATCCGCACGCAGCGTGTTGGGGTCGGTGGTCCGGCTGGTGTTTACATAATTGGAACCGATCACGCTGTCCGCGCCGCTCAGCGTTCCGGTCTGCCGGTAGTAGCCGTAGTTCATGGAAGCGAACAGGCGCAGCGAGTTGGTTACGCCGTAGTCCAACCGGTTGTAGGCGTTGTGCGTGGTTGTGGTGGATGTCAGATTGCGCGGGCCCGGGTTTGCGCTCGTGAAAGTGGTCAGCCTCCGTGTGGTACTGATGCTCGGGATATAGCTGCTGAAAATCCACAGCTTGTTCTTCCACAGCGGGCCACCCGCCTGGTAGCCAGGTTCCACGGTCGTCGACTGATCTTTGTTCGCCATGAAGTACTCGGGAACCGAGTCGAGCCGGGTCGTCGTGTTCAGCGACGGCAGCGTCGGGTTCGTCGTCAGGGTGCGGTCCGTATTGTTGGCGTTGAACGCGTTGCTGCTCAGGTAGGTCAACAGCGCTCCGTGCCACTCGTTGGAGCCCTTCTTGGGCACCACGTTGATCACACCGCCCAGGGCGCCGCCGAACTCAGCTTCGAAACTGCTCGTCTTGACCTGGACCTCTTCGATGAACTCCATCTGGTAGTTCTTGCCCACGCCGCCGTTCTGGATCTGGGTGACGTTCACGCCATCCACCAGGAACACGTTCTCCCCGTCGCTGGCGCCATCGATCTGGTAGCCCGTGCCGGCGCTGGCCGCGCTGCCGCTAGTGCTCCCGCTCTGCAGCGCTTCGGCGCGCGCGCCGGGAGCTAGCGGTATCAGCGTTTGGAAGGAGCGTCCCTTGGGCAGGTTGTCCAGCACCTCTTGCTGCACGGCCATCGAGACCTTGCTCTGCGATGCGTCCACCATGGTAGCCGCGCCGGAGACTTCCACCGTTTCCGCCACCGCGCCCACCTCGAGCTTTACCTCTATGGTCGGCATCCGGCCCACGGTCAAGTCAATTCCGGCCTCTTTGAACGTGCGGAAGCCCGGAGCCGCTACGGTGAGGGTGTATGTGCCCGGCGGAAGGGCTGCAATCCGGAAATTGCCCCCATCATCGGTCTGGACTTTCCTGTTTCCAATCAAGCTCGAACCGGTGACCTCGACGTTTGCCTTGGCGATCGACGCGCCCGATGGGTCTTTGACAATGCCCAGCAGTCCGGCGGTCGTTTCCTGTGCGAATGCGCCTTGCAGGAAACAGAGCGCGATCAGTATTACCGGTACTAGCAGCCACCTTCCGTTGTAGCGACGTTGCATATTCTCTCCTCGTAGATAATTTGGATTCGGTATGTCCGAGTCCGAAGTAAAACTTTGGACGCCCGACCTCAACGCGGAAGTCGCACTGCAAGACTCTTTCGACCCCTAAAAAACCAACCCCATTTAGCTATTGCACCTGCATCGGCAAGTGTGTGAAAAATTTCAGGTTCGGGTTAATGGGGTAAATTGTCCTAGATTTCCAAGCGGAAAGCAAGCGGTATTTCACGCAGCCGGCGTGATGCGATGGTTGTACTTCCCTGCACTTGTCTATAAACAAATGGTTTAAAGGACAACAACACCTTTTGGTGCGTATTATCCTTTTATACACACCACATTCGCGTGGTTTTTCTGGTCCGGGAATCGGAGATTGAGAACTGCTTGGCAGCTTTACCCGCCCTACTCGTAACGAAGTGCCACCAGCGGATCGACGCGGGAGGCGCGGCGCGCCGGCACGTAGCAGGCGGCCAGCGAAACGGCGCTCAGTACGGCGGGCGCCGCCACGAAAACCATCAGGTCCGAACCGCTCACCCGATACAGCATTCCGGCCAGCACCTTTCCCACCAGGAACGAGAGCATGAGGCCGGCAGCGGCGCCCATCGCGGTCAACAGGGCGCCCTCCCGCACCACCAGGCGCAGAGTGTCCCCGGCATTGGCGCCCAGCGCCATCCGGATGCCGATTTCCCGCGTCCGCCGGGCCACCGTGTAGGAACGTATGCCATACAGGCCGACCACGGCCAGCAACAGCGCCACGCCGCCGAAGATGCTGAACAGCGTGGCGCCGGTGCGCATGATCCACAAGTCGACGCTGCCATCCAGGTGCTGTCGCATGGTTTTCAGTTCCAGCACCGGCAGCGCGGCATCCACCCCCCGAATCTCCCTGCGCACCCTGTCCAGCATGCCGGATTCCGAGCCGACCTTCAGGTGGATGTGCATATCCGACTGATATTCCGCGCCAAACGGCGTGTATACATGCGGATCTTCCCCCCGGAAAACGATGTGTTCCCGCACGTTCGCCACGATTCCGACAACCTCCATCTCCCGGGCTTTGCCTGCCCCCTCGTCCAACAGGATGTGTCTGCCGAGGCCGTCCCCATCCGGCCAGAGACGCCTGGCCGCCAGGCGGTCGAGCACTACCGCGGTCCCTCCGGCAGCTTCCCCTGGCAGAAACGTTCGGCCGCGCAGCAACGCTATCCCCATCGTCTGGAAGTAGTCCGGACCCACGATGTTGGAGCGGCAGTTGACCAGATTTCGATTGTCGGCGGCGTCGCTACCCGGGCGCCGTATGTTGCGCCCATTGCTCATCATGCCGAAGGGGATCGTGTTGGCGAGAGACGCCGACTCCACGCCGGGCAGAGCTTTCAGGCGATCCAGCAGCGCGCCATAAGTTTCCCGGCCGCGAGCCTGGTCGTAACCGGCGAGTCCTGCGTCCAGTTCCACCACGATGGAGTTGTCGATGCGGAATCCAGGAGCCATATCGCCGGCGCGCCGGGCGGAGCGCGCGAACAGACCGGCCGCGGTCAGCAGCGTGAGCGAGAGGCAGATCTGACCCATCACCAGAAGGTTGCCGCCGGAGAAGAGACGTTTTCCGCCGCTCCCGCCGCGCGCGCCATCTTTGAGATCGGTAACCAAGTCCGGACGCGAGAGATTCCACGCCGGCATGAAGCCGAATAATAGCGTGCTGAGCAGGCAGAAACCGAAGGTGGCGGCCAGCACCCGCACGTCTGGCGTGGCGCTGTAGACCGGGTCGATCGGGCCTATACGGGCCATCGAACTCACCAGCCCACCGGTGCTCCACCAGGCAATGAAGAGGCCCAAGATGCCGCCCATCAGCGCCAATATCAGGCTCTCCGCAAGAAGTTGTTGGACGATATCGCGCCGAGCGCCGCCCAGCGCCAGGCGGATGGCGATCTCCTTGCGCCGGGCCGCGCCGCGAGCCAGCATCATATTGGCGACGTTGAGGGAAGCGATCAGCAGAACCACCGCCGCCATGGAAAGCAGCAGGATGGAGGGCACCGCCAATTCCATGTCCGAGGTGGGGCCGTCGGAAACGCTCAGCCGGGAAAGGGGGCGCACCAGTAGCGTCTGATCCTTGTTCTCCACCGGCCAGGCTTTTTGCATCGCCACGGCAATACCGGCAAGCTGCCCATCGGCTGCGGCCAGGGTCACTCCCGGGCGCAGCCGCGCCAGCGCAATCAGGACATGGTAATCGCGCGCGGACAACGCCCTTCCGCGGTTTTCCGAATTGTCGGCCAGGGCGTCGAAGACGCCCAGCGGCAGGTACAGTTCGGCGCCCGTCAAAGCCGTGGTCCCGGTGAAACCCTCCGCAGCGATGCCGACTACCGTGAACCATCGCCCGTTGAGGCGCAGAGACCGCCCAATCGTCGCCGCATCGGCGCCGTGGCGCTTCCAGAAGGAATAGCTGACGATCGCCACCGGCCTCGCGCTGCCGGGTCGTTCCTCGTCGGCCGTAAACACGCGGCCACGGAACAGCGGGACGCCCATGGTCTCGAAGTAGTTCGACGAAACCATGTCGGCGAACAGGCGGCGCGTGGAGTCGCCTTCGGTGAGTCCCACCAGGGCCAGGTTGTGGGCAGCCACACTGGTGAAAACGCCGCGTTGCCCTCGCAGATCCACAAAGTTGGGGTAGGAAAACGCCCGGAAGCTGTCCGGTTTGCGCGCGTCGCGGCTGTAGAGCCCCACCAGTTCCTCCGCTTGATGGATCTTTAGCGGCTTCCACAGGAACGCGTTCACCAGGCTGAAAATCGCCGCATTGGCGCCGATTCCCAGACCCAGCATTAGCACCGCGGCTGCCGTGAAACCTGGTTTCTTGGCAAGCACCCGGACTCCGTGAGCAAAACTGTTCATCGCTTCACCCCCGAACCGTGCTTACGCCCGGAGGATCGGAAAAGTTCACAAAACGTGCGTTCCGGCCCAAGAAAATCTCCGATTAATCAGCGTGTTAGTGCTAATCGGGGCCTAGTACAGGGCTGGTACGCGAGGCCCTATACGAATGCCGTCGCAAGGCACATCATGGATCCAGATGATCCGCATCCACTACAACAACGGCCGAGTGCTCCAGGGAGCAGTGCTCGCCTTCGGGGACCGCCTGGTCCGCGTCGCCATCAAGGGCTCGGACGATGCCAGCGAGTTCCGTCTGATCAACCAGGTCTGGGTTTCGGAGGACTGTGAAGTCGTGAAACTGGACTTCGCGCAATCGACCGCCCCGGTGGAGACCGACGAATCCGGCCGGCTGGAAACCTTATTCCTATTCGAATTGCGGCCGGTGCCCATCCAGCGCGTGATGTAGCGGCCTCCGACGCCGCCATCTAACGGGAGCGCACGTCCAAAATCACCGACGTGCGGATCGGGTCGCACTCCGCGTGGCCGAACTCCAGGCACATGCCGCGTCCGATATACCGGGCTTTGAGCATGGATCCGCCCCAGGTGGAGCCGTGGATCGTAACCGGAACCGGCTGCGGGCAGAATACCGGATGGCCCGAGATCAGCGCCTGGTCCCATCCCCTGTAAAGGATGGTATACGCGCGATTCTGCGTTCGGACCTCCAAAACGGCTCCCGGAGAAAGATCCCGAAGATGGACACCGCCCTCAATTTCGGATTGGATAATATTGCCGTTGACGGCATCGCTCAGATTGGCGTGGGGCGCAAAGAACCGGGGATGGCCGCAAGCGGTATTCATCGTCGCCCACTAGCTTACTACCGAAACCTCCCGCCCGTAGCGTGGCCTTTGAGGCGGGGTGCCCTCTGGGCCGACTCCATGCGTGGGGGCATTCTTCCTGCGCGCCTCCGCGGCAGTTAACCACCCGCCGAGTCTTGGCGAAAAGTACTACAACCTGACCCGTACGGCTGGCACTGTTCACCGGAAAGCCGTTGAAGCATGCTGGATCTTGGCTTCCCCAGCCGTTGAAAAAACCCGCAGCGTTCCCACTCCTGACAAAAAAGCCATGCCGGCGGCGGACACGCTTTCGGTCCCTATGATTCGGCTGTTCGACCAACGGGACATCGAGTTCCTGCGCGCGGTGCCGGGATATGCGGCACACATGGAAACCGAGTTCCGGCGCCGCCGGTGCCGCATTTTCCGCGCATATCTGCGCAGTGTGAAAGCCGAGTTTCTGGCAGCACAGATGGAGATGGAGACCTTGCGGAGCGAGTCCCCGGAAGATTACCGGCAACTGGCGCTAATCATACTGCGCTGCCGTATGCGCTTGGCGTGGGAGATGATTCCGGCGTATCTGTGCCTGTACTTGTACCGGTGGAAACTGGGCAGCGTCGCCCTCGGGCCGGTGGTTCAACGCTTCGAAGGCATTCGCTGCCAGATTCGGCGCTGCATTCCCGGAATTTCCTAGCCTCCCCACTAATTCAAACCCCCCAAACAGCCGATTACTTCCTCGTGGACAAGCAAAGGTGGGACAGACCATCGGTTTATGTGGGCTGCCAATCATCTCTTGTGGTCTTGTGTCAACTTCTGCGAAGGTGGGACAGACCATCGATTTTTGTGGTCTGTCAACTCCTGCTCCTCTGGCTCGTCTCGCCGGGCGCCGCGCAGGCAGTGACTCAAACGCCGCTGCGCATCGGCTTCCAGTATTCGCCACCCAATCAGTTCCCGGACGCCGCGGGACGGCCCGCCGGACCCGCCGTGGATCTGATACGCGCAGCCGCTGCTCGCGTGGGCATTCGCCTGGAATGGGTCCTGGCGCCGGAAGGACCGGAGAAGGCGCTCGTCTCGGGAAGGGTAGACCTGTGGCCGCTCATGGCCGATTTGCCGGAGAGGCGAAAATTCCTCTACATCAGCGCCCCATGGTCGCGTATGGCGTACGGTTCCGTGGTCCCGCGGGCACTGGCTTTCCGGGGGCCGGCCGACCTTGCCGGAAAGACCGTGGCCGCCACCCTGCCAGTCAGCAGCGACAGGCGCATGGCAAGCAAGTTCTTTCCCCATTCCCCGTTACTTGAGGTACCGACCCCCGGCGACGTAATCAGTGCAGTCTGCAGCGGCGCGGCGCAAGGCGGCTTGCTCTCCCTGAACGGCACAATGTTCACCCCTCAAACGCCCTGCGCGCAGCGCGAGTTGCGCGTCCAGGTACTGGACGGCGCCGACCTCTGGTACGGCATCGGCGCCCGCAAAGATAGCCCCGCGGCACGCTCGGCCGCCGACCGCCTGCGCGAAGCTATTGGGGAAATGGCGGAGGAGGGCACCCTCGCCAACATCGATTTTCGATGGAACTCGCGCTACAGCAACGAAATCCTCACGGTGTTCGCCTTTTATCGTACTCTGGCTTACCAGAGGGTGCTGATGGTTGGTTTTATCGTTCTGGTGGTAGCCTTTGCCGTGATGGTCTGGCTGCTGTGCCGCTTGCGTGTGGCTCGGCGGCAGGCCGAAGCGGGCAGTCGGGCGAAAAGCGAATTCCTGGCCAACATCAGCCACGAGATCCGCACTCCCATGAATGGCGTCATGGGCATGACCGGGCTCTTGCTGGATACCGAGTTGTCCGCCGAGCAACGCGAGTACGCCGAGGTGGTGCGCCACAGCGGCGACAACCTGCTCATGGTGATCAACGACATACTCGACTTTTCCTCCATCGATGCGGGCCGCCTGACCGTGGAGCCTCTAGCCTTCGACCTGCGCTTGCTGGTGGAGCAGGTGGCGGAGTTGTGGGAACCCCAGGCGGATGCCAAGAATCTGGAGATCATCGTGGACTTCCCTCCCCATGTTCCCCGTCGATTGGTGGGCGACGCCGGCCGCATCCGCCAGGTTCTCACCAAGCTCACCGGAAATGCCGTCAAGTTCACCCATAAGGGCCACGTGCGGATCTCTGTGGAGTGTGCCGGCCGCACGCCTGACAACGTGCAAATCCGCATGTCGGTCGCCGACACGGGTATCGGCGTGGCGCCGGAAAAGTTGGCGCTCCTCTTCCACAAGTTCACCCAGGCGGACCCCTCCACCACGCGGCACTACGGAGGAGCCGGCCTCGGGCTCGCCATCTCCAAACAACTGGTTGAGCTCATGGGTGGCTCGATTCACGCGGAAAGTTCCCCCGGCGAAGGTTCGCAGTTCTGGTTCAGCTTGCCCCTGAAGGTGGATCCCGAGCCCTGGCTAATTACAGTTCCATCGGGCAGGCTGGACGGATTGCGGACTCTGATCGTCGGCGATAGCGAAGTAAATCGCCAGATGATTTGCGAGCACATCTCCGGTTCGGGGATGCGCCACACCAGCTTCGCCAACGGCGTCGAGGCACTGGAAGCAGTCCGGGCGGCGCAACGCGCCGGCGATCCGTACCACTTCCTGATCGCCGATTTTCAAGTGCCCGGCATGGACGGCGCCGCGCTGGCGGCGGCCGTCAAGAACGATCTGCCGATACAAAAGACGATCGTGGTGATGCTGGCTTCCATCGGCAACTGGCGCGAGATACGGCGCTTGGTGGGCACCCACGCCGACGCTTGTCTGGTAAAGCCGGTCCGCCAATCCCAACTGTTGGAGGCGCTCTCCAACGCGTGGTCGAAGCGCAGCCTGGCAGCGCTGGCTACAGAAGTGGAGACGCTGTCCAAGCATGCATCGGACCACTCCCCGGCGCGCGTGCTGGTGGCGGACGACAACGTGATCAGTCAAAAAGTGGCAGTCCGCATGCTTGAAAGCCTCGGCCTCAGGGCCGACGTGTCGGCAAACGGCCTTGAAGCAGTCGAAATGCTGCGCCTGCTGCCCTACGATCTGGTGTTGATGGATTGCCAGATGCCCTTGATGAACGGGCAGGAGGCAGCCACCGAGATTCGCAAACGCGAGCCGCCCGGCCGCCACACCCCGATTATCGCCATGACGGCGGAAGCCGGCGCCGACTGCCTCGATAGCTGTCTGGCCAGCGGGATAGACGACCTGATGCTCAAGCCGATCCGTATGGAAGTGCTCATGTCCACCCTGCACCGCTGGCTGCCCGCCGAACGCGAGAAGGTCTTGCCGGCGGTGACTCCAACATCTTGAAATATTTCTTTCCCCCTAGCCATTCTTCCGGTGAACCTTAGCCTGATTCACACCTCCTCCGGCGCCTCCCGGCTCACACCTCCGTGCCGTAATATGGAATCAGGGGGGAGAAAACGCTCCGCCCCGGCAGACCGGACAACTCTGTCCGGTTTCTCAGGCCATGATAAGGACGCGCCATCGGATATGAAAATTGCAGCCATACACCACGTGGCTCTAGGGGTGACGGACCTGGAGCGCTCGCGGCGATTCTACCGAGAAATTCTCGGGCTGGAAGAGATCGCCCGGCCGCCATTCGACTTTCCCGGTGCCTGGTTTGCCGCCGGCGCGTCCCAGCACGTTCACCTGATCGTCCATCCCCACTCCACCTTCCGCACCGGCAAGGCGCTGGATACCCGCGATGGCCACTTCGCCGTGCGCGTCGCAAGTTACCGGCAGACCGTGGATTACTTGCGGTCGAAAGGCTATCGCGAGGATGCTGGAGACGACCCCTTCCAGCGCATGATCCTGCAACCGCAGGCCACCGCGGGGTTCCCGCAGATCTATATCCTCGACCCCGACCGCAACGTGATCGAGATCAACGCCGCCCGGTTGGATTAGCCCGCCCCAGGCACGGGGTTCATTGGCTTCACCTCTTCAGACATGCATCGCAGCGGCCCCGCATGTCATCCTAAGGTCATGTCTACGATTCATGCATTGGCGGCGTCCGCCGCGCACGCGAAACTGGAAGCATTCTCCTACGATCCGGGCCCGCTTGGTGACGAGCAGGTCGAAATCGAAGTGCAATATTGCGGTATCTGCCACTCCGACCTCTCCATGCTCAACAACGAGTGGCAGATGACGCAGTTCCCCTTCGTCCCCGGACATGAGGCCATCGGCACCGTGTCCGCCCTCGGGCGCAACGCCAAACTGGTCAGCCTCGGGCAGACCGTGGGTTTGGGCTGGAATGCCGGAAGCTGCATGGCGTGCCCGCCCTGCCTTGCCGGCGACCAGAACATGTGCCGCAGTCTGGAAATGACCATCGTGGGCCGGCACGGCGCGTTCGCCACCCGCGTGCGCTGTCACTGGAGTTGGGCCACGCCGATCCCCCAAGGGGTGGACGCGGCGGTGGCCGGCCCGTTGCTCTGCGGCGGCATCACCGTCTTCAATCCGCTCGTCCAGCACAACGTGCGGCCCACCAATCGTGTGGGCGTCATCGGCATCGGCGGACTGGGCCACCTGGCATTACAGTTCCTCAATAAGTGGGGCTGCGACGTGACGGCGTTCACCAGTTCGGCGGGCAAGGCCGAAGAGGCGCGCCGGATGGGCGCGCATCGCGTGGTGGACACGCACTCCGCCGCGGAACTGGCAAAGGTGGCCGGCTCGTTCGATTTCATCCTCTCCACCGTGGCTGTCGACCTCGACTGGTTGCAGTACCTCAACGCGCTGGGTCCCAAAGGGCACCTGCACATGGTGGGGGTCGCTCCGGCGCCCATGGCCATCCCTGTATTCCCCTTGCTCCTCGCGCAGCGCTCGGTGGGCGGATCTCCCTCCGGCGCGCCGGGCACGGTGGCCACCATGCTGGAATTCTGCGCGCGCCATGGCATCCGCCCGGTGACCGAAGAGTTCCCCATGAGCCGCGCCAATGAAGCCCTCGCCCACCTCGCGGCGGGCAAGGCGCGCTATCGCATCGTATTGAAAAACGATTTATGAAGTATTACCTGGCCAAGAGCGAACCCGCCGTCTACTCCATCGACCATCTGGAGCGCGACCGCAAGACCGTCTGGGATGGCGTCACCAATCCGCAGGCAGTGAAGGCTATCCGCGCCATGAAGCCCGGCGACCGCGTCTTCGTCTATCATAGCGGCGGCGTCTCGGCCGTGGTCGGAATCGCCGACGTCCTCTCGCCGGGGCGCGACGATGCGAAGAATCCGAAATCGGCGGTGGTGGAACTCGCCTACGGCGGACGGCTCGAGCCGCCCACGTCGCTGGCGGAGGTCAAGCAGTCGGGCAGGTTCAAAGATTGGGCGCTGGTCCGGCAGTCACGGCTTTCCACCATGGAAGCCCCCGCCGAATTCGTCGAGTGGATGCGCGCGCGCTACCCACAAGCAACAATTTAGATAGCACTTCGTGGGGCGGACGTCCTCGTCCGCGCGCGCCCCCCGGTCGCGCTGTTGCCTACCAGCCCAGCGGCTTGCCCTTGTTCTGCTCGTCGAGCCACTTCTGCAAGGGCGCGAAGTAGTCGCGGATGGCGGTCGCGTCCATCTGGCGCGTTCCGGCGATCTTCTCCAGCGCCTCCTGCCACGGGCGGCTCTGGCCCATTTCCAGCATAGCGGTGAGCTTCGCCCCCGCTTCCTTGTTGCCGTAAATGGAACAGCGGTTCAGCGGCCCGGTGCATCCGGCAGCCTGCGAAAGCGCGCGGTGGAACTGGAACTGGAGGATATCGGCCAGGAAGTACCGCATGTAAGGTACGTTGGCGGCCACGTGATATTTTGCGGCGGGGTCGAAATCGCTTTCGCCGCGGGGGGCGCCCACTGGGCCCGGCGGCGCGATGCCCTGATACTTCTGGCGCAACTGCCACCACGTCTGATTGTACTTTTCCGGCGGGATCTCGCCGGAAAACACTTTCCAGCGCCACTGATCGATCACCAGCCCGAAGGGCAGGAAGGCGATTTTCTGCAGCGCCTTGTGCAACAGCAGGCCGATGTCCTTGGAGGTGTCCGGAGCCTGATCGAGCAGCCCGATCTTGACCAGGTATTCGGGCGTGATGGAGAGCGCGATGGTGTCCCCGACCGCTTCGTGGAAGCCGTCGTTGGCGCTGTCGCGGAAGCTGGGCGGCAGCTTCGAGTAGGCCCGCTGGTAGAAATTGTGGCCCAATTCGTGGTGAACCGTGAGGAAATCCTCGCCGGTGATCTGGATGCACATCTTGAGGCGGACATCGTTCAGCGCATCGATATCCCAGGCGCTGGCGTGGCACACCACATCGCGGTCCTTGGGCTTGAGGAAGAGCGAGCGCTCCCAAAACGTTTCGGGCAGCGGCGCAAACCCGAGCGACATGAAAAAGCCTTCGCCGTACTTGACCATCTGCTTCCAATCGGTGTTGCGCTTCTTGAGCAGCGCCGTAAGGTCGCTTTCGGGGTCGGCATTGGCGGGGGCGATCAGCGGGTAGATGTTGTCCCAATCCTGCGCCCACATGTTTCCCAACAGGTGGGCCGGGATGGGGCCGGTGGCGGGCACGGCATCGCCATATTTTTCGCGCAGGCGGTTGCGCACGTAGGCGTGCAGCGATAGGTACAGCGGCTTGACCTGTTCCCAAAGGCGATCGAGTTCCTTGGCGAAATCGTCGGGAGCCATGTCGTACTTGGAGCGCCACATGGCGCCGTTATCCTTGAAGCCGAGTTGGCGAGCTCCCTTGTTGGCAAGATCGACGTAGCGCACGA